>Ga0126377_10000231_pt1 | contig 32625 bp, 24 predicted proteins | sample PanSoiMetPlot_22_FD_92647 | JGI IMG/M metagenome (GOLD analysis project Ga0126377, IMG submission 92647) | Tropical forest soil microbial communities from Panama - MetaG Plot_22 | ecosystem: Environmental > Terrestrial > Soil > Tropical forest > Bulk soil | place: Panama | collected 2016-02-17 | reverse complement strand
TCGCGGAACTCCTCCCTGCTGCGCGGCCGCGTCGGCCAGTCGATGGCGACGACGCTTCGCGGCGGATCCATCCGGAGCATCCGCTGAATGCGCTCGACGAAGTGTTCGTGCGCCTGTCCGACGACACCGGGCAGGATGATGATTTCGTTCGAGCCCTGCGTCGCCAGCGTGTCGACGACGCTCCACTGCGGCGCGCGATCGCACTGCAACGAGGCTCGAATCGTGGACGTCGGCCGCGCGACCGAGGGCGGCGCGATTCGCGCCGACGACTTCGACACCGTCTGGCCGCGCTTTGTCCACTCCGCTGACGGCCCCGGTTCGGTGTCGGTGAGCGCGCAGTAAATCTGCCAGAATCTCGCGTCGCCGTCGCCATCCTCTTCGAGCCACGGGATGCAGGTCATCTTGACGAGCGGCGGAGGAAGGCTCAGTTCCTTGCGGTTGCTCCGGAGAATTGGAATCCGGCGGACGACCCGGGGATCGCGCCTGTCGAATTGATCGAGCTCGAACGCCGTCCACTCTCTCTCGAGCCACGACGGCGAAATGATGAACAGGCCTGCATTGCTTTCGCCGATGGCCTTCTCGATCGCCGGCTGCAGCAGGTCGCCACCGCGTAACTTAGCCTCATCGAGCCACGTGTCGATGCCGATATCGCGCAGCCGGGCGGCGAGATATTGCGCGACCGGCGTGTCGCCAGGCGTGTGCGCGTAGCTGATGAACACCTTCACGACGGCCTTAAATCCTGGTCGCGCGCGTCATCAGGTAGTCCTGGCGGACCTGGTTGTCCTTCAAGTACTCGCTGATGATGGCTTCGTACTGGCTCCGGAACTCGGCGAGACGCGCGGGATCCGATGCGCTCAGCACCTCGACGATCTTTCGCATCGGGCCGGCGGTCCGCTCGGTCACGTCGCGGTGATGGGCGGGACTGAGCGCCGAGACGAGCATCGTGCCGCGGTCGAATACGAGATCTTTGACGGCGGATCCCAACCGCTCGCGCACGACATTCGGATCGCCCCACAACACCGGCGGCGGCACGCCGGGCGGAAGCGGCGGACCGAATCGCGCAGTGAGCGCGAAAATTCGCCCGAGGCACAGTTCCGGCGGCCACGTGGAGAACGCAATCGTCCCCCCCGGCTTCAACACGCGCAGCATCTGCGCGATCGCCACGTCCGGCCGCGGCGCGAAGATGTGCCCGAACTGGCTGACCACGACGTCGAACGTGGAAGGCTCGAACGGCAGCTGCTCCACGTCCCCTTCATGGAAGTCGACGGCGACGCCGGCGATCGTCGCATTTTCACGCGCGCGGGCCAGCAGCTCCGGCGTCAGGTCGAGCGCCGTCACGGTCGCCCCCCGTCGCGCGGCGGTAATCGCGACGACCGCGGTTCCGCAGGCGACGTCCAGGACTCGTTGTCCCGCGCGGATGCCGGCGTGATTCGCCAGGCGCGCGGCGGGCGGCGTCGTCTGATTCTCGAGCGGCGCGAAGGTCGACCAGCCCTGGCGCTGCGCGGCCTTGAATCCGGCAAAGGGATCGGCGGAACTCGGAGTGCTCATGGGTCACTGAAGCTACACGAAGCTCGTGCGAACGACAAGATGCCGTCGATGCACTAGACTCTCGCCCATGGTCAGAACGCTGCTGCTCTCTCTCGCCGTCGGCGCCAGCCTCGCCGCGCAACAGACCCCCGATGAATGGACCAGGGCGTTCCCGCCGTTCAAAATCGTCGGCAACATCTACTGGGTCGGCAGCTACGACCTGTCTTCCTATCTGATCACGACGCCGCAGGGAAACATCCTGATCAACACGGGCGTGGGCGATACCGCGCAGCAGATCAAGAAGAGCGTCGAGGCGCTCGGGTTCAAGCTCGAAGACACGAAGATCCTGACGGCCACGCACGGTCACTACGATCACGTCGCCGGTCTGGCCGCGCTGAAACGAATGACAGGCGCCATCGTGATGATTTCAGAGCCCGACAAGGTCCTGCTCGAAACGGGCGGCAAGGCCGATTTTCGATTTGGCAACGACGCGTACGCGCAGTTCGAGCCGGTCAAGGTCGACAAGACGTTCAAGGACAGCGACACGATCTCGCTCGGCGGGACGGTGCTGACCGCGCACATCCACGCCGGGCATACGAAAGGCGCGACGAGTTTCACAACCAACGTGCAGGACGGCGGCAGAACCTACCGGGTCGTCATCGCCAACATGGGATCAATCAACCCGGGCGTGAAGATGACGGGCATGCCGGGCTTCCCTGACATCTCGCAGGCGTACGCGAACACGTTCCGCGCGCAAAAGGACATGCAGGTCGACGTGTGGCTGGCGTCACACGCCAGCCAGTTCCGCCTCCACGAGAAGTACACGCCGGGAAACCCGTACGATCCGCAGCGCTTCGTGGATCCGGACGGTTTCAGGAAAGCTGTGGAGAGTCTGGAGAAGACGTATCTCGAGCAGGTGGCCGCGGAGAAACGGCAGAAAGGTCGCTAGCTCAGCCGCAGATTACGCGGCCCGATGAACATCGTGCGTTGGTTCCGCGATGCCCGCGGCGCGGCCGGCGGCCGCAATCATTTTCCCGAGCACCACGCCGATGACGAGCGCAGCCAGAAACCAGGTCGCCAGGCCGAGTACGAGCACCTGAGCCATCGCAGATCGGCTACGCAAGACGCGTGCACAACGACTGTGGCAGAAGCTCGAGGAAAACTGCGGGATTTCTATTCGAGTGAGTGTCAACGCTGTCGGCCCTGTAACAGCTGAGCAAAGTTTACATCCCGTCTGCGAACGGATTCGCCGCACCGTACGCCGCAGGGCAAGTGCCCTTACATCGCCTCTGACTTCGATTTCGCCCAAATGCCCCAGCCCAGCCGGTTGCGTCGCCCGACGCCTCACGGTAGATTCACCGCAAGCACTCGGGAGGTTCCATGAACCGCTACCGGTCCGTCATCGTCGCCGCTGCGCTGCTGTGCGCCGCGTCGCCATCATTCGCGCAGAGCAAAGCCAAGGCCCAGAACGTCCCGGACATCCCCTTCGACTCGGTCGCGAACTTCTTCAAGATGCCGCCGAACATCTACTTCGGCGAAGGGATCGGCGTCGCCACCAACTCGAAGGGCCACGTGTTCGTGTACACGCGGACCGGCGAAACCAGGCTGTTCGAGTTCGATCAGAACGGCAATTACGTCAAGGAATGGGGCCAGGGCCTGTACGGACTGGTCTTCGCGCACGCCGTTCGCGTCGACAAGGACGACAACGTCTGGGTCGTCGACGAAGGGTCGAACATGGTCATCAAGTTCAACCCGGCAGGCCGCGTCGTCATGACGATTGGACGCCGCCCCGAAGCCGTCGACGAGCTGACCAACTTCAGCGGGCAGGGTTCGGCGCCAAACTCGAATAAACCGTACTCGTTCAACCGGCCGACGGATGTCGGCTGGGACGCGCAGGGCAACATCTTCGTCACCGACGGCTACGGCGACAACCGCGTGGTGAAGTACGACAAGAACGGCCGCTTCATCAAGTCGGCGGGCACGGCCGGGAACGGGCCCGGGCAGCTCCGGCTGCCGCACACGATGGCGATGGATGCGCAAGGCAACGTCTACATCGGCGATCGGAGCAACGCACGCGTGCAGGTGTGGGACAACGACCTCAACCCGAAGGCCATCTACGATCAGGTCGGAAGTCCGTGGGCGGTCTGCGTGTCGCCGGGTCCCCACCAGTACCTGTTCGTCTCGAATTCCGTGCCCGACAACGGCGATTCGCGGGCCGCGGCCCAGACCGGCGAGATCTACAAGATGGAACTCGACGGCACGATCGTCGGCAAGTTCGGAAAGGCCGGCAAGGCGCTGAAGGAATTCAGCACCGTGCATGAAATCGACTGCCGCAACCCGAACGAGCTGTTCGTGTCGGAAATCACGGCCTGGCGCGTGCAGAAGATCCTGCTCCGTCAGCAAACACCGAAACCGTCCAACGGACAATAGGAGCGACGCGGTGATCAGAGAGAGCCTCTTCAGAGCCCGGATCGCCCGGTGGACCGGCGCCGGAGCCGCGTCCATCACGCTCGCGGTCGGCATTTCACTCTCGGCGCAGTCAGTCCCCGAGATCGCGTTCGACGCAAACGCGGATCTGCTGAAGCTGCCCGACAACATCCATCTGGGTGAAGTAGCCGGAGTTGCCACCAATTCGAAGGGACACATCTTCGTCTACACGCGCACCGGCGCGGCCAATGCGACCGTCGGCACGTCGCGTACGTTTTACAAGGCTGGCTCGAAGCTGTTCGAGTTCGATCAGACCGGCAAGTACCTTCGCGAGATCGGCCAGGGACTCTACGGCCTGAACTTCGCCCAGGCGGCGCGCGTGGATCCACAGGACAACATCTGGCTGGTCGATCAGGGGTCGAGCAACGTGATGAAGTTCGACGCCGAGGGCCGGCTGCAGCTCGTGTTGAGCCGGAAGCCCGAAGCCATCAGCGTCCGTCCGCTGGCGCCGGGCGCGGGTCGCGGTGGACCACCGGCTGAAGGACGCGGGGCGGCGCCCGCTTCGGTGCCGGGCACGGCTCCGGCGGCGGGAGTGCCAGGCACCGCCGCGCCAGGAGGCGTGCCAGCCACCGGCGGCGCCGGGACTCCTGCCCCGGCACAGGCCCCACAGGGCGGCGGCCGTCTGGGCCCGCCCGGACCTCCGGGATCCGGCATTCCCGGTGACAGCTTCAACCGGACCGCCGACGTCACGTGGGATCGCGCGGGAAACATCTACGTCGCCGACGGCGCAAGCCGCACGGTCGGCAACGCGCGCATCGCGAAATTCGACAAGGACGGCCACTTCATCAAGTCGTGGGGATCGCGCGGCAGCGACCCCGGGCAGTTCAACGGCATCCGCGGCATCGTGATCGATGCGCAGGGCAACCTCTACGTCGCCGATGCCGGCAATCAACGGATCCAGGTGTTCGACGGCGACGGCAACGTCAAGGCGCAAATCAAGAACGTCGGCGTCCCGGCAGCGATCTGCATCACGCCCGGTGTGCACCAGTACCTGTACAGCTCGAACTCGAACGATCCGGAAACGCTCGACAACGGCGAGATCTACAAGCTCGAATTGGACGGGCGGATCGTCGGCCGGTTCGGGCGCGCCGGGCACTTACCCAAGGAATTCGGGATGGTGAATTCGCTCGACTGCCGGAGCGAGAACGAGCTGTTCGTGGGCGAGCTGACGAACTGGCGCGTACAGAAGGTCACGCTGAAGGCGGGCAAGTAGATCGAGTCGCTCACTACTCGAATCGCAGCGCGACGATGGGGTCCACCCTCGTCGCGCGGCGAGCCGGCAGGTAGCTTGCCGCAAGCCCGCACGCGATGATCAGCCCCGAAACGCCCGCGAGGACCGCGGTGTCGAGCGGGCTGACCTCGAACAAGAGGCTCCCGATCATTCTCGTGATCGCGAACGAAACCACGAGGCCGCAGATGGTCCCGGTGCCGACGAGCGCCATGCTTCCGCCGAGCACCGTGCGAAGCGTGTGCGCGGCGTCGGCGCCGAGCGCCATCCGCACGCCCAGCTCGCGCGTACGCTGAGTCACCGAGTACGAGACGACACCGTAGATTCCGACCGCCGCCAGCAGCAACGCCGTCACCGCGAATGAAATCAGCAGCAACATGCTGATCCGCGGCAGGAACACCGATCGTGCCACTACGTCCACCATGACGCTCGCGTCGAAGATCGGTTGCTCGGCATCGGCGGCAAGGACGGACCGCCGGACCTGGTCGATGAACGCCTTCGGATCAGACGTCGTCCTCACGACGAGCGCCATGCCGTTCAACGGCTGCTGCCACGCGGGCATGAAGAGCTCCGCGCGCGGCGCGCGGTCCAGGCCGTAGTGCTTCACGTCGCCGACGATGCCGACGACTTGCGCCTTGCCGTGCGGATTGACCACCGTCCGGCCGAGCGGGTCCGCGCCGTTGAAATACCGCCGCGCCATCGTTTCGTTGATGACCATGACGCCAGGCATTCCCAGGCGGTCGCGATCGTCGATGAAGCGGCCGCTCACCAGCCGCATCTTCATCGTCTGGAAATAGCCGGGCGTGGCCATGCGGATGTCGGCGCGCGGTTCCTCCCCGTTTCCAGGCGCGGCCTGGCCTTCGATCGTGAACGGGAGCGCGAAGTCGATGCCGACGGGATACATCGGCAGCGCGCTGACGCCGGCAACCGAGCTCACCCCGGGTGTCGCGGCGATGCGACTGATCGCGTCCGCGTAGAAGCGCGTCCGATCTCCGCCGGTCTTGTACTTCGCCTGCGGCAGATAAATCTGCACGGCGAGAAGATTCTTCGGCTCGAAGCCAGGCGAGACCCTCATGAGCTGCGCGAAGCTTCGCGTCATCAGCCCGGCGCCGACCAGCAGCACGAGGGCGAGGGCGACTTCGACGACGACGAGCGTGTTCAGGAGGCGCGAGCCCGACTTTCCGGTTGTGCCCGAGAAGGCGTGCACGGTATCCCGAAGACCGGCGCGCGAGGCCTGTAGTGCGGGCACCAGGCCGAACACGAGCGCGACGATGAACGACATCGACAACGCGAACAGCAGGACGCCGCCATCGAGGCGCACGTCCTGGATGCGCGGCAGGCTGCCTTCGGGCAGCGCGTGGACGAAGCGGACGCCCGCCCAGGCGACGAACAATCCGAGGGCGCCGCCGGCCACGGCCAGCATCACGCTCTCGGCCAGGACTTGCCGCACGAGAGGCCAGCGCCAGGCGCCGAGCGCCGCCCGCATCGCGATCTCGGTCTGTCGGCTCGACAGCCGCGCGAGCAGCAGGTTCGCCACGTTGGCGCACACGATGAGCAGCAGGAATCCAACTGCAGCGGAGATGAGCAGCAACGCAGGCCGGACGGTCGTCACGAGCTCTTCCTGCGCCGCGACGACACGGGCGCCCCATCCGGCGTTGCTGTCGGGATACGTGGCGGCAAGGCGCTCCGCGACGAGCGTCATCTCGCGCTGTGCGCCTTCGACGCTCGCACCGTCCGCCAGCCGGCCGACGATACTCAGCGACCGGGCTTTGCGGGAGCGTCCGTGCTGGTCGGCCGGATCGAATGCGAGCGGTGTCCAGATGTCGACGTCGCCGCTCGGCGGGAAGTCGAAGCTGGCATCCATGACGCCGACGACCGTGTATGGCAGCGCATCGAGCTGAATCGTGCGGCCGATGATGCTCGACGAACCGCCGTAGTGCCGTTCCCAGAACGACCGGCTGAGGATGGCAACGTGATCCGCGCCGGTGACGCCTTCCTCCGGCAGAAATGTCCGGCCGAGCAGCGCCTGCGATCGGAGGACGGCGAACAGATTCGGTGTCGCGCGAACGCTCGGGACATCGAGCGGTTCGCCCGCGCCCGCGAAGGCATACCGGAGCTGGCGGAACGCTGCCATGCCGGACACAGTGCGCGCCTGCTCTTTCCAGTCGGCATAGGTGAGCGGCGCGACGAGATCCGCATTGCCGTCCGGGTTCCGCTCCGACAGCACCACCAGGCGCGAAGGATCTTCGTAGGGCAGCGGGTTGAGCAGGACCGCCTTGATGACGCTGAAGATCGCCGTGTTGGTGCCGATCCCGAGGACGAGCGTCAGCAGCGCGACGGCGGTATAGGTCGGCTGCCGCGCCAGCGATCGTACCGCATAGCGAATGTCGCCAAGCAGGTTGCCCATGCCGCAGAGTCTAGACGAATTGCGGATTGTGGATCGCGGATTTCGGATTGAACCCCAATCCGCATTCCGCAATCCGAAGTCCGCAATTCACCAGATCCCGACCTGTCCCTTGACCGATTCGACGAGCTTCTGCGGATCGTACCCGACGCCCTGCCTGAAGACCGTCTCGACGCGGCGGACGTCGCCAATGGTGCGGCTCGGATCACCGAGAACGACCATGAGATCGGCTTGCTTGCCGGCGGCGATCGAACCGATGCGCGCGTCGGTGCCCAGGTACTTCGCGCCATTGAGCGTGCCGATGGAAATGGCTTCGACGGGCGAGAAGCCGGCTTCTACCAGCAACTCGAGCTGACGCTGATTCGCGAAGCCGGGAACGACGCCGCCGGCGGCCGTCGGATCGGTGCCGGCGACAAGCAGCCCTCCCGCCCTGGCGAACGCGCGCTCGAGCGTCATGCCCTTGGCGAAAAGCGTCGTGAAAACAGATTGCTGGTTCTGCTGCACGCGGTCGTACGCGCGCATGTACGCCTCGCGCAGCTGCGGCGTCAGCACCTCAAGCCCTGGCGGCGTCGGACGGCCCCGCGTCAGCGTCTCGAACACGGTGAGCGTCGACGTCAGCGCGACGCGCCGGTCGACGAGCTTCTTCACCAGCGCCTTGAACGCAGGACCGTTCGGATCGACGTCGTTCACCGTCTGCTGTCCGCGCCCCTGGCCGGGGCACACGTCGGGCTGCTTGTCGGTGACGAAGTCGGTCGCCGCGAAGAAACCATGTTCGAGGTTGTCGATGCCGAGATCCGTGGCTTCCCCGTATGTCACCGAGCAGAGGTGGCCCGTCACCTTCATGCGGCGTCGGTGCGCTTCGTCGATCCCGGCCTTGAGCGCTTCGCGCGACACCTGCATGTACGCCTTCACGGATGTCGCGCCCTGGTCCGCCCAGTACGCGATGTGCCTTCGGGCTTCGTCAGCGGTTTTCACCGTGTGCATCTGGAAGAACGTGTTGGGTCCGTTCAGGTACGGCGCGGTCGCGTCGATGACAGGACCCGCAAGCTCGCCGGACTTGATGCGGGCCGCGAGGTTGATGTCCATGATGCCGTTCGTATTCCCCGCCGTCCTCATCGTCGTGACGCCGCCGGCGAGGTAGAGCCGCGAAAAGCTGACGCCCAGCTGCCCGTACACTCCGGGCCCCGTCGTGTAGTAAAGGTGCTCGTGCAGCATCACGAGGCCGGGCATGACCGTGCGGCCGGTCATGTCGATCGTGGTCACGCCGGCCGGTACGGTCACCGTCGCGGCGTCGCCAACTGCGGCGATGTTGCCATCGCGGATGATGAGCGTCTGGTTCTCGCGCGCCGGCGCTCCGGTGCCGTCGATCACGCGGACGTGCCCCAGCACGACGACGGGCGCGTCGATCTTGACGAAGTTGGCGCGCGCGTTCGGATTGGGAGCCTGCGCCGCCGCGGCGAAAACCGCCACCAGGCCCACGAGACCTACGCGACCCACTCGACGTACGCGACCCATTTACGCCACCTCCGCGGCAATGGCCGCCAGATCGTCCGCGCCGTGGCCCTTGGCGATCGCGTCGTCCATCCGTCTGGCGATCGCGGGCAGCACGGCGAGCGGCTGCCCGCCTGCGGCTTCGAGCATCAGCCGCAGGTCCTTTCTCGCCATCGTCAACTCGAAGGTCGCGCTGAAATCACGCCGGACGATCTTGTCGCCGCGAGCCTTGATCACGCTGCACGGCTGGAACTTCGTGAACACCTGGAGCGCGTCGGCAGCGGGGATGCCGAGATCCTTCGCCATCGCGAAGACGTCGGTCACACCGGCCGTGATGACGAACAGCATCGAGTTCCCGAAAATCTTGTAAGCCGCGGCACGCTGGGGATCGTCACCGAGGTACCAGGCCTCGCCCGTCATCCGCTGCAACGGTTCGCGCACTTCGTCGAACAGGCGCTCAGGGCAGGACGTCATCAGGATGCCGATCGCGTCGCGCGCCATCTGTGGAGACATGAAAACAGGTGCGTGAATGAACCGGATGCCCCGCTCGTGCAGCCGCGCGTAGCGCGCAGCCGTTTCACGAGGGCTCGTCGTGGTGTGATCCACGACAACCGTCCTTTTTTCAACGTGCGGGAGCGCCTCGGCGAGCACCGCATCGACCACCGCATCGTCCGAGAACGTCATGTGAACGCGTTCGACACCGGATACTGCTTCGCCCGGGGTCGACGCGACTCTCGCGCCATGTTTTTCGAGCGCCTTTGCTTTCGACGCCGTTCGATTCCACACCGTGACCGAATCACCCCGCCTGAGCATGCCCTCGGCCATCGCGCTGCCCAGCAAACCAGTGCCCAGGAACGCCACGTTCGCCATTCAGGTCCTCCCGCTACAATCTACCCCGGCGATGCGCGCGGCTAAAGCCTTCGTCCTTCGACTCCGCTCGGGACGACCCCGAGCTGGTCGAGGGGTCGCGATCCTTGTGTGCGGTGTCCTCGGGGCCGGCGGCGCAGCGGCCGGGGCCCCTCAGGCGTTCCGATGGGCGGGCGACCCGGAGGGCGGCGCGCCGTTCGTGGAAGCAGATCCCTCACGGCCCGACGCGCTCGTCGGGTTCGACGTCGAAATCGCCGGGCTTCTGGCCCAGTCTCTGGGCCGCACTCCCGAGTTCGTCAACATCCAGTTCAACTACATCGACCAGTCGATCGCGCGCGGCGACGCGGAAATCGGCCTGAGCGGAATCGAAGACACGCCGGCGCGGCGCGCGAGCCTGGCGGTGACGGTTCCCTACTACGAATTCCGCGAGGTGCTGAGCGTCCGCGCGGCTGACGCCCAGCGCATCCGTTCGCTGGCCGATCTGCGCGGGCGCACGGTCGCAACGCTGGGCGGTACGATCGCGTACGAAATCCTGCTGCGCGCCCAACAGGACGTCGGCCTGCAGGCGGTTTCTTACGAAGACGACGTTCACCCGTTCAGCGACCTCGTCGTGGGGCGCGTGGACGCCGTCCTGCTGGACAACGTGCTTGCCGAGCGCCGCAAACGGGCGATGACGGGCTTCGAGATTCTTCCGCAGACGATTGCGATCGGTCACTACGTCGGCGTGCTGTCGCAGGCACAGGCGCCGATGCGGGATGCGATCGACGCGACGCTGCGCGGGGCGATGCGTGACGGCACGCTCGAGCGGATCCTCAGGAAATGGTCGGTCTGGAACGACGACCAGCCGCGGCTGTTTGCGCGGGTCATCGCAGGCGAACAGGTGCCGGCGGTCGTCGGGCTCGACACCAGTGCCTCCGTGGCCACGATGAGCCGATGGCGGGCGGCCAGGGTGTATCTGCCGTCATTGCTCCGGGCATCCGTCGTCACCATCGTGCTGTCGGTCCTGTCGATGGCGCTTGCCGTCGCGATTGGCGTCGGGATCGCGACGGGCCGGGTCTACGGCGGACCGGGCGTTCGCGTGGCGCTGACCAGCTATGTCGAGCTGATTCGAGGCACGCCGATTCTGCTCCAGCTGTTCGTCCTGTACTACGGCCTGGCCGCAGCGGTCCGGCTGCCGGCGTTCGTCGCCGCACTCATCGGGCTCGCGCTGAATTACGCCGCGTACGAAAGCGAGATCTACCGTTCCGCGCTCGAGGCCATCTCCGTCGGCCAGCTCGAAGCCGCGCGCACGCTCGGGTTGTCGGAACGCCAGGTGCTGACGCTCGTCCGCGGACCGCAGGCGTTCCGCCTCGCCCTGGCGCCGATGACGAACGACTTCGTCGCGATGCTCAAGGACTCGTCGCTCGTGTCGGTCCTCACTGTCCTCGAGCTCACGAAGCAGACGCAGATTTTCGCGACCAACCTCGGAAGCTGGGTCATTCCGGGCATTCTCTGCGCCGCTTTATACCTGGCGATGTCGCTCCCGCTCGCCGCTCTCGCGCGCAAACTCGAGAGCCGGTGGAAACGCCCGACCGCATGACGGCCGCCGACACGTCGCCAATCCTGACGATCGATCAGCTGCAGCTGAACCGCGGCGCTCGCCAGATTCTGAAGGGTGTGTCGCTGACCGTCGGCCGCGGCCATCTCGTTGCGTTGATGGGACCGTCAGGATCGGGCAAGACCACCATCCTGCGGACCCTCGCAGGACTCGAGCCGTTTCAGGCGGGACGAATCGTGATCGATGGCCTGGTGTTCGGCGGCGGCGAGGCGTCGAACCGGGCCACCTTGTCGCAGCTGCGCCGCAAAGTGGGGATGGTGTTTCAGTTTCATTGCTTGTTCGAGCACCTGACCGCGTTGCAGAACATCTGCCTGGCGCCAGTCCACGCGCTCAGGGTTCCGCCGCATCAGGCCGAGCAGCAGGCGCGTGCGCTTCTCACCTCGTTCGGTGTGGAGCACCGTGCCGACGCGCTGCCGCGAGAGCTGTCCGGGGGTGAAGCGCAGCGGGTCGCGATTGCGCGGGCGCTGGCTGTAGAGCCGCCGGTGCTCCTGATGGACGAGCCGACGGCGTCACTGGATCCCGAACGGCGAGGCGAACTCGGCGCGCTGCTGCGGACGCTGACCGGTCAGGGACGGACGCTGTTGATTGCCACGCACGACGAAGACTTCGCAGGCGAATTCGCGACCCGGATCGTGAGGATGAGAGACGGGGTTGTGACATAGTGGAACTTCAAATTTCAAATTGCAGATTGCGGATTGCGGATTGCGGATTGCGGATTGCGCTCGTGAAAGAGCCACGAAGACGCGAAGACACGAAACAAATGCTTCTTGGACAATCAAACCGTTTTCTTCGTGTCTTCGTGCCTTCGTGGCCTAACTTGTTCGCATCTCGACGGAATTATTTCTCCTCGAACCAATTTCCCACGCACACATCGTAGACCCAGCCGCCAAGCACTCCGCCGACGACTGGCCCGACGATCGGCACCCACCACCAGCCGTTGCCCGCTCGGAATACTTCGCCGCCCCAGCCCGCGACCGCGGTAAACAGCCGTGGTCCGAAATCGCGAGCAGGGTTGATCGCGTACCCCGAGTTGAACCCGAACGTCGCGCCAATCAGCACGACGAGCAATCCGACGACCACTGGCGCGAGGCCCGCCGGCGCCGGCGAGTTGCGTGAGTCCGAGATGCCGAAGATCACCGCAACGAGGAGTGCCGTGCCGACGACCTGATCGATGAAGCCGCCGGGGACATTACTGAGAAACGGCTGCGGATACGTGGCCCAGATGCCCGCCGTGCCCTGCGGTCCGACCACCTGCCGCACGCCGCCATCAAACGCGCCGAGCGCTTCGTGATAGACGACAAAGACAACCGCCGACGCCACGAACGCGCCCGCGAGCTGCGCCGTCGAGTACGGCAGCACCTTGTTCCACGGAAATTTCCGGTGCGTTGCGAGGGCAACCGTCACCGCCGGATTCAGGTGCGCCCCGGTGACGCCGGCCGCCACATAGCAGCCCATCGTCACCGCGAGGCCCCAGGCGATGTTGATGGACAGATAAGTCCCTGCGGTGCTGCGACTGAGCAGGACCTGCGCAACCACTCCGACGCCAAAAACGATCAGCACGAAGGTTCCAAGGAACTCCGCGAGCAACTCGCGCATCAGGGCTCGTGACATAGGGCCGATATTGTAGACTCTCGCAAAACCAAAAACTAAGAACTCACAACTCACGACCAAGAGAATGTCGAAGTTCATTCTGTCTCTCGATCAGGGCACGACCAGTTCCCGCGCGATTCTGTTCGACCATGACGGCTCGGTCCGATCGGTCGCGCAGAAAGAGTTCACGCAGCTCTTTCCCCAGGCCGGGTGGGTCGAGCACGATCCGCTCGAAATCTGGGCGTCGCAAGTCGGGGTGGCCGTCGAAGCACTGGGACGCGCGCAGGTCCGCCCGTCAGACGTCGCCGCGATTGGCATCACGAACCAGCGTGAAACGACGATCATCTGGGATCGCGAGACCGGCGCCCCTATCGCCAACGCCATCGTCTGGCAGGATCGACGAACGGCGGATTTCTGCGAGCAGCTGAAGGCCGAGGGCGACGGCCCGACGATTCAGGCGAAGACGGGGCTGCTCATCGACGCCTACTTCTCCGCCAGCAAGATCCGGTGGCTGCTCGACAACGTTCCTGGCGCGCGCGCGAAGGCGGACGCCGGCAAGCTGGCGTTCGGGACCGTCGACAGCTGGCTGCTCTGGAAACTGTCGGGCGGCGCCGCGCACATCACCGACGTCAGCAACGCGTCCCGGACGATGCTGTTCAACATCCACACGATGGAATGGGACGACGACCTGCTGCGCCTGTTCGATATTCCCGCGAACCTGCTGCCCGCGGTCCGGTCGTCGAGCGAGGTCTACGGGCACGTCGTGCCTGCCCTGGGAATCGAGCGCGTGCCGATCGGCGGCATTGCCGGCGACCAGCAGGCGGCGCTGTTCGGCCAGATGTGCCGCAAGCCGGGCATGTCGAAGAACACCTATGGCACGGGCTGCTTCCTCCTGCAGAACGTGGGCACGCAGGCGACGTCATCCCGCCACGAGCTGGTGACGACCGTCGCCTGGCGGATCGGCGACCGAACGGAGTACGCCCTCGAGGGCAGCGTCTTCATCGGCGGCGCGGTCGTGCAGTGGATCCGAGACGGTCTGGGCCTCGTCCGGACGGCGCCGGACATCGAAGCGCTCGCCGCAACCGTTCCCGACAATGGCGGCGTCTATTTCGTGCCGGCGTTCGCGGGCCTGGGCGCGCCGCACTGGGATTCGTACGCGCGCGGAACGATCATCGGCATCACACGAGGGACCACGGCGGGACACATCGCGAGAGCCGCCCTCGAAAGCATCGCGTATCAGGTCGCCGATCTGCTCGACGCGATGAAGGCCGATGCCGGCATTCCGTTGAGCGAGCTCCGCGCGGACGGGGGCGCCGCCGTGAACAACACCCTGATGCAGTTCCAGGCCGATCTGCTGGGCGCGCCGGTCCTGCGGCCCAGGGTCACGGAAACGACGGCGCTGGGCGCCGCGTATCTTGCGGGGCTTGCCGTTGGATTCTGGAAATCAGCGGACGAGTTGACCGGTCAGTGGCAGGTCGAGCGAGCGTTCGAACCGGGGATGGCGCCCGCACAGGCGACCGCCCTTCGCGAACGATGGGCGGCCGCCGTCGAGCGATCGAAACGCTGGGAACCGTAGAGCCGTCAGCGCCGCTCGGGAACCTTCAACTCTCCCAGGTGCGTGACGATGTCCTGGCCGGACGAAGCCGGCCGCACCTGCTTGTCGATCATCGCGATCTTTCCGGCGGGATCGATGTAGAACGTCCAGCGGCGGGCGAACTGCCGATCGGGAGGCGCCTCGGTCGGGATGACGCCGTAGGCAAACGCGACTTTCTTGTCGGGGTTCGCGAGCATCGGGAAGTCTGCCTGCTCCTTCTGCGCGAACGCCTTGTTTTCGTCGAGCGTGTCGACACTGATCATGAAGTACGCAGTGTCGTATTTCCGAATCAGTCCCCCGCTCTCACGGAGCGAGTTGCATTCGGCCGTTCAACCAGCGGTGAAGGCCTTGGGGAACCAGGCAAGCACAACCCAGCGGCCCTTCAGATCTTTGCTGAGGCTGTAGGTCTTGCCGTCGGTCGCCTGAAGAGTGAAGTCAGGGGCAGCATCGCCGACCTTGAGCTCGGTGCCCTGGGCAGCGGTGCCTTGCGCGTTCAATGAACCGGCCGCCAACCCGAGCGCGACGAGCCCCGGCAGCAGCCGTAATGCGTTTTTCATTCGGCCTCCCGCCGAAAAGCGTAGCACGGCTGACAACCAGCCGATAAGACTGTACGCTCGATTCCAAAGACCGCAGCCCCCCAATGCGTCCCGTTTTCTGGTCACTAGCAGTCCTGGCCGCGGTCCTCATGATGCCGGCCGGCCCGTCCGGAGCGCCGCGTGCCCGTCAAGCAGTGGAGCATCCCACGCTGACCGTCAACGGCGATACGAAACTGCTGGTCGTCGCGCCGCATCCGGACGATGAGACGCTCAGCTCGGGCGGGGTGATGCAACAGACCCGTGCTGCTGGCGGGCAGGTGCACGTCATCTACCTCACCGACGGCGACGGCTACCCCGAGGGCGTTCGATACGAAGATCACGTGGAGTCGCCGACCGCCCGCGACTACCGCGGATATGGGCGCGAGCGAAAACAGGAAGCCCGCGCCGCGCTCGCCGAGCTGGGCCTGCCGCGAGGCTCGGCGACCTTCCTGAGTTTTCCCGACGGCGCCCTGTCGCGGCTGATGCGACGTTACTGGTCCGAGAAACGCGCGGCCTTCCGATCGCCGTACACGCGCATGGACCGCCCGCCGAAATCCGATGTCATCGTCGCCGACACGGAGTATCGGGGCGAAGACCTGACGCAGGAACTGGCGAAGGCGCTTGGCGATTACCGGCCGACGCTGGTTCTCGTCCCGCGTAAGGAAGATCAGCATCCCGATCATTGCGCCGCCTGGTTTTTCCTTATGGACGCGTTGAGCGACGTCAAGCGCGTGACGCCGGAGTACGATCCGACAGTCGTGAACTACATCGTTCACTGGTACTCGTGGCCCTTCGAGGACGAGGGCCGCGAGCTGACGCCGCCGCCCGGGCTTCGGGGCGGCGCGTCGGGCTGGATGGTCGTGCCGCTCACGCGCCAGGAACAGCGCACGAAGCGCGCGGCCCTGCGGCGGTATCAGACGCAGGTCCACGTGATGCGCTGGTTCCTCGACGGCTTCGCCCGCTCGAACGAAGTCTTTTCCCGGCCGGCGCCGGCAAAGGTCGTGCTGCCCATCCGCCGGAACGTCTGCGGGGAATAGCCGCGTGCGCGACACGACGACACGAATCGAATCGCTCGACGCGTTTCGCGGACTGGCGGTCGCCGGCATGATTCTCGTCAGCACGCCGGGCTCGTGGTCGTCGGTGTATCCATCCCTTGATCACGCCATCTGGAACGGATGGACGCTCACCGACCTCGTCTTCCCCTTTTTCCTCTTTGCGATGGGCGCCGCGGTTCCCCTGGCGCACGATCGGCGCAAGACCGCGCTGAAACAGTTAGCGCCGCACGTGTTTCGGCGAACACTCCTGCTCTTCGGGCTCGGTCTGGTGCTGAACACGATCGAAACACCCGGACCGCTGGCGCTCGCGACGTTCCGCATCCCGGGCGTCCTCCAGCGAATCGCAGTCGTCTACGCGATGGTCGCCCTGGCGACGGAGACGTTGAGCGATCGCCGGCAGTCCGCGCTCGTCACAACCGTTCTCGGCGTCTACTGGGCGGCCATGATGTGGGTGCCGGTTCCCGGCGTCGGCGCCGGCGTGCTGACCCCGAACGGAAACCTGGCGTCGTACGTCGATCGTCAGATCTTCGGCCGGCACATGCTGACGCCCGTCTTCGATCCGGAAGGATTGCTGAGCACGTTTCCCGCGTTCGCCACCGCGATGCTCGGTGTCTTCGCTGGCCGTTCGCTGCAGCGATCGGACGGCGGCGGGCGCACGTTCCGCCTGTGGGTCGCCGGCGCTGCGTTGACAATCGCCGGCCTCGCATGGGGCCGTGTGTTTCCCATCAACAAGACCCTGTGGACCAGTTCCTTTGCGCTCTTCACCGCGGGTCTTGCGGCACAGACGCTCGCCGTCTTCCATTGGCTGTTCGACGTGAGGGGCTGGCGGGCGCCGGGTCGTCCCCTGCTCGCATTCGGCCGCAATGCATTGGCGGCGTACTTCCTGTCGGTTGGCCTGGACAGCGTGATGACGCGCACTGCGCTTGCGGGTTCGACGATCAAGAACATCGCGTATCGCGCGGCCTTCTGGTCCTGGCTCCGGCCGTGTTGCGGCGACAACGCCGCGTCGCTGGGCTACGCCGTCGCGTACGTCGCCATCTGGGCGGTCGTCCTCGCCGAAATGCGCCGGCGCCAGATCTTCATCAGCATCTGAGGATATGATGCCCGCGTGATCAGTGCGGCTCCCAACAAAGGCACGACGGTTCCCTGGTATCGAGAGGTCAGTCCCTCGCAGTGGCGAGCGTTCAGCGCGGCCTACATGGGTTGGGTGCTCGACGCGTTCGACTTCACGATCCTGACGTTTCTCCTGGTCGACATCCAGCAGAGTTTCACCATCAGCAAGGCGCTCGCGGGCGCGCTCGGCAGTGTCACGCTCATCTGCCGCGTCGCAGGCGGCATGCTCGCCGGAACGGCAGCCGACCGGTGGGGCCGGAAGCCGCCGCTGCTCTTCTCCATCGTGTGGTATTCGATTTTCGCGTTCCTGAGCGGCTTCTCGACGACATACGCGGTGCTGTTCACGCTGCGAGCGCTGTTCGGCATCGGCATGGGTGGCGTCTGGGCCGCCGGCATGCCGCTGGCGCTCGAGAACTGGCCGGCTCATCTGCGGGGAATCGCGTCGGGGCTGATGCAGAGCGGTTACTCGATGGGCTTCCTGCTGTCGTCCATCGTGTTTCAGTTCTTGTATCCGCTGGTGAACCGGCCGGACTTCGGGTGGCGGATGATGCTCTGGGTCGGCGTCCTGCCGGCATTCCTCGTCCTCTTCATGATCCGCGGCGTGCCGGAGAGCCCGGTGTGGCTCGAGAGGCAGCGGCATCTCAAGGAGCGCCAGGAGCGCGATCCGCTGTCCATCGCGCGCCTTTTCTGGCGGGACGTGCTGCCGACGACGCTCCATACGTCCATCGTGATGAGCGCGTTCCTGTTCATGTATCACTCCATCACGTACTGGTACGCGACGTTCATCAGCCAGATGCACAAGCCGACGCTTCCGTTCCTCGCATCGCTCAACGTCGGCGCCATCGTCGGCGCGCTGTTCTTCGGGCGCCTGTCGGAAGGACGGCTCGGGCGGCGCGGTTCGGCGGCCCTCGCGACGATCATCGGCATCCTCGTGATTCCGATCTACCTCTGGACGACGAACGACCTGCTGCTCGGCGCCGGCGCGCTTGCGATGGGGTTCTTCGGCGCCGGCAACTTCGGCATCGTGCCCGGCTACCTAACGGAGCGTTTTCCGACGATCGTGCGCGGGGCGGGCGCAGGCTTCGCCTATCATCTGGGCGCCGGCGTCGGTTCATTCACACCGACGCTCGTCGGCATGCTGCAGGACCGCGGGCTGGCGCTGCCCACTGCGATGTCAGCCTGCATCGCGACCTCGGGACTGCTGCTGACCGCGCTGATCCTGATGGGCCCCGAAACGCGCGGCACGGTGTTCCACGCGGTCGATCAGCGCGATTGACGAAGGAGACGGATGTGCCCTATCCGGTGACGCTCACCGTGGAGCCCGCGATCACTGCCCGCAACCGGCTGACGACGGGATTCCGGCTGATTCTGGCCATTCCGCACATCATCCTGGTCGGCGGCGTCGGCTTCAGCGCAGGCCGGAACGCAGGAGGCGGCAACTCCAGCTTCGGCGGCGAGACCGGCTTACTCGGCGCCGTCGCGGTGTTTCTCGCGGTCGTCAGCTGGTTCACGATCGTGATCGGCGGTCAGCACATCACCGGCATCCGCCAGTTCACGCAGTTCTTCCTGCGCTGGAAGGTGCGTGCGCTCGCGTACACGATGCTGTTCGTCGATCAGTACCCACCATTCGGCGATCTTCCGTATCCGGCCGGGGTGACCGTCGTCGATCCGACGGAACCTCGCGATCGGGTGTCCGTCGGCTTCAGGCTGCTGCTCGGCATCCCGCACTTCATCCTGCTGTTTTTCCTCGTCAGCGCCTGGTGGATTGTGTCGATCGTCGCGTGGGTGATGATTCTCTTCACGGGCGAGTATCCGCGCGGATTGTCCGACTTCGCGCTCGGCGTGTTCCGGTGGTTCATCCGGGTCGAGGCGTACATGCTGCTGCTCGTGGATGAGTACCCGCCGTTCTCGTTGAGCTGATCGCCGTCGAGGGCACGAAAGACCATTACAACGATTTCAATCAGCCACGAAGGCACGAAGACACGAAGAAAAAAGGACTCTTCTTCGTGATCTTCGCGTCTTCGTGGCTTTTTCGACTTCCTGGCGGCTTCGGGTCTCGACAGCTGAATGACTACGGGGTAAACCTGACACTCTTCCAGAGACTCGCCGCTTCAAAGACACGACCGTCGAGAACGGTCCATCGCACTGTCCGGATGTTCTGAATCCGATCGAGTGGATTCGCGTCGAGAATTGCCAGGTCGGCTCGCTTGCCTTTCTCGATCGTGCCCAGCTGATCGTCGAGCTTCATCGCGCGTGCGGAGTCGATCGTCGCGGCCTGTAAAGCCTCCATCGGCGTGAATCCGGCCTCGACGTAGAGCTCGATTTCGCGGTGCACGCTGTGACCGGGAATGCCCTCGTCGGTGCCGACGACGATGGGGACGCCAGCGTCGTGCAGTTCGCGAACGATGCGCAGTCCGCGTTCCACGCGTGCGTGTGCGGTGGCCGCGTCGATGCCTGCGGTGCCCGCATTCGAAAAGAGGCGGTTCAGCGGCGGTGGAATCCGGTTGATGCCGGGCTGGAAATCGGTGATCGGCGCGCCGGCCGCATGCCCAAGCAGTTCGCCCCACGACTGCGTCGGATCGACGATGGTGTGGTGACTCTTGAGAAATGCCACGGTTTGATCGACGTCGGGTGCTCCCGCCTCGCCGCGGATCGGCAGGTGCGCGATGTGATCCATTCCGGCATCGACGCCCTGCTCGATCGTCATGCCGTTCGGGATGTGACCGGTCACCGTCATGCCGAGACGATGGGCTTCGGAGCAAATGGCCGCGACGACCGGAGCCGTCAGGAGGCTGTAGACCTTGATCTGCTGAAACCCGGCGTCATGATATTTCCGCACGAGGCGCACGGCCTGTTCCGAGGTCGGAGCATCGTACACGCCGAAGGCATTGGGACCACCGCCATCGATGAGACCGGCCAGAAGGAGCCGCGGGCCGAGCGCACGCTTCGCTTCCACGGCAGCCCTCAATGCTGTGATGAACTCGAACTCGTTGCCCATGTCGCGAACGGTCGTCACGCCGGCGGCCAGATAGACGGGTGCCCACTCCACCTGCGTGACGTGCGTGTGCATGTCCCACAGGCCGGGGACAATCGTCTTGCCGTCCACGCGCACGACCGTCACGCCAGGTGGCACGGCCACTTCGCGCGAGGGTCCGACGTCCGCGATCCGGCCATCGCGCACGACGAGGGTGGCGTCGGGAATCGGCCCGCGGCCTGTGGCGTCGATGACCGTGGCGCCCAGGAGCGCCAACGCGCCTGCGTGAAGAGGCTGTTCCTTTCGGGTGATGGCTTCGAGATCCGCGATGCGATCGCGCGTGCCGCTCGTCACGAAGTCGACCAGAGCCGGCTCGAGATCGTCGCGCACCGCCTCGAAGCTGAGGCCCCCTGCGCGGGTGATGGCGGCGGCGATCGATCCGCTGTCGTCAAGCCACAGCGTCTCGCGGCCCCAGACGACCCCGTCGACGGAGAAGCGATTCAGCGCATATGACTTCGCACCGACCTTGAAGGTGTCATGCCCGTGCATTTCGATGATGACGTCGTTGGGCTGGTCGATCGACAGGCCCGGGAGCGTCGGCAGCGCACGCGGTTTCCCGTGCTGCTGCCAGTACCGCAGCATCAGCATCTGGGCGGAAAACGGGGCGTAGCCGTCGACGGTGAAAAAGGCCGCCGGCAGTGTGGCCGTGGCGTCGCGACCGTCCGCGCGAACACGGGCGCGCGATCCGTCGACCGCGATATCCGAATCCACGTTGACGAAGCGATAGGTCTTGCCTTTCGCGTTGAAATGAATCGGCGTCAGGTCCGATCGCGTGCGAAGCGTGGCCGCCAACTGCACGCGCCCGCCGCGATCGGTGAAATCGAAGTCGGATGTCAGCTGCAGCGCGCTGCCGTCGCGGTCGATCGTGTAGCGTTCGTAGCCAATCGGTTTCTGCACGTAGTGCAGGCGCAGGACGCCGTGTTCGATCGTGGACGCGGACTGATGGATCCCGACGGTCAGAGCGGCAAGGAGGGCGAGCGGAATACGCACGCGTGCATGATCGCACGCGTCGCATTCGGGCCGCCCTCCTGTCCGGTCCTACCCCGGCCGCTCCTACCCCTCTCCCCTCCTGCCCTGCCAGCTCTTCCCGCCCGCCGCGTTACCTCACCGTTGTCGTCTGACACAGCGGTCCCGGGCACACCGTGTAGGCGATGCCGCCGTTCTGCGTGCACGCCTCGGGCCGGGTCATCGCCCAGCTCCACGACGCGTCGTTACACCGCGCAGTCGCGAACGCACCCGAGGCATCCTTCGGCGGCGTCGGGTAGAGAATCACGCTGACGTCCTGATCGCGCTCGAGCGTGAGGTTCGTCAGACGCCAGACGAAGTAGCCATCCTTCACCGCCTCGATGCCGATCACGCCTGTCTGCAGCGGAGACAGCCGGAACATGCCGAAGCTGTCCGACGTCGTGGATTTCCCGGCGTCAGGTCCCTGGACGATCGTGATCTTTACGCCCTCGAGCGCCCGCGGTGTCGGCGGTGTCTCCTGCGCGATGCCACTCACCGCGAACGTGGTCGGCTGCGTCGGCTGCGGCGCCGCGAGCGTCATGCCCAGCGTGCCGGAGACACTCTGGTACGTCGCGCTGACGTCCACGTGACCCGAGTGGAGCACGGTCAGCATGCCGCTCGGCGAAATCGCAGCCAGCGTCGGATCCGACACGGTCCACTGCGCATTCTTCGTCACGTCCTGGCTCGAGCCATCCATCAGATCAGCTTTGGCCGACATCTGGATCGTGCTGGCCGACGCCGTCGCGCTGCTGACCACGATCGCACGAACGCTCGCACCCGGCTGGGTCGGCGTCGTGGGCGCCGTTGGACTGCCCGACTTGTTCGAATCGCACGCGCTCGTCAGCGCGACGATCCCTGCGAGCACGAAGCAAACGCTTCCGCGTGTCATACCGCTGTCCTCCGTTTGCAGCTCGACGTCGAGCTGCCGTGCCTAAAGATTTGGCAAGCGGAGTGCCACGGCAGAAGTGGCGCAGTTGAAACGGGTTAACGTTATTGACAGCCGGCGTGGATGAGTCCGGGAACGCGACGAATGGCTGAAGTGTTACCCGAATTACCCAGCTTCGGAAGAGGTGTTCCTCAAGATCATTTGACAGAGATCCCCGCGCCGATGATCAGCAGCGTCGTTCGCGGGCTGCCGGGGTGTCCGAGGTACGGCGGGCCGGGGCTGATCGCGTAGAAGCGAAAGTCAAAACTGAACGCCAGATGCGGCTTCGCAAACCATCGCGCGCCGCCGCCGTAGTTCAGCGTCTTGAGGCCTTCGGTGTCCGATGGAAAGGGCTCGTCGCGCCCGTCTGGGATGACCGACCACTGCGACCTGCCGAGCCCCCCGCTCAGATAGCTCCATCCTTTTCCCGATCCGAAGTTGAACGAGATCTGCGGCGCGGCCGACAGGAACTTCTCCTGCGCCCCGCGAACGCCGGTGGTCCCCTCCGCGGGACTCTGGCTCCCCCGGCTCGCCGTGACCTCTCCGCCGATGCCGAACGTGATCGCGCGCCACTTGACCGGATAAAACGTGACGGCGCCATGAAGACCCAGACCGCGCCCGGGCAACTCGGCCAGCGTCATGTCACGGCTGTCCGCGAGGGCCTGCTCGACGGGGAAATTCGGGAAGGTCACGTGGACATCGAAGGCAACCAGCGGAATCTTCGGCGGCGGCTCCTGCGCGAGCGCCGATGCGCCGCCTGGGAGAACGATGAAGAGGATTGCGAGCAGGCAGGAACACTTCAGTCGGACGAGGCGCATGCGCGTCGGCACATTGTACTCGTCATCAGCGCTCCTTCCCGTCCGGTGCGAGGTGATCACGAAGCTTCGCCTGCAGATCCGCTCCGACGACCAGGCGTGAGATCTCGCGCGTCCGGCGTGCGTCACGATCGCTCGACGCGCACGCGCTGTCGGCGATCGCGCGTCCGCCAGCGTCGAAGCACGAATGGCCTGAGCCTCTCGCGAAATAAAACAGGCTGCGATCGATCCATTCGCCAAAGGGCCGCACGACAGGCCCGCCCGCGGCCGGCCCCAGGAGATTGCGTCCGACGTACGGAAGCCCTGCCGCGTCGACGCCGAGCAGGGACAACAGCGTGGGCGCAAGATCGGTCTGACCCGCGGGAATGTCGCGGACACCGACGAGTTCGTCCGCGTGCGCCGATACTGCCGGGACACGAATGAAGAGCGGCACGCGGTCGTTGGCGGCCCAGGCCGCTTCGCCGTCCCTGAGGCCCATGGCATGCGCCAGCGCAGCATCCCGCGCGAAGCCTGCGTCATGGTCGCCGAACACCACGATCACACTCGACTCGAGCAGTCCGTCCGCGGCCAGCCCGCTCATGAACGCGGCGAGCGCATCGTCGAAGAAACGCATCGTGTGGAGATAGTTGCCGAACGACGTGCCTTCGTACGACCCCAGTTTGAGCACCTTGTGGCGCGCGGGGAAATCGTCGAACGGGTGGTGCAGCGACAGCGTGATGAGCCAGGCCGCAAACGGCTGCGGCTGGCGCTCCAGCCGGGGAAGCATCTGCTTCAGGAAATCGCGATCGTTCAGCCCCCAGCCGATTTGCTCCGTCAGGTCGAAATCCGGCTCGAAGAGGCTCTGCCCGAAGCCGTAGGCCGGATGCATCACGCGGCGGTTCCAGAATCCGGGCTCGAACGGCACGGCAGACAGCGTGCTGTAGTGCTGCTCGGCGAGGACGCGCGGCAGAGCGGTGTAATGGTGGCCGGGGTACCGGAACGCCACCGCCCCGTGATCCAGCGGCAGCAGCGACGTCATCGTCGTGAACTCGGCATCGGACGTCCGGCCTTCGTTCGTCTCGTCGGTGACGTTGGTGAATCGCAGGCTCTCGCCGGTCCACCGCTTCAGGTGGGGCATCACGTCCTGATCACCGATGCGGAAATCGACGACGAAATCCTGCAGCGATTCGACCTGGATCACGATCACGTTGCGGCCGCGTGCGGCACCGAACGTGGACGATGCGGGCCCCGAACGCATGGGCGCGCGCGCGGCGAACCACGCAAGCGCGTCGTGCACCTCGGCGTCCGTCGCCTCGGGCCGCAGCCAGGTCGAACGCAGGTAGTTCCAGCCATCGTACGCGTGGAAACCGAACAGCCCGAGCTGCTCGACGACCGATCGGTCGCGGAACATCTGGCCGAGTGCGCTTGCCGCGGCGGCGCGGGGCGGAGCAATGGCAAGAGCCGCGACCGCAAAGGCGCCAGCGATGCCCGGGACGCTTCCTAGCCGCCGAAATACGCCGGGCGAGGGCGCCGGCAATCGCGCCACGCGCGAGGCCAGCCAGATCGCGAACGGACAGTCGATGACCGTCCAGAGCAAGGCCGGCGAGAACAGACTGCGGATCGACGCCCAGACGCGGCCGGTCTGCCCGATTCCGAGGAGCGCCGGCGCGGACAGGACGTCTCCGAAAAAGCGGTAGTAAATGATGTCGCTCAGCACGACGAGCGAACCGAGGGTGCCGATCGCGGCGAGCGTCCACGCGCGCACCCGGCGCGGCAGCAACAGGAAACCAAGGACCGGCGGCACGACGGCGGCAAGCAGCATCAGTCGATAGCCGCCGCCCGTCGGCTCGAGGAGCGCTTCGTGCACCACCATCAGCGGCTTGCAGAAGAGCACTGCCACGCACCAGGCGATGTCGGCCGTTTCCGCGAATCGCTGCCCGGGCCGCCGCGCCGCGCGCAGCCCCAGCAGCGCGACGAGCAGGGGAATCGGCGCGACAATCCACGCAATCGGCGGAAGCACCAGAACGAGCACGCGCGACTGCCGCGGCGCCGCCTGCGCGAACCAGGCGATGCCCTCCTCCACCATGTCCCACTGCAGCCAGTACAGGCCGGGCCATGACGGCGGCAGGAGGCGTCCCTGGACCGCCAGCCGCGATCCAGGCGCGATGCGGTCAGGAAGATCGGTCCGGATGCCGTTGTGATAGGGAACGTCCCACCGTGATCGTGCCAGTGTCTCGCGTGGCACGAGCCACAGCCAGTGATAGGACAGATGAATCATCGCCGGATCCCACGCGCGCTGTCCCGCGTTGACCAGCGTCAGCGGAATCGAGACCTCGCGCGAAGTCTCGAGGACCCGCGGCGCAGAGCCTTCGAGCTCGAACGCAAGCGCGTAGGGTGGAGGTGGAACCCGGCGGCAGGACACGGCGCCGCCCGCGCCGGCAAGCAGCGCGACGGCGATGAGGAATTTCGCGAGGTGATCGCGGGATCTGATCGTCGAGTGGCTCAATCTGCCAATCGATTACCAGATTACCCCAATCACCAGATCCCTAGATCATCCAATCACCAGATCCCGTTGATCCAATCACCAGATCACCAGATCACCCAATCACCAGATCGACCCCCCGTGTCCGCTCTCGGGAAGCGGCCGGACGAAGGCGCTTCGTCGCGGAGGCGGCATCGGCGAGTTGGCGCCCTTCACCGAGCGCCAGATGATCTCGTTCAGCAGAACCTCAGGTGTGCGATCTTCCTCGACGAAGTTCATCGCAAGAGATTCGAGCGCGCCAAAGGCGGAGGCCGTGTTTTTCTCGTCCATCGGCACGCGCGGCATGACGCGCTGGTACGTGTTCAGGCTTGGTGTGCCGGTAAAGGCGTTGAACAGCGGCGTCGCGGCAGCATCGTATTGACTCATGGGCTCGATGCCCAGGATCAGCTCGATCGTGCGCAGCACACCGGACGTCGTGTAGAACGTGTGATCGACGAACGACTTCTTCGCGAACGGGCTCGCCACCAGCAGCACCGATCGATGCGAGTCCACGTGGTCCGGACCGCTCTGCGCGTCGTCTTCGACGACGAAGATCGCCGAGTCCTTCCAGTACGCGCTGTTCGAGACGGCCTCGACGATGCGCCCCAGGCCCAGGTCGTTGTCCGCGATCATCACACGCGGCGTCGGCGCGCCGGGAATCGAGCCCTTCGTGTGATCGTTGGGCAGATGGATGACCGACAGCTGCGGCAGGTTACCGTTGCGCTCGAAGTCGCGGAACTCCGCCAGCCAGTTGTCCACGCGCTTGCTGTCCGGGATGTCCAGGTCGAACCCGGCGTAGGTTGGCGCCACGAGGTTTTTCAGTCCCGGCACGTTGCCAACGGCGACAACGTCCCCGGTTGCGGACTTCGAGACGTTGTCCACGAACTCGCCGTAGCTGCGCACCGAGACGTTCGCGCGCATCGCGTAGTCCCAGATGTATCCCTGTTCGGGCGTCGAGAGGTTCCCGAACGGGTTCCGCGTGGCGAAGCCGCCTTCGCCGAGATACGACCCGCCCCGGCCGCCGTACATCGTCTGCCACAGCTTCTGGACGACGTCGGTCGCGTAGGCAGCGGTCGAGTAGGCGTGCCCGTCGTAGCTGACGTCGGCATCCACGTAGAAGTTGTCGAACAGGACGAAGTTCTGCGCGAGCGCGTGGGCGTTCGGCGTGGAGTCCTTGCCGAACAGCGTGAGCTTCGGCTCGCCGTTCCCTGCCGCGACGTCACCAAGGATCTGATCGTAGGTGCGGTTCTCGCGAATGATGTAGAAGACGTGCTTGATCGGAGAGCTCCCGCCCACGACGCGCGGGATGGGCGAACCGATTGGAATGTTGGGCGGCGTCAGCCGGATGGTGTCGCTATAGGGGCTGAGGCTGTAGGTCCGTCGCGTGAGGTCGGCCAGGGACGTGCGGTCCGGCGGCGCCACAATAGAGACCATGCCGGCCAGGCGCTTCTCCATCCCGCCAGTCAGCGGGTTCGCGGCCGGCGACATCCCCTTGCCGCTCAGCACGAGCAGTTGGCGGCCGTCGCGGGAATACGCGACGCCCGTGGGGTACCAGCCAGTGGGGATGAACCCGTCGACGAAGCTGTGTGTGATGTTGCTGACGTTGACGACCGCAACTGCGTTCATGTCGGCAATCGCGACATCGAGCGTATTGCCGTCAGGCGACAGCGTCATCGCATTCGGCGTCGTCGTGCGGGGCGCTTCAGGATAAAGCGCGGTCGAAATCTCCTCGAGCGCGTCGCCGGAGAAGGTGCTGAACACGTTGACGACCCCGCTGTTGGCGCTCGCGACGAACAGCCGCTTGCCGTCAGGCGAGATGACCATCGAGCTTGGATGCTCACCCGTGTAGAACGTCATGAGGTCGGTCAGCGAATCGCTGCGGTAGCTGCGCACCTGACTGCCGCCCCACAGCGAGACGTAAACGGTCCGGCCGTCCGGCGATACCGTGCAGGCATACGGTTCGGCGGGGAGCGACACGGTGCGCGTCACCTGTCCGCTGCCGACATCGATCGACGACAGCGTCATGGCGAAGACGCGCGTCGCATAGAGCGTGCGCCCGTCCGGGCTGATCGCAAGTCCCCCGACAAACGTCTCGCCCCCGCCGGTCACGGGCGGCAGATTGAACGTGCGGGCCTTGGTCAGCGTGCCGTCCACATAGGAGAACTCCTGGACGTTGTTCTGCGACGCGCCGGCGGAGTACAGCTTCGTGCCGTCCGGGTGCCACACCAGACCGAGCCATGCAGCGTCGACCGTCAGCGTCGTCTTCACGGTCCACTTCGCCAGATCGATGATCGTGAGCGAGGGCTTGGAGATCCCGTCACTCGTCACGATCGCGTACTTGTTATCCGGCGTAATGACGATGTTCAACGGCAGGGAGCCGATGAACAGATGACGGCCGGCCGGCGCCACCTTCCAGCCATTCGGCAGGAGCATGGTGCCGTCCGCTTGCGTGCCCGGTAGAACTGTCGAGGTTTGCGAAACTGTCTGCGCCCGCGCGACAACCCAGAACGAACCAAGTACGATGACGAAAAGCGCAGCGCACCCGAGGGTCAGCCTGCGGATCGATGCTGGGAGCACGATCCTCTGGACCATTAGGGAACCTTTAAATTGTCGAGTTAGCGTCGATAACGTATCAAAGGGTCGTTTCGTTTTCAACATCTATTCCAAAAGCGAACAGGTTTTATGCAACCAATGTGCAGGATCGCACTGACACTTTTTGTGCTGAGCTCGATCGGTGCGGCGCAAAGCCGGCCGCGGAGCCGCGACCTCGGCATTACGCCCGGCGTGTTCAGCCCGGGGCCGCTGAATGCCATCACCGACGTCGATGGCGTTCGCGTCGGTCACACGACGCTGAACGTCGGCGATCGCGTGCGCACGGGCGTCACGGCCATCGTTCCGCATGGCGGAAACGTATTTCAGGACAAGGTGGCTGCGGCCGTGTATGTCGGCAATGCTTTCGGAAAACTCGCGGGGTCGACACAGGTCAACGAACTGGGAACGCTCGAAACGCCGATCGTGCTCACGAACACGCTCAGCGTCGGTACGGCGATGGATGCCGTCGTCCGCTACACGCTCGCACAGCCCGGCAACGAACAAGTCAGGTCCGTGAACGCGATCATTGGTGAGACAAATGACGGCGGATTGAATGACATCCGCGGCCTCCATGTCACGACCGACCACGTGCTCGAGGCCATCCGCCGCGCGGCAGGCGGCCCCGTCGCCGAGGGTTCGGTCGGCGCGGGCACTGGAACGATTTGCTACGGCTGGAAAGGCGGCATCGGCACGTCGTCTCGCCGTGTGCCGCTCGGAGCGGCCACAGCGAATCCGTCGACGTTTACCATCGGCGTGCTCGCACAGACCAACTTCGGCGGCAACCTGACGATCGCCGGTGTGCCGGTGTTCCGGGTTCTGCAGCCTCCATCGCGGCGCGGCGCAGAAGCCAATGGAGCGCTAAAGCTTCAGCCGAGCGACAGTGACGCCGCGAGGCAGCGTGGAGACGGCTCGTGCATGCTCGTCGTCGCGACCGATGCGCCGTTCGATGCGCGCGACCTGCGCCGGCTGGCGGCGCGTGCCGTGTTCGGGCTCGGCCGTACCGGATCGGCCTTCAGCAACGGCAGCGGCGATTTCGCGATTGCGTTCTCGACGTCCGCGGACATGCGCACGCGCTTCAACGATCCGTCGGCACGCGCGCGCCAGGTGCTTCCGCCCGATGCCACGTCGCCGTTTTTCGAAGCGGTGCTCGAAGCAACGGAAGAGGCTGTCTACAACTCACTGTTCCAGGCGACGACGGTGCGATCGGCAATTGGCACGGCTGAAGCGATTCCGATCGATCGCGTACGCGATCTGGTGAAGAAATGACAGGCTGCCCCGGCCGCCGCGGCATTGACCTCCGCCGACTGGGCCGACTACGATCCGCGTTGCCGTGTCGATGGCCGTAGCCAGGCAGATTCCCCTCTCCGCCGTCCGCGACGCCGCTCGCGAAATTTATCGGGCGGCGATTCGGACGCCTCTCGTGCGCGTCTACCTCGATCCGCCCGCACCAGAGTTGTACCTGAAACTCGAAGTGCTTCAGCCGATCGGTTCGTTCAAGATCCGCGGCGCTTACAACACCGTGCGGCAGCTCACGAAGGACGAACTGAAGGACGGCGTCTGGACGGTCAGCGCAGGCAACGCCGCGCAGGGCGTCGCCTTCGCAGCGCGCCAGGCAGGCGCACGCTGTTCGGTGATGGTGATGGACACGGCGCCCGAGACGAAGATCCGCGCCATCGAGCGCCTCGGTGCGTCGATCGTCCGCGCCACGTACGATGAATGCTGGCGCACGGTCGAAACGCACGGCTCCGATCGGATGCGCGGGCATTTCGTCCATCCGTTCGACGACGATCGATTCATCGCGGGCAACGGCACCGCCGCGCTGGAGATCTTCGAAGACCTGCCAGATGTCGACGCCATCATCGCACCGCTCGGCGGCGGCGGGTTGCTGTCGGGCATCGGCGCGGTCGCGCGCGAGCTGAAGCCGACGACGCGCGTGTACGCGGCGGAGCCGGAGACGGCGGCGCCGCTAGCCGCATCGCTGGCAGCCGGACGTCCGATCTATTTCGAGGGGTGGCGCGCGTCGTTCGTCGACGGTGCCGGGGGCAAGTCCGTCATCGCCAGCATGTGGCCGCTGCTGTCGTCGCTGGCCGGGTCGATCGTGGTGTCACTCGACGAAGTCGCGCAGGCCATGAAGCTGATCGCCGAACGCAACCACGTCATCGCGGAAGGCGCGGCCGGCTGCGCGATCGCCGCGGGCCTGAGCGGCCGCGCCGGGTCGGGCAAGGTGGTGGCGGTCGTCTCGGGCGGCAACATCGACCTCCCCAAGTTCGCGTCGCTCGTCGGCGCGTGCACGTAGGCAGATGACGCGTTACACGGGCCGTCCCGCACTCCCCCCACGAATCAGTCGTCTCGAAGAGCTCGCGGTGGACCTCTGGTGGAGCTGGCATCGCGACGCGCGCGCCGTGTTTCGACGGCTCGACCTGACGGTCTGGCGCACGACCGCACACAACCCGGTGCGGATGCTCTGGCTGGTCACACCGGAACGCCTCGAAGCCGCCGCCGACGACCCCGACTTCCTGGCGCTGTACGATCGCGCAGTCGCGGCGCTCGACGACAACCGCGATCCGCGCAACACGTGGTGGGCGCACCGATTTCCGCAGCTCGGCGGACACGCGATTGCGTACTTCTCTGCCGAGTTCGCGCTGCACCAGTCGCTGCCGATTTACGCCGGCGGCCTCGGCGTGCTCGCCGGCGACCATTGCAAGGAAGCGGCGGACCTGGGCGTCCCGCTCGTCGGCGTCGGCTTCATGTACCCGCAGGGGTATTTCCATCAGCACATTTCCGCGGAAGGCTGGCAGGAAGAAAGCTACGAACGCCTGAACTGGGCCGACGCGGCGATCGAGCCGGCGACGACACCGGACGGCAAACCGTGCGTGACGGCCGTGCCGCTCGGCGATCGATCGGTCCTCGTCGCCGTGTGGCGCGTGCAGATGGGCCGCGTGAAGCTGTTCCTGCTCGACACCGATCTCGAAGAGAACGCGCCGTGGGATCGCGATCTATCAGCACGCCTCTACGGTGGCGATCGCGAGACGCGCGTCCAGCAGGAGATCATCCTCGGCATCGGCGGCGTGCGCGCGCTCAAGGCGCTCGGCGTCGAGCCGAGCGTCTTCCATCTCAACGAAGGCCACGCGGGCTTCGTCGTGCTACAGCGGATTCGCGACCTGCTCGAGGGCGGCGTGTCGTTCGAGGACGCGCTCGAGGACATCCGGGCAACGACCATCTTCACGACGCACACGCCCGTTGCCGCAGGCCACGACGCGTTTCCGTTCCATCTCGTCGAGAAGCATCTCGCCAGCGCGTGGGGCACGCTCGGCGCACACCGCGATCGCTTTCTCGCGCTCGGCGCCTACGACAACGGCGCCGGTTCCCAGTTCAACATGACGGCGCTCGCCATCCGATCCGCAGGCTCGACCAATGGCGTCAGCCGCATGCACGGCGCCGTGACGCGACGGATGTTCGCGCCGATGTGGCCCGAGCTCGCCGAAGCCGACCGGCCCGTCGGATCGGTCACCAACGGCGTGCACGTCCCGACCTGGATCGCGCCGGACGTCGCGGATCTGTTCGCGACCTACCTCGGTCCTGACTGGATCGATCGGCATGACGATCCGGCGATGTGGAACGGCGTGCTCGACATCCCTGACGCGCATCTGTGGGCGGTGCGGCAGTCGCTCCGGCGGTTCCTGTTCTCGTTCGTGCGCGAACGCGCCCGCCAGCGCTGGTTGGAAGAACACGTCGGCATGCCGCGGGTCGTCGCAGCGGGAACGCTGCTCGATCCCGACGCGCTGACGATCGGCTTCGCCCGACGCTTCACGGGATACAAGCGCGCCGAGCTCATCTTCCGCGATGCCGAACGGCTGTCGCGCATCCTCAACACGCGCGGCCGTCCGGTCCAGATCATCTTCGCAGGCAAGGCGCATCCGGCCGACGACATCGGCAAGCACAACCTGCAGCACGTCTACAAACGAGCGCTCGATCCGCTGTTTGGCGGCCGCATCGCATTCGTGGACGACTACGATCTGCACGTCGCGCATTTCCTCGTCCAGGGCTGCGACGTGTGGCTGAACAACCCGCGCAAGCCGATGGAGGCGAGCGGGACGAGCGGCATGAAGGCGGCCACCAACGGGGTGCCTCATCTGAGCATCGCCGACGGGTGGTGGGCAGAAGGATCGACGGGGATCAACGGCTGGACGATCGACGGCGGCCACGCCGACAACGACGAGGCGACC
>Ga0126377_10000230_pt1 | contig 32647 bp, 48 predicted proteins | sample PanSoiMetPlot_22_FD_92647 | JGI IMG/M metagenome (GOLD analysis project Ga0126377, IMG submission 92647) | Tropical forest soil microbial communities from Panama - MetaG Plot_22 | ecosystem: Environmental > Terrestrial > Soil > Tropical forest > Bulk soil | place: Panama | collected 2016-02-17 | reverse complement strand
CGGCGTGCCACCGATCGCCGTCCACGGGATGGACTCGCCGACCGATTGGATGTAGCGCGCGTCGGCTTCGTCTTTCGTCCACGCGTCGGTGATGCCGTACCCTGCGAGCGTCGTCGGCGTGCCGGTGATCGCGGACCACGGGAGGGTGTCCACGACCTGCGGGGTTTGCCACGTCGGGACGCCACTGACGACGGTCAACACTTGCCCAGCCGCGCCGATCGCGCGGCGCGCGAGCGTGTTCGCGGCGCTCGCGTAGAGCATGTCGCCGGTCACATAGGTGTTGAGTCCCGTGCCGCCGGACGTCGGTGGGACGGGCGTCGTGAACGTCGGTGTGCCGGTGATCGAGATGCCGCCATTGAAGGTCGCGAGTCCGGTCGCCGTGAGCGTGCCCGTGAAGTTGACGGGCCGCGCGGTCGTGCCGCCCAAGGTGATCGCCCCGCCACCCGCGCGCACGATGGCGATCGGGTTGTCGATGAGAGAATTGCCATCGGTGAGCGCGGTGATTTGGAAATCTGATCCCGCGTTCGATCCCGCTTCCGCCGTGCTGTTGGCCGTGAGACGCCAACGAAAGAGGCTGCTCCCCGTCCGAAACTCTAGCGTTCGATTCGTTCCTGCTGGACCATACAGGCCGACGGTGCGCGCGGTGGTGGCGCTATTCGAGCCGAGCAGAATGCCACTACCGAGGGCACGCGATACCTGAATTGGCCGGTCGATGACTGTGCCGGTGTCGTCACGCGCTTCGAGGAACAAGCTGCTGCCAGCATTCCCGCCGGTTTCCGCCGAGCCGTCGGAGAAATACAGCCGCCACCGGTCGCTGGTCGTTGCCGCGACGATGACGATCTGCGCCGGGGCGACGTTCGAGCGAAGCGTCAGGAATGCTGCCGATCCGGGGGTGGGCGAGATCGTCAGATTCGAGCCCGCGATCGTGACGTTGGTCGCGAACGTGTACGGGCCGGTGCCGGGGAACGTGCCCGAGCCAACGTCGGCCGCTGTGATCGTGCCCCACGCGGGCGCGTTTGGCGCTGTGCCGGTGCCCGTGCTCGTGAGGAACTGCTTGACCGATGTCGTTGGTCCGGGCAACCGATTGAGCGCGCCCGAGGGCAACCCGTGCAAGAGATCGCCGGGACCGTACGTCGTGAACCCCGTGCCGCCGTACGCCGTCGCGACCGGCGTGCCGTTCCACACACCGGACGCAATCGTCCCGAGCGTCGTGATCGAGGGCTGTCCGACATAGGCCGCGTCGATGTCGACCACGGCCGCCTGCCCACCGGTGACCGAGATCCGCCCAGCCGTGCCGGAGACCGACACCACGAAGCCCGTGCCGCCCTGCTGGAGATAGCGCGCGTCACTCTCGGTCTTGGTGAACGCGTCGGTGATCCCGTAGCCCGCGAGCGTCGTCGGCGTGTTCGTGATGACCGCCCAGTCGATCGGCGCACCGATCTGCACATAGCGGAGATCGCCCTCCGCCTGCGTCCACGCGTCGGTGATGCCGTAGCCCGCGAGCGTCGTCGGCGTGTTGATGATGCCGGACCATTCGAGCGGTCCTTCGAGGATGCCGTGAATCGTTGAGCCGGTGATGGGACCGCCCGCCGTGATCGCGCCATCGACGCCGAGCGAGCCGTGGATCGTGACATCGCCCGGAAGCGTCAGGTGGTTCGAGTCCGCGTCGAGCGAGACCATCTTCTCGGCGGGGAGATCGTTCCACACATCCACGAACCCGAATGTGAAGTTGATCAAGTTCTGCGTGCCCGCCGAGTTGCAGAACACGACCGCGCGCGTGAGCGTCGTGCCGCCTGCCTCGTAGATCCCGTAGCCGATCTCCCACTCGGCCGCCTCGCGGTGCTCGATACAGTAGGCGACCGTTTTCCCATCGAGCCCGCCTTCCGCGAACGTGCGGAGCCGCGCGTCGGCTGCGCCGAGCAGACCGATCACGACGTCGTTGCCGACGTTGACGGCGGTCTCCTGAATGCGGTCGGCGTAGGTGAGTTGGGTCATCCGCCCACCCGCCGGTTGATCACATGGACGCCATCGAGCGACGACGGGCTGTCGTAGACCGAGAGCGTGCGGAAGTGCTCGTCGGAGATCCGTTCCAAGGCGACGATCACGCGCCGGAGCTTCCTGACGCCATAGATCCCGCGAATCCACCACGCGCGCTTGTCGGCCATGTCCATCACGACGCCGTTGATCGGGACCGTGACCTCGTCCGCGAACTCCAGCAACGCATCGACGCGGGTCTGTAAGCGTTCTTGCATGAGCGACGTGGCCGTGCGGGACTCGTCCAACCGCCCCCACCGCTCGCCCTCCAAGACGAACGACTGGCGCACGTAGCCGTCCGATCCCCGGTCGACCGGCGCATAGAGCCGGATGCGTTGGTCGCGGAGCCCCGGCGCGTTGGTCACGCGATGATCCCCCGGAGCTTGCGGAGCGCCATGCGCACGCGGTTCGGCAGGCCCGTGTCGGGATCGATATCGCCGTACGAGACCGACGTCCCCGCTGCGCCCTCGCTCGACGCGCCCGGCGTGCGCTGCTGGTAGAGGAAGAGCGCGTAGTCCTTGATCGTCGACCGGATGCGCGGGAGCCACCGCGTTGTGTAATCGGGGAGCGTGCCGTACCCGGCCGTGCAGGTGATGGTGTAGGCGCCGCTGCAGAGCACGAACGCGCCCTGCACGAGCCGCTTGTCGAGCCGCACCCGGTAGGTCGACGGATCGATGGCGAGGCCGCCGGGATCGGTGATGCGGATCGACGCCGGATCGATCTGCATGTAGGGCAGAATGAGCGCGGGCGGCCGGGGGCTCGGTCCCTCGTAAAAGCGGAACGTCGTGGCGTCGTCGGTGATCGTGATCTCTTCGGTCGTCAAGCTCTTGCCGATGTAGGTCTCGATCAGCCCGACCACCTCGACGAGTAGCTCCGCGATGAGATCGTCCTCGGCGGTGGTCTCGATGCGCGCGTATTGCTTGAACGCGTCGACCGTGACGAGCGGCTCGACCGGCGGATCGATCGGCGGGGTGGTCATGCGGACCGCTCCACGGCCGCCGCCTGCCGCTCGGCCTCGATGATGGCCCAGTACCGGCGGCCGACGACCGGATAGTCGTGCCATTCCTTGACGTATTGGCTCACCCGCGCCGCTTCACTTGACCGGTATGCCTCGTCAAGCACGAGCCGTTCGAGCACGACCCGTAGCTCGTCGAAGTTGAGCGCGTAGGTGTACGGGCAGTAGCCGACTTCAGAGTTCTCATATTCGGCCTTGACCTCGGGGTCGCCCGCGATCACCGCTTGCCCCATCGCGGCGCCTTCCAAGCCCGAGCCCTGTATCCCGAGCCAGAAGGAATCGAAGGTGATGTCGCACGAGGCTTTCATCGCGAGCGCCACCGCGTGCGAGACGCCTTTGATCTCGACGAGTTCGACCTTGAGCCCTTTGGCTTGGAGATCGATGATCGCGTGCTGGAGCGCGACCGATCCCTTGATGCGCCAGTTGGTCGGGCTGTGCGCGATCCGTACGACGTCCGGCGACCGGCGCGTGATGTTTTGTGCGAGGGTCCAGTAGTCCCGCACGGGGATCGGGATCGGGAGCCAGTGCATGCGCTTCGAGAAGCGCCGGTGATAGAGCCGCGCCCCGATCTGGACGGCGCCGAAGCCGTGGTCCTCCTCGTTGTTCACGATCGGATCGAGCGTGTTGAGCGCGGAGCCGTGGTAATGCCGGACGAGCAAGTGGCGCGCGGGGCTCGGCCACCGGGAGATCCGCCCCAGCGTCGTGTAATCCATGTGGCAGTGGATCACGTCCGCTTCGTCGAAGAGGGATTCGACGACGCGCCGGTCTTGCACGCCGTCCCACTGCCGGAGATCACAGTGAGGGTTCTCGTTCCCCCAGCGCACGAACGCCGAGCGGCCGCCGACCACGCAATTCATCGCGGAGTGGTAGCGGTACGCGGCCGCGCCGGGGTCGTACGTCGTCAACTGCAAGACACGCGGCCCGGCCGTGGTGTACACGGCCGGGTAGCTCAACGGAACGCCGACGGGAGTCAGCATGCGCCCGCGATCGATCTCGAACAGGCGATCTCCCACGAGAGTCTCCTTACCGGCTGGCGACGGCGCTCCAGAGCGACAACAGGAACAACACCCACACACACGCGACGAGCATGTAGCCCGCCCGCTGGTACGCGGGCGTCAGGTACTTGTGCACGAGCCACACGGCGAGCAGCACGACACCGGTGCCGATGAACAACGCGCCGAGGAACATGAGCGATCTCTCATTGCAGGTAGACGAACGGGGAATGCTCGTCGATGCCCGACGTCGTGCCGTACTTGTAGGCGTAGCGCCCGGTGTTGATTGGGATGCCGCCCGCGCGCACCACGAAGCGGTACGTGGTGAGATCTTGGATGAAGGCGAAGTCCCGGCTCGACTCGACCGTGAGCGCCTGCCGCAAGGCGAAGGCGTAGAAGTCGGGATTCACGAGCGCGAAGTCGCCCGTGGTGCCGAGCGTGTTTAAGAGATCCGTCAACACGAGCGGGTAGCCCAAGATCATCATCTCGGGGAGCCCGCGCAGGTCGCGGAGGAACGTGACCATCGAGCCCGCCGTGAGGCTCAAGGCATAGATCGCTTGGATGGTGCGCCGCGACGCGAGCCAGACCGAGTTCGGCCCGTGCGTGTGCTGCGCGTACATCGCGAAGAGATCCTGCGTCGTGATCGTCCCGGCGGTCTGCCGGACGACGGCGATGTTGTAGGGCGACGCGGGCCGGAGCGCCCCGGCGGGCATCGTGGCGCCCGAGACGTCAGAGCCCGAGATCGTGATGTCCTCGTTCACCGCGTTGAGCGTCTGCTGGCCGACCGCGTTGACGAACTCCTGCGGCAGTTCGCCCGTGAAGTCGTCCCCGAGCAACTCGTCCGAGACCTGCGTGATCGCGGCGTACTTGAACACCGTGAGCAGCCGCTGGCCGAACACCGGCTGCCGGATCGGCTTGGTCGAGCCCTCGCCCACGATGCCGACGTTGGCGATCTGGCCCGCCATCGGCCGGTTGTTCACGGTCGACGATTGGCCGTCGTCCGTCTGCGCCAAATAGGGAATGCGGAGCGTGCGGCCCGGCACGTTGTAGCTGCGGGCGCGCTGCAAGAGCCCCTGCTGAATATTCGCCAGTGAGAAGATCGACTGCACCTGCGTGAGCGGGAGCACGAACTCGCCGCCCGAGACGTCGCCAGCCGTGCCGACGATGGCGCGGGTCAACGTGCGCGCTTCCTCGATCAGCCGCCGCTGCGTGTCGTTCTCGACCGGGTTCGAGCCCGCGACCGCGACCGAGAGGAAGTGCCGGATGTCTTGGAACTCGTTGCCGATGCGGATCGCGAGATCGTTGATCCGGTCCTGCATCTTCATGCGGCCCTTGCGGGTCTGGAGCCGCCCGTCCGAGCGGTTCTCGGGGCCGACGACCGGGGTGACGCCGGTCCCGCCCATGCCGCCCTGTCGCTCGATCTCGGCGTCGGCGGTGAACTCGGCGACGGCGTTCGCCCGGGCTTCGAGCGCGTTCATCACGTCCTGCTTTTTCTTGACCTCGTCGACGGTCATCGGCTTCGACTCGTCGAGGATCTCGTCGCGGATCGCGCGGGCTTGTGCCCGCAATTCCATTGCTTTGCGGTTCTTGGTGGCCAGCGTGAAGGGCTGGCCCGTCACTGGCTCGACGGTCGTAGCCATGTGAAGCGCACTCCGATCGGTATCGTGGTCGATTGCGATCGGGGGGCCGAACGAAAAGTGGGCGGCGCTCCTTATCCGACGGGCATGGCTACGCCAAAGCGCACGGCCTTGAGCCGGTGCTCCATCGTCGCCAATCGCGCGCCGAGAGAACCATCCCCCGATGCGTCCGTCGCGCTCTCCGTCCCTCGTGCGGCGTCCGTCTCAGCACCCGCTGCCGTCGCTGTTGCATCAGCGACCGGGGCGACCGAGGTATCCGACGGGTCGGCGCCTGCACTCGCCTCGTCGATGGGATAGACCGCATCGAACACGGCGCGCGCTTCGCGTTCCGGTAACGCCGCTAGGATAGTGCGCAGCACGCGCACGAGCAAGGCGTCCTCCGTTTCGCCCGGCTCCTGCCGGACGCTCGTGACGGTCGTGCCGGGCACAGCCGGGACCGGCGTGATCGAGATCTCGCGGAGCGCGATCTCCTTGAACGCGCAGAACATGTCCCCCGACTCGGGATCGGCGCGCCACTCCTGTTCGATCGGGCGGAAGCCAATCGAGAGCCCCGTCTCGCCGCCACTCGCGAGCACGGCCGCGAGATATTCCTTCATCTCGCGGCCCGCCTCGGTGTCGAAGAGGTCGGCCGTCATCACGGCCGCGTCGCCGACGTCGTCGAGCGAGCGGACCACGCCCACATGGGTCTCCGTGAACGGCCCGTGATCCGCGAAGAGCTTGACCTTCGCGCGCGCCACCGCTTCCGCGCGGGTGCGCGCGAGCGAGCCGGGCAAGAACACCGTGCCGTACTCGTCCGACACGTTGTACGTGAGCGCGATGCCGGTGAGCCGTCCGCACACGCCCTCGGGCAGATCGTTCGGCGCATCGAGCGTCGGTAGCTGCCGGAGTTCGAGCTTCGTCGAGACGTACACCCGCTCGTTCATCCAGCCGCGCACGCCTGCCTTCGGTTTCGTCAGTTTCGATGAAGGGGTCCGCTGTCGCGCTTGGACGGTCGGCATTCACGCACCCTCCAAAGAGTTGTAGTAGAGGAGACTGCAGCGACAGTTATGCGAGACGATGCCATTGATGATGTAGGACTCGTCCTCGTCCACGGCGAGGTTGAATACACGTCGAGCCGTCACGGCCGTTATGAGCATCTTCTCAATTCGTGCGTAGGTGAGTACCATGCGGGAATGATTCTCGCCTCCGACCTCGCCTACATCGCTGGCCTCTTCGATGCCGATGGCTGTTTCAGCATCGGCCGGAAGCGCGTGAACGGCCAAGCCAAGTGGCTTCTGCGTGCGATCCTCACCAATGGTGATCTCGGACTGTGCCAGTGGGTGCAGACCACCCTCGGCTACGGCGTCTGCTATGAGAGCAGATTCCAGCAACCTCGTCCCAACTGGATGCCCGTGCATCGCTTTCAGGCGATGGCTGGCGCGGGCCGACTCACGGCATGGCTGTTGTTGCCGTACCTGCGGACCAAACTCCGGCGCGCCGAGTTGGTGGCGTTCTACCCGACAATGCCCAAGCGCGGGATGCGAACGCGATTCAAGCGGGAGTGGTACACGACCGCGCAGGACCTCGTCGCGCAGGAACTCCGCGCCCTCAACGTGCGCGGCCGGGCAAAGGACAGCGATCTCATTGCCGACTTGCAACGCCAAAGCCCGATTCCACCCGGAGCGGGTAAGGAATGGATGGCCGCCGGTTACACATACTTGGCGCCCACCGGCCCAGAGCGACACGAGCGGGCCGGAATATGGATCGCGGGACCGAACACGAACGACCCGCCGATACCGGAGCTTGTGGCTTAACACATAGTCGCCAACGGCGACCTCGCTTATCCGCTTGCGCCCCGTACTCGTTACGATCTCCGCGTCAGCGTCGGCCACGCAGTTGATGACTTCCTCGGGCTCGCCCGCCGGGTCGCCGGGGTAGCTGCAGCCGTTCGAGAACGTGCCGTCCATCGGGATCACGCCTTCGTGTTCGCACGCGGTGTGCGTCTCGCGCACGCGGCTGTCGCCCTGCGTGAGCCATTCCTTCCCTTCGATCACGCCCGACTCGGCGGCCGCCATGAATTGGCCGTGATTCAAAGCGCCGATCGTCTCGGTCCGCGCGATCGTCGTGGCCCGCTGCGCGGCACTCAGGCCGAACGCGACCTTGTCGATGAGCTTGGCCGTGTCGGCGATTGACATCCCCTCGCGGAGCGCGACCTCAAGCGCATCGGTGACCGCCCGGCCCGTGGTCTCGCCGACATTCTCGGCCAGCCGTGCGGCACGGTCGCGGATCGCCTGCTGGACGTGCGGGTCGGTCAGGTGGAAGTCGAACTGCAGCGCGACCGGCGGGTTGGCGGGCGCGTTCGTCGGCTTGCGCGGCGGGCTCGGACTCATGGCAACTCCTGCGGAAAATCGACCACCCCGCCCGTGGCGACGATCTCCTCGATGTCCTTCTGCAGTGCCGCCGCTACTGCCTTCTCGCGCGCCGTGGCCGGGGCGGGGTCGAGCGCCGTGCCATCGACGAGTTGGAACGTCCACGCCTTGAGCACATCCTCATGGACCGGTTCTTCACTGTCGGCGGTCGCACTCTCGTCGCGGATCGATCGGCCGGGGCCGAGCACCCGCCCCTTGAGCAGAAAATTCGCCCACGCCTGCTGATCGTGGATCGTGAGGTCCTTGCCCTTCGCGCTGGCGATCTTCACCGCCTTCCCGCCCCTGTTCGTGTCCCACACGGTGAGGTTGTCGTACAGCCCATCACGGACCGCTTGGCTCACCACGTTCGAGACACTCGCATGCGTCTCGCGGATGACCTGCTCGGGCACATACCGGCCGGTCTTATCCCCTCGGGCCTTCGCCCGTGCCACGGCGACGTCCGAGTCGACGGTCACGTAGTTCGCATCGACCGCGTGCCCGTTCGCCCGGTATTCCGCGACTTTGGTTTTCAACTTCTCATACGAGTTGTCGCCGGTCCCGTCGACGAGGACGTTATATCCGCCCGCCACGCCCTCGCGCACAATGCGCCTGCCAACGTCCGAACTTTCTTCATGCGTATAGCGCGCCGCATCCTTATCGCCGCGCGCCACGCCCTCCCGCATCTCGGGGAGTTTTCCCTTCACGGCATCGGGATCGGAGGTGACCACGTTCCCGCCCGCGAGGCCCGTCTCCTGGATCATGACGCTTTTCCCCGAGGCGGGACCGCCGCCCATCACCGTGACCCTCGGGTTCGAGACGGGCGTCTTTCCCTTGAACTCCGGAGCCACGATTTCGTCGTGCAGTGCCTCCCGCTCGGGCGTGTACGATTCATCGGCCTTTTTGAACCGCCCCTGCGTGTCGGACGCATCGGCGCGATGCGGAGGAAACTCCGACGATGGCTTGCCGACCATCGGCTCCTTCGTCGCGGTTCCGCCGCCGCTGTCGCCGCTGTCGCCGCTGTCACTGCTCCCGCCGCTGTCGCTCGACCCGCCACCGCCACCACCGCCACCCGGAGACTCGGCAAACTTCCCTTCGTCGTCGTGGTTGGGGTTGAAGCGGACCGACGACCGGTTGACCGAATGCGCGATGTGCGCGCCGCCCTTGGCGAAGGTCTCGCCGATGAGCGCGTGATAGCGATCGGCCCACCGCTGCACGACCTCGCCGCCCGGCTTGTACATGTGCCGCAGTTGGTGCGCGATGCCTTCGAGCGTCGTCTCGGTGGGGGCGTTCCTCAAGCCCGCGCGCTCGAAGAGCCGCGCGACGTTGGCCCGTTCTTCCGCGAACTGCATCAGGGCCGCCCGCCGGTAGGCCGCTTCCTCGCGCACGGCGCGCTCCTCGAACTGGCGCCAGAGGTCACTCCGCTGCTCGGGCGTGAGCACGACGCCGCGCGTGAGCACGGTGCCCACGGAAAGCGCCCGCGCTGGCCCTAGGCGCCCCGTGGACGGACGATCGGCCCGTGGGGCAGGGGCAGACACCGCTTTGCGCGGTGTGCCTCCAAGCAAGACGCCCAAGGCCGTGAGCGTCTCGGTGCGCGATCGCTTGGGCTCTAGCTCCTCCTCGTCGTCCGGCGCGGGCGGCGCCTCGTCGGGCAGGTTGGTCGTGTCGGTATCGAGCGTGGCCTCGTCGGCCGACGGCGCCGGGAGCGCCTGCTGCCCACCCGTGGGCGCGGTGATCTGCCCGGCCGGGGGCAGACTGTCGCCCGGCTGCGCGGGAGTGGGGACTCCGGGCTGGCCCTCGCCCCCGCCCCCGACGGCTTCCGCGTATTCGAGCGGCGCGATCGCGGTCGCGGTCGGGACGAATTGGATGGCGGTCGACACCGCGAGCGTGTCGTCCAGATCGAAGTCGCTCGGCAGATCGAGCGCCTCGCGCGCCTCTTCCAGCGTGCGGAGCCCGGCCGCCACCTCGCCCCGCACGCGGTTCGACGTCAGGTCGTCGTCCTCGATCATCTCCTTGACGATGTCGGGGTCGTAGCGCACGAACACGTCGCCGAATTCCGGGGCGAACCAGAAGTTGAGTTCACTCTCGAAGTAGCGGAGCATCGGCTCGATCGTCTGCTGCACGAGCCGGACGCGCGCCTCGCGGTATTGAATGCCCGAGAGCCCCGAGTCGTTGGAGGCGCTCGCGATCCCGATGATGCGCGGGTCGACGCCGAAGCTCGCGCAGATATCTTCGCGGCTCACCCGCCGGAGATCAGGGAACTCTAAATCGCGCAGGGTGAACGAGGTCGACTTGATATCTTTGACGCCGCCGAGGAAGGTGAAGCGGCCCCGGTTCCCGCGCGTCACCATCTTCTCGTAGTACGCCGCCTCGGCCGCCTGCGCCTCGGAGAGCGTCGTGTCCTCGTGCACCAAGGCCCACGAGAGCGGCGCGCCCGAGTTGGTCACCGTCTGCCGCACGAACTGGCTCGCCTCGTCGTCGCCGATGATGTCGTTCAACGCCGACGCCGCGCGCGGGTAGCCGAACACCATCCCCTTCGCGTTCAGGTCGCGAAAGTGGACGATGTCCGTCACCGGCGAGGTGTGCATGTAGCCGAGCGTGTCCCGCCACTGATACCACACGGGGTAGCCGTTCTCGTTCACGTACACCTGCATCAGATCCTCGGGCTGAATCACGCGGATCGAGGACGGCGGCCGAGGGTTCATCGGGTTGGGCGACGGCGGCCGTTCGAGATACCACAGCGCATTCCCATAGATCAGGTAGTGCGTCGCCGTGATCTCGCGCAGCCGCATGGGACTCAAGAAGGGCGACGGCGTTTCGAGAATTCTCGATAAGGGAGCGAAGGCGGGGAGCGTCTCCACCACCTCGCGGTCCCCCTCGCCCTCGCTCGGCACCATCCGGTAGGCTTCGAGATCGATCGCGCTCGCGATGTCGACGATCGCGCGCACGCACGCCATGACGACCGGGTGGCGCTCGAAGCCGCGCACCCGCACGGTCGTCCCGGTGTGCTGGTAGTCGCCCGGCGCTTCGCCTCGGAGGGGGATCGCGCCGACGGTGAGCGGATTGTCGCGTTCGACGGGGCGACCTTGGGGCAGACCGGCGGGGAAGCCGATCATGCGCTGCAGGAATCCCTGCACGCGATGCTGCACGCGTTCGGCGAGCGAGGCCGCCATGCCCTAGATCCGTCGCACTGCTACAGGCCCTCTGGAAACGGCGAGACAACAACTCGCCCCCTCTTGAAGCCCGAAGTGCGACCGGACCAACCCTGCGATCTCTCAGGCGACGAACAATCCGCCGCGCTTGAGCATCAACTCCGTCATCCCCCACACGAGCGCATCCATGCGGTCCGGCGAGATCGACTTTTCTTTCCGTTTTTCCTGCGCCGTCGGGATTGCGTCCGGCGCATAGCTCGTCATCTGCTCTTCGAGTTCTGGAAACTCGCCGTAGTGGCGGATCAGGTGCCGCTCGTAGAGCGCCGCGATCGGCTCGGCGCGTGTGAGCTTGCCTCGACTCGCGTGGACTGCCTTATAGGATATACCGGGATCTTTCGAGCGCAACACGGTCTCGACGAGATCACCGCCGTTGTTCACCTCGGCCACCACCCGGTCGGCGTGGTAGTGGTAGAACATCTCGGCCACTTTCTGCGCCCATTGCTCCGTCGTGTAGCGCCCGGAGAGATCCCGAAGGACGTAGCCCAGCCCGTCCTCGGTCTTGGCGCAGACGACGATCCCGGTCTCGTTCGACTCCTCGTGCGCGGTCACGGCCGGGTCGACGGCGACCACGATGCGGACGAACGTCTCGGGCACCGTGAACGTGCGCGCGTCCTCGATCATCTTGAGGGTCCAGAGCGCGCCGGGGACGTCCTCCAACAGATGGCCGAGCAACTCCTGCCGCCCGAGCCGCGTGCCCTGATACTTGTGTAAGACTTCTTGAATGAACGACGGCGCGAGGTTGGCGAGGTTGTCGTACGTCGTCATCGCGGGCGCCAAGACCACCGTCGGATCGGGCGGCAGTCCGCGCTGCGACGGGTCCTTGCCCATCAGCAAGCGCACGAGCCGGATCGGCTTGGGCGTCGTCGTGAACACGCGCCTCGGATGGAACCCGAGCCGGTTGCCGAGCACGGCGTTGTCCCATGCTTGGGTCGGGTATTTCCATTTGGCGATCTCGTCGCACCAGATGAGATCGGACTGCGGGCCGCGCAGCGAGTCGGGGTCGTGCGCGCCAAAGAGATGGCCGACGATGCCGTTGGGCCATGTGAGCCGCCGCTTCGAGGGCTCGTACTTGGGCCGGAACCACGGCGGCGAGATCGCGAGAATGCCGGACTCGCCCTCGACCATCACGTCGCGGACATCGGCCGCGTCGGCGCCGATCAGGAACGGGTAGCGCGAGCGGCCGCTCTCGACTTCATCGCGCAGGAATTCCGCCGCCGATCGTGTTTTCCCTGCGCCACGTCCGGCGATGATCCCCCATGTGACCCACTCCTGCCCAGCCGGGGCAAGCTGCTCCGGCCGCGCCCACCAGCGCCAGTCGTAGTCGAGCGCCTCGATCTCGGCGTCAGACCACCGCCGCAGTTGCTTTCTGCGTTCGACGGGCGACAGCCGAAGGAACCGCTCGGCCGCCGACAACTGATGGGGATGGAGCGCACGGGCCGACGGACCGTCGGGCACGCGCCATTCACTGGATGGTGATCTGCGGCGGCCCGACCGGTCGCGGCCCCACGCGGATCGTTACCGCGCCGACCTCCGGTCCCTTGGTCGTCCCGAGAATCGCGCAGCCGCGCTGCAGGAACTTCCGCTGATAGCGTGCGACCTTCGACGGCTCGTCCTCGATCGTGAGATTGACGATCTGGCCCCGCGCGACATACAACGCGGCGATCCGAATGCGTTCATCTTCCGGCAGACCCGTGAGGTCCGCTTCGTTGGTGTGCGTGTGCTTCCGCAACGGCGTTCTCCCCATCGTCAGGTGGTGGTAGACTTTTGCTGAGAGCGGTATATCCGGGTGGGTATATCGGTCGCGCATACGCGATGTGCTGAATGAGCATGTTCTCATAAGGGCCGGTACTCGACGCGCACGACGGCCGTCGGCAGCACATTCAGGCCTAACGGCACGAGGAACATCAGATCCGGCCATGCGCGCTCGGGCAGCGACGCGACCGAGCAGCGATGCAACGCCTCGTCGCCCTCGGTGTGCGCCGCGTGCCACAACTGCTCATTCAAATCCGCGCGGTAGACCTGCACGCGGCGCTCGTCGGCTTCGAGGATCGCGAATGGGGTCCAGCCGCTCGCGACGATGACGCCCGCCTGCTTCGCGAAATGCCGGTGCATCGCTTGCGCGTACGTTTCGCGCGGCCGCACGCGACCGCCGATCCCGTTGAGTGAGCCGGTCGCGATCCCGCGAAGCTGATTGATCAGCAGCACACGCGAGCCCGACGAGTTGTAGGCAAATCCGAGAACGAATCGCGTCCGGTCGGGGTGCCGACCGAGGCGAAGCGAGGGCGCTGCCATTGGTGCCTCTGGTTGTGTTGTGCCGGAGTGCTACCGGGTCGTGCTGCCCCGGAGTGCTACCGGGTCGTGCCGCCGGTGTCCGATGGCGTCAGGTCCGTGCGGGCTTCCTCATGCGCCACTGACGACGTCGCCGTGGCTCGTCGCGCCGTTCCCGTTTGCTCCGTCTGCGAGGTCGGGCGCGTCGTCTCGCATGACGCCGCGTAGCGCGACGTCCGCTCGTTGCTGCCGGTCCTCAATGGCCGACAGCCGTTTCAAGAACGCCTCGCGCGGCGATGCGGGCCGGTCGGGCGTGAGATCTTCAATTTTGATTTTCAAACCCCAGTCATCGGGGAACCGGCGTTCGAGCACCTTCAGCCCGAGCCGGGGGTCTTTGATCGTGCCCTTGAGCACGCGCTTCACCAACGTGGCCTTGATGTCGAGATTCGCCGTCTCCACAGCATGGTAAAAATGGCGAAATTCGGACGTCCGATCCGCCTGTAGATCGTCACGTCCCTTCGCCATCCATGTCTGGAAGGTGCGCGGGTCGATGCCCGCACGCTTCGCCGCGTCCGCGTACGTGGCTCCCTCGCGGATGCTCTTCGTGATCGCGGCGATGGTCTTGGCCGTCAGGCTCGACGGCCGACCTCGTTGCTTCGGTTCACGCGACGAGCGCGTGGTTGTTGCGCGTGTTCGGCCACCCGGCATTGTTGCACCGGCACCCCATCAGCGGGTAATGCTGAGTCAGGCATATCGCCCCGTCATCAGGGCGATCCCCAATTGTTTTTTGTAGCAAGATCGTGTATGCAACTCTTAACAAAGCAGTCACGAGGGGTCAAGGAATATTCACTCGGTATGCATGTAGGGCTTTGGTCGCATTGTGCTTTCGCTGACTTCACAAAATTCTTATACTGCGGCCCCCATAGTTCTCGGGACGGCCGCGTGTGCGCGGCCGCGCCCACTGTTTACGGAGTGTCAGAGGTCCATCGTCCCTTGCGCGATCGATGCGAACCGCGCGGTCGCGTTCGCATCGTTGGCGTCCTCGGCGACACGCGCCGCGTACGCCGCCCGCACCGCCGGGTCGAGCGTGGGTGCGCCGCTCGGGCTCTGCGCCGACCCGTCCCAGTTGATCGAGAGCGGCGCCGGATAGGCCCGCACGATCTCGCCGTCGAGCATGATCCCCATCTCGGTGCGCGGCGCCGATGACTGCTTGAAGAAGAACGCGACACCGGCCTCGGCGCACTTCCGGCGCATCGTGTGCGCCCAGTCGAGCGACATCGCGCGGTACTTGGGACCGGACTCGCCGCCACAGATCACCCAGTCGATGCCCCCGAGATCCAAGTCGTCGAGCGGCCCCAGCGCGGGCTCGTAGCTCACGAAGCGCACGACCGCCGGGACCTCGCACAGATGATCCGCGCGCGAGGCGACGTCCATCGACTCGATCGAGGTGCCGAGCCACACGTTCGCCCACCCGTGCGTGCCCCAATCGTTGGGCAGCATCTCGCGGATGTGCTCCGGCCGCTTGGTCAGGATCTGCCACTGGAGGTATGGCGTCCGGCGCACGAGGTCCCAGAAGTCCGGCCGGGCGGCGTTACAGTCGGGATGGTCCTCGAACACGTCCGCGAGCGATGCCGCGAACACGCGCCGCGCGACGCCGCGCCGCTCGGCCTCGGCGTTCCACCGGACCGCGCGCTGCCAGTTCGCGACCGAGGTGCGCTCGCGCCGGTGCGTCGCCGCCGGTCCCCAGAGGTGCGGCTTTTTCATCAGGCGCGTGACCATCTCCTCGGCGTAGCAGTGCTTGCAGCCGTCCGAGACTTTCATACACCCGACCCACGGGTTCATCGTGTGATGCGCCCACGAAATGGCGGTATGGTCGCCCATCTGTATCTCCTTGATCCCTCGATAAGAGCGGTTAAAGGTTGCTTGCTTGCTCGTGCTGAACAATAACACGGTTACGGGCGTGACTCCCGCGCAGGTGGGAGCGCGTGGCCGAACATGAGCCACCAGATCCCGCGCTGCTCGGGATCTAGCTCCGCGATCACGACGGCTTCCTCGGGCTTGAGCTTCCGCGCGCCGCTCTCGATCCGCGAGACGAGCGACTTGTCATAGTGGCGCCGGACACCATAGACGCGGAGCGTTCGCTTGAGGAGCGCGCCGAACTCATCTTGTGTGAGCCCCATCGTCTCGCGCACGCGTGTCGCGCGATTCCCCTGCTCGATCGCGCGGAGATGATCGGCCGCCGCCCTAGTCGGCATTGTCCTTCTCCGCGAGCTTCTCCAGCATCGCCGCATCGATCTGGTCGAGGTGGTGCGCCGTCATCTCGGGCAGGCCCGCCGCCATCAACTCGTCGAGTTGGCCGGGGAGCGTCCCCGCGAACGTGTGGGGCTCGCCGCTCGCGTTCGCCTTCCGCACGCGATCGATCGCGCACGCCATGCACACCACGATCACCCGGTCCATCTGCGGCCACGACGACGGCGCGAGCCACACGCGTTGCTCGCAATCGCGGCACTGGCCCATCCGCGCGCCCGCGACGGGGAAGAGCATCGACGCGGTCGGCACGCAGACGAGGATGATCTCCTGCGCGTCGGTCATTTGAGTTGCCCGACGATGTATGCATCCGCAATCAGATCACTCAGCGGAACGCCGGACGAGCGCGCCCGCCAACGCGCCCTATCCCACTCGTCGCGCTCTTCGGGTGTGAGCAGCGCGTAGTTCTGAGGCGTCACCAAACGTTCCGTGAGCAATCCGGCATAGAGCACATCCTCGCTGAGATTCGACTCGACCCCCGCGCGCAGATAGCCTTCCCAGAACTCCGTCGGATCGGACGCCGGAGGGATGCGCGCATTCGCTTCTTTGAACGTGAGCACACGCCCATTCTGCACGGCGATCGCATTCACGCGATCGCGCCAACTCACGCTGTGCGACTTGCCACTGCCGACGGGACTCATGAGAACTTTAACGTCCCGTTCTCGATCATCTTCTGTTTCAACGCTTCGAGCGCCTCGGGACCAGCCGCCACCGCTTGCTCGAACTCCTCGCTAAATGCCCGCATGGATCGAAGCTGCCCGTCGGTCGGCCGCGTGCGGAATGGCTCATAGTGCCACGCTTCCGCGAACAGGTCGCACGCCGGAACGCCCTTCGCACGCTGCTTGTGAAAGCGCGCGACGGCATTCTCCCATTCCCGGCGCTGCGCGCGCGTGAGCAGCTTCTTGTTCTCGGTGGAGACCATGCGCTCCGTGATGAGCGTCGCGTAGATCATTTCATCGCGGATGTTCACTTGCGCGGCGCGGAACAAATACTCTTCCCAGAACGCCGTGGGATCGAGCGGCCCGGCTTCCGGGTGATTGTTCATCGCCTCGGTGAGCGTCGGCGGCGGAACCTCCGTCCGCTTGCTGCTCGCATGCAGATTATTCGACTTGCCGCTGCCGAAGGGGCTCATGAGAGTTTGTGTTGGTGTTCGAGCCATTCGCGCACGGTCTCGATCATCCCCGCGCGGTCGCCGTTCGAGATGTAGGTGAGCCCGCCGCCTGCGCCGAAGTCCGCGACGAAGAGCGTCACCATCGTGCCCTCGGGCCAGAGGGCTTTCACCGCGTCGATCGATGCGCGCAGCCGCGCGCTCAACTCGTCGGGCTGGACACCCGACACCGGCACCTTGAAGAGATCCTGCTTCGGCAGCCGACTGGACTTGCCGCTCTCGAACGTCTGCTGCTTCCGCGCCTTGACCCAATTGGCGCAGACCTCGGCCGCGCGCTCGGCCGACACGCCGAACTCGCGCATGATCTGCGGCAGGTAGGGCGGCATCACATGCGTCAGGTCGAGCGCGTCCAAGAACTCGAACGCCCGCATCTCGAAGAGGCTCATGGCAACTCGACCGGCGTGTCCGGCGTGAGCACGATCGCGAGCGACTCCGAGAGATACGCCCACGCGCCGGTGATCCGGCCCCGCTGCCAGTTCGCCTCGTAGCGCGCCTCCTGCCACCGGCCGTCGTGGAAGATGCGGATGCCGTCGCCCGCGTGGATCGCCACGCCCGCGATGTAGTGGCGCTCCCCGCCGGGGTCCATCTGTGAGTACATCATCATCGCTCCCACGTCCCAGTCTCCCGCTCGTCTGCGATACAGATCGGACAGCCGCCCAGCCGTGCGTCGTACTCGGTCCCGTGGAACGGGCACGTCGCGGTCGTGGCCGTGATGTCCTCCTCGATCCCCTCGATCGTCGCGAGGATCTCGTCCTGCGTGATGCGCCACTCGTGCTGATCGAAGGCGGCGACCACCATCCACTTCACTTGCTGATAGACGCGCTGGGCGCGCGGGACGTCGCCGTCGAGCGCGTCGATGCAGAGCGCGAGCGACAACTGGGCCGGACCGCTCCCTCCGTAAGACCATTCCAGCCCAGTGGGAGAATGGCTACGGATGTCGAGCCGCCAGTTAAGCGGCGCTGCGCCGGTCTGCGGATCATTGCGCGTTACGGCATTCGGCCCACCATCGTAATTGCGATGGCCCTCGTACCAGATGCCTGTCCTCATTGGGCATCCGATGCCAAAAGACCTCGGATATATCTTGCCGGAACTTTAACAACGACTCGCCCTGTCGCTACTTCGTTCAGCCAATGAATCCGAATCGGATCGCTCGGAGAGGGCTTCTTTCTCACGATGGCGTGGCACTGATGGCAAATCATGCGCCCTCGGGCCGATCAAGCACCTCGGCGCACGCCTCGGCGATGTGCTGATTCCATTTCCCAAGCGTCAGCATGTTGTAGAGGTTCCCCTTATTGATGCCGGTCGCGCGGCTCAACGTCGACGGCGTCATGCCCTCTTCATCGAGGCGTCGGCGGATCTCGTCGATGACCGCCCGCCGCGCCCGCTCAATCGACGCCTCGGCATCCCGGAGATCGCGGAGCGCATGCTCCATCTGACGACGGATGCTCATTAGAACTTCTTATCAAAGAGTTCGTGAAACTGTGGGGTGACCAGCGCCGAGGACGTGACCCCTTTCTCCGTCAGCCAGTCGTGCAAGAGATAGTAGAAGTCCCCGACCGGGAGATCGATCATCGTGTCACCCCGCATGACCGCCACGTTATACATCTGCACGAGCATGCGCGCCGACTGCCGAAGCTCCTTGCTGCCTTTCTTGAGCCGGTTGTACTGCACCGGGGTCTCGCGCGGCGCCTTCACCACTTTCGCGAGCGCCTTGCCGGGCCGCTTGCTGCCGTTGGTGGGGAGTTCACGCGCGTCGACCTCGACGCTCCCGAGCACCTCGCCGCCGGACTCGCGCGCGGCTGCGCGACGCTTCTTCTTGCCCTTACCCTTCTTGCGGTTGATGCCGCCAACGTTCCGGTTCCCGTTGTCGATCTGCGTCTGCACCTTCTTGAGCATACGCTCATTCATGAGCGGACCGATCGCGAACTTCTGCACCTCGGCCACGGGGCGGCCGATCGCTTTCGCGTACGCGGGCAACGTGGGCGAGTTCGCGCCGACCTTCTCCGGCGTGCTGCGCAGCCGGGTGGTAAAGGTGCGCCACTCGTCGGGGATCTTGTCCATCGCGATCTCGTGCTTGGCGAGGTAGTCCCCGAACGCGGTTTTCTGGAAGGTCCCCATTAGATCGCCTGCAACAGTTCACGCTCCGCGCGCTTGCGGAGCTTCGCGACGTCCTTGACCAGCCTGCGGAGCCGCGCGTCGGCGCCAAAGTTCGCGGTCCAGTAGTCGAGTTGCCGCTGCAACTGCTTGACGGAATGCTCGATCGCTTGCCCCCGAAAGTCCGACCGGCCCATCGCGCTCCGCATCGACAAGAGCACGCGCTTCCCCTCGTGCCCCGGATGCTTGACGTAGATGAAGGCACGCGTGCGTGAGGCTTTGTCAGGATCTTTCTTGTCGGCAAGGTGCAACTGCGTCGTCAAGCGCCGCGCCTCGACCTTGCGATACTTCTCGCCCGCGAGCACGTCATCAAACGTGAAACACGCGTTGAGCGCCGAGGCGCGCGAGCGCCCGGCCGCGATAAGCTCCTCGTGCGTGACATGCTCCTGCTTCGTGTCGATCAACGCCTCGATCTCTTCCCCGATCGCCTGCGGATCGGCGTCGGGGCCGAAGAGATTCACCTTGAATTGATACCGTTGCTTGCCCATCGTCGAGACTCCTATGAGAGATTACTCAAATCCGGCGGGTTGCGCCCGCTGGACTTTCGCAGCCTGCACCTTCATCGACGCAGCCATGTCTGGCCCCTTTTGATAGGGCCGAATCCAAATGAGACGGCGCTCCAGTCGGCCGGGGCCGAACGGCTGTTGCCGCCAATGCCCTCGGACCCACACCGGATGATCGAGCGTGTACGTGCGCCCCCCGTCCTCGTCGATCGCGGCTTGCACGCGCTCGCGCTCGGCCTCGATCTCCTCATGCAAGTGACGACCGATATAGAGAATTGGCAAGCGGGTCGCGCCCTTGAGCTTCTTGGCTTGGTTGTCGAGCGCGGCTTGGCGCTGCTTGGGGCTCCGAATGTCCGCGAATTTCCGGCGCGGCGCGGGCGGGATCGGCTCGATGTCGGGGTGCTCGCTCGCGAGATAGAGTAACAATCCGATGATGACGCGCGGGATCAGCACGCCGATCTCGTGGCCGCCGTTCGCGCCATCCTTCCACCCTTCGCGATCCTCGCTCTCGCTCGCGGCGTAGCTCCGTACCTCGCGGGTCGGGTCCAGCGCGTAGGGCTCGGTGACGATGCGCCCAGCACCCGGCATTTGCACTTTGCTCAAGATCGCGTCGGCGCCGAGCGCGAGGCTGATGAAGGCCAAGTTCCGATCGCTCACCGACTCGCCTTGGCCGATCGCCATGAAGGCAAGCTCGCGCTCGTTCGGCGAGTCCGGCGTGATGTTATCCATCGTGACCAGCACGCCCTCGATGGGTTGCTGGTCGATCACCTGCGTGCGCGCGTTCCACACGCCGAACGTGAACGCATCGGGCGGCAGCACGAGATAGAAACTGTGAAACGGCGCCGACAAGATCGACGCGGGCAAGTCGGGGAGCGGCGTGTTCGCGAGGAGCGTGTAGGTCGTCCGATCGAGCACGTAGACGTGCCGCCCGTCGTGGCGCCAATTCGCGTGGTGATAGAGCGAGTGCGCCATCTCGCTTCGGACCTGCTCCTTGAGGTCGTCGACTTGGCGCGCGTCGGCGGGCAAGCTCCACGCGTCGAGTTCGTCCGAGAACTGGCGCGTGTCGAGCCGCTGGCGTTGCATGGCGACCGCTTGGTCGATCGTCTGCGCCGCCGCCTCTTTGATGGCGTGGATCGACGGCAGCAACTGGAAGCAGAACACGTTCCGCGCCGTGAACCGCTCGGGCGGATAGGGCGCGTAGATCGTGCCGAAGGAATGCCGGTCCGCGAGGTTGAGCCCCAAGGGCGGGAGCGGCTTGCCGCGTGCCCGCCGGTCGAGCATCGTCTGCCGGATCTCGTGCGACTCCGCTTCGAGCCGATGCCACGGCGGCACGGCCATCTCGTAGTCGACGGTGTGCTCGGCCTGCTCGGGCCAGTAGGCCGGATAGAGTCCATCGCGGCGAATCGTCATCGGCGGGACTCGTCGACCGTGATCTCGAACGCGAGCGGAGCGCGGCCCCAGCCGCTGTTACACTCGGCGGCGTGGCCGCTCAGAGCTTCACCGCTCTCTAAGAGCGCGCGGATCTCCTCTGCGCTCCGGGTGTCACCGATGACCATCGTCGCGCCGCATTCGCGGCAGCGCACGTTGTAGTAGCGAAAGCGTGGGGGTTGGGGCGCAGCGATCATAATCCCTTGATACGAGCGGGTTCGAAGGTCCCGAGCGGAAAGAGTAAAGTCAGAACGTCGCGCGAGCAAGAACTTGCGCGCGCACTCATTCGGAAATGTGCAGCGTGGGGTAGAGGTCGCCAGCGAGGGACCGCACGGTCACCCGCGCGAGTTGCGCATCGGTCAAATCGGTTTGGTCCCCGTGCTCGTCGACCGCCATGATCACGACCGCGCCTCGGAGCACGCCGTCCACGCTGTAGACCTGCGGGAAGCGCACGGTCGGCGGCAGGTTCACGAGCAGCCCTTCCTCGTTGTCGAGCACCGCGAGACGCGGCTCGCCCTCGCGGCGCTCGAACCAGATCTCTTCGACGTAGCCGCCGAGGAGGTCTTGGAGCGCATCGAGTGCCAACGGCGGCTCGTCCCGCAAGTGGACGGCCGCGCGCTGGTCGATGTAGAGATATCGCATCCTCGGAATTTAGGACTTGCTGTTGCCGATGATGTAGCGGACGCTCCAGCCCTCGCGCTTCATGCCGAAGTATCCCACGGCGTCGTCGGGCAGCGTGCCGTAGCGAATGTCGCCCGCGCCGTTGTCGTATTCGAGCACGAGCATGCGGAAGTCGCCGCCTTCGTCCACGATCATCGCGGCCTCGGTGAGCGCGTCCGCGATCGAGTTCGCGACGCGGAAGTCGGCAAGGGAGTGCACAGTCTTGGTCATCTGAGTTGTCTCTCGGAAGGGGAGGGGGTGGCCCCCGCCGGTCGGCGGGGGACGTGGGGGTTTAGAGCTTCGTGATGCAGACCGGGCCGATGCCCAGCGCGACCGACTTCGCCTCTTTGAGCGTCTTGCCGCACACGCAGCACACGCCGAACTTGATGCCGAAGGCTTGCGCCGCTTCGAGCGTGAGGCGCATCGCGGCGGTCAGGGACCGGATCGCGCCGGGCGCGTATTCGAACTCGAAGTTCACCGTCTCGCCCTCTTCGGTCAGGCGCTCGCCGCCGATCACGATCAGCTTCTTGGCGTACCGGTTGCCGGTCTTGGATTCCTGCACCTTGAAGATCTCGCCCGCCTCGGTCCGGTACATGCCGACTTCGAGCGGCTCGGCGGGGGTCCCCGCGCTCGCACGCGGCATCGCCAACAGGGTCGTGATGATCTCCGAGGCGCCGCGCGACTGCATGGCGTTCAAGTTCTCGGGGAGCGGCTGGCCGCGCTCGCTGCAGAGCGACGTGATGAACGCGATCTGCTTGGGCGACGCGTACCGGGGCTGCGACTGGCGCGGAAAGGTCTGGGCGTACATGGCTGAATTCCCTCGATGGAAGCGGTTTGATTGGCGGGCCGGACGTCCCGGCCACATGTGAATATTACACTGTCGCACACCTGCGCGCAAGTCCTTTCTTGGTGGTCGCCTTACGCGACCACCTCCTCGACGAGCGGCTTGCCCAACAGGTTCGCGGCGATCCAGAACTCGAAGTGCCGGACCTCCTGCGCGTAGCTCCACTGCACGTTCGTCAACGTCGCGACCTCGGCCTCGGTCCGCTCGATCGCCGCGAGCAGCGGGTTCGCCGCCTCCCACGCCGTCATCGCCGTGCGCCACGCGGCGACCGCCTCGGGCGACTCGTGCCGGGAGAGCTTCCGGGGCGCCGTCCCGGTGCGGGGATAGCCCGCCTCGAACCAGACCGTCCGCGCGGCCTTGAGCGCCTCCTCGGCCAGCGCGAGCATCGCCGTCGTCTCCGCGTGGCTTTGCTTGAACGCCTTGAGCCACGCGTGCGTGAGCGTCATCTCGGTCTCCATCGGGCGGTGGTTGACGCCGGGGCAGCGGCCGGTGATGAAGCCCGTGCCGGGGCGCTCGTACCCGTGGAGCACCATGAAGCCCGCTTCGACGACCTGCAGGCCGCCGCAGCGTTGGCAGTGGCCCCGGTGACGGACGCGGCCTTGGACCGTCGTCGACTCGTACACGCTCAAGTGCTGGTAGCTGCCCGTGCCGACGAGCTTGGCCGAGCGGTGGGGCGTCTCCGCGACGCGGGCGGCTTCGGTCGCGAGCCATGCGCGGCGCACCTTGGTGTGCTCGCGGATCTCGGCCGGGGGCCAGATCTCGGCGACCTTCTTGGTCTTGGTCTTGGTGGCGATCATTCGTGAATCCCTCGATGCTAGCGGTTTCGGTCGGGCCGGACGTCCCGGCCCACAGGTGAATATTACACTGTCGCACACCTGCGCGCAAGTCCTTTCGTCACGGGGTTAGCGCGTTAGCTCAAAGTCGAACCGTTGCTCGGTCCAGCATCGTTTCGGCTTGCCGTCCTTCATTGCGGGAAGAAAATGCATCCGCCCGAGCGCGCTCTCGGCCGCCACCGTGAAGTAGCGATGATCGGACCGCACGACCTGCACCAACTTCATTTCGGCGCGCCCGGCGGTATCGACCACGAAACGAAGCGTCACCGAGCCTTCCATGCGGAGTGCGCGCAACGACTCGGGATAGTGCGCCGCGACGCGCCCAGCCGGATCGGTGTCGGGCATGCGATCAACGCTATAGTCGCCCGCCACGCACGCGAGCGCCGTATCGCGGTGGTACTTCGGGACATCGAGCGCCTCGGGCGCGTGCTGGCGCATGCCGATGACCGCGAGCGCGACGAGCGCGACGATCCCGGTGAGCCCGAGCACAAATTTCTGGCTAGACGTCATTGATGCTCTCCGTCTCGGAGGGCGCGGCGAGTAACGCGGGGAGCACCTGCGCCCCCAACTCTCGCACGCGGTCGAGCGCCTCGTCGGTGCCGAGCATGGTTTCGAGCATCCGGCGCGCTTCGTTGATGCGCTGCTCGATGAGCGTCAAGCCCGCCCACAACTCTTCGCTGAACGCGAGGTAGATGCGCTCGGCGCCGTAGTGCCGGGGCTTCGCGCGATAGGGGAAGGTGAAGTCCTTCGAGTACACCATGCGCGAGTCGCTCGACGTCACGTAGAACGGGCGGCTCGTCGTGCTCCGGTCCTCGGGCTTGATCTGCCACTCCGCGCGTTGCATGTCGCCCACGGCTGGGCGGCCGAGCCAGAAGCGCGTCACCGCCATCGCGCACGCGGCCGTCGCGCGCACTTGCTCGCTCGATGCGAAGTTGTGCATCGGAATGACCTCGACCACCGGCTCCCACTCGATCGACATCTGCGCGTCAATGAACGCGAGCATCGCGTCGCGGACCTCTTCGCCGTCCTTGCCGCGCTCGGAGTGCCGCACCATGTGGACGCCGGTCGCGTCGGGCGTGGGGCGTTCCCACGTCGCCGTGAACTCCATCGAGGTCGTGTCGAGCCGGAGCGGCACGGTGATCCCGTATTTCTCGTGCGTGATCGTGCCGACCTTCTTGATCGCCATGTTAGCGGCCCTCCGGCGCCGGGAGCGCGTAGATCTCGCGGCAGCGGCCGCATTCCTTCAGGCCACCGCGCTCGAACCGGATCACCGGTAGCTCGCGCGGCGACTCACAGATCGGGCAGGCGTAGTGCACCATCGGCGCCTCGACGTGCCACGCGGTCACGACCGGCGTGCCCGCTGGCGCCGGGGCGGGCGCGAACGGGGTGCGGGGATCGTTGATGATCACGACTCCACCTCGACGCAGGTGACGGAGACGATCTCGGTGCCGTTCAGCGTCGCGCGATAGGGCTGTGCCGCGCCGGGCAGGTGCGTCTCGGTGATGGCTTCCAGCGGCTCGCGCACGCCGACGGCGAGGCACGAGACGGTCGCCATCGCGAACGAGATGGCGCGCGCTTCGCTGGCGAAGACGCGGAGGTTGGCCTCAGTGGCGAAGAGCCACACGGTGGGCGGTGGGCGGTGGGTCATGGCAGATCCCTCGATGCTAGCGGTTTGGGCGGGCCGGACGTCCCGGCCACAGAAGGAAATCTAGGCGTCGCGCAGGTGGACGCAAGTCCTTTCGTTCACTTCGGCTTCGGCCGGAGGGTGATCGACGCGTCCACGTCGTCGGCCGCGCTCGCCGTCAGCACGATCTCGATCACCGGCGGCGGCTCGGGCGTCTTCGCCACGAGCGCCGCGTCGAACCACTCGGGCACCGCGATCCAGCCGAAGCGATCGCAGAGCCACACGGTGCCGTTCTCGAACATGAGCAGGTCGCCGACGCACATCGAGCGGATCTCACGCGCGCGGGGGCGGTTGCCGTCCTCGGCGTCGCCGACGTTGTGGCGCGTCCACATGGGACCCGGCTCGTCGGTCGGCGCCTCGCCCTCGTACACGACCGAGTAGGTGCGCTCGGCCGCGTAGTCCTTGACGCTTTTGGCGCCGAAGTAATCGAGCATGGTCGAGCCGCGCTCGTCGGCGATGGGGAACAGCAGGGAGTAACGCATCGTGTTGGTGCCCTCGGTGGGTTTAGGAGACTTTGACAAGCAGGCCGTTGACCATCGTTCCCTTCGCATACCACTTGTGCGGCTTCGGGAAATGGGGGCCTTCGAGCGAGACCGTGCCGTTGGTCGGGGCGGGACCGCCCAGTCCGGGCGAGAACACCCGCACGGGCGTACCGGCGGTGAGCGCCTCTTTCAGCGCCTTTTTGCTGGGGAAGTTCGGCGAGACATACATGGGGATTCCCTCGATGCTAGCGGTTTGGTTGTCGGGCCGGACGTCCCGGCCACATGTGAATAATAAGGTGTCGCACACCTGCGCGCAAGTCCTTTCCTTGAGTCGCTAGAGCGTTCCGACCTCCACGCCGGATTCGTCGGAGATCACCACGATGAACCCGACGACCATGTACCGGCCGCCGCCGATCTGGCGCACCTCGTAGGACCACACGTTGGGTCCCTCTTCGCCTTCGCGGTTGGCGGCCGCGATCGCTTCGGCCTGCTCGCGGGTCGGCCACATCGTGACCGTGCTGCCCAAAATGGTTTTCATGTCATCCCTCGGTGAAAGCGGTTTGAATCGGGGCTTAGACGAACATCCACCCGCCGACGTGCGTCTCCGGCGCGTTCTCCTCGTTGATGTAAGTCACGCGCACGCGGACGGCACGCGAGCCGCGATAGATCTGGACCGTGCGGCCGGTGACCTCGATGCGGCAGGCCAACTCGACGTAGCCGGACGCGGTCGGCAGGAACGGGCCGCCCGCGCGCATGTTCGTCGTGATGCGGAAGGGCGCGCCCTCCCACTCGCTCGCGACGACCGTCTGGGTCCAGCCGGTGGATTCGAGCTTGATCAGCCGACCGATCTCGACCGGGTAGAGCGACGCAAGGTTCGACATGGGATTTCCCTCGATGGAAGCGGTTTGGTCGGGCCGGACGTCCCGGCCACATACTGGAATCTAGCTGTCGCACAGCCGCGCGCAAGGGCTTTCGGCAACGCTAGCGACGCCAAAGGGGGTTGCGCGCGGCCGGTCCCGTCCTAGGGTGCTTCCTCCCCGGTAAAGATCTTCCACGCCCGATCGAGTGGCCCGGTGAACTCGTGCCCGTCGTCGGGCACGAAGCGATGCGTGAACGGCACGCGGAGCCGGATGAGCAGCCGGACGAACTCCGCCGCGTCGTCGTCGCCGAGCGTCAGCGTCTTTGGAAGGATGCTCATGCAAGGCTCCGCAGATAGGTCGGGTCATCGGTCACGAGTGCCACCAGCTTGGCCGCGACTTTCGCGATGCCGTCGTCGAACGCGTGCGTCAAGTGGTCGCCGTACGCGTGCCCGAACTCGTGCAGGATCGTGCGGAGCGTGTCCTCGTCCCAGAGCACCGGCTCGATGCAGAAGAGGTTGAGGATGATCTGGCCGCCGCCATAGGCGCCGTTGAACTTCCAGCCGCGATCCTTCGCGAGCGTGACGGCGATCTCGCGGCCGACGAGATCGAGGTGGAGTTGGGCGACGCCGCGCACGAATCGCTCTTCGCCGTCGGTGTAGTCCTTTGGGTCGATCGTCTTGAGCGGCGAGCCATCGGGGTGGAACGGCTTGGCCGTCGGGAAGGTGCGCCCGGCTGGGAGCGTCGTGCCCGCGCCGCGCACGTTGTTCCACGCGGAGCGCGAGAACGTGTTCGAGGGGATCACCGTGTAGCCCGCCGCGAGCGCCGAGCGATTGGCCTCGGGGTCGCTCATGTCGAACGTCACGCGCTTGGCGCCGAAGCGCGCCGTCATCACGGTCGAGACGGCCGACGGCTCGACGAGATCATCTTCGAGCGCCTCGCCGACCCACGGCTCGGCCGCTTCCTCGCCGTCCAAGGTGTGCGCCATCGCGTTGAGCACGATCGCCCGCACGTCACGCAGGAAGCTGGGCGGGACGTTGTCGCGGTCCGCGTTGAGCGGGACCTTCTGCAGCACGTTGTAGTGATAGCGGTCGCCGGTCTCGACGACGGGAATCCCCATTTCGTACAACGTCCCGGTCTCGCCCTCGGCGGGATCATACACCTCGATGTCGGTCTGTCGTTTGGTCGGGCGCAAGAAGCCGTGCTCGTCGGCGATCTCGGTCGCGAGAATCGCGCGCTCCACGGCGACGACGTGCCGCCGGTCGAGTCGAACGCCGTTGATGGTGGTCTCGATGCCGGGCGGCGGCAGCACCGTGCGGAAGATGCGGAGCGCCTCCAGGTGCTCGTCCTGCGTCATGCGGAGGTCGGCGGTGATGCGCGACCCGCTCTCGCGATAGCGACGGCGGTTCGTGTGCCGTTCGTTCTTGCGCACGTCGATGTGGACCGCGCCGCTCGTGGTGTCGACCCAGAACTCGTTGGCGAGCGCGATCACCAGCTTCTCGCCGACGTTGAAGCGGCCCCGCTGCTCCGGGTTCGCTTTCTTCTTCGACGACGCGAACAGCGTGTAGGCATGCGTCAGATCGTGGAAGCCGTCGGGCGCGTCGTCATCGACGGCGACCCGGACCACCCCGCGCGCGATGCTCTCGGTCGTGACGTCGACGCGCGTCACGCCGGGCTCGTCCCAACAGTTCTGTAAGAGTTCCAAGAGCGCGAAGCTCTTGCCGCGTCGCTCGACCAAGAGCCGGAGTCCGGCCAAGTCGACGGCGAGCGCGCCTTTCGTTGCTGCCATGTGTCCCTCGATGGTAGCGGTTGGATGCTGGCCGGGCGAAGTCCCGGCCAGTCGTGCGCCGCGCAGAACCTACGCGGTCTTGCGGAAGCTGGGGATGGTGGCGACCCGCTCGATCTCCTCGATCGCCGCGATCATCGCGGCGACCTTCTTGGTCTCGGCGTGGAACGCGCCGACGGAGTACAGGAGCGAGCGATGCGCGAGCCGGATGGCGGTGACGAGCGCGCCCTCGTTGGCCGCCTCGATCGCCTCGGCCATGCAGAACCGGGCCGAGCTTTCCATCGTGCCCGCGCCCAAGTGCTTGCGCGCGAGACGCAGCGCAAGTTCGGTACTGATCGTCGAGCGACCCATCCTGACCTCCCTCGGTCCAAGCGGTTGGTCGACCGGGCCAGTCCCGGCCGACATCTGAATGATACCGTGTCGCACAGCCGCGCGCAAGTCCTTTCGCGTCACGCGACCATCGCGGTGGACCACGCTTCGGCCTCGGCGAGCGTGGCGAAGGCGACGATCGGCCGCACCTCGCGCCCTTCGAGCCCTTCGATCTTGACGTGGTACGGCCCGGCGCGCTTGAAGCTGGAGCCGAGGAAGATGTGGGCCTCGACGCCCATGCGCTCGTTGCGGACGGTGCAGATGGTGGTCGCTAGGTATGGCATTGGGGAATCCCTCGATGGAAGCGGTTTGGTCGGGCCGGACCGTCCGGCCCGCATGTGAATGATACCCTGTCGCACAGCCGCGCGCAAGTCCTTTCGCGCCGGGCTTAGAGTTCCCCCGGCGTGAAGGGGTAGAAGAGCGGGATGACGCGGCTCTCAAACCCGCCTAGGCGCTCGATTCTGGCGAAGCTCGGCAGCACCCCGGCGGCCTTGCACGCTTCGGCGAGCGCGATGTGCGCGGCCTTGGTGCCCGTCGGCTCGACGAACGTCACGGCGGCCCACGGCATCTTGAGCCCGTTGTAGACCCGCTCGCCCTTGTAGGCGCGGGGTTCGACGGCCGCCGCCTCGACGCCGGTCGCCGACATGGCGACCTCGGCGGCGCTCACGGCTTCGATCTCGATCGCCTCGCGCACCTTGGCGGTGAACGGCGGCAGTTTGCCGGTGGCTTCGGCTTTCGTCTTGATGGTGGCAATGGTCGGAAGCATTTGCGTGTCCCTCGATGGAAGCGGTTTGGCGGGCCGGACGTCCCGGCCACGCAAGGGAATCTAGGGTGTCGCGCAGGTGCGCGCAAGTCCTTTCGTCCTACTCGTCGACCCCCTGCCGGATGTTCTCGAAGGCGTCGATCGCCTCGGCCTCGGGGAGCGCGATCTCGGGGCGGTCGGGTAGCTCGATCTCGTCGGGCGCGTCCACGTCGGCTTGGGCGAGATCGATCTCGTCGAGCGCGTCGATCCATTCCTGATAGGCGTCGCCCGCCTCGCCTTCCTGCCACGTCTCCGACCGATCGTCGAAGTAGCTCTGCGCGTCGCTGCGGACCTCTTCGACGAAGTCCTTCGCGGCGGTGACGGTCTCGTTGTACAGGTCGCGCGCGATCTCGACGGCGGCGAACGCGTTCGCGGCGTGCTCGTTGAAGCCATTGATCGCGAGTTCGACGGCGGCGAACGCGTCGCCGAGGGCGACGTTGCAGCCCTCCACCGTCTGTTCGAGATGGCCGTGCGCCTGCTGCAGTCGCGCGAGGAGGTTGGCGTGCTGTTGCTTGTGGGTGCTTGTGAAGTGTCGCATGTGCGGGTTGGTATTAGGGTTTGCGAACCATGTGGCCGACGCAGGCATCGGCCGGTGGGGGACTGTCGTGCCAGACCGGGTTGGAGTGTTTGGGCACGGTGCCGCCGCGCGCGAAGATCCGCGCCGCGCAGCGGGCGCACAGAAAGTTGCCGCCGGGCGTGCGCCACCCGATGAGCCCCGGCGCGATCGTGAGCCCGTCGGCGGGCGGCGCGTGCGCAAGCCAGCGCACGATCTCCTCGATCTCTCGGTCCCGCATGCCGCGTCGCCTCCATTCCAAGATGTCTAAGATGGCCGCCTCGATCTTGACGACGGTGTCGAGCCGGGGCGACGGCGGCCCGCCGTGGCTCTTGCTCGGCTGGTTCAACAGCCGCGAGAACTGCCCCTCTTCCATGTCCATCGCCGCGCACATCTCGCGGTGCGTGATGCGGTGCTCGCCGAGCCGCCGCTTGACCTGCGCGGGGTAATTCTCTCCCTCTTCCACGGTGATCGTAATCGTGCGTGGCACGGTCATCGGCGCGGCTCCTCGATCGGCACGACGGCGAGCGTGTAGCCATAGAGCGCGAGATAGCGGACGATTGTGTCGAGCCGCACGCCGGTGACGGCGCCGCGTTCGAAGTTGATGATGTTGTCACTACTGCGCCGACTCATGCCCAGCCGGAGGGCAATGGCCTTGAGCGTCTCACCGCGCCGGAGCCGCTCGCGGTGGAACGTCTCGCCGATCTCCATCGCGAGCGCGTTCGCGCGCGCGACGTCGTGCGGCTGGAGGACGGTGGCGGTCATGTGCCGGGCACCTGCGTTTCCCGGATGCGGGCCGCCATCACGCGCCACGCGTAGGCGAGCGTCTCGGGATCGTTCCCTTCGAGGAACGCCCGGTTCGGGGCCGGGAGCACGAGGAGGGCGAGCGCCTTCAGCACGGCGTCGTCTTTCGGGAACACGTCGTGCTCGATCGCGCGGAGCACGTACGCCTTTTCGGCGGCGAGGTGCGCCTCGATGAAGAGGTCGACGAGGTCGGGGGTCGTGGACATGAGGATCTCCTGATTAGGGGGTTGGGTCGTCGTCGCCCTCGGGGAGCGTCGGCGGGTCGTAGAGCGCGGCGCAGTCGAGGCAGAGCGTGGTGCCACGCGCGGGGCGGCACTGGCCGCGTCCTTCGCCTAGCTCGATGCCGCACGCCGAGCACTCGCCCGGTCCCGGCATCCATGCGTCGATCTCGGTCTCGATGGTCGTCACTGCGTCGCGCCCTCGGTCCTAGCGGTTGGCGTGCTGCTCTACTGGAACTCTAATAGCGGGTCCAGCCCCGCGCAAGTTCTTTCGTGGTGTCGGTCGTGGGGGCCGACTCGCGCCAGCCCCCCGGTGAGAGATCTCTTACACTTCCGCCGTGGCGTAGCCCACGAGCGCGTCGATCACGGCTTGCTTGTCGCGGGCGATCCCGCCGTCGAACATCGACTCAAGCTGATCGACCTTGCCGCCCCAGAGTTCGAGGTCGTGGTCGAGCGACTGCGTCGCACTGTTGTACGCTTCCCACGCCGAGTGGTCACCGGTGTGGCCGTCGCCGTTCTCCCAGAGGTAGGTCAGGCGCTTGCGCTTCGCTTCGGCGCGTGCCGTCGCGCGCTCGAACGCGGCCTTGGCGATGTTGTCCTTCCGCTCGTTGACCTTGCTCGCGTCGGGGAGCGGCGCGATCACGTCGAGCACGAGCATCTCGTACATCTCTTCTTCGAGCACCGTCGCTTTGAGCGCCGCGTACTGCTCGGCGATCTTGACGTAGCGCGCGGTGACCGTGGCGAACAACTCCTCGGCGGCCGTGACGACGCGCTCCTTGACGTTGGCGCGGTGCGGGACCTTGATCGCGCGCGTCATCTTGTCGCCGAGCGCGAAGCCCAACGTGTTGGCGCACACGACGCGCTGCGGCGTCTCCCGGAGATCGACCTGCCGGTCGCCCGAGTGGTTGTTCGAGATCAGCACGTAGGGCTTGACCTCGGTGCCGAGGATCTCGCGGACGAACGGGTCCGAGATGTTCCAGATCGTTTGCATCCACACGTCGCGGCCCTTGCGGAGCGTGCCGCCGGTCTCGATCGAGGCAAGGCCACTGTCGACGAGCGGCTCCAGCACACGGAACGCGTCGCGGTTCTGCAACACGCGGTACGACGGGCCGACGACACCGAGCACGGTCTTGCGGTCCATGCGCACGACGGCGCGGTGGTTCGGGACCTCGACCTCGATCGTGTCACCGGTCTCGTTGACCGGCACCAAGGTGCGGAGCGGGGTTGTCTCGACCTCGAAGTTCAGGCCGCCCTTCTCCATCGCTTCCTCGAAGGTCGGCGCTTCGGCGAGCACTTCGCCGAGGCGGTGCCACGGGGTCTCCTTGACCGAGAACATCGCGGCCGTGCCGTTCGCTTTGAAATCCAGTTCATGTGCCATTCCGAACTCTCCTGCTGTGGGTGACTCGGGCTTCGATGGATCGCTTGGAGTGCTGCCCGACTGCGTACAACAGAAGAGTATCAGCGGGGAAGGACTTGCGCAAGCCCTTTCGCAAGGTCTTTCTTGAAGTCGGTTAACCGGGCCAGCCAGAACGACTTACGAGGGCGGGCAAACAAAAGCCGCCCGGAGGTCCGGGCGGCTGGGGGATTTGTGGGAGGTCGAGCGGGTCGGAGGGCGGCGCGGCAGGTTTACATAATGACTGGTATGCGAACTTG
>Ga0126377_10000229_pt1 | contig 32668 bp, 27 predicted proteins | sample PanSoiMetPlot_22_FD_92647 | JGI IMG/M metagenome (GOLD analysis project Ga0126377, IMG submission 92647) | Tropical forest soil microbial communities from Panama - MetaG Plot_22 | ecosystem: Environmental > Terrestrial > Soil > Tropical forest > Bulk soil | place: Panama | collected 2016-02-17 | reverse complement strand
TGAGGACGACGTCGCAGAAGGCGGGGATGTACGCGCCGCCCGCGGCCGACGGGCCGAACAGGCAGCAGACCTGCGGCACCCTGCCCGAGAGCTTGACCTGGTTGTGGAAGATCCGTCCCGCTCCCCTGCGGCCGGGGAACATCTCCACCTGGTCGGTGATCCTGGCGCCCGCCGAGTCGACCAGCCAGACCAGCGGGACCTCGTGGCGCAGCGCGTACTCCTCGGCGCGGATGATCTTCTCGACCGTGCGCGCGCCCCACGAGCCCGCCTTGACGGTCGAGTCGTTGGCGACCACGGCGACCGGGCGCCCGCCGACCTGGCCGACGCCGGTGACCACCCCGTCGGCGGGCAGGTCCCCCGCGAGCGCGTTGGCGAGCAGCCCGTCCTCCACCAGGGCGCCGGCCGGGTCCAGCAGCCGGCGCAGCCGCTCGCGCACGAACAGCTTGCCCTGCTCGCGGGCCTTGGCGTGGTAGCGCTCGGCGCCGCCGGCGCGGGCGCGCTCCGCCCGCCCGGCGATCGCCGGCTCCGGCCGGCCCGGCTCGCCGGTCGCGGACGCCTCGGCCTGGCTCATCGGACTCCTCCGCCCCTCGGGGTCACATCCGGCGCAGCAGGTCCTCCTTGATGCGCTGGAACTCCTCGTTGCTCACCACGCCGCGGTCGCGCAGGTCGGCGAGGTGCTGGAGCTGCTGGACCACGCCGGAGGCGGGGCCGGTCCCGGCCGTCCCGTCGGGGTCGACCCGGCGAAGCTCCCCCGGCGCCGGGTCGACCGGGACGCCGGCACGGCCGGGACCGGGATCCCCGAGCCGCTGCGGGGGCGTCCGCTCCCAGTCGGCGGCCTCGGGCGCGTGCAGGCCCTGGACCTGGCGCCCGATCAGCTCGCGGACGCGGTCGGGCCGGGGCACGTCCGCGACGTTGATCCGGCCCGGCTCCCCGGCGACCCGCATCACCAGGTCGCCGGTGCCGGCCATCCGCTCCAGCAGCGACTGGACGACGGCCACCTCGGTGAGCTGGTCCAGCGGCACGTCCCGGGTGAACCTGCCGATCGGCCGGCGGCGGTACAGCAGCCGCCGGTCGGTGACGATCAGGCGGGTCCCGGCCCAGCGCGCGATGGGTGGCAGCACCCACCACAGCAGCAGGCCGATGCACAGCGCGATCACGACGAAGCGCAGGGCCTCCTGGAGGGCGCCGCCGGGCATCAGCGACCACAGGACCGAACCGCCGAGCAGGATGGCGGCCCCGCTCAGCACCGGCCGCAGCAGGACCAGCCAGTGCTGCCTGGTCCGGAACACCACCACCTCGTCGGGGCCGGTGCGCCTGCTGGGGTTGGCCATCGCCGCCTCTCGCCGCTCGGCACGCGCGGAGTGCCCGCGTGCGCATGCTGCACGACAGTTTCATGCCAGGTCGCCGGCTTCGCCAGCACCGCCGACGTCCCGGGCCGCCGCGGGCCTCCGTGCGCCCGGAGGTCAGCCGGGTGGCCGGTCGGCGGGCGCGGCGGGCCGCAGGTGCTCGACGTCGCCGGCCGCGACCTCGACGGTGTCGCCGCCGTCCAGCCGCACGACCAGCGCCCCGCCCTGGCGCACGTCGACCGCCCGGCCGGTGAGCGGCGGTCCGGCGAGACGCTGCACCCGCACGCGCTGGCCGAGGGTGGCCAGGCAGGCCCGGTACTCCGGCAGCAGCGCGCCCGGGTGCTCGCCGATCGCCTGGTAGCGGGCGACGAAGCCGCGGCCCCAGGCGGCCAGCAGCGGCGCGCGCGAGACCGGCCGCCCGGCCGCCAGGGCCAGGCTGGTGACCCTGCCGCGCAGCTCCGGCGGGAAGCGCTCCTGGCGCACGTTCACCCCCATGCCGAGCACCAGCGCGCCCGCCGCGGCCTCGGCGAGCAGGCCCGCGGCCTTGCGCCCCCCGACCAGCAGGTCGTTGGGCCACTTGAGCGCGACCTCGACCTCCCCGGCGCCCGCCTGGCCGAGCACCTCGCCGACCGCCTCGACCAGCGCCAGGCCGGCGGCGACCAGCACCGGCCAGACCCGCGCCGCGACCGGCCGCAGCACGACCGACACCAGCAGGGAGGACCCGGGCGGCGCCAGCCAGGCACGGCCGAGCCGGCCCCGCCCCGACGTCTGGTGGTCGGCCAGCACGGTCGCGCCCTCGGGCCGGCCGCGCTCGGCCAGCTCGGCGGCGCGCACCATCGTGCTCGGCAGGGACGCGGCGATCTCGACCGGGGCGAAGAACGCCGGCAGCCGCCGAGCCGCCGCCTCGAGCGGGTCGCCAGCGGGCTGTGGGCCGGCAGGCGGGTCGGGTCGCATGACGCCATACAATGGCACGTCCCGCAGCGAGTGGCTGGCGAGCGTGGAGGTGGCGTGGCGGCGCACGAACCCATGACGATGAAGGAGCGCATCGACCAGCTGCGCACCCGGACCGAGGCCGCGCTGCACGCGGGCAGCGACAAGGCCGTCGAGGCCCAGCACGCCAAGGGCAAGCTGACCGCCCGCGAGCGGATCGACGCGCTGCTGGACCCCGGGTCGCTCACCGAGACGGACATGTTCGCGGTGCACCGCTCGACCGATTTCGGGATGGACCGCCGCAAGGTGCCCGGGGACGGGGTGGTCACCGGCCACGGCATGATCGACGGCCGCCGCGTGTGCGTGTTCGCCCAGGACTTCACGGTCTTCGGCGGCTCGCTCGGCGAGGTCGTCGCGGAGAAGATCTGCAAGGTGCAGGAGCTGGCCCTCAAGATGGGCGTGCCCTGCATCGGGATCAACGACTCCGGCGGCGCGCGCATCCAGGAGGGCGTGGTCTCCCTCAACGGCTACGCGGAGATCTTCTGGCGCAACGTCCAGGCGTCCGGGGTGATCCCGCAGCTCAGCCTGATCATGGGGCCGTGCGCGGGCGGGGCGGTCTACTCCCCGGCGATCACCGACTTCGTCCTCATGGTCAAGGACACCTCGCACATGTTCATCACCGGCCCCGAGGTCATCAAGACCGTGACCGGGGAGGACGTGACCTTCGAGGAGCTGGGCGGCGCGGTCACGCACGCCACCAAGTCCGGGACGGCCCACTTCGCCGCCGAGGACGAGGACGAGTGCTTCGACCTCGTCCGCCAGCTGCTCGCCTACCTGCCCGCCAACAACGTCGAGGACCCGCCGCGCCGCCCGGCGACCGACGACCCGCGCCGCGAGGACCCGAGCCTGATCGACCTGGTGCCCGACTCCCCGAACCAGCCGTACGACATCCGCGAGGTGATCCGGCGGGTCGTCGACGACGCCGAGTTCATGGAGGTCCAGCCCGCCTGGGCGGAGTCGCTGGTGGTCGGGTTCGCGCGGCTGGACGGCCGCACGGTCGGGCTGGTCGGCAACCAGCCGCTGCACCTGGCCGGCGTGCTGGACGTCAACGCCTCCGCCAAGGGCGCGCGCTTCGTGCGCTTCTGCGACGCGTTCAACATCCCGCTGGTCACCTTCGTGGACGTGCCCGGGTTCATGCCGGGCACCAGCCAGGAATGGGGCGGGATCATCCGGCACGGGGCCAAGCTGCTGTACGCCTTCGCCGAGGCGACCGTCCCCAAGCTGACGGTGATCACCCGCAAGGCCTACGGCGGCGCGTACATCGTGATGGCGTCCAAGGCGCTGCGCGCGGACGTGAACTTCGCCTGGCCGACCGCGGAGATCGCGGTCATGGGCCCGCAGGGCGCGGTCAACATCATCAACCGGCGCGAGATCGAGGCGGCCGACGACCCCGCCGCCCGGCGCGAGGAGCTGGTCGCCGAGTACACCGACCGGTTCGCCAACCCGTTCGTCGCCGCCGAGCGCGGCTACATCGACGAGGTGATCGAGCCGCAGGTCACCCGCCCCAAGCTGATCCAGGCGCTGGAGATCTGCAACAGCAAGCGCGAGCCCCGTCCCGCCCGCAAGCACGGCAACATCCCGCTTTGACCGGCGTCCCCGGCGCCGCTGGCGCCGACCCATGATGACCGGCGGCGGGCGGACGGCAGACCCCGAGCGGCGGCGCCGGTCGGTGCGGTCGATGACGGTCCAGGAGGTGCACCAGTCCGCGCCGCTGGAGCCGGCCGCGCGGGTGATCACCTCGCTGGTCGCGCTCGTGGTGGTGGGCGAGTCGCTGCTGCTGGCGTTCCTCGCCGACGGCGGGCTGGTCGTGCTGGTCGGCGCGCCCAGCCTGTTCGTCGCCGTCCTGATGCTGCCGCTGGCCTTCTCGCCGGCCGGCTACGCGCTCGGCGCGCACGACCTGGCGGTGACCAGGCGCGCCGCCCGGCCGCTGCTGTTCCCGCTGGTGGGCCTCGCCGCCGCCAGGACGACCGCGATGCCGCGCAGCCGGCGCCGGTTGGGGTCGGGTGGCCTGTTCGGGTGGTGGGGCTGGTTCTCCAACCGCCACTGGGGCCGCTTCAAGGTGTACGCCACCGACCGGCGGCGCGGGGTGCTGCTGGAGTGGCCGGGCTACAAGCTGTTCGTCTCCCCCGCCGACCCCGAGGCGCTGTGCCGGGCGGTCCTGGCGCGCAGCGGGGCCGGCCGCGCGCGGCGCGGAGACCGGGCGTGAGCGGCGGCGGGGCGGACGTGCACGTCACCCCGGCGGGGCTGCGCTTCCAGCTCCTGCGCGGCGAGGCGACCCCGCAGGAGCTGGAGGTCCTGGCCGCCGCGCTCGACCGGCTGGCCGCGCTGGAGCGCGGCGGCGACCCCGGACCGTGGGCGCGGGCCGGGCGCGCGGACCCCGGGTCGCCGGGGTGGCCGGTGGGCGCCCGCTGGGCCTCGGTCGACCGCGCCGGCTACGGCCGCGCACCCTGAGGATCGCGCCGGCTCCGGCGGGCACCCCGCTCAGCGCCGCAGCACGGCCACCAGCCGGTCCGCGCCGGCGGCCGCGACCCAGAGCTGGTCGCGGCGGCCGCGCAGCTCGCCCGCGTCGGCGTCGCGCACCGGCAGCGGCACGCTGGTGAAACGCTCGGTCAGCGGGTCGAACGCCACCACCGCGCCGGCGCCGGGGTCGCTCACCCACACCGTCCCGGCCGCGTCGAGCCACAGGCCGACCGGCCGGGAGCCGGCGCCGGGCAGCCGCCACTCACGCCAGCCGCGGGCGGCCGGGTCGAACACCGCGATCCTGCCCGCGCGCTGCTCGGACAGCCACAGGCGCCCGCGGGGGTCCACCGCGAGCCTGGACATCCCCTGGGCCGGCGTGGGCGGCTCGATGACCTCGGTCGCGCCGGTCTCCACGTCGACGCGCCCGAGGTAGCCGCCGGCACCCGACGCGTAGTACACCTCGCCGCCGGCCGTGGTGGCGATGCCCTCCGGCCCCGGCCCGCGCGGCGAGTCGAACACCTCCATCCCGCCCGAGCGCACGTCGAGCCGGCCGATCATGCCGCGCCGGCCGGTGAACCACAGCGTCCCCTGGCGGTCGAAGGCCAGCGCCCCGAGGTCGGCCGGGGCCCGGCTGCGCGGGAGCGGGAAGCGCTGGAGGCGGCGGGTGGTCGGGTCGACCCGCACCAGCGCGTTGCGGCCGGCGTCGGCCACCCACGGGGACCCGTCGGGCGCGACCACCACCCTGGTCGGCCGGGCGCCCACGCCGAGGTCGATGAACTCGGTCCCGCCGCGGCCGGGATCCAGCCGGCCGAGCTGGCCGGTGCCCGGCGCGGCGAACCACACCGCCGTGCCGCGGGGGGCGGGCGCGACGTCGCTCGGGCGGGTCCCCTTCGGCAGCGCGTACTCCCGGACCACCACGCCGCTCGGCGGCCCGGCCGCCGTGCCGTCGCGGCCGGCGAGCCGGGTCCAGCCGTCCGCGAGGATGCGGCCCACCAGGCGCGGCCGCCTGCCCGGGATCGGGCGGTACACCAGCGTCTCGCCGTCGCCGGGCGTGATCCCGAAGGCGGCCATGACCGTCGCCTCGTGGGTCACCAGCACCGTGTTGAAGCCCGGGTGGGGCGAGCGGCCGGCGAGCGCGCGCAGGCGGGCGCCGGCACGGCCGCGGGCGGCGGCGTCCCGGCCGTCCGGCGGCGCCAGCGCGGTGCTGCCCTGGACCCTGTCGAAGGCCAGCCAGGCGGTGTCGCGGGTGCGGCACAGCGGGCTCGCCAGCACGCTGTCCACGGGCACGGCGAGCCGACGGACGGCCGCGCCGATCTCCTGCGCCTGCGCCCGCCCGTCCGCGGTCAGCTCCCGCTGGTCACCGCAGTTGCCCAGGTCGCTCAGGTCCCGGTCGCGGCCGCTGCTGCGGGTGGGCAGCATGACCAGCACGTGGCCGCCCCCGCGCAGCGCGGCGAGCAGCGGGTCCGACGGCCGGAACGCCGTGGCGGGCAGCGTGGTGGTGGGCGCGGCGGCCGGGCCGTGCTTGACCGACAGGCTCTGGTCCGCCATCCCCGTGCAGCCCGCGGCCAGCGGCAGGGACATGGTCAGCGCCAGGAGCAGGACCGGCCGGACCGGCAGGATGGCGCGCGCGAGGCTCGTTCTCCCCATGGCGGGACATCCTGCCGCACCCGGACGGGTTCGTTCATCCTCCCGTGACCGTTCCGTGATCTGGCGTGCGGCCGGCGTCGCGGACGCGGCCACTTGGGTAGGCTTGCCCCGGGGCGCGCCGGGCCGCGAACGGGCCGGTGGCCGCACGGGGAGGAGGCAGGCGGTCGTGGACCCGGTGGCATGAGCATGGACCCGGTGGCATGAGGCCCGGCGGCATCGGCTCCGGTCCCGTCGGCAAGGTGCTGGTGGCCAACCGCGGCGAGATCGCGGTCCGGATCCTGCGTGCCTGCGCCGAGCTGGGCCTGCGCGGCGTCGCCGTGTACTCCGACGCCGACCGCGACGCCCCGCACGTCCTGGCCGCCGACGAGGCCTGGCACATCGGCCCGGCCACGCCGGCCAGGAGCTACCTCGACGGCGCCGCGATCCTGCGGGTCGCGGCCAGGGCCGGCGTCGACGCCGTGCATCCGGGCTACGGGTTCCTCGCGGAGAACGCCGGCTTCGCCCAGGCGGTGCTCGACGCGGGGCTGCGCTGGGTCGGCCCGGGCCCGGAGGCGATCGCGGTCATGGGCGACAAGATGTCGGCCCGCAAGATGGCCGAGCGCGCGGGCGCGCCGCTGGTGCCCGGCACGCTCGAGCCGGTCCCCGGGGCCGAGGGCGTGCGCGCGTTCGGTGAGCGGCACGGCTACCCGGTCGCGCTCAAGGCCGCGTTCGGCGGCGGCGGCCGCGGGATGAAGGTCGTCGCCGGGCCCGAGGAGGCCGCCGCCGCGCTCGAGTCGGCCGAGCGCGAGTCCCTGGCGGCGTTCGGCCGCTCGGAGGTCTATCTGGAGCGCTACCTGGTCGCGCCGCGCCACGTGGAGGCGCAGGTGCTCGCCGACGAGCACGGCGAGGTCGCCTTCGTCGGCGACCGCGACTGCTCCCTGCAGCGGCGCCACCAGAAGCTGGTGGAGGAGGCGCCCGCCCCGGGGCTGTCCGAGACGGTCCGCAAGGCGCTCGCCGGCGCGGCGGTGGCGATCGCCGACACCGCCGGCTACGCCAACGCGGGCACCGTGGAGTTCCTCTTCGACCCGGCGACCGAGCAGGTGTACTTCCTGGAGATGAACACCCGCCTGCAGGTCGAGCACCCGGTGACGGAGCTGGTCGCCGGCATCGACCTGGTGCAGGCGCAGCTCAGGATCGCGGCCGGCGAGCACCTGGCGGACGTGCTGGGGGAGCTGCGCCCGCGCGGGCACGCGCTCGAATGCCGGATCAACGCCGAGGACCCCGGCGCGGGCTTCCTGCCGGCCCCGGGGCCGATCACGGCCTGGCGCGAGCCGAGCGGGCCCGGGATCCGGGTGGACGCCGGCGTGCGCACCGGCTTCACGGTGCCGCAGGCCTACGACTCCCTGCTCGCCAAGCTGATCGTGTGGGGCGAGGACCGCGAGCGGGCCCGGCGCCGGATGCTGCGGGCGCTGGGGGAGTTCGAGATCGCCGGCGTGCCCACCACGATCCCCTTCCACAAGCTCGCCATGGCCGACCCGGCGTTCGCCGCGGGCCACGTCTCGACCACGCTGGTCGAGCAGGAGATGGACCTGTCCTCGCTGGCGCCCGCGAGCGTGCCGGCCGCCGACGCGCGGCCGGCGGCCAAGCCGCCGCCGCGGCGGATGGTGATCGAGCTGGAGGACAAGCGGTTCGAGGTCGCGGTGCTCCCCCAGGAGCCGGTCCCGGTCCCCAAGCGGCCCCGGACCCCGCGCTCCCCCAAGGCGCTGGAGCGGGCGCGCGCCGAGTCGGGCGGTCCGGGCCGCGAGGTGGTCACCACGCCGATGCAGGGCACGATCGTGAAGGTCCTGGTCGCCGAGGGCGACACCGTCGCGCCCGGCCAGACGCTGGTCGTGCTGGAGGCGATGAAGATGGAGAACCACGTCACCGTCCACCAGGCCGGCGTCGTCTCCAAGCTCGCGGTCGCCGAGGGCGAGAGCGTCGCGACCGGGGCGATGATCGCCACGATCGAGGCGAGCTGAAACCGAATCGGTGCAGGCCCCGGCGGGCGGGCCGATAATCGGGCGGTGATCACCGACTGCGCCGTCTACGAGCACGGGACCCGGCGGCCGGGCGTGCTCGAGCTCCAGGACGCGTTCGAGGCCGGCCACCGCGAGCAGGCGTTCGTCTGGCTCGGCCTCCACGAGCCCACGCCCGAGGAGTTCGACGAGATCAGCCACGAGTTCTCGCTGCACCACCTCGCGGTCGAGGACGCGCTCACGCCCCACCAGCGCCCCAAGCTGGAGCTGTACGACCGCACCCTGTTCGTGGTGCTGAAGACCGCGCGCTACGTCGATCCCCAGGAGGTCATCGAGTTCGGCCAGATCATCCTGTTCGTCGGCGAGGGGTTCGTGATCACCGTCCGCCACGGCACGCCGAGCCCGCTCGGCGAGGTCCGCCGCAGCCTCGAGGACCGCGAGGGGTTCCTCGCGCTCGGTCCCGGCGCGGTCCTGCACGCGGTCGTCGACAAGGTGGTGGACGACTACGCGCCGGTGATCCGCGGCGTCGACCACGACGTGCAGGAGATCGAGCAGCAGGTGTTCTCCCCCGAGTACCGCGCGAGCATCGCCGAGCGCATCTACAAGCTCAAGCGCGAGGTGCTCGCGTTCCACCGCGCGGCCGCGCCGCTGATCGACCCGCTCACCTGGCTCACCCACACCGAGTGCCCGGCCGTCCACCCCGACACCCGCAAGTACTTCCGCGACGCCCACGACCACCTGCTGCGGGTGGTCGAGGAGGTCGGCGGCTTCAACAACCTGCTGACCAGCATGCTGGACGCCAACCTCGCGCAGATCAGCGTGCAGCAGAACCAGGACATGCGCCGCATCTCGGCGTGGGTGGCGATCCTGGCGGTGCCGACGATGATCGCGGGGATCTACGGCATGAACTTCGAACACATGCCGGAGCTGGGCTGGGTCTCCGGGTACCCGCTGGCGCTGGGGGTGATGGCCTGCGTGTGCGCGTGGCTGTACCTGCGGTTCAAGCGCAGCGGCTGGCTGTGACGCCCCGGCCGCCTACCCCACCGCGTCGGCGAGGAGGTCGACCTGGTCGAGGTCGGCGACGGTCGGGTCGAACACCAGCTCGTCCACACCGAGCTGCTCGAACGCCTTGGCCCGCTCGCGCACGGCCTCGGGCGTGCGCGGGGCGCTCGTGGCCACGCGCTCGGCCCAGTCGCCGACGAAGCCGTAGTAGGTGCGCAGGTTGTGCAGCGACTCCTCGGTGTGCTGCTCGCCGAGGGAGAAATAGGTCAGCGCGACCAGCAGCTCCAGGCCGGCGTCGAAGCGCTCGCCGCGGCCGGCGAACGGTCCGCTCACGGGGGCCGTGCGCGCGGCGGGCCCCGGTCCGGGCCGAGGGCCTCGCGCAGGGCGTCCAGCTCCTTCTGCAGCCGGGTGAGCTGATCGTCGAGGTACTCGCGGGTCGGCATCTCCCCCAGGGACAGGCGGATCGCGGCCAGCTCGCGCGCGAGGTACTCGGTGGCCGCCTGCGCCCGGGCGTTGGCGCGCCGGTCGGACTCGGCCGCGGCGCGGTCGCGCTCCTCCTGGCGGTTCTGGGCGAGCAGGATCAGCGGCGCCGCGTACGACGCCTGGAGGCTGAGCGCGAGCGTGAGCAGGATGAACGGGTAGGGGTCGAAGCCGGCCGACGAGTTGTGGAAGACCGCGTTCCAGATGACCCAGGAGGCCACCACCACGGTCTGGAAGACCAGGTACCTGGCCGTCCCGAGGTAGCGCGCGATCGTCTCCGAGAAGCGCCCGAAGACCTCGGGGTCGTAGTGCGGCGCCTGCAGGCGCTTGGCCCGCCGCGGCCGGCCGAGGTTGCGCCCCCGCGAGATCACGGGGCCACCTCCCGCGGCGGGACCTCCGTACCCGGCGGCAGGCTCCGCTCCTCGTCGGGGGCGGGGGGCGCCTCGTCGCGCCGCACCGGGTCGTGGGGGCCGGCCAGCCGGATGGCCCCGTTGCGCCAGGTGGACGGGAGCAGGTGGTCGAGCACGTCGTCGATCGACACGGCCCCGAGCAGCCGGCCCAGCTCGTCGCAGACCGCCGCGGCCACCAGGTCGTAGGTGGCCAGGTACTCCGCGACCCGCCGCGTCGGCAGCGCCGGGGAGAGGGTGTCCAGGTCGGTGTCGATCGCCGAGCCGATGTTCGCCCCCGGCGGCTCGCGCAGCAGCCGCTGGAAGTGGGCCACCCCGAGGTACCGCCCGGTGGGCGTCTCGGTCGGCGGCCGCACCACGAACACCTGCGCGGCGAGCGCGGGCGGCAGGTCGGGGTCGCGGACCCGGGCGAGCGCCTCGGCGACGGTCGCCTGGGAGGGCAGGATCACCGGCTCGGGGTTCATCAGCCCGCCGGCGGTCTCCTCGTCGTAGACCAGCAGCCGCCGCACCGGCGCCGCCTCGTCGGGGACCATGAGCGCCAGCAGGCGCATCCGGTCGGCCTCGGACAGCTCGCCCAGCAGGTCGGCCGCGTCGTCGGGGTCCATGGCCTCGAGCACGTCCGCGGCGCGCTCGTCGTCCAGGTTGCCGAGCAGGCGCGCCTGGACCTCCTCGGGCAGCTCCTCCAGGGTGTTGGCGAGCCGGTCGTCGTCCAGCTCGGCGACGAACTGGCGCTGGGCGGCGCTCGGCAGGCTCTGGAGCGCCGCGGCGAGGTCCGCGGGGCGCAGGTTGGCCAGCGCCGCCAGCCGGCTCTCGGCGGACTCGCTGGCCTCCAGGCCGCGCACGAGGTCCCACGGCAGCCGCCGGTGGCGCGAGCGGCGCAGCGGCACGAGCTTGCTCGACCGCTCGACGGCGTCCAGGGTGGTGATCGCCCAGCCCTCGCGGCGCCGGGAGATCGCCACGTCGTTGATGCGCAGCTGCTCGCCCGTCTCCCGGTGGGTGACGCGCGAGTCGAGCAGCTCGCCGACCACCAGCGTCTCGCCCTGGCGCAGCTGGAAGCGGCGCAGGTTCACCGCGCCGGTGCGCAGGGTCGCCCCGGTGGGGTCCAGGTCGCCGATCCGGTTCATGCCGATGAAGATCGGCCGGCGCTGCGCCGACACGACCAGGCCGAGCACGACCGGCGGGGCGCCTTCCGCGGAGCGCGCCACCACCACGTCGCTGATCCGGCCGATCAGCTCGCCGGTGGGTGCATACACTGGCAGTCGTGCCAATCTGGACACGTACAGCTCGTCTCGCAACGGCGCCACGGGAAGTCACCTCCTCGGCACGCTCACCAGGCCGTGAAGGCAAGGATGCCGGTTCGCGCCCGTCCCCGCGACCTCCCGGAGGCGTCCTGCGACCCCGAGCTGCGCCCCGCCGGTGCGCCGAGGGGTCAGCGGGCGTTGAAGTAGATCGCCTCGGGGTGGTGCACCACGACCGCCGAGGTGGACTGCTCGGGGTCGAGCTGGAACTCCTCGGTGAGCCGGACCCCGATCCGCTCGGGCTGGAGCAGCTCGAAGATCTTGGTCTGCTCCTCCAGGTCGGGGCAGGCCGGGTAGCCGAAGGAGTACCTGGCGCCGCGGTAGCGCTTGTCGAACAGCGCCTCCATGTCCGCCGCGTCCTCGCCGGCGATGCCCAGCTCCTGGCGGATGCGCTGGTGCCACAGCTCGGCGAGCGCCTCGGCCATCTCCACGGTGACGCCGTGCAGCTCCAGGTACTCGCGGTAGCGGTCGGCGGCGAACAGCTCCGCGGTCGCCTCGCTGGCGGCCCGGCCCATCGTCACCACGTGGAAGGCGACGACGTCGGTCTCGCCGGAGCCGGCGGGGCGGAAGTAGTCGGCCAGGCACAGCCGCCGCTCGCGCCGCTGGCGCGGGAAGGTGAAGCGGACCCACTCGCTGCCGTCGTCGCGCCAGACGATCAGGTCGTTGCCCTCGGCGTTGCACGGGAAGTAGCCGTACACCACCGCCGGCTGCAGCACCTGGCCGGCGATCGCCTCCTCCAGCAGCGCGCGCAGCCGCGGCCGCGCCTCCTCCTCCAGCGTCCGCTGCCAGCCCTCCCTGCCGCCGACCGGGCGCAGCTGCCACTGGCCGCGGAACAGCGCCGACTCGTTGAGGTAGGCGGCGATCTCGCGGATCGGGATCCCCTTCACGACCCTGGCCCGGCCGAGGAACGGCGCGGCCGGGACCGGCACGTCGGTGGCGACGGCGGAGCGGGTGGTGTCGGTGACGTCGGGCAGCTCCTCGGCCGGCCGCGCGCGGGCGTGGACCCGCGGGCGGCGCACGGGCTCGCGCGCGGGCTCGGCGTCGCCGGCCCGCTCCGCGCGCAGCTGGTCCATGACCCTGAGGCCGGCGAACGCGTCGCGGCAGTAGAAGACCCGGCCCTTGTACAGCTCCCGCAGGTCGCCCTCGACGTAGGTGCGGTTGAGCGCGGCCCCGCCCAGCAGCACCGGGTAGCGGTGCAGCCCGCGGGCGTTCAGCTCCTCCAGGTTCTCGCGCATCACCAGGGTGGACTTGACCAGCAGGCCGGACATGCCGATCGCGTCCGCCCGCGCCTCCTCGGCCTTCTCCAGGATCGTCGAGATCGGCTGCTTGATGCCGAGGTTGTGGACCGTGTAGCCGTTGTTGGTGAGGATGATGTCCACCAGGTTCTTGCCGATGTCGTGGACGTCGCCCTTGACGGTGGCGATCACGATCCGGCCCTTGCCGCCCGCGGACGCCTTCTCCATGTGGGGCTCCAGGAGCGCGACCGCGGCCTTCATCACCTCGGCGGACTGCAGCACGAACGGCAGCTGCATCTGGCCCGAGCCGAACAGGTCGCCGACCGTCTTCATGCCGGCCAGCAGCACCTCGTTGATGATCTCCAGCGGCGCGCGCGAGCGCATCGCCTCGTCCAGGTCGGCCTCGAGCCCGTCGCGGATGCCGTCGACGACGCGGCGCTCCAGCCGCTCGTCCACCGGCAGCCCGGCCAGGTCCTCCGCCGTGCTGCTGCGCGTGGCCTCCTTGCCCTCGAACAGGGCCATGAAGCGCTGCAGCGGGTCGTAACCCTCCCGCCGCCGGTCGTAGATCAGGTCCAGGGCGACCTCGCGCTGCTCGGCGTCGACGCGGTGCATGGGCAGGATGCGGGCGGGCGAGACGATCGCGGCGTCCAGCCCCCGCTGGCGCGCCTCGTGCAGGAACACCGAGTTGAGCACCTGGCGGGCGGCCGGCGCGAGGCCGAAGGAGACGTTGGAGACGCCGAGGATCGTCCGCACCCCGGGCAGCTCCGCCTTGATCCGCTCGATCGCGTCGAGCGTGGCCATCGCGTCCTTGCGCAGGTCCTCGGTGCCGGCGCCGAGCGGGAACGTGAGCGCGTCGAACACCAGGTCCTCCGGCGCCAGCCCGTACCGGTCCACGGCCAGGTCGTGGATGCGGTGGGCGACCCGCAGCTTCCAGTCGACGTCGCGGGCCTGGCCCTGCTCGTCGATCAGCAGCGCGACCAGCGCGGCGCCGTGCTCCCTGGCCAGCGGGCAGACCGTGGCCATGCGCGTCTCGCCGTCCTCGAGGTTGATCGAGTTGACGATCGCGCGGCCGCCGAGCCGCTTCAGCCCCGCCTCGATCACGTCGGCCTGGGTGGAGTCGAGCATGATCGGCACGGTCGACTGCGTGGCGTACCGCTCCAGCAGCACGTCCATGTCGGGCACGCCGTCGCGGCCGACGTAGTCCACGCACACGTCGAGCACGTGCGCGCCCTCGCGGACCTGCTCCTTGGCGAGCTGGACCATGCCGTCCAGGTCCCCGGCGAGCATCAGCTCCCGGAAGCGCCGGGAGCCGTTGGCGTTGCAGCGCTCCCCCACCGTGAGGAAGGTCGTGTCCTGGTCCAGGGTGACCGACTGGTACAGGCTGGACAGGCTCGGCTCGTGGACCGGCTCGCGCGGCACGGGCGCGCGCCCGCCGACCGCCTCGACGACCTGGCGGATGTGCTCGGGCGTGGTCCCGCAGCAGCCGCCGACGATGTTGAGCCCGAACTCGGCGACGAAGCGGGCGTGCGCCTCGGCCAGCTCCTCGGGGGTGAGCGGGTACCAGGTGCGGCCCTCGCGCAGCTCGGGCAGGCCGGCGTTGGGCAGGCAGGACAGGAACGTGCGCGCGTGCGCGGCGAGGTGGCGCAGGTGCTCGCCCATCTCCGCGGGGCCGGTGGCGCAGTTCATGCCGATCACGTCCACCCCGAGCGGCTCGATCGCGGTCAGCGCCGCGGCGATGTCGCTGCCGAGCAGCATCTGGCCGGTGGTCTCGATGGTGACCTGCGCGATCAGCGGGACCTGCCGCCCCGCCCGGCGCATGCCCGCGCGCGCGCCCGCGACCGCCGCCTTGAGCTGCAGCAGGTCCTGGCAGGTCTCGATGATCAGCAGGTCCGCGCCGCCGTCGAGCAGACCGGACGCCGCGTCGCCGTAGGTCGCCGCGAGGGTGTCGTAGGTGGTGTGGCCGAGGGTCGGCAGCTTGGTCCCCGGGCCCATCGACCCGGCGACCCAGCGCGGCCGGCCGTCGGCCTCGAAGCCGCCGGCGACCTCCCTGGCGAGCTGCGCCGAGCGGCGGGCCAGCTCCTCCACCCGGTCGGCGATCCCGTACTCGCCCAGCACGATCGCGGTCGCGCCGAACGAGTTGGTCTCCACGGCGTCGGCGCCCGCCTCCAGGAACCGGCGGTGGATGTCCTGGACGACGTCCGGACGGGTCGCGCACAGGATCTCGCTGCAGCCCTCGAGGCCCTGGTAGTCGTCGAGCCCGAGGTCGGCGGCCTGGAGCATGGTGCCCATGGCGCCGTCGAAGACGACGACGCGTTCACGCAGCGCGGCGAGGAGGTCCCGATTCATCGGCCAACGATAGCTCCTCCCCCTCGCCCGGGGCACACCGGTCCGGCGGGGGCCGGGGCACCCCCCGGTGGCGCCCGGTCACGCGCGGCGGGATGATGCGGTCATGGCCGACCACGACGCCGCCGGGCGGGCGGGGGCATCCGGGCCCGGCGACCCGCCGGCGCCCCCGGAGCCGCACCAGGCCGTCGCCGCCGGCGCCCGCGGGGCGGCCGCGGACGGCCCTCCGCGGCTGCCCGACCGGCCGGTGCTGCGCGCCGAGGTGTGGCTGGTGCTGGGGCTGTCGCTGCTGGCCTCGGCCGCGTACGCGGTGCTCAGCCTGTTCGAGGCGCCGCTGCGCGGCCAGACCGTGGCGCTGTTCGCCAACGCCGGCCTCGCCCGGCAGCTCCTCGGGATCGGGTTCGACCTGGTACCGGTGGCGCTGGTGGTGCACCTGCTGCACCGCTCGGGCGAGCGGGTCTCCGACATCGGCCTGGACGCGCGCCGGCTCGGCCGCGACTTCGGCCAGGGCGTCGTGCTGGCCGCCGTGGTCGGCGCGGTCGGCGTCGTCCTGTACGCCGTGGCCGTCACCATCGGCGCCAACCGGATGGTGGCCGCCGCGCCGCCCGCCGGGCACTGGTGGACCTCCCCGGTGCTGCTGCTCGGCTCGGTCCGCAGCGCGCTGCTGGAGGAGGTCGTCGTCTGCGGCTACCTGCTGCGCCGGCTGGACCAGCTCGGCTGGCGGCCGGGCACGGCCCTGGCGGCGAGCGCGCTGCTGCGCGGCGCCTACCACCTCTACCAGGGGTTCGGGGGCTTCGTCGGCAACGTCGCCCTGGGGCTGCTGTTCGGCCGGATCTACCAGGCCCGCGGCCGGCTGCTCCCGCTGGTGGTCGCGCACGCGCTGCTCGACACCGCCGCGGGCTTCGGCTACCTGGTGCTGCGCGGCCACGTCTCCTGGCTGCCCGGCTGAGGCGGCCCGGGGCGCGCCGGTGAACCCGGGGCGCCGGCTCACGGCCGGCCGAGGCGCTCCAGGGGGGGCCAGGCCGCCGGCGGCGTCGTGGCGAGGTCGTAGAGGCTGCCGCCGTCGGCGCCGGCGTCCCGCGCGGCGCGGACGAACTCGGCCACGTCCGCCGGGCCGGAGTCCCCGGCGAGCCCGCCGATGACGTGCACGGGCAGGCCGGTGCGCTCCCGGGCCGCCGTCACGTTGCCGACGGTGTACCCGTAGGGGCAGTGCCGCGGCCGGGTCGCGCAGTCGGTCCGGTAGGACCAGTAGCCCATCGGCTGGACGACGTCCGCCCAGGTCCCGATGTCGGCCCAGGGGAAGCCCGCCCAGCTGCGCGGGGCGAGCTCCATGCCGAGCGGCGCCGGCACGATCGCGCCGACCACCCAGGCGCCGCGGACCGCGGCGCGCACGCGGGCCAGGTGGGCGACGACGTCGCGGTCGAACGCGGCCACGGACGCCGAGGCGGCCCGCGACTCGATGTCGACCGCGAGCGCGTCGAACCGCTGACCGGCGGGACTGCGGTAGCCGCTGATCGCGACCGTCCGCCGCACGTCCACGCGCAGGTGCCGGCCGTAGCCGGGCAGGTACCAGCCGACCACCCTGATCCCGGCGGCGTGGGCCTGCTCGACCCAGGCGCCCACCCGCGCGGGGTCCACCACGTCCGCGGGGCTGCTGAAGCGCGCGGTCTGCAGGTACAGGGTCCGCACGCCGTGCGCGCGCAGCACCTGGACCGCCGCGGCCGGGACCAGCGCGCGGTCGTACAGGTCCACCCACGCGCCCAGGCCGCGGAACTGGCCGACGGCGTCGACCAGGGTCCACGCCCCGAACGGCCCGGCCCCCGCCGTCCGCGTCCACAGGCGGCCGTCGCCGCGCCGGGCCACGACCGTGACCTGGCCCTGGCCCGGCGCGGCCGCGGCCGGTCCGGCGCGCAGCGCCCCGCCCAGGCTCGCCCACGCCGACCAGCCCGAGCCGCGCCGGTAGGCGCGGTGCTCCAGGGCGCCGGTCGAGCCGCGCACGAACACGTCCAGCCGGCCCGGGCCGCGCGCTGCGGCCGCCGGCTCCGACGTCGGGGCGCCGCCCTGGCGCACCCATGCCGACCAGCCCGACCCCTGCTGGAAGTAGCGCTGCCACAAGGCCCCGTCCGACCCCCGCACGAACACGTCCAGCCGCCCGGGACCCCACGACGCCACCGCCGGCTCGGACGACGGGCTGCCACCCAGCCGCACCCACCCCGACCAGCCCGACCCCTGCCGGTAGAAGCGCTGCCACAAGGCCCCGTCCGACCCCCGCACGAACACGTCCAGCCGCCCGGCGCCCCGGGAGACCGCGCCCGGCTCGGAGGTCGGGGCGCCGCCGAGGCCGAGGCTCGCCGACCAGCCGCCCCCCGGCGTGGACCGCTGGTGCACCACCGCGCCGCCGGCGCTGCGCCGGTACAGGTCCAGCCGCCCCGTGCCCGGGGACGCCAGCGCCGGCCCGCCGAGCGGCACCGCGGCGGCCACGGAGGCCGCGAGGGCCGCGGCCGTCCCGGGCGCGGCCGGACCGGCCGCCGGCAGGGACCGTCCCGGCAGTGCGGCCGGCGCCGCCGCCAGCGCCGCGAGCAGGGCGGCCGCGGCGAGCGCGGCCGCGGCAGGCCCCCACCGGCGCCCCCAGGGGCGCCGCCTGCGGCCCCCCGTCACGGCCTGCGGCCCCGACCCGCCCATCCGCACGTCACCACCCCCGCTCAACCGTGCATCACCACCTCCGCGGACCTGCGGTGCGCGGGCCGGCCCGCCCGCAGCGTCGGCCGCCGGGCCCGCGCGGCGGCGGCGCCCGCCAGGGCCACGGCCACGGCGGCCGCGAGCGCGGCGCGCACCCCGAGCCGGTCGATGAGCAGCCCGCCGGCGGCCGCTCCCCCGGACAGCCCGGCCAGGAAGCCGGTCTGCATCCAGGTGAACGCCTCGGTCACCGTGCCGGCGGGCGCCAGCCGGTCCACCAGCAGGTACCCGCAGGCCAGCAGCGGCGCGATGCACGCGCCGGCCGCCAGGAGCACCACGCCCATCTGCCACACCGCGGCGACCAGCAGCGGCGGGACGTACCCGAGGGCCACCGCCAGCAGCAGGCGCGGGTAGCGCTGCTCCACCGGCCCGGCCCAGGCGCGCGTGCCGTACCACAGGCCCCCGGCCATGCTGCCGACGCTCCACATGGCCAGCAGCACCCCTGCCGCGCCGGGCTGCCCGCGCCGCTCGGCGAACGCCGCGACGGCCACCTCGACCACGCCGATCGAGCCGGCGATCAGCGGCGCGAGCCCCACCACCGTGCGGATCCCCGGCGCGCGCAGCGCCCCGGCCCAGTGGCGCGCCCGCGGCTCCCCCCGCCAGCGGCGCGACGCCGGGGCGGTGGCGAACAGCAGCGTCCCGGCGACCGACAGCGCCGCGGCGGCGACCAGCGCGGCCGTGGGCGACCGCACCGCCAGGAACAGGCTGACCAGCAGCGGCCCGGTGATGAAGATCAGCTCCTGCAGCGTGGAGTCGAGCGCGTAGGCGCGCTCCAGCAGCGCGTCCCGGTCCGGCATCGCCGCCCACAGCGCCCGCAGGCACGGCGCCAGCGGCGGGTTGCCGAGCCCGCCGAGCGCGGCCAGCCCGGCGAGCGCGCCCGGCGGCAGGCCGGCGGCCGCACCCGCCGCCACCGCGGTGAAGCCGGTCGCGAACACGACCGTGCACGGTACCAGCACCGCGGTCTGGCCCAGGCGGTCGACCAGCCGGCCCTGGACGGGCGCGGCCAGGCCCGCGGTGACCATGTACGCGGCGACGACCGCGCCGGCGGCCGCGAACGAGCCCGTCGCGGCCTGGACGGTCAGCAGGACCGCGAGCGGCAGCATGCCCTGCGGCAGCCGCCCGACCAGCGCGGCGGCGACCAGGCGGGGCGCGCCCGGCGAGCGCAGCACCGAGCGGTACGCGCCCAGGCGCAGACCGCTCAATAGCGGTAGCCGCCCTGGACCCGGATGGCGAGGCGGCGGGCCGCCTCCTGCACCGAGCCGGCGAGCGAGGGGTAGATCTGGAACGCCTGCGAGAGCTGCGCGGCGGTGAGCCGGTTCGTGACCGCCACCGAGATCGGCGCGATCAGGTCCGAGGCGTCGTCGGCGACGACCGCGCCGCCGACGATCGTGCCCGAGCCCGGCCGGGCGAGCAGCTTGACGAAGCCGTGCCGCAGCCCGTTCATCTTCGCCCGCGAGTTGCCCTCCAGGGGGAGCTTCTCGACCTCGACGGCGATCTCGTTGCGGCGGGCGCGCTGCTCGGACAGGCCGACCGTGGCGATCTGCGGGTCGGTGAAGATGGTCGCGGCGACGGCGTCCCAGCGCAGCGGGGCGACCGCCTGGCCCAGCAGGTGCCACATGGCGATGCGGCCCTGCATGGCGGCGACCGAGGCGAGCATCACCTTGCCGGTGACGTCGCCGGCCGCGTAGATGTTCGGCACGGTCGTGCGGCTCACCCCGTCGACCTGGACGGCGTGGTGGTCGTCCACGGCGATCCCGACCCGCTCCAGGCCGACGCCGTAGCTCTGCGGCACCTGGCCGATGGTGAGCAGCGCGTGGCTGCCCTCCAGGGTCCGCCCGTCCTCCAGGTGGACGACCGCGTGGCCGTCGGCCCGCCGCACGGCGGCGGCGCGGGCGTTCTTGACCGTGCGCATGCCGCGCTGGTGGAAGACCTCCTCGAGCGCGAGCGCGGCGTCCGCGTCCTCGCCGGGCAGCACCCGGTCCCGGCTGACCACGAAGGTCACGTCGACGCCGAACTCCAGGAACGCGCCGGCGTACTCGGCGCCGGTCGCGCCGGAGCCGACCACCACCAGGTGCTCGGGCAGCCGGTCGAGGCCGTAGAGGTCCCGGCTGGAGAGCACCACCTCGCCGTCGGTCGGGGCGGTGTCGAGCGTGCGGGGGTCCGAGCCGGTGGCGACCAGCGCCGCGTCGACGGTGAGCCGGTCGCGGTCGCCGCCGGGGTCGGTGACCTCGACGGTGTGCGGGTCGATCAGCTCGGCGTGGCCGTGGACGACCTCGGCGCCGTCCTTGAGCACCTCGTCGGTGATGTCGCGCGACTGGGCGTCCGCCAGGCGGCGCACACGCCGGAGCACCTTGGCGAAGTCGACCTCGACCGGCGCCTGGTCGCGGCCGGTCGCGGGGCGCAGGCCCAGCTCGTCGGCGACCCGCAGGGAGTTGTAGGCGACCGCGGAGGCGATCAGCGTCTTGGAGGGGACGCAGTCCCACAGGACGCTGTTGCCGCCGAGGCCCTCGTCGTTGATCAGGCGCACCTCGGCGCCCAGCTCGGCGGCGACCAGGGCCGCCTCGTAGCCGGCCGGCCCGCCGCCGATGATCGCGATCCGCATGCCGGCATCGTACGCCCCGCCCGGTGGCGGACCGCCGCCCGGCCAGGTCCGGGCGCGCCTACAGCCGGCCGCCCCAGAAGCGCTGCTCGACCACCTGGCGGGCGCGGCGGGTCGCGCGGCGGTGGGCCTCCATCAGCTCCTGCCGCTCGCCGGGCAGCTCCAGGGCCCGCGCCATGCGGGTCAGGACCGCCGGGTCGGTGGGGAGCTGGTCCATCAGCCGCCCCGTGACCAGGTAGCCCACGTTGCGCAGCCGGGTGCACAGCTCGTAGGCGCCCAGCAGCCAGTCGTGCTCGCGGCCGTCGAGGAGCCCGGCGGCGCGCAGCCGCGCGAGCGCCAGGCGCGTGGACGGCACCCGCAGCGCGGGCTCGGCGGCGCCGTGCTGGAGCTGCAGGAGCTGCACGGTCCACTCCACGTCGGCGACCGCTCCGGGGCCGAGCTTGAGGTGCAGCCTGGGATCCGCGCCGCGCGGTAGCCGCTCGGTCTCCACCCGGGCCTTGACCTTGCGGATCTCGGCGACGGTGGCCGCGTCCAGCGCCTTGGCGAACACGCGCGCGCCGGCCTCGGCGCAGAAGCGCGCGGCCAGGTCCGCGTCCCCGGCGACCGGGCGGGCCTTGAGCAGCGCCTGGAACTCCCACGGCTCCGCCCAGCGGTCCCAGTACGCCCGGTAGGAGCCGAGGGTCCGCGACAGCGCCCCGTCCCGCCCCTCCGGCCGCAGGTCCAGGTCGACCGCGTAGCAGCGCCCCTCGCGGGTGGCGGCGCCGAGCGCGTGCACGAACGTCTGCACGATCCGGGCGGCCACGCGCGCGCCCTCGTCGGCGCCGACCTCCTCGGCGGCCTCGTGGCAGACCAGGAGGTCCAGGTCGCTGACGTAGTTCAGCTCCGACCCGCCGAGCTTGCCCATCCCGAGCAGCGCGATCCGGAGCGCGGCCCGGTCGCCGTGCTCCCGCAGCGCGAGCGCGAGCGCCGCCTGCACGCACTGCTCGGCGAGCGCGGTCAGCTCGGTGCCGACCTCCACCCCGGCGCCGTCCAGGACGAGGTCGCGCACGGCGACCCGCACGAGCTGGCGCCGCTGGAACCGCCGCAGGGCGTCCTCGGCGCCGTCCGGGTCGCGGTGCAGCTCGACGGCGGCCTGCGCCTCGGAGCGCAGCTCCTCCCGCGGCTGCGGCGCGGCCAGGCGGCGGTCGTCGGCGAACGCGTCGACCAGCTCGGGATGGTGGGCGATCAGCCCGCCCAGCAGCGGCGAGGTGCCGAGCACCGCGCACAGCCGCTCGGCGGCGACCGGGTTCTCGCGCAGGATCGCCAGGAACGTGGGCCGGTCCTCCAGCTTCTCCGCGATCGTCCGCAGGGCCAGCAGGCCCGCGTCCGGGTCGGGGGCGGCCGCGATCCACGGCAGCATCACCGGCAGGGTGACGCGCATGAGCGCCGCGCTGCGCGACAGCCCGCCGGTGAGCGCCTGGAGGTGCGCCACGGCCCGCTCGGGCGCGGCGAAGCCGAGGCCGACCAGCCGGTCGCGCTCCTGCTCGGGGGCGAGCGGCCCGACCGCGCCGAACGCCTCCAGCAGCGGGCGGTAGAACAGCTTCTCGTGCAGGGTGCGGACGGTGACCGCGTGGCGGCGGCGCTCGGCCTCGAAGGCCGCCAGCGCCGAGCCGCCCGGCCCGTCGCGGAACCCGAGCACCCGCGCCAGCCAGGCGCGCTCCGCCTCCCGCTCGGGCAGCACGTGCGTCTGGCGCTCGTCGGCGAGCTGCAGCCGGTGCTCCAGCGTGCGCAGGAACCGGTAGGCGGCGGCGAGCCGGTCGGCGTCCTCGCGGCCGACCAGGCCCGACCCGGCGAGCGCGCCGAGCGCCGCGAGCGTCGGGCCGGCCCGCAGCGCCGGGTCCTGGCGGCCGTGGACGAGCTGGAGCAGCTGCACCGCCCACTCGATGTCACGGATCCCGCCCGGCCCGTGCTTGACGTGCCGGTCGGCGACCAGGCGGTCGGCGATCGACGCCTCCACCCGCGCCTTCATCCGGCGGATCTCGGCGATCATGCCGGCCTCCAGCCGCTCGGGGTACACGCGCGCGGCCGCCTCGGCCCGGAACCGCTCGGCCAGGTCCGCGTCCCCGGCGACCGGGCGGACCTTGAGCAGCGCCTGGAACTCCCACGGCTCCGCCCAGCGGTCCCAGTACGCCCGGTAGGAGCCGAGCGTGCGCGACAGCGGCCCGTCCCGCCCCTCGGGGCGCAGGTTGAGGTCCACCCGGTAGCACACGCCCTCGGTGGTGGGCGTCGACAGGCCGCGGACGATCGCGCGCACGACCAGCGCGGCGACCCGCGCGGCCTCGTCCGGCGCCACGCCCTCGGCGGGCTCGTGGCAGGCGAGCACGTCCACGTCGCTGACGTAGTTCAGCTCCGACCCGCCGAGCTTGCCCATCCCGAGCAGCGCGATCCGCGCCGCGGGCCGGCCGCCCCGGGCCCGCAGCGCCAGCGCCAGCGCCGCCTCCAGGCACGCCTCGGCGAGCCCGGCCAGCTCGGCGCCGACCTGCTCGGTGGACGCCTCGACCCCGGTCAGGTCCCGCACGGCGATGCGCACGAACTCGCGCCGCTTGAACCTGCGCAGGGCGTCCCAGCCCGCGTCCGCGTCCGGCGCCGCGCCGTCGACGGCCGTGAGCGCGCCGGCGCGCAGGTCGGCGGTGGAGCGCGGGCCGGCGAAGCGCGCGTCGTCGTCCAGCCACAGCGCCTCGGCCGGGTTGGCGACCAGCCAGCTCCCGATCGAGCGGCTCGCCGCGGTGACCGCGATCAGCCGGCGCCGGAACCCCGTCTCGCTGCGCAGCGCCGCGGCCAGGCCGGACGGGTCGTAGCCGGCGACGGCCAGGTCGGCGAGCACGCGCGCGGCGAGGTCGGGCCCGGCGCTGGCGGCCAGCTCGGCGAGCAGCGCCTCCCCGCCGGCGCCCTGCGGCGGCCATGCGCCGAGGCACGCCAGCGAGGTGGCGGCGAGCTCGGGTCGTTCGAAGCCGAGCCGGGTGAGCGACGACGGCGGCACGGTCACAGGCTCCCCCCTGGTCCGCGGCGGGACCCCGGGCACTGCGCAGGTCCCCGGCGTGCAGCGTAACGTCGCCGCAGCGTCGGGCGCGTGGGTCCGCTCAGGCCGGCCGGACGGTGACGGCCGCGCCCTCCTCGGCGAGCCCGGCGGCGACCACGCGGGCGTTGATCCCGAACCGCTTGCCGTGGCGGGCCGTGAGGTGGCGCAGCAGCTCCGGCCAGCGGCGGGCGGTGTCCGGGTCGCGGGTGGGGACCACGCAGCGGACGCAGGGGTCCAGCAGCTCCAGCTCCACCCCGCCGGCGACCAGCCGGCCGCCCGTCCAGCCCTCCTCGGCGAACGCGGGGGCGTCCAGCGCGACGTGGAGGTTGGGCCGGAACCGGCGGACGTCCAGCGGCACGCCGCCGCCCAGCTCGGCCTCGAGCGCGGCGCGGGTCGCCTCGACCGTGACCAGCACGGTGCGCGGCCGGTCCTGGCGGCCCGCCGGGTCGCGGTGCAGCCGCACCGGGCGGCCGAGGTCGGCGGCGAGCGCGCCCGGCAGGCCCGCGTCCTGCCAGCCCCAGTCGCGGCCGTCCGGCGCGGTCAGGACGGGCAGCGGCGGCGCGGCCGGGTCCAGCGCGGCGCCCGGCGCCGCCGGGTACGCCGCCCGCCAGCGCAGCATCGTGGGGGCCTGCCGCGCGGTCAGCGTCCGCCCGCCGTCGTCGACGAGCACGTGCGCGCGGTCGCCGCCGAGCCCCCGGCCGTCCAGGCGCGCCGCGGCGACGCGCTCACCGCCGAGGGACTTGACCGGCCAACGGTGGATCGCGAGCAGCCGCCCGACCGCCACGGCCATCAGCGCACCTCCCACCCGGCCCCGAGGGCCGCCTGAGCTGGTGGTTCTCGACGCCGTCCGCGCCGGACCCGATGGTACAGTCAGCCTGGCGGGGCAGGTCCGCCGCGCCCGCCGCGGGTCGCTCGGTGGTCCTGCACGGGTCCGCGGGTCGTTCCGCAGCGGGTCGTTTCTGCAAGGGGGTGACCGTCGGCCGGTGCGACGCCTCGGCACGCTCTACCGCGGGCGCGAGAACATGTGGACCTGGGTCCTGCACCGGATCTCCGGCGTCGCGATCCTGTTCTACCTGTTCGCCCACGTGGCCGACCAGGCGCTGCTGAACGTGTCCCCGGAGTCCTACGACCGGGTCATGGACACCTACCGCAACGCGTTCGTGGGCACCCTGGAGATCGGCCTGGCCGTGCTGGTCGTCTTCCACGCGCTCAACGGCCTGCGCATCGTCCTGCTGGACTTCTGGTCCAGGGGGATCCGGCTGCAGCGCCACATGCTGGTCGTCCAGACCGTGCTGTTCGTGGCGCTGGCGGTCCCGCCGGTGATCGTGATCGGCGGCAAGGTCCTGGCGGAGCTGGGGCTGTGAACCCGCGCCTCGCGACCGGCGCCCGGCCGGCCCGCGCCGGCCGGGGGCGGCCGCGCGTGGGCGGGGGCGGCTTCGAGCTGTACGCCTGGGTGTTCATGCGCGTCTCGGGCGTGCTGCTGGTCCTGCTGGTGCTGGCGCACTTCGCGATCATGCACGTGCTCGGCGGCGGGTTGGACCGCGTGAACTTCGCGTTCGTCTCGGGCCGCTGGGCGAACCCGTTCTGGCGCGTCTACGACTTCGCGATGCTGACGCTGGCGGCGCTGCACGGCGGCAACGGGCTGCGGGTCATCATCGACGACTACGCGCGCAGCCCGGTGCGCAGGTTCACCTACCAGACGCTGAACGCGATCCTGGTCGGGCTGACGTGGATGCTCGGCACGCTGACGATCTTCGCGTTCGCCCCGCGAGGCTAGGGGGCCGGATGGAGCAGCAGCACTCCTACGACGTGGTGATCGTGGGCGCGGGCGGCGCGGGGCTGCGGGCGGCGCTGGAGGCGTCCACGCGCGCGCGGACCGCGGTGCTCAGCAAGCTGTACCCCACCAGGTCCCACACGGGGGCCGCGCAGGGCGGCATGTGCGCGGCGCTGGCCAACGTCGAGGAGGACAACTGGGAGTGGCACACCTTCGACACCGTCAAGGGCGGCGACTACCTCGTCGACCAGGACGCCGCGGAGATCATGTGCCGCGAGGCGATCCAGGCCGTGTACGACCTGGAGCACCAGGGGATGCCGTTCAACCGCACCCCGGAGGGCAGGATCGACCAGCGCCGCTTCGGCGGCCACACCCACCACCACGGCAAGGGGCCGGTGCGCCGCTCGTGCTACGCGGCCGACCGCACCGGCCACATGATCCTGCAGACCCTGTACCAGGCGAACATCGCCAACGGCACCACGTTCTTCGACGAGTACTACGTGCTGGACGTGCTGATCGCCGAGGGCCGCGCGACCGGGGTGGTCGCCTACGACCTGGCCTCGGGGGACCTGCACGTGTTCCGGGCCAAGTCGGTCGTGTTCGCCACCGGCGGCTTCGGCCGGATGTTCAAGGTCACCTCCAACGCGCACGCGCTCACCGGTGACGGCCCCGCGGTGCTGTACCGGCGGGGGCTGCCCCTGGAGGACATGGAGTTCTTCCAGTTCCACCCCACCGGCCTGTACCGGCTCGGGATCCTGCTGTCCGAGGCGGCCCGCGGCGAGGGCGGGATCCTGCGCAACAAGGACGGCGAGGCGTTCATGGAGCGCTACGCGCCCACGATCAAGGACCTCGCCCCGCGCGACCTGGTGAGCCGCGCGATCTCCACCGAGATCCGCAACGGCAACGGCGCCGGCCCGGACGGCGACTACGTGTACCTGGACGTCAGCCACCTCGACCCCGGGGTGATCGACGCCAAGCTGCCGGACGTCACCGACTTCGCCCGCACCTACCTCGGGGTGGAGCCGAAGAAGGAGGGCGTGCCGATCCAGCCGACCGCGCACTACGCGATGGGCGGGATCCCCACCAGCGTCGACGCCGAGGTCCTGGCCGACGCGGCGGGCACGGTGCTGCCGGGGCTGTACGCGGCGGGCGAGTGCGCGTGCGTGTCGGTGCACGGCGCCAACCGCCTCGGCACCAACTCGCTGCTGGACATCGTCGTGTTCGGCAGGCGCGCGGGGATCGCCGCCGCCGGGCACGCCCGCGGGCTGCGCCACGCCGAGCTGCCCGAGGACCCCGCCGGCGACGTGCGCCGGGCCCTGGCCGACCTGCTCGACCACGCCGAGGGCGAGCGGGCGGCCGCGATCCGAGCGGACCTCCAGGCCGCCATGGACCGCAACGCCGGGGTGTACCGGACCGAGACGACGCTGAAGCAGATGCAGGACACCCTGGACGCCCTGGACGAGCGCTACCGCCGGGTGTGGGTGCAGGACAAGGCCGGCCGCTTCAACACCGACCTGCTCGAGGCGGTGGAGCTGGGCTTCCTGCTCGACCTGGCCAGGACGCTGGTGGTCTCGGCGCTGGCGCGGCAGGAGAGCCGCGGCGGCCACTTCCGCGAGGACTTCCCCGCCCGCGACGACGCCCGCTGGATGCGCCACACCCTCGCCTTCGCCGAGGGCGGCAGGGTGCGCCTGGACTACAAGCCGGTCACCGTGACCCGCTACGAGCCGATGGAGCGGAAGTACTAGTCTCGGCGCGGGGCCGCGGGACCCCGGCCGCCAACCCGGTGAGGAGCGCTGGCGCATGCAGGTCACGATCAGGATCCGGCGGTTCGACCCCGAGCGGGACCAGGCCCCGCACCTGGAGTCCTACCAGGTCCCCGACGCGCAGCCGATGGACCGGGTGCTGGACCTGCTGCACTACGTGAAGTGGAACCTGGACGGGACGCTGGTGTTCCGCCGCTCGTGCGCGCACGGGGTGTGCGGGTCGGACGCGATGCTGATCAACGGCGTCAACCGCCTGGCGTGCAAGGCGCTGGTCCGCGACCTCGGCGACACGATCACGGTCGAGCCGCTGCGGGGGCTGCCGGTCAGCCGCGACCTGGCGGTCGACATGGAGCCGTTCTTCGACTCCTACCGGTCGGTGCTGCCGTTCCTGATCAACGACGAGCCCGTCCCGGACAGCGAGCGGCTGCAGTCGCCCGAGGACCGTGCGCGCTTCGACGACACCACCAAGTGCATCCTGTGCGCCGCGTGCACGACCTCCTGCCCGGTGTACTGGGCCGACGGGGACTACACCGGACCGGCGGCGATCGTGAACGCGCACCGGTTCATCTTCGACTCGCGCGACCGGGGCGCGGCGCGGCGGCTGGAGGCGCTGAACGACCAGGAAGGCGTGTGGCGCTGCCGGACCACCTTCAACTGCACCGACGCCTGCCCGCGCGGGATCCGGGTCACCCAGGCGATCCAGGAGGTGAAGCGGGCGCTGCTGTTCCGCCGGGCGTAGCGCGGGCGCGGCGGATCGGGGGCAGGCTCAGTCGCGGGCCTTCCTGGTCGGCGGCCGCTCGCCGGTGACACGGTTCCACGCGCGGTCGACGGCCCTGCGGGCGAGCAGGACCGCCATCGCGGTGATCCCGGCGAAGAGCACGCGCCTGGCGAGCCTGCGCACCTCCCTGGGCGCGCGCTCGGACAGCTTCGACACCTTGTCCTCCATCCGCCTGCGGGTCTGTTCGACCTCCCGCGCGGTCTGCTCGGCCGTCTCGCCCACCGGGATGCTCCTCTCCTCGCGTCTGACCGGCGGCTCAGCGCTCGCGGCGCGCCTTGGACGTTACCTGGTCCTTGGCCCGCTCGGCAGCGTCGCGGACGTCCGAGGTGCCCTGGGGCGCGGCGGAGCGCGTCGTGTCCGGCGCCGACCGGGCGTCGGCGCGGGTGGACCTGGCGGCCCCGGCGAGGTCGGCCCTGACGACCTCGGCGGCGTGGCGCGCCTCGGCGGCGAGATCGGCGGTGGCCTCCTTCAGCTCGGCCTGCGCGCGCTCGGGCTTCACCTTGGTCGCGGCCAGCCGCCGCTGCCCGATCAGGCCGAGCACCCCGGCGACCAGCAGCAGGAAGAGCGTGACCAGCCCGAACGAGGCAGCCTTGGGCAGCCCCAGCGCCTCCAGGCCCCATGCCGCCGTGGTCAGCAGGAAGCCGAGCGCGTACAGGCTCACGAACCCCGCGGCGACCAGCAGCGCGCTGGCCCTGGCCGCCTTGGCCATGCCCTCGGTCAGCTCCTGCCTGGCCAGCAGGACCTCCTGCCGGACGAGGGTCGAGGCGTCCTCGGCGAGGCCCCGGACCAGCTCGCCGGTGGACGGCTCCCCGTCCGGCGGCGCCGGCCGGCGTCGGGCGGCGGGGGTGGGTTGCGCGCGCTGCTCCATGACGAGCTTCCTCCCATCGCGATCGCCCGTGGCCGCGGTCTGCGCACGGGCTCTGGCGGGCCGATGCGCCCGATCCGGCTTTCCCGTCACCGCATGGTGCCTAACACCGGGCTCCGCCCGCCGCAAGGGCGGAGCCGCCGCGCCGGCCCGGAGCGCGCCTGACCGGCCGGCGCCCGACGGCTGCCGCCGGCCGGCCGGGCTCCCGGCGCCGTCCGGTCAGCGCCCGGGTCCGGCGCGCTCGGCCTCGGCGACCAGCAGGAGCAGGGCGTGGCGGGCTGACGGCGGCAGGGGCCGGTCCAGGGCCAGCGGCAGCGGCAACCACTCCAGCCGGCTGTGCTCCGCCGGCGCGGTGTTGGCGACCCGGCCCCGCCAGCTCCTCGCCACGAAGTACGCGTCGGCGCGCTCGCCGTCGAAGAAGCAGCCGAGCGGCGCCGGGTCCAGCGGCTCGACGCCGGCCTCCTCGCCGGCCTCGCGCGCGAGCGCGGCCAGCAGCGGCTCGCCGGGCTCCGGCTTGCCGCCGAGGGGGTCCCAGGCGCCCGGGTGCCGCCGGCCCGGCCGCTCAGTGCGGCGGCCGAGCAGCACCCGGTCCCCGTCGAGCAGGAACACGCTGGCCGCCTGGGCGTCGGCGAACGGCGCGGCGGTGACCGCGGCGCCGTCCGGCCCCGGTCCCCTCGACGGGGCGAGGTGCAGCGGCCGCCACCTGCCGTCGGCGTCCTCGCGCATGAGCGCGACCTGCTCCACGGTGACGTCCGCGGCGAACCCGGCCAGCTCGGCGACGGCCGCCCGGATCCGCTCGGCCGGCAGGTCCTGGGCGACCGTCACGTGCGCGTGGTAGGCGTGGGTGCGCCGCTGCAGCGGCGGGCCCCGCAGCCCGGCCTCCAGCGCCGCCAGCGCGCCGGCCCCGCAGGTGACCCGCAGGAACGCGACCGGGCTGCCGGGCAGGAAGGAGGCGGCGCCGCGCAGCGAGAGCCGCACCGGCACCAGCATGCGGGCGGTCCCCTCCACCAGCTCGGCCACCCGGTCGACCTGGTCCGCGGGGACCTGCTGCGGCGGGACGAGCGTGACGTGCGGTGGCACGGCCCGGCTGAGCGGCTCGGCGAACGCGCGCCGCCAGGCCTGCACGTGCGCGGCGACCGGGTGGGGGAGCAGCGCGACCACGCCGAGGCGGACCCGTGGCACCGGCGCCTACCGCGACGGCTCCGCGGGGGGTGTGCGCCGCGGGAGCAGGCCCATGCGCTCGCGCACCTGCGCGAGCGTGGCGCGCGCGATGGAGCGCGCACGCTCGGCGCCCCGCTCCAGCACGGCGGCGAGCCGGTCGGGGTCGCCGCGCAGCTCCGCGTACCGGTCGTGGACCGGCGCGGTCCACGACACCAGCACGTCGCCCAGGTCGCGTTTGAAGTCCCCGTAGCCGCGGCCCGCGTAGGCCTGCTCCAGCTCGCCGACGGCCTTGCCGGTCGCGACCGAGAACAGCTCCAGCAGGTTGGTGATCGCCGGCTTGTCCGGGCGCGCCAGCACCTCGCGGCCGGAGTCGGTCACGGCGGAGCGGACCTTCCTGCGGATCGCGTCGGGGGGGTCGAGCAGCAGGATGGTGCCGTTGGGCGAGTCGGCGGACTTGGACATCTTCGCGTCCGGGTGCTGCAGGTCCATGATGCGGCCGCCGACCCGGGGGATGTAGGCCTCGGGGAGGGTGAACGTCGGCCCGAAGCGGTGGTTGAAGCGCTCGGCGACGTCGCGCGTCAGCTCCAGGTGCTGGCGCTGGTCCTCCCCGACCGGGACGAGATCGGCGTGGTAGACGAGGATGTCCGCGGCCTGCAGCACCGGGTAGTCGAAGTAGCCGGCGGGCAGCGCGCCCTCGCCGCCCTGGGCGGCCTTGGCCTTGAACTGCGTCATGCGGCGCAGCTCGCCCACGGTCGCGATGTGGTTGAGCAGCCAGTTCAGCTCGGTGTGCTCGGGCACGTGCGACTGCACGAACACGGTGCACACCTCGGGGTCCAGCCCGGCGGCGAGCAGCAGCGCCGCGACCTCGAGGGTCTTCTCCCGCAGCGTGTCGCGGTCGTAGGGGAGCGTGATCGCGTGCAGGTCCACGACCGGGTAGAAGGCGTCGAACTCGTGCTGCAGCTCGACCCAGTTGCGCACCGCCCCGACGTAGTTGCCGAGGTGCATGTCGCCGGTGGGCTGGATGCCCGACAGGATGCGCGGCACGAGTGCCTCCAACCAGGCCGCAGGGGTGGGTCGAGCTGGGATGCTACCAGCGTGGCCGGCCGCCGACGGCGCCGTTCCCCCCGGCCGGGTCCGGGGCCGGGCGCAGCGCGTCCCGTGGCGTCCGTCATACGATCGGGCGATGCCCGGACCGGACGAGCGCGCCGACGCCCACACCCCCGCCCCCGCCTGGACGAGCGCGCCGACGACCGACGAGGCGCGCGAGCGGCTGTCGGCCTGGGCCCGTGCCCGCCGCAGCGTCCCGGACGACCTGTTCGGCGAGCCGCTGCGCGTCCGCGACGTGAGCGTGACCATGCTGCGGGTCACCCGCCTGCTCGAGGCGCGGGCCGAGCACGAGGTGGTCACGACCGTCCCGCCGCTGTCGCTGCCGCTGTACGACCGGCCGATCGAGCAGGTCGACGCCGGCTACCACGGCTGGGGCGCGCACCGCTGGGAGGGGCTGCGCGACGGCTCCCTGCAGCCCGTGGGATGTCTCGCCTGCGCCGGGAGCGGCCAGCTCGCGTGCGTCGTCTGCCGCGGCGAGGGCCGCCTGGTCTGCTGGCCGCGCCAGATCTGCCGGTGGTGCGGGGGCTCGGGTCGTGCCCGGCGCGCGTTCGGCGGCCGCGGCCGGGCCGCGCCGCTGTGCACCCGCTGCCTCGGCGGCGGGCAGCAGGCGTGCTTCCGCTGCCGCGGCAGCGGCTGGCGGCCCTGCCTGGTGTGCGCCGGGGGGCACGTCCGCTGCCACACCTGCACCGGCTCCGGCCTCCAGGTCCGCTCCACCCGCGGCGAGATCCGCTGGTGGCCCTCGGTCGAGGAGATCGAGTACGGCGACCCGCGGCCGCTCGGGCCGGGCGCCCGCCGCAGGGCCCGCAGCCGCGGCGTCACCACCGAGCCCGGCGGGCTGCCGGGCCTGCCCGAGGAGGTCGGGCGGCGGCTGGACGCCGAGCTGCGCCGCGCGCCCGCCGGCCAGGTGCGCGCCAAGGCGGAGGTGATGGTCCTGCTCGCCGCGGAGGTCACCTGGCGCGACGGGGACGCCGAGCGGCGCGCCTACCTGCTGGGCGAGGACCGCTCGCCGTACGTCCCCGACGCCCGCAGCCCGCTGCGGCGGCTGGCGTGGCTGCGGCGCCGCGGCCACCCGCTGGCGCCGGTCGCGCGTCGGCTGCGGCTCCCGGGCGCCTGACGCCCGCGGACCTCCGCGCGGCGGCGCGGGCCCCTCAGCGCGGGCCGGGGCGCCGCCGGGGCGGGCGCGAGCGCGCCAGCGCCAGGCTCACGCCCACGCTGACCAGCCCGAGCAGCAGGATCAGCAGGATCCAGGCCCCGCGCACGGCCCTACCCGCCGACCTTGGCGAGGTCGGCCTGCTTGGCCCGGACCGCCTCGGCGGCCTGGCGCAGGTGGGCCAGCTCGTCCTCGGTGAGCGGCAGCTCGACGACCTCGCGCACGCCGCCGGCGCCGAGCCGGGCCGGGACGCCCAGGTACACGTCGCTGACGCCGTACTGCCCGGTGACCCAGGCGCACACCGGCTGGACCTCGCCCGCGTCGGTGACGACCGCCTCCACCATCCGCACCGCGGCCGAGGACGGCGCGTAGTAGGCCGAGCCGCTCTTGAGCAGCCCCACGATCTCGGCGCCGCCGTCGCGGGTGCGCCGCACGATGCGCTCGACGGCGGCGGCGTCGAGCACGTCGGCCAGCG
>Ga0126377_10000228_pt1 | contig 32672 bp, 31 predicted proteins | sample PanSoiMetPlot_22_FD_92647 | JGI IMG/M metagenome (GOLD analysis project Ga0126377, IMG submission 92647) | Tropical forest soil microbial communities from Panama - MetaG Plot_22 | ecosystem: Environmental > Terrestrial > Soil > Tropical forest > Bulk soil | place: Panama | collected 2016-02-17 | reverse complement strand
CCCATCGGGTAGACGGGGTGGCCCTGGCCCCAGCCCCAGATGTACACGGGCGGCCGGGCGAGCAGGGCGGCCCGCGCCGCGGACGTCACCACGAAGGCGATCGCCCCGTTGGTCACCATGCAGCAGTCGTAGAGGCGGAACGGGTCGGCCACCAGGCGGGCGGCCCCGTGGTCCTCGAGCGTGAGGGGGTCGCGGTAGCGGGCGAGCGGGTTGCCCGCGGCCCACGCCCGCTGGGCGACGGCCACGGCGCCGAGCTGCTCGGCCGTGGTGCCGTAGCGCAGCATGTGGCGCCGCGCCGCGAGCGCGTAGTGCGGGTTGGCGCCGGGCAGACCGGTGGCGCCGGCGACGGTCGTGAAGCCGCCGCTCCGGCGGGCGGCGGCAGCGCCGTAGGCGGCGCCGGCGCGGGTGGCCGGGTCGTGCAGCGGGGCGTCGGCGTGGACGTAGACGATGCAGTCGGCGAGGCCGCCGGCCACCGCCATGGCGGCGTACTGGATCGCCGCGGCCGCCGTGGCGCCGGCGGCGTTGAGGTTGACGTTGAGCCGGAGGTCGCGCATGCCGAGCGCCGGGGGGAGCTGGGCGTACGCCGGGGTGATGCCGTAGCTCACGATCAGGCCGTCGACGTCCTCCGGGCCGAGCCCGGCGTCGGCGATCGCAGCCCGGGCGGCGTCGACGGCGAACCCGCTGGCGCCGCGGCCGTACACCTTCCCGATGGCCGAGAAGCCGAGCCCGGCGATCGCCGCCGCGCCCGAGAGGTGCGCGGCGTCCCCGCTCGGCGTCACCAGCTGCCGTCCGTGTGCATGATGGATGCAGGATGCCATCGCCTCCGGCGTGCAGCAAGCGCAAGTTGGATCCAGGATGTAGATATGACTGACTCCGAACCCGCCAGCCCCGACGAGCCCGCGACGCGGGACGAGGTGCGAACCTGGCTCGCCCGGCGCTGGCGTGGCACGAATCGGCGAGCCTTTCTCGCCGAAGCCGCCGATGCGGGCTGGGTCGTGCCGACGTGGCCCGAGGACTTCTACGGCCGGGGCCTCAGCGAGGCGGCGGGCCGCGTCGTGCGAGAGGAGTTCGGCCGGGTCGGTGCGCCGCAGTTCCTCGGCGGCAACGTGATCGCGTTCAACGTCATCCGGGCGTTCGGCGCGACCGAGGAGTTGCGGACGACCGTGATCCGCGGGTTCCTCACCGGCGAGTTCGAGGTGTGCCTGCTCTACAGCGAGCCCGGGGCCGGCTCCGACCTTGCCGCCGTGCAGACGCGCGCCGAGCGGGACGGCGACGAGTGGGTCGTGAACGGCCAGAAGGTCTGGACGACCGGCGGGCGCACGGCGACCCACGGCCTGCTCGTCGCCCGCACCGACTGGGATGTGCCCAAGCACCAGGGCCTGTCGTTCTTCGTGCTTCCCATGCAGGCGGACGGCATCGAGGTGCGGCCCATCCGGCAGATCACGGGCGAGGCGGAGTTCAACGAGGTGTTCCTCACCGACGCCCGGGTGCCGGACGTGTACCGGTTGGGCGAGCCGACCGAGGGCTGGCGGGTGCTGCAGACGGCCCTGGCCGTGGAGCGGATGCTGATGGGCGGCGGTGTCGGCGGCCGGGCCCGCAGCCAGGGGAGCGACGCCGGCGCGCCGGGTGCCGGAGGCGGCGCCGACCTGGTCACGCTGGCCAGGCAGCGGAGCCGCAATACCGACCCGGTCGCCCGTCAGGAGCTGGCCCGCCTGTTGACGCTCCAGCGCATCGGCCGGTGGAACGCCCAGCGGGCGGCCAATGCCGCCGACCAGCGGCTCGCCTCGCTCCTGAAGCTGGCGATGTCGGAGGTGCTGCACGGTTCGGCCCGGCTGCAGGGGCACCTGCTCGGCGCCGAGGCGATGCTCTACGGCGATGCGTCGCCGGCGGCCGACGGGGCCAACCGCGCCGCCATGTACGCCTTCGTCAACTCGATCGGCGGCGGCAGCGACCAGATCCAGCGGAACATCATCGGCGAGCGCATCCTCGGCCTGCCCAAGGAGCCTCAGGTCGACCGGGACGTCCCGTTCCGCGAGGTGCGCAAGGCCGACGCCAGGCGCGACTTCGGCGCATGACCTAGTCTGGATCCTGGACACAAGCAGGCGGCGTTGCCGCCGTGGGGGGAGCGCGCGATGGATCGAGTCGTGGTGACGACGACCGGGCAGGTGCGGGGCACGGCGCACGACGGGTGCGAGGTCTATCTCGGCATCCCGTACGCCGAGCCGCCCTTCGGGCCGAACCTGTTGCGGCCGCCGCAGCCCCGCCGGCCGTGGGACGGCGTCCGCGACTGCGTCGAGTTCGGGCCCCACTGCCCCCAGCCCGACGCACTCGCCATCATGCCGAGGCCCGTGGGGCCGGGCGAGGACTGCCTCTCGCTCAACGTCTGGGCCCCGCCGGGCGGCGAGCGCCTCCCGGTGATGGTCTGGATCCACGGCGGCGCGTACATCTACGGCTCGGGCGCGGACGAGGGCACCGACGGCCGGGCGTTCGCCCGGGACGGCGTCATCCTGGTCACGATCAACTACCGCCTCGGCGCGCTCGGCTTCCTGCACGCCGGGTCACTCGACGACCGGTATGCCGAGGCGAGCGGCAACTACGGCCTGGCCGACCAGATCGCGGCGCTGCGGTGGGTGCAGGACAACATCGCCAACTTCGGCGGCGACCCGGGGAACGTCACGATCTTCGGGTGCTCGGCCGGGGGCACCTACGTGTCGACCCTGCTGGGCTGCCCGGCGGCCCAGGGCCTGTTCGCCAAGGTCATCTCGCAGAGCGCCGGCGGCGCCCCGCTGTTCGGGTTCTCGCCCGACCTCGCGGTGCCCGTCGCCCAGATCGTGCTCGACAAGCTGGGGGTGCCCACCGCCGACCTGCCGTCGGTGCCGTACAAGCGGATCGTCGACGCCCAGGTCGAACTGCTCGCCGAGATCAATCGGGGCGAGCGCGACGACGTCTTCGGCGAGCAGAGCATCCCGTTCGTGCCGCTCGTCGGCGGGGACCTCCTGCCGTCGGCGGCCATCGACGCCGTCGGTGCCGGCGTCGGCGCTGACGTCGACCTTGTGATCGGGACGTGCCGCGACGAGATGACGACCTTCGAGCTGATGGCGGAGATGACCGGTTCGAGCGTCGGCGTCGCCGCCCGGCCGTGGGGAGCGGCCGCCGACATCCAGCAGCGGATCAACGGGGTGTACGACGCCACCCAGGAGCCCGACTCGCCGATCGCGGTCAGCACGTCGATCTCGACCGACCGGCTCTTCCGCGTGCCCTCGCTGCGCCTGGCCGACGCCCACGTCGCGGCGGGCGGGTCGACGCGGGTCTACATGTTCGGGTGGCGGTCGCCGGCCTTTGGCGGCCGCGTGGGCGCGTCCCACGGGCTCGAGTGCCCGTTCGTGTTCGACAACTTCGGGTCGCCGATGATGAGCATGATGCTCGGCGGCGAGCCGCCGCAGGGGCTCGCCGCGGCGGTCCACGGGTCGTGGGCCGCCTTCGCCAAGACCGGCGACCCGGCAGCGACAGGGGCGGTGGCGTCCTGGCCGGCCTACGACACCGAGACGCGGATGACGATGGTTTTCGACGAGACGTCGGCGGCGGTGCCGGACCCCCACGGCGAGCGCCGCCGGGTGTGGGACGGCGTCGACGTGGCGCTGTAGCCGGGATCGCGACTGCCGGTCGCCGCCCCTACGTGCGCGGGGCGGCGGCGCTGGAGACGTCCGCCTCGCGGGCGGCGGCGATGGCCGCCCGCCACTCGTCGAGCCGGTCGACCCACCGCAGCGTGCCGGCGATGTGGCGGCGGGCGGCGGACTCGGCCCGGCGCCCGCCGCCGGCCACGATGGCCTCGACCACGTCCTCGTGGCCGTGCTGCGCGCCCTCCATCGCCTCCTTGTGGGTGACGAGCTGGCCGCCGTCGACCAGCGCGACCGCGGAGGTGTCGTTGATGAACGGCAGGTAGAGCGCGGCCGAGCTCACCCGGATGAGCGGCAGGAAGGCCTCGACCCGCCGGTTGCCCGAAGCCTCGGCGATGAGGGAGTGGAACCGGGCATGGGCGTCGATCCGCCGGGACGGGTCGTAGGGCTTCATCGACGCCCGCATGTCGTCGAGCGCCTGGCGGAGGTCGCGCTCGGTTTCCGCCGAGATGCCGCGCTTGGCCGCAAGGCGGGCGGCGAGCCCGTCGACCACCTCGCGCAGCTCGTACATCTCGCGCAGCTGCCGGGCGTCGATCGTGACCACCTCGATCGTGCGGTTCCGGTTCGACGTCCGGACCAGCCCGTCGTTCTCCAGGATCCGGAACGCCTCCCGCAGGGGCGTCCGGCTCACGCCGAGGCGTTCGGCCAGGTCGACCTGGAGAAGCTGGGTACCGGCGGGGAGCTCGCCGGTGATGATCTTCTCGCGCAGCTCGCGGGTGACGTCGTCGACCAGGCGGGTGCGCCGCAGCGTGCGGAACGGCGGCTCGGGGCTGCTCACCTGCCCGACGCTACCCCTGCGCGGGCTCGGCGACGCGTCTTCTCGTCCTCCCTGTGTGGCCATCGCCCGGCTAGATCTTCCGGTCCGCGCTCTGCCAGTAGCGGTCCCGCAGCTGCTGCTTGTACAGCTTGCCGTTGTCGAGCCGGGGGAGGGCGTCCACGAAGTCCACGGAGCGGGGGCACTTGTACTTGGCGAGCCGCTCCTGGAGCCAGGCGATCAGCTCGTCGGCGAGCTCGGGGCCGGGTGTCACGCCGGGCACCGGCTCGACGATCGCCTTCAGCTCCTCGCCGGTGTCCGGGTTGGGCACGCCGATGACCGCGACGTCCCGGACGGCCGGATGGTCGACGAGCTCGTTCTCGGCCTCGGCCGGGTAGACGTTGACGCCGCCGACGATCACCAGGTTCGAGTCGCGGTCGCACAGGAACAGGTAGCCGTCATCGTCGAGGTAACCGATGTCGCCGACGGTCGCGAAGTCGCCCGTCCGGTTGGCGTCGGTCTTGGCGGGATCGTGGTGGTACTCGAACGGCTGGCGGATCTTGAAGTACACCCTGCCGGGCGTGCCGGTTGGCTGGTCGTTCCCCTCGTCGTCGAAGATCCTCACCTCGGCGCCGGGCGTCGGCCTGCCCACCGAGCCGGGCTTGCGGAGCCACTCCTCGGGACCGATGAAGGTGCCGCCCACCTCCGAGGACGCGTAGTACTCGGAGATGATCGGGCCCAGCCAGTCGAGCATCTTGCGCTTCGTCTCGACCGGGCAGGGTGCGGCGGCGTGGGCGACGCTGTCGAGCGAGGAGATGTCGTAGCGTTCCCTCTCCGCCCCCGGCAGCTTCAGCAGCCGGTTGAACATCGTCGGGACCATGTGGGTGTTCGTGACGCGGAAGCGCTCGATGCGCTCGAGGGTCCCCTCGGGCGTCCAGCGGTCCATCAGCACCACCGTCTGGCCGAGGTGCAGGGCGCCGAGCCCGAAGCCCAGCGGCGCGGCGTGGTACGCCGGCCCGGCGACGAGGTGTACGCCGCCCTCCTGTGCCTGCAGGCCCGCCGATGCGAAGAGGCGCTCGCTGAAGGCGACCGCGTCGTCGTCGACGTCGCCCGCGGGGAAGGCCTTGCGGACGCCCTTCGGGCGGCCCGTCGTGCCCGACGTGTAGTACATGCGCTGGCCGGGGGCGCGGTGCGGCGGCGGCTCGTCCGACGCCCCGGCGCGGAACTCGTCGTAGGAGCGGAAGCCGTCGATCGTGCCGATGGCGATCCGCCGTTCGGGCGGGATGCCGGCGGCCTCGGCGGCCTTGGCCGCGGCGTCGGCGTAGCGCTCGTTGGCGATGATCGCCCGGGCGCCGGAGTCGGTGAGGATGTACTCGATCTCCGGCGCGGTCAGGTGGACGTTGACCGGCACGTAGTAGAGCCCCACCTGCAGTGCGGCCGGGAACACCTCGTAGACCTGATGGATGTTGGGCAGCACGGCGGCCACGGGATCCTGGGGGTGGAGGCCCAGGGCAACGAGGCCGTTGGCGACCTGGTTGCCGGCCCGCCACAGCTGGCCGTAGGTCCACTCGGTGCCGTCCGGGTCGATGACCCCGACGCGGTCGGGCTCACGCGGGGCCCGCTCCCAGAACGACGGGCGGCGGTCGGCCGTCATGTGGGCACCCCGGCGGGGCCGAGGACGTCGGCGTACTTGCGCTCGGCCGCGGCCCGGCGGGCCGGCAGGTGGCCGGTCGGGAACAGGCCGGAGGCCGGCTGGTAGCCGGACACGACCTGGCGGGACAGCGTGACCTTGTGCACCTCGCTGGCGCCGTCGGCGATCCCGAGGCTCAGCGACGACATGATCATGCCGCCGAGCGGCAGCTCGTCGGTCACGCCGAGGGCGCCGTGGACCTGCACGGCGCGGACCGCCACGTCGTGGAGCACCCGGGGCGCCAGGATCTTGATCCCCGCGATGTCCCCGCGCACGCGCTTGTAGTCCTGGTACTTGTCGATCTTCCACGCCGTCTGGAGCACCAGGATGCGGAGCTGCTGGTATGCCAGCCACGACTCGGCGATCATCTCCTGGACGAGCTGCTTGCGGGAGAGCAGCGCCCCCTTCGTCTCCCGGGAGATCGCCCGCTCGCACATCAGGTCGAGCGCCCGGCGGACCTGCCCGACCGTCCGCATGGCGTGGTGGACGCGGCCGCCGCCGAGGCGGACCTGCGAGACGACGAACCCGCCGCCCCGGTCTCCGAGCAGGTGGTCCCGGGGGATGCGGACGTCGGTGTACCGGACGTACCCGTGGTGGCCGTGCCCGGGCGCCTCACCGTAGACGCCGACGTTGCGGACGATCTCGATGCCGGGCGTTTCGGCCGGTACCACGAACATCGACGCCCGCTGGTGGGGCGGGTTGTCGGGCTCGCTGACCGCCATCACGACGAGGAAGCTGGCGTGCCGGGCGTTCGTGCTCATCCACTTCTCGCCGTTGATCACCCACTCGTCGCCGTCGAGGACCGCGCTGGCGGTGAACGCCGTCGGGTCGGAGCCGCCCTGGGGCTCTGTCATCGAGAAGCAGGAGAAGACCTCGCCGGCGAGCAGCGGCTCCAGGTACCTGGCCTTGAGCTCGGGCGTGCCGAAGTGGGCGAGGACCTCGGCGTTGCCGCTGTCGGGCGCCTGGCACCCGAAGACGACGGGGCTGCACTTGGAGCCGCCGAGGATCTCGTTCAGCAGCCCCAGCTTCACCTGCCCGAACCCCTGGCCGCCGAGGTCGGGTCCGAGGTGGGCGGCCCAGAGGCCCTTGTCCCGCACGGCCTGTTGCAACGGGGGGATGATCGCCTCGCGCACGGGATCGGATCGGTCGAAGGGGTCATCGACCACCAGATCGGCCGGCTCGACCTCGTCGTGGACGAACCCGGCCGCCCAATCCAGCAGCTCCTGGAACTCGGGTTCGGTCTCGAAATCCCACGCCATCAGCGGTGCCTCCGCTCGCATTAGACCACATCCAGGATACAAGCTCGCAAGGGCACGACTTGTTAACCTCCCGTCCATGAAGGACGTCAAGGCCATGCCGGCCCGGCTGGAGGGGTTCCTGGCCGCCGTCGAGCCCGGCCGCCGGGCCCAGGTGACCAGCTACGAGCTGATCACGGGCGGCTACAGCCGGGTGATGGCCCGGGCCTGTGTCGTCTGGGACGACGGCACCACGGAGACCCTCGTGCTGCGGGGCGACCCGCCGCCCGCGGAGACGCTCATCGACAGCGACCGCGACGCCGAGTGGCGCCTGCTGCAAGCCCTCCACGCGACAGGTGGCGTGGCCGTGCCGGAGCCCCGGTGGTACGAGGCGAACGGGACCCACCTCGGCACCAAGTGCATCGTGATGGAGGGCTGTCCGGGACCGCAGATGCACAGCACGCTGACGGAGTCCGAGGACCTGCGGCCGGCGGCCGACGAGTTCGTCGACACGCTGGCCACGATCCACGCCGTCGACCTGGCGAGCCTCCCGGGCGAGATGCCCCGCCCCACCGACTGGGCGAGCTACCTCGACGACAAGATCCGGCTGTGGACGGACACCGAGGCGGGCCTGCCCGACTGCAACCCGGTCCTGCGCTACGTCGCGGCGTGGCTGCGGGCCAACCGCCCTCCGGAGGCGCCGCTCGTGCTCGTCCACGGCGACCCGCAGCCGTCGAACATCGTCCTCGACGAGCGCCGGGGGCACGTCGTCGTGGACTGGGAGTTCGCCCGCATCGGCGATCCCCGGGAGGACCTGGGCTACTACCTGTCGTACTCGCAGTCGGTCGGGCCCAGCCTGTACTCGTTCGACCCCGAGGCGTTCCTCGCCCGCTACCGTCGGCGCACCGGGTTGTCCGCGGCCCAGGTGAACCAGGCGACGGTCGGCTACTTCTCGCTCATCGCCACCCTCTCGACGATGGCGACGATCATGAACGGCGTCGCCGCCATGGCGGGGGGCGCAACCGGGGGGACCATGGTCACCTACAACATCAACGCCATCGGCTACATGAACAGCAAGTGGCTCGAGACGTCCGAGGCGCTCACCGAGCCCCTGGCCGCGCTGCGCCGGACCGCGGGGGCGTCACAGTGATCGCCCGGCCGACGACCGAACAGATCGCCCGGGACTGCGCCCGTGAGCTGCTCGACACCGTCCTGCCGGCGGTCCAGGGGGAGGCGGCCGCCGTCGGTGTCCGCATGCTCGACAACGTGCTGCGGAACATCGCCGTGCGCGCCGCCCACGAGATCGCGTGGATGACCGAGGAGACCGCCGCGATGGAGGCCTACGCCCGCGACCTGCTCACGGCGATGCCCCAGGCTGCGGGGGTGGAGGAGGCGCTGGCGGCGGTCGACGGCGCACCCCGCGCCGGCCTGCACCTCGACGACGTGGTCGAGACCTACACCCGGGCGGGCGAGGCGTTCGCGCTGGCGATGGAGGCGGCGGTCGAGGAGGGCGATGTGGCGCTGACCCGCCGGGCCAGGGAGCTTCTCGACCTGCGCAGCGGCCACGAGGTCGAGGCGATGGCCGACTGGTCCCCGATCGGCCGCTAGTAGGTCACCAGGCCGTCGTCCCCGTTGCGGGTGAGGTGGTGCGTCTCGTTCATCGTGTGCACCACCCGTCGCCCGTCCTGGGCCAGCACCCGGCTCACCGACGCGTGGGCCGGGTGGAAGAACATGTCGACGTCGAGCCCGAGGACGTGGGCGAGATAGCTGTTGATGACGCCCCCGTGGCACACGACGGCGACCCGGCCCGGTCCATGGCCGGCGAGGATCCCCTCGACGCCGCTGACGACCCGGGCCCGCAGTTCGGCGCCCGTCTCCGAGAAGGGGAAGACATCCCAGCGACGCTCGCCGGCGAAGCGCCGGTTGGCGCCGCGCAGCAGCAGCTTGGACGCGACGTCCGTGATCGTCTTGCCGTCCGGGACGTCGCGGAACACCTCGACCTCGCGGAACTCCTCGTGGACGACGGGCGCGAGGTCGTGGTGCCCGGCGATCGCCCGGGCGGTGTCCGCGGCGCGCTGGAGCGTGCTGCAGTAGACGGCGTCGAGCCGCCTCCCGGCCAGCCCCGCACCGACGAGATCGGCCTGCTCGCGCCCGGTCTCCGACAGCGGCGGGTCGCGTGGCTCGGTGGCCGCCCGGCCCCGGCCGGGCGCACGCTCCTGCTGCCCGTGCCGCACCAGCATGAGCTCGACGACATCCGGGACGTTGGTCAGGAACGTGCGGTCGAGCAGCCCGGGCGTCGAGGGGGCGAGTGGTCCGGTCACCGGGAGCGGAATATCACATCGAGCCGCTTCGGACGCCAGAACTCGAAGAACCAGACCTTGTCGTAGCGGAAGTCGGGCGCCAGCGACAGGTCCCCGGTGGCGTCGAGCAGCGCGTGCAGCGCGGCCCGAGCGGTGCGCCGGGCCAGGTAGGAGCCCACGCAGTGGTGGACGCCCAGGCCGAAGCTCAGGTGATCGGGCGCCTGGCCGGCGAAGCGGTCGATGCGGAACTCCCCGGCGTCGTCGCCCCAGACGGCCTCGTCATGGTTGGCGGACGGCAGCGAGACCACGACGACGTCGTCGGGCTGGAGGGCCACGCCGGCCACGGTCGTGGGCGCGAGGCACCGGCGGGGAAACTGCGTCAGCGGCGAGTCGTACCGGAGGCACTCCTCGATGAGCGGCTCGACCAGGCTGCGGTCGGCGACGACGGCGTCGTAGGCGCCGGGCACCGTGAGCAGCCGGTAGACCAGGTTGCTGATCAGGCTCGTCGTCGTCTCGTTGCCCGCCATGAGCAGCGTCCTGATGTGGATGACGAGCTCGTCGTCGCTGAACGCCGCGCCGTCGTCGGTCCGGTACCGGAGCATCCGGGTGATGGCGTCGTCGGGCGGGTCGACGGCCTCCCGGCGACGCCGAACCTCGCCGAGCAGGTAGCCCGTGAAGCCGCCGTCGAGGTCGCTCATCGGCTTGGCCATGCCGGCGTCCTCGCCGCGGCCGACCGGCTCGCTGAAGGTCGACTCGACCCACTCGTGGATCATGTCGGCGTCGTCGGTCGGCAGCCCGAGCACGGTGGCGATGGCGTCGGCGGGGAGCGGCACCGCGAGCCGGCGCACCAGCTCGGCCGAGCCGTCGGCGCGGAAGCCGTCCACCAGCGTGCGGGCCGTGGCCTCGATGCGCGGGACCACGGCATCGATGGCGGCGGGCTTCATGGCGATGAGGTTGAGGCGCCGCACCGCGGTGTGCCGCGGCGGGTCCATCTCGATGATCGAGCGCCGCTCGTCGGGCATCGCCCGGTACGGCGCCAGCGACGGGAAGAACCCGATGTTCCCGAAGGTCCTGTAGTCCCGCAGGATCCCGGTGATGTCGTCGTAGCGGACGAACAGGGTCAGCGGCGGGAATCCGTCGCGCTCGGGCCGCGACACCGGGCACCGGCGGCGGAGGTCGGCCAGCGCCGGGTACGGGTCGCGGGCCTCGTCGGGATCGGCGGGGTGGTAACCGTTCGGCGGCCGCAGGTCGGGTGCGGTCTCGGGCTGTGTCATCGGGGGTCCCCTCTCCCGGCCGGCTGCCGGACGGCATCGACCTGCGCCGGGTCGTAGCACAGCGCAGGCGGCGCGGTGCCGAGCAGGTCGAGCGTGTGGATGAAGCGATGCGCGCCGAGCAACGATCCGGTCACCACGCCGATCTCAACGATCTCGGCCGTCGACCAGTGGCGGGCGAGCTCCCGGTAGAGGGCGCCGTCGATGGCGTGGTGGTCCGTGTGGAACAGGGTCACGAACCGCATGACGAGGCGCTCGCACTCCTCGAGATCGTCTCCGCCGGCCAGGAGGCAGGCGGCGGTCCCGTCGTCGACGGAGTCCTCGTAGCGGGCCGCCTGGCACTCCGCGCACCCGGCGATCTGGGCGCTGCGCAGCCGGATCAGCTCGCGCAGGCGGGAGGACAGCAGCGACGGCCGGTCGCGCTCGTACCCGGCGGCGACCGCCGCGACCTGGGCCGTGCTGTAGGCGAGGATCTGGGGGTAGCGGGCGCTGGCCAGCCGTCCGTCGGCGACGGCTCGTTCGAGGCTGACCCGGACCCCGGGGTCGAGGTCGGGGATGGGCACGGGCTCGATCGTGGGCACGGGGCGGTCCTCCCTCAGGCGGGTGGTGGCATGAAGATCCCGGCCGACGAGCCGCCGTCGACGGCGATGACCTGGCCGTTCAGGTAGCCGGCGGCGTCGGTCGCGAGCCAGGTCACGACGGCGGCGACGTCGTCGGGCGTCGCCATGCGGCCCAGCGGGTTGGCCCGCCCGCTCTGCTCGCTGAACCCGACCCGCTCCCAGACCGGACGGTTCCGTTCGGTCGGGACGAACGTCGGGGCGACCGCGTTCGTGCGGACGCCGCGCGGACCGAGCTCGAGGGCCGCCACCTTGGTGAGCACCTCGATGCCGGCCTTGGCCGCCGCGTAGGGGGCGACGAACGACGCCGGACGCACCGCCGACGCGGACGAGATGTTGACGATGGCGCCGCGGCCTCGCTCGGCCATGGTCCGGCCCAGCTCCCGGATCAGCAGCCGGGGGGCGGTGAGGATCAGGGCGAACTGGATGTCCCACTCCTCGTCGGGCGTGTCGAGGAACGGCGTGTTGGTCTGGCGGGGGGCGGCGTTGTTCACGAGGACGTCGACTTGGCCGAGCGTGTGCGCGAAGTCGACGACCGTGGGCGGCTCCGACAGGTCCACCGCGACGGCCGTCGCCTTGCCGCCGGCGCCGACGATGTCGTCCGCCACCTGCGTCGCCGCCGCGCCGTTCAGGTCGGCCACCACGACGTCCGCGCCCGCCGCCGCCAGCGACCGGGCGATCGCCTCGCCGATGCCGCGCGCCGCGCCGGTGACGACCGCCCGCTGCCCGGCCAGCGCATCGTCGCTGATGCCGGCGGTCACGACGAGGCACCCGAGGTCAGCCGGTTGCGCCACCGCTCCAGCTCGGCCTTCTGCTCGTCGGTCATGGCGTCGAAGTCCATGGCCGCGGGGAACCCGCCGACGGTGGCGTAGAACTCGAGCAGCGTGAGGCCGTCGGGCCCGCTCCTCGTCGGCCCGTAGACCGTGCTGCCGGGGACGAACCGGACCGTGCCCCGCGGGTACCACGTGTCGTCGTCCTCGACCCACATCGAGCCGTCGACCACGGCGTCGCAGAACGGCGCGGCGTGCGAGTGGCGGGGGAGGTCGACCTCGGGCGGGAACCGGGTCAACACGAGGATCGGCTGGTTCGGATCGTCCTTGGGCCCGAGGTTGATCGCCGTCTGCTGGAGCCCGAAGGGCATGTCGTTCCAGTCGGCGTCGAGGAACGAGGTGATCAGGACCCCCGACGGGGTGTGGTGCGACGTCATTGGATCCAGGGTACGCGATTCAGCGCTGGCGCGCCCGGGCCCGCTACGCTCGCCGGATGAGCGAGACGGGCGACGCACCGCTCGTCCGGCTGGTCGTCGACGACCGGATCGCGACGATCACGCTGGACTCACCGGCGAACCGCAACGCGCTGTCGCGCCGGCTGCTGGTGGAGCTGGCGGGCCACCTCGCGGCGGCGCGCGACGACCCCGGGGTGCGGGCGGTCGTCCTCACCGCGACAGGCACGACGTTCTGCTCCGGCGCCGACCTGGCTGATCCGCCGGGGGCCGGTGCTGCGGGGTCCGTGTCGCTGCCCGAGATCCTCACCGACATGTGGCGGTACCCGAAGGCGATCGTCGTGCGCCTGAACGGGCACGTGCGGGCCGGCGGGACCGGGCTGGTGGCGGCCGCCGACATCGTCGTGGCGCCGTCCTCCGCGACGTTCGCGTTCACCGAGGTCCGGATCGGCGTGGCGCCCGCGGTCATCGCGGTCGTGTGCGGCCGCCGGATGTCGGCCCGGGCGCTGGCCCGCTACACCCTCACCGGCGAGCGGTTCGACGCAGCCGCCGCGGCCGACGCAGGGCTGGTGACGATCGTCGTCGAGCCCGATGCGCTCGATGCCGCGGTGGCCGAGGTCGCCGACGCCGTCCGGCTGACCGAGCCCAACGCGGTGCGGGCCACCAAGGATCTGCTGACACGGCTGCCCGCGATGGGCCTGGACGAGGGATTCTCTTGGGCCGAGGAGCTGTCGCAACGGCTGTTCCGGTCGCCGGAGGCGGCCGAGGGCATCCAGGCCTTCCGGGAGAAGCGCCCGCCGGTGTGGGCGTCGGGTCAGGGATAGGGAGGCGAGCCGATGCTCGAGGTGACGGTCGACCCGGGGATGTGCATGAGCGCGGGCGAGTGCGTCTTCCGCGCCCCGAGGACCTTCACGCTCGGCGAGGACGACCGCTCCACGGTCCTCGACCCCGCCGGCGACGACGAGGCGACCGTCATCGCCGCGGCGCGGTCGTGCCCGAACTTCGCCATCTCCGTCCGCCGGGACGGCGAGGCCGTCGTCTAGTACGCCGCCTGACCGCCGTCGATCGACAGCTGGGTCCCGGTGATCGCCGCGCCCGCGTCGCTGCACAGGAACAGCGCCATGGCGCCGACCTCCTCGGGCTCGATCAAGCGCTTGATAGCGGTCTTCTGGGCGAACACCTCGATCAGGGCCTCGGGCGTGAGCCCCAGCTGCTCGGAGTGGACCCGCAGGGCGTCCATGTCCTTCATGGTCTCGGTGGCGCACAGGCCGGGGCACAGGGCGTTGACGGTCACGCCGCTGGCGCCCACCTCGTGGGCCACGGCCTTGGTCATCCCGACCAGCGCGTGCTTCGTGGTCACGTAGGCGGCCTGGCCGGGGAAGCCCTGCTTCCCCTCGACCGACGACATGTTGATGACGCGGCCCCAGCCCCGCTCGACCATGGCCGGGAGCGCGCGCCGGGTGGCGTGGAACGCGGCGTGGACGTTGAGGGTGAACATGTCCAGCCAGGTCTCGTCGGTCACCTCGACGAACGGCCCCATGGCGTTGCCGGTCACGCCGCCCACGTTGTTGACGAGGATGTCGAGCGCCCCGAACCGTTCGTTCGCGCCGTCGACGAACCGGTCGACGTCATCGGCGTGGGTGGCGTCGCCGGCCAGGTAGCCGACCCGGGAGTCGTCGTCGAAGAGGGCGAGCGCCTGCTCGCCCAGGTCGGCGTGCCGGCCGGTGAGCAGGACCGAGGCTCCTGCGTCGTACAGCGCCCGGGCGCAGGCGAGCCCGAGGCCCTTGGTGCTGCCGGTGACGAGTGCGCTCCGCCCCTTCAAGTCCATGTCGATCCCCCCGTGTCCTGGATGCAGGATGATCATAGACGGCGAGGGGCCCCGCCCGACCAGGTCACCGCTCGAACCTGGATCCAGGATTTCGGCCCTGGGCTATGCTCCCGATGCTCGCTCCGCGCCAGAGAAAGGCACTGGACGCCGATGGCCCTCGAACATGTCCGCCTGCACCATCACGGGGTGCGCATCGACCCCGACCGGGCCGACGAGTCGATCGCGTTCTACCGCGACGTCCTCGGCCTCGAGCCCGATGCGGCGCGGCCGAGCTCGCCGACCTTCCCGGGGGCGTGGCTCGACTGCGACAACGACACGCAGATCCACCTCCTGGGGGCGCGGGGGACGTCGCCCTACGCGCTCGGCCCCGACGAGGACCCGGCGGTCCCGCACGTCGCCCTGGCGGTGCCCGACATCGGCGATGCCCGCGACGAGCTCGACCGCGTGGGCGTCTCCTACTTCGCCATGGCGGCCGGACCGACCGAGCAGCTGTTCGTCCGGGATCCCAGCGGCAACATGATCGAGCTCCACCAGTCCGGGACCTGCCGCTGCGAGCGGTCGAGCCGGTCATGACGGCGAGCACGATGGCGCGCTTCGGCGAGTCGACCCGGCGGGCCGAGGACGCCCGGCTCCTGACCCGCGGCGGCAACTACGTCGACGACATCGCCCTGCCGGGCGCGGTGTGGGCGGCGTTCGTCCGCTCGACCGTCGCCCACGCCGCCGTGACCGGCGTCGACGTGGCCGAGGCCGCCACCGCCCCCGGGGTGATCGCGGCTTACACGGGTGCCGACCTCGGCTTGGCGTCGATGCCGCTCGACTTCCCGATCCTGCCCCCGACGATGCCGCGGCCGCCGCTGGCGACCGACGTCGTCCGCTATGTCGGCGAGCCGGTGGCGGTCGTGGTCGCCGAGTCGCGCGAGCTGGCGGTCGACGCGGCCGAGGGGGCGATCGTCGACTACGACCCCCGGCCGGTGGTCGTCGACGTGGACGCCGCGGCCGGCGACGGCGTCGTCCTGCACCCTGGCCACGGGTCGAACGTGTGCACGGTGTTCGACCAGGAGCCCGCCGACCTCAGCGGATGCGAGGTCGTCGTCCGCCACCGCATCGTGAACCAGCGGGTCGCCCCGTGCCCGCTCGAGGTGCAGGCGACGGCCTGCCACTGGACCCACGAGGGCCGGCTCGAGGTCTGGACGACATCGCAGGGTCCGCACCCGATCCGGGCCGTGCTGGCGGGCTACTACGGGCTCGCCCCCGAGCAGGTGCGCGTCGTGTCGCCCGACGTCGGCGGCGGCTTCGGCGCCAAGTCGTTCATGGCGCCCGAGACGCTGGTCCTGCCCGAGCTGTCCCGCCGGTGCGGGCGGCCGGTGCGGTGGACCGAGACGCGGAGCGAGTCGATGCTCGGGTTGGGCCACGGACGGGCCCAGGTGCAGGACGTGGTCATCGGCGGCACCCGCGACGGGGACATCCTCGCCTATGACCTGACCGTCCTCGGCGACGCCGGCGCCTACCCGCGCATCGGTGCCTTCCTGCCGATGCTCACCAAGATGATGCACCCCGGCGTCTACCGCATCCCGGCCACGGCCTGCCGGGCCCGGGCCGTGGTCACGAACACCGTCCCGGTCGTCGCCTACCGCGGCGCAGGGCGGCCGGAGGCGACCGCGGCCATCGAGCGGGCAGTGGACCTGTTCGCGGCCGAGATCGGCATGGACCCGGCCGACGTCCGCCGGCGCAACCTCGTCCCGGCCGATGCCTTCCCCTACGCGACGACCGGCGGAACCGTCTACGACTCGGGCCAGTACGAGCAGGCCCTCGACCTGGTGCTGGAGGCCGCGGACTACAAGGCCCTGCGCTCGGAGCAGCAGGCCCGCCGGGCCGCCGGCGACTGCCGCCAGCTCGGCATCGGGCTGTCGGTGTACGTCGAGGTGACGGGCCTGCAGGGCGGCACCGAGCTGGGCCGGGTCGCGGTCGGCTCCGACGGGCGGGCCCGCGTGCTGACCGGGACGTTCTCGCACGGGCAGGGCCACGCCACGGCGTGGGCGATGCTGGTGTCGGACCGGACCGGCATCCCGATGGACCGCATCGACGTCGTGTACGGCGACACCGACATCGTGCCCACGGGCGGCCTCACCGGCGGGTCGCGCTCGGCGCAGATCGGGGGCACGAACGTGTGGCGCGCCGCCGAGAACGTCGTCGACCAGGCCCGTCGCATCGCGGCCGAGCTCCTCGAGGCGCACGTCGAGGACGTCCTGCTCGACACCGACGCCGGCGGGCGCTTCCACGTCGCGGGCGTGCCGGCGACCAGCTACGACTGGGCGGAGGTCGCGACCCGGGCCGAGGAGGGCGACCAGCCGCTCGTCGCGGACGGCGACTTCGAGCTGGCGCCGTCCGGGACGTACCCGAGCGGCGCCCACCTGGCGGTCGTGGAGGTCGACGTCGAGACCGGCCAGGTCACGCTGGTGCGGCTGGTGGCCGTGGACGACGCCGGCCGCATCCTCAACCCGCTCCTGGCCGAGGGCCAAGTGCACGGCGGCCTGGCCCAGGGCGCCGCCCAGGCGCTCTTCGAGGAGTTCATCTACGACGCCGACGGCAACCCGCTCACCGGCAACCTCGCCGACTACTCGTTCCCGTCGGCGGCCGAGCTGCCGAGCTTCGAGACCGTCCACCTCGAGACCGCGTCGCCGCTCAACGACCTCGGCGTCAAGGGCATCGGCGAGTCCGGATCGATCGGGTCCACGCCGGCGATCCAGAACGCCGTGGTCGACGCGCTCGCTCATCTGGGCGTGCGCCACGTCCCGATGCCGTGCACGCCAGAGAGGGTCTGGCGGGCGATCAGCGAAGGGACGGCCTGACGTGGAGGCGCTGCGGTTCGACGGGCGGGTCGCGATCGTCACGGGCGCCGGGCGCGGCATCGGCCGGGAGCACGCGCTGCTGCTCGCCGCCCGGGGTGCCTCGGTCGTCGTGAACGACATCGGCGCGGCCACGAGCGGGTCGGGGACGTCGACCGAGCCGGCCGACGGCGTCGTCGCCGAGATCGAGGCGGCCGGCGGGACGGCGGTGGCCAGCTACGACTCGGTGGCGTCGCCGGGCGGCGCCGAGGCGGTCGTGGCCGGCGCGGTCGCGGCGTTCGGCCGGCTCGACGTGGTGATCAACAACGCCGGCAACGCCATCCCCGAGCTATTGCCCGGCCTCACGGAGGACCACGTCCGTGCGCTGGCCGACGTCCACTACCTCGGGACGTACCGGACGTGCCGGGCAGCCTGGCCGCACCTGATCTCGGCCGGCGCCGCGCGGATCGTCAACACCGTGTCGGCCGCCATCCTCGGCCTGCCGGGGTGGTCCGGCTACGGGGCCGCCAAGGGCGCGGTGCTGGGCTTCACGCTCAACCTCGCCACGGAGGCCGTGGAGCACGGGATCCGCGTGAACGCGATCGCGCCGGGCGCGGCCACCCGGATGCTGCGCGACACCGCCGGCGACGTGCCCGAGGGTGCGGTCGAGCGGATGACGGCCACCATGCCGCCCCGCCTCGTCGCACCGGCCGCGGCGTTCCTGGCCCACGAGTCGTGCCCGTTGAACGGCGAGATCCTGTCGGTCGCGGCCGGCCGCGTCGCCCGTGTCGTGCTGGCCGAGACCCGTGGCTGGGCCAGCCCCGACCTCACGCCCGAGGACGTGGCCGAGCAGCTCGGCGTCATCCGGGACCTCGATGGTCTCACGCCCTGGACGATCGGGTGACCGGCGGCCTCACATCGGCTCGAGCGCGTCGCGCACGTGGGCGGTCAGGAGGCCGAACATCTCGTCGCCGACGTAGATCCGTTCGTGGGTGACGCCGTCGGGACCGGCCACCAGCACCGCCCCCACGGGATGGGTGTGCACCGTCCCGTCCTCTGTCATCACCGGGTAGGCGGCCGCCTCGACGATCATGGCGTCGTCGGCGACCCATCGGGCCCGCACCTCGGCGGCCGGCAGGCCAGTCTGCCCGGCCGCCAGCGCCAGCCGGTACCGGTGCTCGGCGCCGCCCGTGTAAAAGCGGCGCGCGTTGTCGCGACCTCCGAAGCGTTGACCCTGCAGCGGGAACTCGTAGAGGATCGCGGCAGCCGTGGTCGCCACCGCGGCCTCGTGGTCGAGTGCGCCCTCGGCGGCCATGTGGGCGTGCAGGGCCTGCATCGCCTGGCTGGTATCGGTCATGCTCCTCGCACTTCCTCGTTCGCTAACTTGCGTCCGGGATGCACGATACGCTCGTTGTCGGTACGTCTGCCCGACAGCACCGGGGGAACGGAGGGGACATGCCCGAACGTCACGCCGACCTCGTCGACTCGCTCGATCAGGCCGTCGACATCAGCGAGCGGGGCCTGCACCTGTTCGACCTCGATGCCCTGCCGTGGGAGCCGCCCCGCCCCCGTCCCGGCAACGAGCCGGCCTCCGAGGAGGATCGGCGCAAGGCGGCCGAGCGCTCGGGCGGCGTCGAGGAGAAGTGGCTCGTCTACCCCGAGCCGGGGTCCGACCGCTTCCCGATCTCGATCGTCCGGTTCCCGCCGAACTTCGTCTTCCCGAAGCACTGGCACACCGACGGCGAGTTCATCATGATCCTCAAGGGCACCGCGGTGTTCGCCGGCCAGGAGATCGGCCCCGGCGCCATGGCCTACAACGATGCCCGCACGATCTACGGCGCCGAGGCGGCCGGGCCCGAGGGCTGCGAGTTCCTCATGATCCGGCGGGCGTTCGCGATCACGACCATCGTCGGCGACTGAACCGACGGGCGGTGTGATCGGGGGTCACGCCGGGGCCGAGGAGTCCACCTCCTGGGCGGCGGCGATGGCCTCGCGCCACTCGTCCAGGCGATCGACCCAGCGGAGGGTGCCGGCGATGTGGCGGCGGGCGGCGGCCTCGGCCTTGCGGGCGTTGCCGGCCACGATGGCGTCGACGATGGCCTCGTGACCCTGTTGCGCGCTGTCCATCGCCTCCTTGTGCGTGATGAGGTGACCCTCGTCGACGAGGGCGACGGCGGAGGGGTCGTTGATGAAGGGCAGGTACAGCGCGGCCGAGCTGACCCGGATCAAGGGGAGGAAGTCCTTGACCCGGTGGTTGCCCGAGGCCTCGGCGATCAGCGAGTGGAAGCGGGCGTGGGCCTCGATGCGACGGGACGGGTCGTACGGCTTGGTCGACGCCTCCATGTCGTCGAGGAGGCGGCGGAGGTCGTGCTCCGTCTCGTCCGAGATGCCGGCCCGGGCCGCGAGGCGGGCGGCGAGGCCGTCGATCACCTCGCGCAGCTCGTACATCTCGCGCAGCTGGCGGGCGTCGATCGTCACGACCTCGATCGTGCGGTTCCCGTTGGACGTGCGCACCAGGCCGTCGTTCTCCAGGATGCGGAAGGCCTCGCGCAGGGGCGTCCGGCTGACGCCGAGCCGCTCCGCCAGATCGACCTGGAGCAGCTGGGTGCCCGCTGCGAGCTCGCCGGACACGATCATCTCGCGCAGCTCTCGGGTGACGTCGTCGACCAGCCGGGTCCGCTGCATCGACCGGAACGCTGGCTCGCGGGTGCTCACCGCATGCAGGATACTGCCGTCACGCATGCCTACGGAGCGTATGGCGCGCCGGCCGGCGACCTCTCGGGGACCGAGATCCAGCGGACCAGCCGGTCCCAGAGCCGCAGGCGGGCGCCGGAGCTGTTGTGGCAGTGCGCGGATCCTGCGAGCCGCACGAGCGTGACGTCCGGTGACCGACGGTACATCGCCAGCTCGGCGAGGGGGTCGGGTGACGTGTCGACGTCGGCGTACGCGAGGAGGACCGGCACGTCGATGTCGGGCAGGAGCTGCTGGTAGGGAGCCGGCGCCAGCGCCCCGACCCCGAGGCGGCGGGGCAGCACCGTAGCGCCGGCGTCGTCGGCTGCGAGGACGTCGTCGGGGACGTCCGGGGCATGGAACAGCGGCCGCAGGTGCGACCGCGGGATGTCGAGGTAGCCCCCGTCCCACGTCTCCGGCGACATGGCCGACAGCCGAGCGGTCGCCCCGTCGGCGTCGTCGCCGAGGAAGGAGCTGCCCAGCACGGCCACGCGCTCGTAGCTGCGATGGGCGGCCTGCTGGACCGCCAGCAGCTGCCCACCGAGCGAGTGGCCGACGCCGACCAGGCGCACGTCGGCGCGCGCGGGAACACCCGCCGCCAGCCGGCCCGAGCCGATCCGGTCCGCGAGTTCGGCGGCCACCTCCGCGTTGGCGGCGGCTGCGGTCTCGAACGTGACCTGGTCGGCGTCCCGGGGCCGGGTCGACGCACCCGTGCCGAGGTTGTCGAGGGCGACGACGGCGAGCCCGGCTCCCACCAGGTGCGCGGCGAAGCTGTAGCCGCCACGGCCCGGCACCTCGAGGTGCCAGTAGGCCCGGGTGTAGGTCCCCCCGGGGACGGCGACGACCACGGTGGGACGGGCCGGCAGCACCTCCGGGAGGAACAGCGAGGCCGAGATCTGGCACGGCTCGCCGAGCGCGACCCGGTCGGTGACGTCGAAGAGCAGCGGGATGGGTGCGACCTTCACCGGGCGCCGCCCACGAGGGCGCCGCCGTCGACGAGGAACGTGCCGCCCGTGACCCACGACGCGGCGTCGGAGGCGAGGAACACCGCCATCGTGGCGACGTCGTCCGGGACGCCGAGCCGCTCCAGCGCGTACGTCCGGGCGACGCCGTCCTCGTCGGTCTCCCACAGCGCACGGGCCATGTCGGTCTTCACGATCCCCGGGCAGATGGCGTTGACCCTGACCCCCGGCCCGAGCTCGCCGGCCAGGCTCTGCGTGAGATGCAGCAGGGCCGCCTTCGTCATCGAGTACCACCCGAGCGACGAGCTGCCGCCGCGGAGGCCGCCGATCGACGAGACGTTGAGGATCACGCCGCCGGAGCGCTCCATCGACGCCCACCAGCACGCCTGCGACCACACCAACGGCCCGAGCACGTTCACCTGGAACGTCTTCTCGGCCCGCGGCCGGTCGAGGCCGATCAGGGGACCGGCGTAGGGGTTGGTCGCAGCGTTGTTCACGAGGACGTCGACGGCGCCGAACCGCTCGACCGTGGCGGCGACGCACGCCTCGGCGGCGTCGGGCTCGCCGGCGTTGGCGGCGAACCACGCCACCTCGCCGTCCATTGTCGACGCCGCCTCGGCCAGTGCGTCCTCCTTGCGCGACGACAGCATCACCCGGGCCCCCGACGCTGCGAGCTGGGCGGCGATGGCCCGGCCGATGCCCTTCGACGCGCCCGTCACGAGCGCGACCTTGCCGTCGAGGCGTACCTCCATGGGACCTCCCTAGTGACCGAGCCGGTCGCGCAGCAGCGCGAAGACCGCCGCCGGCGTGACCGGCGGCTGCGGGCGGGCGACGCCGAGCGGCGCCAGGGCGTCGGCGACCGCGTTCAGGACGCAGGCGGGCGCGCCGATCGCACCGCCCTCGCCCATGCCCTTGTAGCCGCCGAGCGCCGCCGACGGGGTCTCGACGTGGCCGTACTCGATGCCGGGCACGTCCGTGGTGCCCGGCATCGTGTAGTCGAGGAATGACGCCGTCAGCGGGTTGCCGTCGCCGTCGTAGGCCATGTGCTCATACAGGGCCCCACCGATGCCCTGCGCCACCCCGCCCGCGATCTGGCCCTCCACGACCATCGGGTTGATCACCGTGCCGCAATCCTCGCTCACGACGTAGCGGAGCAACCGGACCATGCCGGTCTCGACGTCGACCTCGCATGTGCACATGTGGCAGGCGTTGGAGTGCACCGGCCGGTCGAGCCGGTACCGGGTCGTGACCTCGAGCGTCGTGTCGACGTCCGGCGGCAGTGCGGCGATGCCGGCGGTGGCGAGATGCGCGACCTCGGCCAGCGTGACGCCGCGGCTCGGCGTGCCCCGGACCGAGACCCGCCCGGCCGCGACCTCGAGGTCCTCCGGGGCGGCCTCGAGGTGGTGACCGGCGATGGCGAGCACGCGGTCGCGCAACGCTCCCGCGGCCCGGCCGACGGCGGGCGCGAGCACGGGCCCGCTGCGGCTTCCGCCGGTGCCGTTGCCGAACGGCGTCGACGCCGTGTCGCCGTCGTGCACCCGGACGTGGTCGACGTCGACGCCGAGGTGATCGGCGACGACCTGGGCCATCGTCGTCTCGAGGCCCTGGCCGTGGTTCCCCGAGCCGACGGCGACGGTCACCGTGCCGTCGGGGAGCAGGCGGACCATGGCCGCCTCCTGGCGGATGGCGGCGATCGACCCCTGCGGCTCCACGAACAGGCTGATCCCGATGCCAAAGTAGCGGCCGCCTGCCCGGGCCGCCGCCTGCTCGGCACGGAAGCCCGGGTAGTCGATCATCGCCGCCGCCTGCTCGAGCGTCTCCGCCGGCGTGGCGTCCTCGATCACGGCGCCGCCCGGCGTGGGGTGGGGCTGGTCCTCGGCGCGGATCACGTTGCGGCGCCGCAGCTCGAGCGGGTCCATGCCGATGGCTGCGGCCGCCACGTCGACAAGCTGCTCGCGTGCCGTCGTCTCCATCATCCACGGCCCGCGGTAGGCGCCGCGCCGGCAGGTGTTCGTGTGGACCGCGGTCGTGGCCCACGACGCGTGCGGGATGCGGTAGGGCCCGGTGAACCGCGACGCCACCACGGTCCCGGCACCGCCGGAACCGCCGATCGGCAGGGCGCCGACGTCCTCCAGGTGGTCGACCCCGACCGCCAGCATCGTGCCGTCGGCGTCGAGCGCCAGCGTCGCCGTCACCCGGTCGGCGCGGGCGTGCGTCGCGCTGACGAGGTTCTCGTGCCGGTCCTCAACCCACTTGAGCGGACGGCCGAGCGCCTTGGCGGCCGCGGCGACGGCGATCTCCTCGGTGAGCAGCAGGAACTTCTGGCCGAACCCGCCACCGACATCGCCCTGGCGGACGCGCACGTCCGCCTCGGCCAGGCCGAGGGCCCGGGCCAGCACCCGGCGCGCCTCGTGTGGGTTCTGGCTCGACAGCCACACGTCGAGCTGGCCGGCGCCGGGGTCCCACGACGCCAGCACGCCGCGGGTCTCCATCGGTGCGTTGGCCTGGCGCTGCTGGTGGAACGTCGCCGTCACGACGTGGTCGGCGGCTCCGATCGCCTCGGCCGCCGCCGGGTCGTCGTGCCGGGCCGAGCCGGCGACGTTCGAGTTCCGCTCGGGATTGACGAGCTCTGTGCTGGCGGCCGCCGTCTCGATGTCGACGACCGCCGGTTGCGTCTCGTAGGCGATCTCGACGAGCTCGGCCGCGTCCGCGGCGACGTACGGGTCGCAGGCGACGACCAGGGCGATCGGCTCGCCGACGTAGCGCACGTCGCCGCGGGCGAGCAGCCGGACCGGCGCGCCGGGCGCGCCCAGGTACAGCGTCGGTGTCAGCGGGCCGGGTACCTCGCCGGCGAGGTCGGCGGCGGTGAGCACGGCGTGGACACCGGGCACCGCCCGGGCGGCGGCGACGTCGATCCGCGTCAGCAGGCCGCGGGCGACGCTGCTGCGGACGAACGCGACGTGCGCCATCCCCGGGACGCCGAGGTTGGCGACGTAGCGGCCGTGACCGGTCAGCAGCCGGGGGTCCTCGCGGCGCAGGACCGACTGACCCACGAACCGACCCGCGACCGACATCCTGGATACAGTAGCGAGATGGCTGACGATCGCACACACGAATGGGGGAGCGAGTGGGACCGGGTGGCCGACGTCGTGGTCGTCGGCAGCGGGGCCGCGGCCTTCGCTGCCGCTCTGACGGCGGCCCGCGAGGGCGCGGACGTCGTGATGCTCGAGCGCGGCGCGCAGCCCGGTGGCACGACGGCGAAGTCGGGCGGCGGGTTCTGGATCCCCAACAACAGCCACATGCGAGAGGCCGGCGTCGCCGACCCCAAGGACGCCGCCCTGCGCTACCTCGCCCGGCTCGGCTTCCCGGCGCAGTACGACCCGTCGGACCCGACGCTCGGCCTCGACCCCGGCGATCACCGGCTGCTCGAGGTCTTCTACGACCACGCCGCGGAGGCGATCGAGGCGCTCGAGGAGATCGGGGCGCTGTACGTCCCTCCCCGGAGCGGCCCCGCCGGTGAGCGACCCGCCTATCCCGACTACCACGCCGACCTGCCGGAGAACGGCGGCATCCTCGGACGCTCGCTCGGGCCGGGCGCGCCGCCGGGCATGGACCTTCCCCCCGAGCTGCTCGCGGGGCGGGGGCTGCTCGTCGGGGGTGCGATCATGATCGAGACCATGCGGCGCGCCGCCGAGCGCCTCGGCGTCACGCTCCTGCTCGAGCACCGCGTCGTGCACGGCCACCGCAACCCGGCCGGCGCGGTGGTCGGCGTCGAGGCGCACGCCCGCCGGCGGACGGTGCTGGTCGGCGCCCGGCAGGCGGTGATCTTCGGCTCGGGCGGCTTCCTGCTCAACCGGCGCCTGGCCCAGGCGTTCCTGCGCGGGCCGGTGTTCGGCGGCTGTGCGGCGGACACCAACACGGGAGACTTCGTCGACATCGGCATCGAGCTGGGCGCGGAGCTCGGGAACATGGGCCACGCCTGGTGGGACCAGGTGGCGGTCGAGGTCGCGACCCGGGTGCCGTCGACGGCCGAGGACATCTGGGTCGCGTTCGGCGACAGCATGATCCAGGTCGACCGGTTCGGCCGCCGCGCCGTCAACGAGAAGCAGGTCTACAACGAGCGGGGACAGGTGCACTTCCACTGGGACCCGTCCCGTCGCGAGTACCCGAACCTGCTCCTGTTCCAGATCTGGGACGACGCCGTCGCCCGCAACGACGAGGTGACGCCGTTCCGCGGGCTCGTCCCGATGCCGGGCGAACAGGTCAGCTACGTGGTCACGGCGCCGACGCTCGAGGAGCTCGCGGCCGGGATCGACGAGCGCCTCGCCGGGCTGACGGCGGTCACCGGCGGCGTTCGGCTCGACCCGTCCTTCGCGGCCAGCCTCTACGCCAGCGTCGAGCGGTTCAACGCCTTCGCCGACAAGGGCGTCGACGAGGACTTCGGGCGCGGCGACACGCCCATCCAGCGGGCGTGGGCCGGGCCGGGCCGGCCGGGCAGCCCGAACCCGTGCATGGCGCCGATCGCCGGGACCGGTCCCTACCACGCCATGATCGTCGGGGCCGGCGCGCTCGACACCAAGGGCGGCCCGCGGATCAACGAGCGCAGCCAGGTGATCTCGACCGGCGGCGAGCCGATCCCCGGCCTGTACGGGGCCGGGAACTGCATCGCCTGCCCGCTCGGTCAGGGCTACCCGGGCGCGGGCGGCACGATCGGCCCGGCGTTGACGTTCGGGTACCTCGCCGGCCTGAACGCCGCCAAGGACGAGCGCCGGACGCCGGCCTGAGAGGAGCGTGACGATGACCGAGCGTGTGGGTGTGGTGGGCGCCGGGCTGATGGGGTCGGGCATCGCCGAGGTGTGCGCCCGCGCCGACCTCGACGTGCTCGTCGCCGAGATCGACGGGGACGCGGTGGCGAACGGACGCCGGCGGATCGCGACGTCCCTGGCCCGGGCGGTCAAGGCCGGGAAGCTGCCGGGCGACCGTCGGGACCGGGCCCTCGACCACCTGACATTCACGACCGACCTCGACGATCTCGGCGATCGGCAGGTCGTCGTCGAAGCGATCGTCGAGGCCGAGGAGGAGAAGGTCACACTGTTCGAGCGCCTCGACAAGGTCGTCGACGCCTGCGACGCCCTGCTCGCGTCGAACACGTCGTCGATCCCGATCATGAAGCTCGCGATGGCGACCAAGCGGCCCGAGCAGGTCGTCGGGATCCACTTCTTCAACCCGGTCCCCGTCCTGCGGCTCGTCGAGCTGATCCCGTCGCTGCTCACAAGCGACGAGACCGTCGCCCGCGCCGAGGCGTTCGCGACGACGCTGGACCGGCGGGTCATCCGGTCGCAGGACCGGGCGGGCTTCGTCGTCAACGCGCTGCTGATCCCGTACCTCCTCTCCGCCATCCGCATGCTGGAGTCGGGCTTCGCCACCGCCGAGGACATCGACGCCGGCATGGTCGAGGGGTGCGCCCACCCGATGGGTCCGCTGGCCCTCGCCGACCTCATCGGGCTCGACACGACGATGGCGGTCGCCGAGTCGCTCTACGCCGAGTTCAAGGAGCCGCTGTACGCGCCTCCGCCCCTGCTGAGCCGCATGGTCGACGCCGGGCTGCTCGGGCGCAAGACCGGCCGCGGCTTCTACGACTACCGGAGGTAGGCGCGTGCGGATGTCGGTGTCGCTCGGCACCCGGGTGCTCGAGCCGCCGGGCGAGTTCTGCACCGCGGCGGCGATGGCCGAGGTCGGCGCGGCCGCCGAACGGGTGGGGTTCGACGGCGTCTACGTGAGCGACCACCCGGTCCCGCATCCCTCGTACGCCGCCCACGGCGGGCACCACGCCCTCGACCCGTTCGTCGCCCTGGCCTTCGTCGCCGCCGCGACGACGCGCCTGCGCCTCCAGACCCATCTCGTCGTGGTGCCGTACCGCAACCCCTTCCTGACGGCCAAGACGGTGGCGAGCCTGGACGTGCTGTCCGGCGGCCGCGTCCTGCTCGGCGTCGGCGCCGGCTACATGGAGCCCGAGTTCGCCGCGCTCGGCGTCGACTTCGACGAGCGCAACGATCTCCTGGACGAGGCCATCGTCGCCATGAAGCGGGCGTGGTCGGGCGAGCCGTTCGACCTGCGGGGCCGGCACTTCACGGCCGAGGGCAACGAGGCGCTGCCCCGTCCCGTGCAGCGGCCGCAGCCGCCGATCTGGGTGGGCGGCAACAGCCGGAGGGCGATCCGCCGCGCCGTCGAGCAGGGCGACGGCTGGATCCCCTTCCCCAACCCACCCGACGGTGCCGCGAGCCGCCACTCCCGGCCCCTCCGATCGCTCGACGACCTGGGGGAGGGCATCGCCTACGCCCGTCGCCACGCCCTCGCCGTCGGCCGCGAGGCACCGCTCGACATCGCCTTCATGCCCGGCGCGTTCGCCTACTGGGACCGCCGCGCCCTGACGAGCGACGAGATCGTCGACAACTGCGCCGCCATGGCGGACCTCGGGGTCACCTACCTGATGGCGACCGTCGGCGCACCGACCCGGGCGGCCTACCTCGAGCAGCTCGAGCGCTACGGGGCCGAGATCCTCCCGGCCGTGGCCGAGCTCTGACACGCGGGCGCCGTTACTGTCGCCGAACTAACATCCAGGATCCAAGTCGTGAAGAGGGGGCGCCGTGCCGTTCTATTCGATGGACGAGCCCGAGTACTGGGCGCAGATGCCCGCCAAGCTGAAGCACCTCCAGGGCGTCGACGGCATGAACCGGGTCGTCTACTTCGTGCTCAGCAAGGACCCCGAGAACGACCCTGACGCCCCTGTGGCCGCCGTGCTCGAGATGGAGCCCGGCACGGTGATCACGCGGCACGCACATGACTGCGAGCGGTTCGAGATGATCGTCAAGGGCACGTTGGAGGTCGACGATCGCGTGCTCGGCCCGGGCGACGTGATGATCTCGCACGCGCACGAGGAGTACGGACCGCACACGGCAGGCGCGGACGGTTGTACGACCCTCGAGGTCTTCGGCACGTACACGGGGTCGTACATGCCGATCTATCCAGGCCCGAACGGGCCGGTGACGATCGACTGGTCGGAGCCGACCGCCGCGGCCGAGAAGGCCGCGCTCCTGCGCCGTGGCTGACGACGCGCCCGCGGTCGTGGGCTCACGCTTCGCTGCGCAACCCGACTGGCTTCGCACGTTCGACTTCTGGACGGACGCGTCGCATCACGCCGATCCGTATCCGCACTACACGGAGCTGCGCGAGCGGTGCCCCGTCGCGCGCAGCGACGCGCTCGGTGGCTACTGGCTCGTGACGCGCTACGACGACATCCGCGCGGTGCTCCAGGATGGGGCGACGTTCTCGTCCCGCTACATCACCGTGCCCGACACCCCCGAGCCGGCTGGGCCTCGCATTCCCCTCCAGCTCGATCCCCCCGAGCACCGGCACTATCGCCAGCTCCTGCTCTCGCTGTTCAGTCCGGCTACCGCCGAGGCGCTGGCGCCGACGACGCGAGCGATCGCGGCCCGCCTCCTCGACACGTTCGTGCACGCCGGTGGTGGCGACTTCGTAGCGGACGTCGCCGCTCGGCTGCCGCCGGAGCTGCTGTTGCGGTGGTTCGGCTTTCCCGACGAGGGGGTCGAGCTGCTCGCCTGTCTCGACGAGACGATCCGTGTCGGTACGCGAGACCCGTCCCGTCGTGACGAGGTCTTCGCGGCGCGAGCCGAGGCGGACGCGTACTTCCAGCACATCGTGGACGAGCGCGCCGCGACCGGCCCGACGGGTGAGGACGTGCTCAGCGTCCTCGTCACCGCGACCGTGCGGGGACGGGCACTCACGATCGAGGAGCGGAAGCGCATCCTGATGCTGCTCTACAGCGCCGGCCTGCACACCACCACGAACACGCTCTCCAACGCGGTCGCCCATCTGGCCGCGCATCCGACGTTGCGCGATCGGCTCACGCGTGAGCCCGGGAGGATCCCCGACGCGCTCGAGGAGCTCATGCGCTACGAGTCGATCGTGAGTGTCCGCCGAACGCCCCTACGTGATGTGGTCGTCGGCGGTGTGCAGATCGCCGCCGGCGAGCCGATCATGTTGTTCCTCGGCTCCGCCGGTCGCGACGAGGCGGTGTTCCAGGATCCTGACGTCGTGGACATCGACCGGCCGGTGAAGACGCACCTGAACTTCGGCGCCGGCCCTCATCGCTGCCTCGGCTCGCACGTTGCTCGCATGGAGCTGCGTGTCGCGCTCGAGGAGCTGCACGCTCGGGCGCCGGCGTACCGCTTGGACCCTCGGCGAAGCGTGACCAGGCACACGGGCGTCGAGCGCGGTGTCGACGAGCTGTGGCTCCAGGCCTGATGGTCAGCCGGGCAGGGCGATGCCCGAACCCAGGCGAGGGCCGGCTGGGAACGTCGCCGGCATCGTGATCCACCCGTTCACGATGGGCCCGCCGTAGTGGCGGGCCACCGCCTCGTCGATCCGGTAGTCGGGCATGCGCTCGAGCGTGTGGCGGACCATGAGCTGGACCATGGCGCGGGCGACGTTCGAGCCGACGCAGCGGTGGATCCCCAGCCCGAAGGCGGCGTGCCGGTTCGGGAAGCGGTCGAGCTGGACCTCGTGGGCGTCGGGGAACGCCTCCTCGTCGTGGTTGGCGGACACGACCGCCACCTGGAGCAGCTCCCCCGGGCACAGCGTCTGGCCCGCCACGTCGACCGGCTTGCGCGCCTCCCGGGACACGATCTGCGCGGGCGTGAAGTGGCGGAGGAACTCCTCGCACGCGGAGGGGATGAGGTCGGGTTCGTCGAGGAGCCGGCGCCGGGCCTCGCCGTCCTGGGACAGGAACCGCATGGCGTTGGCGTACAGCGAGGTGGTGGTGTCGACGCCGCCGCCGACGACCGTCATCGTGATGCCGACCACGTCGGCGATCGGGACCGGCTCGCCGTCGACCTCGGCGGTGGCGAGCGTGCTGATCAGGTCATCGCGCGGGTCGTCGCGGCGGGCGGTGGCGGTGGCGAAGATCTGCCCCGCGATCCACTGCATGCCGGCGATGGCCTCGTTGTGCTCCGGGCTGCCGGGCGTCGTGTATTGGAGCGCGTGGTTCGGCTCCGCGAAGCGCAGCCACTCGTCCGTCGGCAGCCCGCACAGCTCGAGCACCACGAGCGCCGGGAACGGGTTGCCGTAGTCGAGCACGAGGTCGCAGGACCCGCGCTCGACGACCCGGTCGAGCAGCTCGGTCGAGTACGCCTCCATCTTCGGGCGCAGCCGGTCCACGACACCGGGGGAGAACCACGGGTTCAGGAGGCGCCGGTACTTCGAGTGGATCGGCGGGTCCTGGGCGAGCACGAGCAGGGTCGGCGCGTCGGTCCCGCGGCCATACGCCTCGTTCGAGAAGGCCTCGTGGTCCTGCATGACCTGATACACGGCGTCGTAGCTGGCCACGACCCACGCGTTGTCGGTCTCGGACCAGCCGACCGGGCACCGGCCCCGCAACTCCTCGTAGGTCCCGAGCGGATCTGACAGGTATGCCGCCGAGCGCGAGGCGAAGTCGATCACGGCGCGAGCGTCGGTCATGTACGTCTTTCTAACACCCTGGATCCAGGATTTCTACGCCGGCAACGGGAGGTTGTAGACGCGGGCCGCATTGTCCTGGAGCACCTTGCGGCGCACCTCCGGCGCCAGACCCTCGAGCACCGCCGCGAAGTGCTCGCGGGCGCCCGGGTAGAGGCACGTCGGATGGGGCACGTCGGTCTCGATCATGACGTTGTCGACGCCCACGTCCTCGAGGAGCTTCGACGGGCCGACCCGCTCGAACCAGAAGGTGACGTAGACGTGGTCGCGGAAGTACTCCGTCGGCCGCCGCTGTTGCACCGCACGCTCAGCGGGGTCGGTCACCATCTCGTCGAGCTGGTACTCGAGCGATTCGAGGATGAACGGGATCCACCCGATCCCGCTCTCCGCGGAGACGATGCGGAGGTTCGGCCACCGATCGAACATCCCGCTCATGCACAGGTTCACGATGATGCGGGCGTTGCTCATGTACATCTGCGACGCGAGGATCGCCAGGCGGCGCTGCGGGCCGAAGCTCTCCCAGTAGAGGTCGGCGAACGCCTTGGCCGACTCCGCGGGGCGCCGTAGCTGGTCCGCGCCCCGCGCCGCCTTCCCCCGCTCCTTCGCCGCCCCGGCGCCGATATGGAAGTTGAGGGGGATGCCGGCCTCGTCGGCGAGGCCCCACATCGGCTCGAAGTACGGCTCCGGGAGCTGGGGGAGACCCATGAGCTCCGGGCGGTCCGAGAGCGTGAAGCCGGTGATGCCCTGATCGAGCAGGCGCTCCATCTCGGCGACCGTGAGGTCCATGTCCCAGATCGGCAGCATCGCCTGCGGGAACAGCCGGTCGCCCGAGTCCTTCTGGACGTCGACGAGGAAGTCGTTGTAGGTGCGCAGGATCACGCCCCGCTGCTCGACGTCCTCGATGGCGAAGATGTGGTTCGACGAGAACCCGACGCCGTTCGGGTAGAGGATCTGGGCGTGGACGCCCATGTCGTCCATCAGCCCGAGGCGGGCGGCGACGTCCCAGGCGGCGGGGTCGACCGCGTCGAAGGGCTGCACGATGTGCTCGCCGAGCACCTTCTCGCGACCCTTCCGGATCGTGTTGCCGCCGATCCCCGCCCAGACCTCACCGTCGAGGTACCACGCGGAGACGCCGTCGACCGTGCGGTGGACCGGCACCCGCTCGCGCATCGTCGGGGCCACCCGTGATGTCCAGAGATCCGGCGGCTCGGTGAAGTGGGCATCGCAGTCGACGATCCGCAGATCGCCGAGGACGGCGTCGACGTCGGTCATGGCACCCCCTGGGGCAGCGGCGACTGGGACTGTCACCGAGGCAACATCCAGGATACAATCAGCGGCGGGTTGGTGTCCTGTCGGAGTCGGCCAGTCGGCGTTCGACTCGCCGCGGCGGGTCCCGAGGGGTTGCGAGCTCCGTAGCCCGGCGCGCGTCGGCCGCCAGAGCGGCACTTTCGCTGACGGTCGGCCGGGTCAGAGAATCGGAACGGTATTCTGGATCCCGTTTGCCGGCGAAGGCTGACGTTGAGGAGTGAGATGGTCGCACGAGGCGTAGATGCACCAAACCTGCCGGTTCTGGAGCGCACGCGGCTCGTGGACGAGGTGACGACGCACCTGCGCGAGTTGATCCTCACCGGGGAGATCGCGCCCGGATCCCAGCTGCTCCAGGTGGACCTGGCCGAGAAGCTCGGCGTGAGCCGGACCCCGCTGCGGGAGGCCTTCCGCATCCTGGAGCGGGACGGGCTGGTCCGCATCTCGAACGGCAACCGCACCGTCGAGGTCGTCAGCTGGACGCCCGAGGAGCTGCGCGAGCTGTACGAGGTGCGCGAGGTCGTCGACGGCCTGGCGGCCCGCCTGGTCGCCCGCAAGGGGCTCAGCAAGGACCTCGACCGCCGGTTGAAGCGGGCGCTCGACCAGATGGAGCGGGCCGTCGAGAAGCTCGACCACCAGATCCAGGTCGCCGCCCACACCACGTTCCACGTGGCCATCGCCGAGCACTGCGGCAACTCGCGCGTCGTCGGTCTGCTCTCGCT
>Ga0126377_10000227_pt1 | contig 32673 bp, 26 predicted proteins | sample PanSoiMetPlot_22_FD_92647 | JGI IMG/M metagenome (GOLD analysis project Ga0126377, IMG submission 92647) | Tropical forest soil microbial communities from Panama - MetaG Plot_22 | ecosystem: Environmental > Terrestrial > Soil > Tropical forest > Bulk soil | place: Panama | collected 2016-02-17 | reverse complement strand
CGCAATTTCGAGACCCAGCTCGCCAAGGCCGGCTTCGACACGCTCGTCGCCTGCGAGACCGACGCTTGCGGCGCCATCCCGTTCACGGAAGCGATCGACGCGCTGCCGATGCCGCAGATGTGGATCGACGGCTTCAACTATCGCTACTACGCCGGCCGTAAGGCGGAGGGCGGACGCGAAACCTATGCGGCCGTTCTGGTCAGCAAGAGCAACGACGATATCTATGCCCAGCTCGTGATCGCGGTGGTCGGCGCCATCGAGAACAAGATGGTCGACGCCGGCGCCATGGCGAAGGGGCTGCGCGAAACCGGTCACATCGCGCTCTACGGCATCTATTTCGACACCGACAAGGCGGCGATCAAGCCGGAAAGCCGCCCGACCCTGGACGAGATCGCGAAGCTCCTGCGCGCACAGCCGCAGCTCAACGTGTTCATCGTCGGCCACACCGACAGCCAAGGCACCTACGAGTACAATGCCGACCTGTCACGCAAGCGCGCGGAGGCAGTCGCGGCCGAGCTCGTCAAATCTTACAAGGTCGCGACCACGCGCCTGAAGACCGCGGGCCTTGGCTTCCTCGCGCCGATTGGTTCGAACGCCACCGACGAAGGCCGCGCGCTCAATCGTCGCGTGGAGCTCGTTGCGCCGTAGCCGGGCCGAAGCTTAGGAACGCTGGCCGTCACCGTCGGCGCCAGCAGGCGCACGCGGCCGCTTTGATCGGCTCCGGCGCTTGCCGAAGCCGTATTTAGTTCAGCTTGTGCAGCTTGGCCTTGGCGGCGTAGCCAAGCGCCTTGCCGTCCCTGGCGATCAGCATCCAGCCGCCCGCGGATTTCACCAGCGTGACGGTGGTGAAGGGCGCCAGCTGCTGCACGATCCCGCCGGCGCCGCCAGCCTCCTTGAAGATTTGCAGAAGCTCCGTGCTCACGTGCGTGGGCTTGACCGGAATGATGATCGCGTCGTCCGGCGTGGGCGCCAGCGCCGCCACTTGGCGAACCAGCGGGAAATTCGAGCCGTAGGCGTCCATCTGCGGGAACTGCTGCGCCCCCCAGCGTTGCTCGGTGATGGCCGGCACCAGGCCGTCGACGTGCTGGATCAGCTCGGCCAGTTCGACGAGGCCGTTGCTGTTGAGGTCGGCACGCGCGATCGCATCGAGCAGCGCGAAGGTGAACACTCCGTGCCCTCCGTAGCCCTCGTAGGCCTCCTGGGTGGCGGTGGTTGCCGTGAGGGTGGCGCGACCCGTCGCCTGGATCAGGCGGCCCAGCGCGGCCTTCCGCTCGAGGCCGCCGCGGGTCTTCGCCCGATCGGTGAGTGACCCCGCCTCGCAGGTGTCGAACATCAGCACCGCCTTCTTGGCCAGGATTCGCGCGAACCAAGCCTGCAGCCTGTCCTGGCCGATGGCGCCGCGCACGAGCGACTGGTCGGTGTGGTAGCGCAGGTCGTACGGAAGGAAGTAATAGCGGCCGTCCAAGGTTTTGCCGTGCCCGGCGGCGAAGAAGAGGAACACATCGCGCGGGCGCACCCTGGCGGCAAGCTCCGTGAACACCTGGTCGAGCTTGGCGGCCGTCGCATCCCGGTCGAGGACTTGGCTGACGATCACGTCCTCGTAGTAGCCCTTTCCCGCTTCTTTCAGGGCGGCGCCCAGCGTCTTGGCGTCGGGGACCGAGTAAGTGAGCTTCAGGTCGGCGTCGAGGTAGTCGTTGATGCCGACCACCAGCACGTAGAGGCGAGGCGGCGCCGTGGGCTCGCTCCCGGTCCAGGTGATCGTAACGCGCGCTGGGACCGAGGCGACGAGGTTGGCGCCGTTGTAGGCGGTGAGCTCGATGGTGTTCTCGCCGGGATCGAGGGCCATGGCCTGCTTCAGCGTGATGGGCTCACCCGCGGCGCCGGCGGCCTGCTCGACCACACCTACGGTGATGCCGTTGATGCGCCACTCGGCGCGACCGATGCCGCCGCCCCGGTCGGCCAGCCGTGCCTCCAGGGTGACGAGATCGACGGCCGAGCTGTCCAGCGCCTTGTGCGAGGTGATGGCGACGTTGGGCACGCGGCCGCTGTCGGTGAGGCTGGCAAGGTCGAGCCTGGCGGCGGCGTCTCGCACCTTGCCGCTGGGATCCCCAGCGAGCTTCTCGCGCACGAGATCGGGGCGGTAGAGGGCCTGGTAGAACTGGTCGATGCCGAAGGCCTCGAGACCGCGGACGACGGTCAGCAGCTCGGCGCCTTTGGCCGAGGCGTCAAAGAACCCCTCCGGTGTGATGGCAAGCCACTCGTCCTCGTCGGCCGTAAGCAGCAGCGCAAGCAGCTCGCCCGTCGCCGCGTCCCAAACGCGGGCCGTGGTGTCGTAGCTGCCGGAGATCACGCGCTTTTCGTCGGGTGAGAACGCAACCGATCTGACGGAGGAGGAGTGCCCTTCGAAAGTGCGAACCAACTGTCCGGTCGTCGCATCCCACAGCTTGACGGTCGTGTCGGCGCTTCCCGAGAGCAGCCTGGTTCCGTCACGCGAGAAAGCGACCGCGTCGACCGATCTCGCGTGCCATAAGGTACGGATGAGGCGGCCGCTTGCGACCTCCCAAAGCTTGACCGCCCCGTCGGTGTGACCCGAGACGACCTGCGCCCCGTCGGGCGAGAACGCGACCGATTGGAGGAAGTTCGTAGCGCGCCCTCCGACGGAGTGGACCACCTGTCCGCTTGCCACATCCCATACCTTGAGCGGCTCGTCGTAGCCGCGCTTGGAAAGCAACCGGGTCGTGTCAGACGAGAACGCAACCCAGTCCAGACCACTCGATTTTGCCGAGCTGGAGCCGGCTTTGCCGGAAGCTGCGTCGCTCGATTCTGCTTCAAATCTGTCAACCAATTGGCCGGTGGCCGCGTCCCACTGGGCGACCGCACGGTCCCGGCCAGCTGCGAACAACTTGGTGCCATCAAGCGAGAATGCGACTTTGAAGGCGGAGGGTGTCTTCAAGCCTCGGATGAGCTGCCCGCTCACCACGTCCCACAGCTTGAGGGAGTTGTGACTGCCCGCAAGCAGCCGGGCACCGTCCGGTGAGAAGACGACAGAGTTGGCGACCCGTTCTTCGATCGTGCGCGCCAACCGGCCGCTCGCGGCGTCCCACAGCCTCACCTTGTTGTCGACCGTGAGGAGACGGGTCCCGTCCGGCGACGTCGCCACGGAGGCAACGCCGTTGGAGCGCCCTTCGAAGGTGTGAAGCAGCTGACCGCTTGCAACATCCCACAGCTTGAGATGTTTGAGCCCTTCCTGCGAGAGCACACGCGTGGCGTCGGGCGAAATCGCGATGTGTGTCGAGAGCCTCGGCTTGAAGGTCCGCACCGATTGGCCCGTCTGCACGCTCCAGAACACCAGACCGTTGTCGCGGTCGCTCACCAGCGCGAGAGCTCCATCTGGGGAGAACGCGACCGACGCTGTACCGTGTCCTCCCAGGCCACGAGTCCCCAGAGTGTGGATCGGCGTTCCGTTCGCTGCGTCCCACACCTTCAACGACGTGTTGTCGCCCACCAGAAGGCGGGCGCCATCGGGCGAGAACGCGAGCTTGACGCGGTAGATGAAGGCCGAGGGGGCCTCTCCAAAGGTTTGGACGAGCTGCCCGGTCTCTGTATTCCACACGTTCACGATCTTGTCGCCCGCGCCACCTGTCGCCACGCGGGTGCCATCGGGCGAGAACACGGCCGAGGTGACGCCGGCGCGCAATGACCCCTTGGCGTGTTGAAACATCCGCACGAGCCGGCCGCTCTCCGCGTTCCACAGCTTGGCCGCGCCCTCTCCCCGGCTGCTCGACAGCAGGTACTTGCCGTCGGGTGAGAACCCCACGGAGCTGACCTCGTCGCCTGCGTCCAAGTGCGCGTAGATGGTGCGGATCAGCCGTCCAGTGGCAACCTCCCAGAGCCTGATCGTCTTGTCCTTGCTGCCCGACAGCGCACGCGTACCGTCCGGCGCGAGCGCGACTGCGGTAATGTCGCCCTTATGGCCGGCAAAGGTCCGCACGAGCCGCGTCGTCGCAATATCCCAGAGCTTCAATGTGCCGTCCTCGCCGCCCGTCAGCACGTGGGTGCCATTGCGCGAGAAGGCGGCTGAGCTGACATCGCGTGCGTGGGCGATGAGGGGAACGATTTCGACCTTGGGGCGCTCCTGCGCGTCCACCGCTGCGCCCTGCAACACGAGCCCGAGCAGCGCCAATGCGAGCGCGGGCACATGCAGCATTACCGTCGAGCATCCCAACATCGTCGCTCTCCATCGCTACCTCAACCCCACGATCCGCTATCCGTCATGAACAAGCCCATTTACACGGCGATCACGTCGAGCCTCTCATTGCGTGGTGGCACAATTATTGTGGTTCAGCGCGTCGACCAGCCTTCGGTCATCGGAGTAGGCCAGCGCGCCGTCGCGCCAATAAGCGCAGGCCCGAGCGTTGTCGCCTCGGTTTTTCCTGTTGTGGCCGAGTGAAAGGTAGAGCTGAGCCATACTGCGCTCGTCCCCCAGCTTCGTATGCAGCGCACGCGCGTCCTTGAGCGTCGCCTCGAGCTGGTCGAGATTGCCGCGCTTGTCACGGATGAGAGCAAGCTCACGATAAGCGTGGGCCATCGCGTCCTCGCGCCCCAAACTCGCGTTGAGCGCCAGCGCGTCCTTCAACATCGCTTCTGCCCGCCCCTCGAACTCGGCACGCTTGTCCTCATCGATCTCAGCGCGCTGGCCGTAATGCAGGCCCAGGAGAGTGTAGCTGGTGGCCAAGCCGACCCGATGGCCGAGCGCTTTTTCCATCGGCACAACCCTCTCCAGCGCCTCGATTTGGTCTTTCGCGGCAAAGCCGCTCACGAACAAGCCCAGGCGCGAGCTGAAGAGGAGCATGCGTCCACCGCCGTCCTTCTCGCGTTCCTTGTCGATTGCGCTGACTTCCTCTTTCATCTCGGCGGCCTGGCCGGGATCGTTGCGATCCCAATAGAGCCGCTCCAGCGCGCGGAGTACGCTGATCCGGTTGCGCGCTGGGGCAAGAGCGAGGGCCTGCTTGTAGAACCGCTCCGCCTCGTAGGGCTCACCACGCATCGTGTTGATGGCACCCAACTTCTCGTAGTCCGTGGCCATCTCCTCCTTGAGCCCCAGGGCTTCGTGGAGGGCGACGGCTTGCTTGAGCAGGGCTTCGGCCTGGTCGAGGTCGTAGCGGTGCGTCTCGGCCAGAGCGCGATAATTCCCGGCCATCTCCTTCTTGCGCTGCAAGGCCGTGTTGAGGGCCAGCGATTGTCCGATCATCGCCTGGGCCTGATCGAAGTCCTTGGTGGTGCTGTACAGGTCGCCCAGGCGGGAATAGTCGGCAGCCATGGCGTCCTTGCGGTCCAAAGCCTCGTGGAGGGCGAGCGCTCTCTCGAACAAGGCCTTGGCTTTCTCGAATTCGAGCCGGACGGACTCGGTCAGCTGATCGTCAGGGCGGGCGCCGAACGCGGCCACATTTCTCGCTTCAGTCCCCAAGAAGCGTAAGCGGCCGGCATGCATTCGGCCCAAGGCGAGTGCGGCCGCGGCGACAGCAGCCTTGTTGCGGCGCTGGTCGCCCAGCGCCATCGCGCGCTCCAAGCTCGCCTGCGCGCCGGCAAGATTGCCGCCGCGCAGTTCCAACAGGCCGAGCGCGATCCAGGCGTTGGGTGTCCGCGCATCGAGCTTCTTGGGATCGACCTGTGTGGGATCGAGCTCCAGAGGATCGACCTTGGCGAGATCGAGCATCTTGGCCTGTCGAGGCGCCGCCGGCGTCTTGGCGCCTGTCGGCTCGACGACGCTCTTGGGAGGCGTGCGAGGCTTGGCGGCCTTGGTTGCCTTGGTCGCGGCTTTTGCCACCGGGTCCGGCAGTGCGGATTGAGTCCCGAGGGGCGGACAGATGAAGGGGCCGAGCAGCAGAGCAGTCACGAGGACGGTGGTTTTGCCGACACAAACAATGCGTTGGCGCGCTCCGCACGTCGGAGTCCCCATCGTTCTCTCCTACGCACAAGCCCAGATGGTCTCTGCCCGTCATTTCGCGAAGAGGAATGGGGCGCCGATGCGGCCTTGCGGTGGCTCTTTTGCAAAATTGCAACGTCGCGCCCGCAGACGAACGGGGAGGGATGATGATACCGGAGAGATGGGCGCTTTCGCCGGACGCAGGTACTACTGCTCGCCGCGCTCACCTTTCGCCAGCTTGGCAAGGTCCACCGTCTCGCCCGGCTCCTCTTCGCCCTCGACCTCGAGGAACGAGAACGCCCGCATCGGCTTGCGGCCGCCGCGCGGATGCAATGTGCGGAAGGCCTCGCGGATCGTGCTGTCCTCGAAGGTGCGGCGCACGGCGATCAGCGTGTCCCTGGGATGATCGCAGAGCGAGGCCGCGAACGCGACCTCCTCCTCCGCGGCGGCGCGCGCGGCAGCGAGATTGGGCGCACCGAGCCGCTCGTGCATCTCCTTCGCCAACTCGTCCACGAGCGCCGCGCGATCCTCCGCGCTCGCCTCCACGATCTGTACCAGCGTGGACCAGCCGAGCGACGGCACGCCCAAAAATCCGGAACGGAAGGCCGCACGCGGCTTGCCGTCGAGGGCATCGGGATCGGCATCGGAGAACAGGAAAGCACCCGACACCGCCCACTCGCCGGGCTCGGCAGGGCGTTCGAACACGAAGGTGTCTGACGGATCGAGCCGGATGGTGCGCAAGAGCTTCACCGACGCGGCCCCCCGGTCGCAGGATCGAGCCAGGACGGTGTGGCGAGCGCGCGCACGAGCGAACGGTGTTCGGCGTCGACCCTCCCCATGCGCCTGACCAGCAGGTCGCCGTTGTCGTCGATGTCGCGCCGCACACCGCTTTCCGGTGCAAGCCTGGCGAGATAATTTCTTGCGACCTCGCCGAAGCCCTGTTCCTGCCAGGTGTCGATCGCGACCATGAGGTGGCGCGCGAAGCTCTCGACCAGCGCGCCCGAGCCGAGGCCGTCGAAGCCTTCGTCCTCGAGCGCCGACGAGAGCGGTCGCAGCCCCGCCTCCTCGTCGCCCATGGCCACGGTGCGGATCATGGCACCGAAGACGAGCCAAGCCGGCGGCGCGTTCTCGTCGGCGCGCTCGGGCCAGGCGAGACGTGCGCCGCCCACCAGCCCGCCGTCGACGCGGACCGCATCGGGCCAGTCGAAGGTAATGGGCTTCTCGGGGGGCGCATGCACCGCGAGTGCATCGGCGAGCGCGGTGAGCCCGGCATAGAGCGCGCGCCGCGCCGTCCTGAGGGGCTCCTCGGGCTCCAGCACGACGGCGAATTCCGCCAGGTCAAAGCGCCCGACAAAGACCAGCGTGCCCGCGCCCTCCTCCGCCGCGACGCTGGCGGCATGGGCAAAGGCATCCCCGACCTCCCGCAAGGTCACCAGCCGGAACGGCGGTGGCAGATCGAGCACGGGTCTGGACGAAGTTCGCAGGCGCGTCTCCGGCGGCATTTGGTCCTCGGCGAGGGGTCGGGGGTCGCGTAAGTTGTTTGGAATACTTATAACGTGATACGCACGGGGGCCAGATAGCCGGGATAGCGTATGGCCGATCGGCCGCCGAAAATCGTCATTTGCTCGTGCGAAGACACGATGCCGCTCGACATCGACGCGGTGAAGCGCGGCTGCCGCGGCGCCGAGGTGGTGGGCGCGCATCAGCTCTGCCGGGCCGAGCTCGACAAGTTCCGCGCCGCGGCGGCGGGCGACGCGCCGCTGATCACCGCCTGCACCCAGGAAGCGCCGCTGTTCTCGGAGGTCTCCGACAACAGGCCCGGCATCAGCTACGTGAACATCCGCGAGACCGCCGGGTGGTCGAAGGACGCCGGCGCGGCCGGCCCCAAGATGGCGGCACTGCTCGCGGCCGCCGCCGAACCCGTGCCCGAGATTCCGTACGAGACCTTCACCAGCGAAGGCGTCATTCTGATCTACGGCTGCGACGAGCGGGCGATCGAGGCGGCGAGCCTGCTCAAGGACCACCTCGACGTGACGGTGCTGATAAAGCCGCCGGCCGACGTGGCGCCGCCGCGGGTGACGGACTTTCCGGTGGTGACGGGCGCGATCCGCACTGCCATAGGCCACCTTGGCGCATTCGAGCTCACCGTCGATCGCTATGCGCAGCCGGCGCCATCGTCGCGCGGCGCGTTCGTCTTCTCGACGGCCCGCGACGGCGCGGTGTCGCACTGCGATCTCGTGCTCGACATGTCGGGCGGCGCGCCGCTGTTCACGGCGTCCGACCTGCGCGACGGCTATCTGCGCGCCGATCCGGCCGACGGCGCCGCGGTGCTCAAGGCAGTGCTCAAGGCGCGCGACCTCGTGGGCACGTTCGACAAGCCGCGCTACGTTACTTTCACCGAGGACCTCTGTGCGCATTCGCGCTCGAAGATCATCGGTTGCACGCGCTGCCTCGATCTCTGCCCGACCGGCGCGATCGCGCCCGCCGGCGACCACGTCGCCATCGACGCCCATATCTGCGCGGGTTGCGGGCAGTGCGCGGCGGTGTGCCCGACCGGCGCCGCGTCCTACGCGCTGCCGCCGGCGGACGCGCTGATGCGCAAGTTGCGTGCGCTGCTCACGACCTATCGCGACGCCGGTGGCACGCGGCCGCCGATCGTGCTGCTGCACGACGATGCCCATGGCACGCCGCTCATCGACGCGCTGGCGCGCTTCGGCGACGGCTTGCCCGCCCATGTCCTGCCGCTCGCGGTCAACGAGATCACCCAGGTGGGTCTCGAGACCATCGCCGCGGGCTTCGCCTATGGCGCGTCGGCCATGCGGTTGTTGCTGCGCGCGAAGCCGCGCCACGATGTGACCGGTCTTGCGAAGACGCTTGCGCTCGCCGAGCCGATCCTCGCAGGGCTCGGCTTCGGCGCGGGCCGCGCCGCCACGATCGAGACCGACGATCCCGACGCACTCGGCGCGACGCTGCGCGCGATCGAGATTGCCGCGCCCGCCCCGCGTCCCGCGAGCTTCCTCGGCGTCGGGGCGAAGCGCGACGTCATGCGGCTTGCGCTACGCGAGCTGCAACGAGCCGCGCCGGCGCCGGTCGACGTGATCACGTTGCCCGCAGGCGCGCCGTTCGGCAAGGTCGACGTGAACGTCGAGGGCTGCACGCTCTGCCTCGCCTGCGTATCCGCCTGCCCGACCGGCGCGCTCATCGACGACCCCGAGCGGCCGATGCTGCGCTTCGCCGAGGACGCCTGCGTGCAGTGCGAGCTGTGCAAGGCCACCTGCCCGGAGAAGGTGATCACGCTCACCCCGCAGCTCGATTTCCGCGCCGCCACCGCAACCGCGCGCGTGCTTAAGCAGGAGGAGCCGTTCCACTGCATCCGCTGCGGCAAGCCGTTCGGCGTCAAGAGCACGATCGAGCGCGTCACCGCCAAGCTCGAAGGCAAGCATTGGATGTTCCAGAATTCTGCGCAGCGCCTCGACGTGATCAAGATGTGCGAGGACTGCCGCGTGATCGCGATCACCGAGCAGGAGTTCGATCCCTACGGCGCCCCGCCGCGCCCGAAGACTCGCACGACTGAAGATTATTTGCGCGAGCGCGAGGAGCAGGAGCGCAAGGGCGAGACGTAGCGCCAATTTCGCGCTGCATCCGGTATCATCATCCACATGAGCGAGCCGCCGGTCGATCTCGACGCGTTTCGCGATTTCGAACGAGCGGCCCATGACCGCGTCGCGGAGCGGGCACGGCCTTATGCTTCGCCGGCGGCCTTGCAATTCCGGTGGCGTTCTGGATCGCTTCCGGCACCAGGAGGGCGTGATGGCTGCCGAGACAAAACGCATTCATACCAGCGTGCTGGACATCGCCTACGAGGACAGCGGTCCGAGCGACGGGGTCCCGGTCTTCCTCATGCATGGTTGGCCGTACGATCCGCGCACCTATGACGACGTGGTGCCGCGGCTCGTCGCTGCCGGCTGCCGCACGATCGTGCCCTACCTGCGCGGCTTCGGGCCGACACGCTTTCTGCATCCCGATACTCCGCGCTCCGGCGAGCAGGCGGCCCTGGGCAACGATCTCGGGGAGCTCATGGACGCGCTCGGCATCGCGCGCGCGGTGCTCGCCGGCTACGATTGGGGCGGCCGCGCCGCCTGCGTCGTCGCGGCGCTGTGGCCGGACCGCGTGCGCGGCCTGATGTCGGCCAACGGCTACAACGTGCACGACGTCGCTGCATCGGCGAAGCCGGCGTCACCGGAGCACGAGCAGCGGCTCTGGTATCAATACTACTTCCACACCGAGCGCGGCCGCGCCGGATTGACCGCCAACCGGCACGCCTTCTGCAAGTTTATCTGGCGGTCGTGGTCGCCGACCTGGCAATTCGATGACGCGATCTTCGAGCGGACCGCGGCATCGTTCGACAATCCGGACTTCGTCGACGTCGTGATCCATTCGTATCGGTGCCGCTACGGTTACGCGCCAGGCGATCCGAGCCTGGCGCCGATCGAGCAGCGGCTCGCCGCGCAGCCCCGCATTACGGTGCCGACCGTCGTGCTGCACGGCGCCGACAACGCGCTGTCGGCGCCGGAAAGCTCGCTCAAACACGCCGCCTTCTTCACCGGTCCCTATCAGCACCGGATCGTCCCGAAGGTCGGTCACAACCTGCCGCAGGAGGCGCCTGCCGCCGTCGCGCAGGCCGTGCTCGAGCTCATTGCCACGACCCGGTGACCGCGCAACGCGAACGTGGCGCCAATGCCACAGCGCTGGGAATTCGCCCCTCGCACGCGGCCGCGCTCCCCGCATAAGCCGGCAAATTGCCATTATCCACCATCGAGGTGTGATTTCGGTTGGACTCGCTCGGGGGCGACGATGTTCGGACCTTTCAGCACGCGCCACGCGCGGGCGAGCGCACGAGCGGCGCTCGTAAGCGGCTGCTGCGTGGTCGCGGCTGTACTGTCGCTGTCGGGCCAGGCCCGCGCCGCCGGCGCCGCCTATGTCGTCGACACGTCCGAAGTCTCCGCCGCCGGCTCGTGCAAGGTCGAGACCTGGCTCTCCTGGGCAAGCAACAAGGACTTCACCAGCGTGGCAAATCCGGCCTGCGTGGTGGACGTGGGCACGCCGGTGGAATTCAGCGGCGGGTTCTATCGTTCGCGCGTGGAGGACGAGTGGTTCAGCGGCATGGCCCCCAAGGCCAAGACCAAGATCATCCCGAGCGCGATCGGATCGTTCGGTTTGGCCATTTCCGGGCAGGCGGTCTACGACTTCACCACGCATGAGAACACGGCCCTGTTCGTCAACGTGCCGGCGACCCTGCGGCTCTCGGAGGTGGTGCGGATCAACGTCAATGCCGGCTGGCTGTGGGACCGCATCGTCGATCGCCACTATCTGTTCTACGGCCTCGGCGTCGATTGGCGCACGCCCGACAACGTCTGGACGTTCACGGCGGAGGTCTTCGGCCAGGCCGGTGCCGAGCAGGAAGTGTCGACGGTGACGAAGCCGCGGTTTCAGAGCGGCCTGCGCTGGCGGCCGGTCGACCGGGTGTCCTTCGATTTCATCTATGGCCGCAACGTCTACGGCGAGAACGCCAACTGGTTCACCGTCGCCACCACGCTGCGCTTCCCGCCGCCGGGCGGGAAGGTCGGCAGCGAGTGATTCACTTCGTCGCCTTCTCCAGAAACTTCATCAGCGCGGCGCGGTCGTCGGCCGAGCCGATCTGCTGCTCCGGCATCTTGGTGCCGGGGGTATAGGCCATAGGGCCGACCTCGAACAGCTTCGACACGGTCTCCGGCGTCCACACGATGTCCAGCTTCTTGAGCGCGTCGGAGAAATTGTAGCCGGGCAAGGTCGCGATCTTGCGCCCGAAGATGCCCGCAAGCGTGGGGCCTGCGCGCACGCCGTCGTTGGCGTTCAAGGTGTGGCAGGCGACGCAGGCGCGGAATACCTCGGCACCGGGATCGCCGGCGAACCTGGCCAGCGGGTCTTCCGGCGCGCCCATCACCACATTGCCGATCGGCTCGCCGCGCACCGCATCCCAGCGCCGAATCATGCGATCGGTGCCGCCGGTGAGCAGCGTGCGGCTGTCGGGGAAAAACGCGACCGACCAGACCGGCAGCCCCGGCCCGACCAGGGTCCGCTCGATCTTGCGTGACGCGCGATCAATGACGGCAACCGAGCCGCGGATGCCGGCGGCGGCGAGGAGCTTGCCGTCGGGCGAGAGCGCCAATGCGATGATCGGAATCTGCGCGGCCTCGATCTCGGACTTGAGCTCGCCCGCTGCCGAGAGGACATAGACCTTGCCGTCGGCCCCTGACGTGATGATTTCGCCGTCGGGCGCAACCACGACGGAATTGAGCGGTGTCGGCAGGGTGACGACGACCGGTGCGCCGTTATCCAGCGGCCAGATGCGCAAGGTCGCGTCATAGCCTGCGGTCACGAGGGTGCGGCCATCGGGGCTGAACGCCACGCCATTGACGTTCTGCTGGTGGCCCTCGATCACGCGCGGCGCGCCGCCCGATTCCTTATTCGACGAGAGCGGCCAGAGCCGCGCGGTGTGGTCCCACGAAGCCGACGCCAGCGTCGTGCCGTCGGGCGAGACCGCGAGCGCCACGACCGGAGCCTTGTGGCCTTCGAGCACGGTCGACGGAGTCTGCTCGCCCGGCCGCCAGATCGCGATGCGCGCGTCCTCGCCGCTAGTCGCGATCCGGCCGTCCTTGAGAAAGACGACCGCGTTGACCGCACCGTCGTGGAAACGCAGCACCTGCTCCGCGGCATTTTGCGACAGCGACCAACGTATGACCGAGGTGTCGAAGCTGCCCGAGACCGCCTGCGTGCCGTCGGGCGAAACGGCGAGCGCCCGCACCGGTCCGCCGTGGCCGCGCAGCTGCGCCTGCGCCGCCCAAGAGAGCACGCCGACGCTCGCCAAAATCACACCTAGCCGCAACACCAGTCTCGACATCACAGTTCCGCTTTCACGCCGGCGCATGCATGCATCCAGCCGCCGACGACCCTCGTAGCTCATCCTGATTGCGCTCGCATATGGGCGCAAGCGCCATAAGCCTGGTTTATCGGGAGAGTTCCATGGACCTCAATGCAAAGACCGCCGGCATCGTGATCGGCGCGGTCTTCGTGATCGTCGGCATCGTGGGGTTCATCCCCAATCCGCTGGTGTCGCCGACCGGCCTATTCGCGGTCAACACCGCGCACAATCTCGTTCATCTGCTGAGCGGCGCCGCCATCCTGGCCTGCGCGCTCAGTGGCGTCGCCACCGCGCTGTCGCTGCAGATCTTCGGCATCGTCTATGCCCTGGTGGCGATCCTGGGTTTCTTCTCCCACGGCCCGATGCTGCTCGGCCTGATCCGCGTCAATCACGCCGACCACTGGCTGCACGTCCTGCTGGCCATCGTCATTCTGGCGGCCGGGTTTCTGCTGCCGGGTGAGCGGCGCACGGCGTAACACGCCGTAGGCTATCGAGCGGGCTCCATTCCGAGGCCTCGAATCCTGGCACGTACCGCATCGTCGCGCAGCGCTGTCAGAAACGCCGCGACCGCCTCCCGGTCGCGGCGGCTTTCCACCAGCAGAAAATCGTAGTCCTCGGGTGTGATCGGCAGGAAGCCGAGGCCGTAGAGCCGCGCGACCGACTCGATCGCGATCCCCCAATCTGCGCGACCCTGCGCCACCGCCGCTGCGACCGCATTGTGCGAGCGCGGCTGGTTGCTGTAGCCGGAGGGTCTGGCGCCGCCGAGCAGCCTGTCGATGAGCACGCGGGTGCCGGCGCCGGCGTTGCGGTTGACCATCAGGCAATTCTCGTCGGCGAGCGCGACCTTAACTGCGTCCTCTGCGCTGCGCCCGGCAAAGCGGGTATCGTCCGGCCGGTGCACGAAGCCCTGCATGCGCTGCCAGCCCTTCACCAGCGCCAGCCCCGGGCGCAGCAGGTGGGCGTTGTAGACGCCGCTTGCCGGATCGACGAGATGCACGGGCGCGAGGTCGCATTCGCCGCGCTCGGCTGCGCTGACGCCACCCTGGCTGCCGACCGCGATGGTGCGGGCGGTGAGGCCTTTGTCGGCCAGCGCGCCGAGCACGGCATCGAGCGCGACGCAGTGACTGCCCACGATGACGAGATCGGGCAGCGCGGTCGCCTGGCCGATGAGCGTCACCGGCGCGCGCGCGCCGGCGTCGAGCGAGGACGCCAGCGCATCGATCTCGAGAAAGCCGTCGGCCTGGGAGAAGCTCGTGACCGCACCCGACCCCTTGGCGGTCGGGAACGCCACCGGCCCGTCTGCTCCGGCCACCAGTGCGACCAGCACGAACTCTTTGCGGCCGAGCTCGGAGCCGATGCGCAGCGGCACGTCGGCCTCGATCACCCGCGCCGCCTCCGGCGCCAGGCCCGCACGGGCGCGGATGACGGGCGCGACGAAGGCGTGGAAGGTGAAGATCGCGGAGGTGGGAAATCCCGGCAGCACCACGAGCGGCTTGCCGTCGCACACCGCGAGGCAGAGCGGCTTGCCCGGCTTGAGCGCGACGCCGTGCACGAGAATGCCGGGCGAGCCGAGCTTCGACACGATCCGATGGGAAAGATCGCCGGCACCCTTCGACGTGCCGCCGCTCAACACGATGAGGTCGCAGTCCGCGAGTGCCGCGCGCATGGCGCGTTCGAGCGCGCTCTCGTCGTCGGGAAAGGCGCCGAAGGCAACCGGCTCGCCGCCAGCCTCGACGACCGCCGCCGCGATGATCGCGCCGTTGCTGTCGTAGACGCGCGCAGGGGCGAGCGCCCCGCCGGGCGCCGTGAGCTCGTCACCGGTCGAGAGCACGGCGACGCGGGGCCGGCGCACCACCTCGACCTCGGCGATGCCGCAGGCCGCGAGCATGCCGATCTCGCGCGACGAGACGCGGGTCTTGCGCCGCAGCACCACCTCGCCGCGCGCGATGTCGGAGCCGGCATAGGAGACGAACTGCCCCGGCGCGACCGCGCGGCGCACGTCGATCGCCGGCGCACCCTCATCGGCGAGCTCGGTGTGCTCGATCATGACGACGGCGTCGGCGCCGCGCGGCACCACGCCGCCGGTGGCGATCGTGGTGGCGGTATCCGGGGCGACTTCGAGCGCGGGCGGATGCCCGCAGACGATCACCTCGCCGTTGAGCGACAAGCGCCGCGGCGCGGTGTCGCTGGCGCCCGCTGTGTCGGCGGAGCGCAACGCAAAGCCGTCGACATTGGCCCGATCGAACGGCGGCACGTCGATCGGCGCGATCACGTCATGCGCGAGCACGCGGCCCAGCGCGTCAGCCAGCTTGACCGTCTCGCCCGGCACCGGTGCGAGATCGACATGGCGGGCAAAGCGCGCACGCGCCTCCTCGGCGGATACGACTTCGAGGAATTGCTCCTGCCGCGCGGCGCGACGGATCGCGGCGATCAGATCTTGTTCGGCTGCCTTAGGCTCGACACGCGCGGTCATGGCTTCACACTTGGACGCGTTTTTCTGCGCCGAAAACGCTATAGCGGTCTTACCACGACCTCGGTACCGGGCGGATATCCCTCGCTGTCGGCCGGCACCAACAGCCAGCCGTCGGCTTGCGCCAACGCCGAAAACGGCACATAGCCCGAGGCTATGGGTTCCGCCGTGCCCCCGTGCAAGCGAACCGGGATCACCTCGGCGAGCCCGAGCGTCGAGGTGACCTTGCGCGCCAGCTTGGCCCTGGTGGCGGGCTCCGGCCCGACGCTGCTGCAGAGCCGCGCCATCAGCCACCGCCCGATCACCAGCCATACCGCGAGCGCGGCATCGAGCCGACCCGGCAGCAGCAGGATGGGGCGGGAGCCAACCATCCCGAAAGCCGCTGTCTCACCAGGCGCCAGCGCGATGCCGTGTGCCTCGACGCGGCCGACGCGCGCGAGCGCCGTCACGCTGGCGTCGTGGCGGCCGCTGCCGGTGCCGCCGACGACGACAACGGCGTCGACGCCGGCGTCAGCGAGCGCGGCATCGAGCGCCATCTCATCCAACAGACCACCGGCAACGCCGATATCGCCGGCGACGAAGTCCGCTGCGGCATGGATCACAGGATCGCGCCTGACGGGGACGACACGTACGCGCGGCGCACATACCAGGAGCTCCGCGACGCCGGCGGCTGCGAGCGCCGCCACCTGCGGCCGCCCGACGCGCTGTCCTTCCCGCACGATCGGCCTCCCGCGATCGGTATCCGCGCCTTTGGGCAGCACGCCGTCGCCCGCGGCCACTGGACCGATCAGCTCGACGCGTCCGTCCCGCAGCACGACGAGGTCTGCCGGGGCGACCGCATCCGCACCGGCCGGCAGGGGCTCGCCAACATCGATCGGTGTTGCGTCCGGCAGCAGCGGCACCGGCGCGTAGGAGCTGGCGTCTGAGGTGAGGTCCGCGCGCACGGCCCAGCCGTCGCGCAGCGCGATCGCGGACGACGGAACGGCAGGAAAGACGCAGTCGCCGGCGGCGGTATGGCCGAGCGCGGACGACGCTGCTACGTGGCGCGGCGCCACCGGCGCGACCAGTTCGTCGATCCGAGCAAGCACCCCGGCAAGCGGTGTCAGCCGGGCGATGCGTTGCGGTGGGTCGGGCTGCGAGACCATCGTAATTTGCCATCGCTCGTATGTAATTTGCCGTCGCTCATATATTGTCCATCCGCCACGAAACTTGCCCCCGCGCAAGCGGGCAGCACTAGTGTTGCGGTTCAGCGTTAACTCGACGGGATCAAATGGCCGAGAAGACCATCAATCTGCGCGGGCTCAAATGTCCCCTGCCGGCCTTGCGCGCACGCAAGGCGCTGGCTGGGATGAAATCCGGCGACACGCTGGTAGCGGAATGCACCGACCCCCTCACCGCCATCGATATCCCGAACCTGATCAACCAGACTGGCGACAAGCTCGAAGCGAGCTCGCGCGACGGCGACTTGCTGGTGTTCCGGATCAGGAAGAAATAGCCGGTCTCAAATCCTGAACTCGTCGCGCTTGCGACCCTCCGAGACGTTGAGAAAGAGCTCGTCGAGCGGGATGGGACGTTTGATAGCGCCCTGCTCGTGCGAATAGGTCACCAGCCGCTCGAAATTCCTGGCGTTGCGCTCGCCCAATCCGTATTGCCAGGGATCCTTGCCGAGGATCTGCTCCTGCTCCTCCCAGCCCTCGCGGTACCAGGCGAGCGGCACGATGCGCGGATTCTCCATCCGCTCCATAGCGAGCGTCTTCGCCTCCTCGAACGCCTTGTACATGTTGGTCGCCACCCAGGGGTGCTTGTCGACGATCTCCTGCTTGATCCCGACCACGTGCATGATCGGGAACATGCCGGTCTTCTTGTAGAAGGCGATCTCCTCCTGCTTGTAGTTCGGAAACAGCCGGCCGACCCGCTTGTCGCCGGCGGTGAGCGGCCGGATCAGGTCGGGCGAAAGCAGCGCGTCGATCTCGCCCGCGACCAGCATGTCCTCGAGCGATTGCTTCTCGGATACCTGCGTGATGTCGAGGCCGGGCGGCGGCGTGAAATCGACGTCCTCGTCGAGCTCGCTCAGCCACCGGATCGACTTGTGCGGCACGCCGTAGTCGTGCTCGAGGATGCCGCGCATCCACAGCCCGGCCGTGAACAGATAACCCTTGGTGCCGACCTTGCGCCCGATCAGGTCGGTCGGCTTGGTGATGCCCTTGCTGGTATTGATGAAGATGAAGCCGTGGCGAAAGCGGCGGTGGGGAAACACCGGGATGGCGCGGAACGGCAGGTCGCGGTCGCGCGCCGCCACGTAGCCCGAGCCCGACACTTCGGCGATGTCGAACTCGCGCCCGCGCAGGAAACGCCAATGCCGCGGCGACGGCGCCATGTCGGTCAGCACCGTGAGCTCGATTCCCTCCGGGCGCACGATGCCTTCCTTCAACGCGCGCATGATTTCGTAATCGCCACAGGCGAAGGTGAGTTCGAGCTTTCGGGACATGTCGGGTCTTTCGTCCAGTGTGGCGGATTTGACGTTCCTACCACTATTGCCGCGAGTCCTTCATAGGAACGTCAAATCCAAAGCCACACTCGAATCATAGAGTTGCAGTGTCCCTCTGGTTCCGACGTTGGTATGCGCAGATGCTGCAAGGGGATACGAACGTCGGAATCGGGACGCTAGTCGACGGGATGAAGGAGTTAGACCAGACGCCGACCGCGCTGACAATTCGGTTCGAGACCGATGGCCTTCGGATCATCCCGGCGGCGAGGATAAATGCGGCTAAACCGCGACCTCGCGGAGGAAGCCTTCGACTTTTTCCCGCAGGCTGCCGGCTGCGTTCTCGACTGCCTCCGAGGAGGCCAGCAGCGTATCGGCCGAGCCGAGCGTACTGTGCAGCGCGCCGGCAACCTGCTCGAGCACCGCGACCACCGCCCTGGTTCCTTCGGCCGCGCCGGCGACGTTGTGCGAGATCTCGCTGGTGGCGGCGTTCTGCTGCTGCAGCGATGCGGCAACCGCGGCGGTATGGCGGTTGATCTCCTGCATGCGCTCGGTGTTGCGGCGGATGGCCTCGACCGTGCTCGACGTCGAGGTCTGGACGGCGGCGATCTGGGCGGCGATCTGCTCGGTGGCCCTGGCGGTCTGCACGGCAAGCGCCTTCACCTCGGACGCCACGACGGCGAAACCGCGCCCGGAATCACCGGCACGGGCGGCCTCGATCGTGGCATTGAGCGCGAGCAGGTTGGTCTGCCCGGCGACCTGCTGGATGAGCTTGACGACGTCGCCGATCTCCTGCGCGGCACGCGCGAGCCCGACGATCTCGTCATTGGTCGAGTGCGCTTCGGCCACCGCGCTCTTGATCAGCTCGGTCGCCTGCGTGAGCTGCCGGCTGATTTCCGCAATCGAGCTCAGCAGTTGATTGGCCGCTGCAGCCGCCGCTCCGACATTGGCCGAGGCCTCGTTCGAGGCATGCACCGCCCCGGCCGCGCGCTGCGAGGTTTCGCCGGACGATGCCGACAGTGCCTTGGCGGTCGATCGCATGGCGGCGGCGCTGTCGGTGGCAGTTTTCAGCACGCTTTCCACGCTGTCCCGGAACGACAGAATTGCCCCGTCGATCAGGCCGCGCCGCGCTTCCTGCTCGAACAGTGCAATGCGCTTCTCTTCCGCGCGCCGGCGTTCGGTAGCGTCCTCGTGCGTAGACACCCGTCCGCCGCCGGGAAGCGGACGGTTCGAGATGGCGATGATGCGGCCGTCCGCCAGCTGCACAGTCTTGTCGATCGGCTTGCCCGCGGCAATCTCGCGCTCAGTGTTGCCGATGTATTGCTCGGCGTCTCCGACAAAGATGCCGTTGGCGAAATGCGTCGCGATCAGCTCCCTGGGCGTGCAGCCAAGCTCGGCCTGGCCCGGCCGCAGCCGATACATCTGCCGATAGCGGCTGTTACAGACGGCAAGCCGCCCCTTCGCGTCGAACATGCAGAGCGCCTGGGACATGTTGTCCAGTGCGATCGCGAGCACGTGCCCTTGCTCGCCGAGCCGGTGGTCGGCGATGGCGCTGATCAGGCTCATCCCCAGCACCGCGATGGCAGCGCTGGCCACCCCGAGGGCGAGCGCGGTCGGCGACAGCGACAACGCGGTGATGACGCGCGTCGGGTCCGGAACGATCTCCACCGCGCCCATGGCCGTGAAATGGTGCGAGACGATCGCCAGCGTAAGCAGCAGGGCGGCGAGCAGCAGGTGGCGCAGTCCGGTTCCCCGGACCGCGATGGCAAGGGCCGCCGCGCCGAAGGCCATGCCGAGCAGAACGGACACGAGCACAAACCCGGGCAACCAGGTGATGCGCCCCGGCAGCTCCACAGCCCACATGCCGGTATAGTGCATGCAGGCGATGCCGCCGCCCACGATCGCGCCCGCAACCGGGGCGCCCCAGCGCTGCGGTACGTACACCCCGACGCTGAGCCCCGCCCCGGTGACGACCGCGGCGACTACCAGGGACAGCGCCGTCAAACCGAGGTTGTAGGCGACGGAGATGCCGGGCTCATAGGCCAGCATCGCGATGAAGTGGGTCGCCCAGATGCCGCATCCAGTGGCGGCGCCGGCGGCCACGATCCAGCCCGCGCGCACACGGCCCTCGGTCGCACGGGCGCGGTTGAACATGCTGATGGCGGTGAGGCTTGCCAGGAAGCAGACGACGCCCGCAATGATGACGAGACGCCAGTCATGCTCCGTGGTCAGACACGTGAGAACCCGGAACATGGAGACCCTTGTGCGACATTCCGACAGACCAGTAATCCGTAAACCATTTTTTTCACGTTAATTGAGGTCCCGACATCGCAACGGGTGGCTGATCTCAACGGATGGGCACAACCGCTGCGAGGAGCGGCCGGACATATCCGCACATCGGATAGCCGCCGCGATGACCTGCGCCTATAGTCCGGCGCAACGGTGGAGAGCGCTCGATGTTTACGCAGCGCATGGCGGCTGTCGGGCTCGGGCTCTGCGCGGCTCTCAACGTCCTGCCCGCGACGGCAAACGAGCCGTTTTACAAAGGCAAGCGGCTGACCGTGCTGGTCAATTATGCCGCCGGCGGGCCGACCGACATCGAGGGACGGCTGCTCGCCAAGCACATCGCCAAACACATCGAAGGCAGTCCGAGCATCGTCGTCCAGAACATGGACGGAGCCGGCGGCATGGTCGGCACCGGCTATCTCGGCGAGGTGGCGCCCAAGGACGGCACCGTGATGGGCTACTTCACCGGTTCGGCCTGGCGCTTCGCCGCCAATCCGGAACGCTTCCGCGTCGACTTCCGCAGCTACGAGTTCATCGCCTATCAGCCCGGCACCGCCATCATCTACATGCGCACCGACGTGCCGCCCGGCATGAAGAGCGCGACCGACATCGTCAAGGCGAAGGGCGTGGTGGCCGGCGGGCTCGGCGCGGAGAACTCGAAAGACCTGCTGCTGCGTCTCGGGCTCGACATGCTGGGCGTGGCGTACAAATACGTCACCTCCTATCGCGGCAGCCAAGGAGCGCGGCTCGCCCTGCAGCAGAACGAGATCAACCTCTATTCGGAATCCCCGCCGAGCTATCGCGCCGTGGTCGAGCCGAGCCTGGTGCGGGACGGGCTGGTGATTCCGATCTGGTACGAGGCGCTGCCGGGCGCTGAGACCTTCCGCCCGCCGAGGCAGATGGAGGGGCTCGCGATCCTGCCGTTCCACGAGTTCTACCGCAAAATCACCGGAGCTATGCCGTCCGGCCAGCTCTGGGACACTTACCGGTCGATCCACACCATCAACGGCGCGATGCAGCGCCAGGTCGTGCTGCCCCCGGGCGCGCCGCCGGCCGCCGTGGCCGCGTTGCGCGCCGCGGTCGCACGCGTCAACGACGACAAGGAGCATGCCGAGGAGTCGATCAAGGCCATGGGCTTCGTGCCGGAATGGGTGACCGGCGCCGACACCAACAGCGCGGTGCGGGCAGCGATCACGCTGCCGCCCGAGATGCGCGCGTTCATCGCGGAGTATGTGAGGAGAGCAGTGAAGTAACTGCTCTCACATCGTCAGCACGATCTTTCCGAAGTGCTTGTTCTCGCGCATGTGCGCCTGCGCCTCCACCGCCTGGTCGAGCGGGAAGCGGCGGTCGATCGGCAGCTTGAGCTTGCCCGCCGATACCGCGTCCCAGAGATCGGCGCGCATCCGGCGCCCGATCTCGCGCACCTCGTCGAGGGTGCGGGTGCGGAAGGTGACGCCGATATAGTCGATGCGGCGCAGTGCATGCAGGTCGAAGTCGAGTTCGGCCTTGGCGCCGGCGAGGCGGCCGACATTGACGATGCGGCCGAGCAGCGCGGTCGCCTTCATGGTCTGCGTGACCACCGGCCCCGACAGCATGTCGACCGTGAGGTTGACGCCCTTGCCATCGGTCGCCTTCAGCACCGCCTCGGGCCAGGCCGGATCGCGGGTGTCGATGGCGAGATCGGCGCCGAACTCCTTGAGCCGGGCGCGGCGCGCGTCGTTGGTGGACGTGCCGATCACGATCTTGGCGCCGAGCAGCTTGGCGATCTGCAGGCCCATCAGCCCGACGCCGGAGCTGGCGCCCTGGATCATCACGCTCTCGCCGGGTTTGAGACGGCCGGCGGTGACGAGCGCGTTGTGCAGGGTGATGAGCGACACCGGCAAGGTCGCCGCCTGCTCGAAGTCCATGTTCGCGGGCATGGCGTTGACGCGGCCCCAGTCGCTGACCGCGTATTCGGCATAGCCGCCGTTGCCGGAGCACATCACGCGGTCACCGGGCTTGTAACCGCCCTGCACCTCGGCGCCGGTCTCGACCACCTCGCCCGCCCATTCGATGCCGACGAGCGCACCGATGCCGCTGTTGGGGCCGTGCGGCATGCCGCGCGCAACCGCGAGATCGGCGCGGTTGAGCGCTGCGGCCTTCACCTTCACCAGCACCTCGTTGGGCTTGGGCTTCGGCTGCGGAATGTCGCGCAGCACGAGCCCGTTCTCGCTCGCAACACCAGCTTTCATCACGTCTGCTCCTGGATTGTACGCTTACTCGACCACCACGTTCGCCGCCTTGGCGATGTCGGCCCATTTGCGCGTCTCGCCCGCGAGGAAGGTCGCGAACTCCTGCGGCGAGCCGATGCGCGCCGTCGACCCGAGCTTGGTCAGGAGCTCCACGACCTCCGGCGCCTTCAGCGTCTCATTGACGACGCCGTTGAGCTTGTCGATGACGGGCGCCGCCGTGCCAGCGGGCACCACGATGCCGGTCAGCAGCGTCGCCACGAAATCGGGTACGCCGGCTTCCACCATGGTCGGAAGATCCGATGCTTCCGGCTTGCGCGTCGCGCTGGTGACGCCGAGCCCACGCAGCTTGCCGTCGCGGATCAGCGGCAACAGCACCACCGGACTCTCGAACAGGAAATCGACTTGGCGGCCGAGCAGGCTGGTGATCGATTCCGCGCCGCCCTTGTGCGGCACGCCGAGGAAATCGATCTTGGCCAGCGACCGGAACATCTCGCCGGTGAGATGCGTGACGTTGCCATATCCGGCGTGTCCAAAATTGAGCTTGCCGGGATTGGCCTTGGCAAAAGCGATGAGCTCCGCCACCGATTTCGCCGGGAAATCGGGATTCACGACCAGGATCATGTAGCTGTCGGACACGCTGGCGATCGGCGCAAAATTCTTCACGGGATCGTAGCCGGGATTCTTGGTGACCGCCGGGATCACCGCCAGCGTCGAGGTGTTGCCATAGAACAAGGTGTAACCGTCGGGCTCGGCGGCCGCGAGAGCGCGCGCCCCGAGCGTGCCGCCCGCGCCGGCACGATTTTCGACGATCACGTTCTGCCCGACGGCCGTTTGAATCTTTTGGGCGAGAAGCCGCGCGAGCACGTCGGTCTGTCCGCCGGCCGGCGCCGGCACGATCATCTTGATCAGCTTGTCCGGGTAGGCGCCCTGCGCCAATGCCGACCGCGCGGCCATTGCGCCCGCGATGGCGGACAAAACGGTCCGTCGTGTGATCATAAGCTCCCTCCCGTGCCGGCCGGTTGCTTTGGCGGCTCTGCCTTGTAATGAAGTCGGCATCGCAGTCTATATGAGACCGGACGTCGCGGGCGCATGTTCCGGAAAAGTGGGTATCGGTTTTCCGACAAGAACATGCGCGACTTCAGAAGTCTATAGTGGGCCGCTGCCCGCGAAACCACACCAACGGAACGCAAATCATGGAACGCACCAAGCCCCCTTTCCGGGCCGATCACGTCGGCAGCCTGATCCGGCCGGATGCTTTGATCAAGGCGCGCGAGAAGGCGGAAAGGAAGGAAATCTCCGACGCCGAGCTCAAGCCGATCCAGCAGGCGGCGATCCGCGAGGTCGTGCACATGCAGGAGGAGATGGGGCTCAAGGTCGTCACCGACGGCGAATACAACCGCCATTCCTGGCACCGCGATTTCATGCTGAAATTCGAGAACGTGCAGATGATCCCGTCGAAGCTGACGGTGAAGTTCCATTCCGCCGAGGGCGACCGCCTGCACAGTCCGCCGACCATGCAGGTGACGGGCAAGCTGGCGCGGCCGAAGGGCGGCGGCATCTTCGTCGACGATTTCAAGTTCCTGGTGTCGATCGCGCGCACGACGCCGAAGATCACGCTGCCGTCGCCGACCGTGATGCATTTCCGCGGCGGCCGCGAGGCGATTGACGCCAAGGCCTATCCGGACATCGCCGCGTTCTACGACGACCTCGCGCGGCTCTATCGCGAGGAGATCGCCGACCTGGCGGCCGCCGGCTGCCGCTATCTCCAGATCGACGAAGTGAACCTGGCCTATCTCTGCGATCCGGAGCTGCGCAAGCAGGTCGCCAATATCGGCGAGGACCCGAGCTCGCTGCCGAAGACCTATGCCAAGCTCTTGAATGATACGATCCGGGGTCGTCCCAAGGACATGACGGTGTGCATGCATCTCTGCCGCGGCAATTTTGCCGGCGCCTGGGTGGCGGAAGGCGGCTACGAGCCGATCGCCGAGCTCGTCTTCAACGAGATCAACGTCGACGGCTATTTCCTCGAATACGACAGCGCGCGCGCCGGCGGCTTCGAGCCGCTCCGCTTTCTTCCGAAGGACAAGGTGGCGGTGCTCGGCCTGGTCACCACCAAGAGCGGCAAGCTTGAATCGAAGGATGAGCTCAAGCGCCGCATCGACGAAGCCGCCAAGCACGCGCCGTTGGAGCAGCTGGCGCTGAGCCCGCAATGCGGCTTCTCCAGCGGCATCGGCGGCAACACCATGGATGTCGCCGGCGAGATCGCCAAGCTGCGCCTCGTGGTCGACACCGCGCGCGAAGTCTGGGGCTCGGCGTAACGCGCCTTCTTACGTTGACGCGTTTTCTGCGGCGAACCGGAAGGCGCCACTTCGCCGGAAAACGCTACGCTACGCGTAGCCGCGGCGTTTGCGCTCTGCTAGCCTCTCGAAGCCGTCGTAACAAAGAAACAAAAGCAAGCGTGTTGGGGGAGTATCGTGCAAGAGGTCGTATCGCGTAACCAAGCCACGCAGTCCGAGCCCACCTACAAGCTGAAAATCGAGAAGGACGTCGACATCCCGATGCGGGACGGCGCCATGCTGAAGGCCGACGTGTTCCGGCCGGACGGCGACGGGCATTTTCCGGTGCTCATCAACATGGGCATCTACCAGAAGGACAAGCTCTGGATTCCGCCCGACGATCTCGAGGAAAAGCCCAACCCCTACATGAACTGGGAGACGGTGAACCCGGAATGGTGGGTGCCGCGCGGCTACATCTGCGTGCGCGTCGACGAGCGCGGCTCCGGCAACTCACCGGGGCAGTCCGTGCTCTACTCGGCGCAGGAGGCGGTCGATTTCTACGACGCCATCGAATGGGCCGGTCACCAGCCCTGGAGCAACGGCCGCGTCGCCACCATCGGCATTTCGTTCTTCGCCCGTACGCAATGGTGGGTGGCCAACCTCAAGCCGCCGTCGCTGAAATGCATCGTGCCGTGGGAAGGCGCCGCCGACCAGTACCGCGACATCCTCTATCACGGCGGCATCTTCGCCAACGGCTTCATCTGCGGCTGGTACACCACGCACATGGCGCATCACCTGCTCGGCCGCGCCTACCAGAGCAACCCGGATACGTTTCAAGACAACGTGCTGTGGCGGTTCATGCGCCACAGCCTCGACAGCGGCGCATTCAAGAGCCAGCAGGCGCAATGGGAGAGCATCGACCTGCCGATGTGGGCGGTCGGCAACTGGTCCGGCATGGGGCTGCACCTGCGCGGCGCCACCGAGGGCTACACGCGCGCGGCGTCGAAGCACAAGAAACTGCGCATCCATTGCGGCACGCACTTCCATCCGTTCTACAGCGAGGACGGCCGGCGCGATCAGCTGCGCTTCTTCGACTATTGGCTCAAGGACATCGACAATGGCGTCATGCAGGAGCCGCCGGTCAAGCTCGCGATCCGCACCGGCCACGGCGAATATCATTTCCGCCACGAGAACGAGTGGCCGCTCGCGCGCACGGAGTGGACCCGGCTCTATCTCGACCTCGACGCCGGCGCGCTGTCGAGCACGAAGCCGGCGGCGGCCGCCGCGCGCAGCTATTCCGCCACCGGCGCATCGCACGCCGGGCATGCCTCGGCATCGTCGTCATCGCATGCGACCGGCAGCGGGCTCGGCTTCTCGCTGATGACACCGCCTCTTGAGGAAAACACCGAGATCACCGGCCCGCTCGCCGCGCAGCTCTGGGTGTCGAGCACGACCGAGGACATGGACATCTTGCTGACGCTGCGCAACATCGACCCCGACGGCAACGACGTGCTCGAGGTCGGGCAGCAGGGCCAACCGGTGCCGGTGGCGAAGGGCTGGCTGCGGGTCTCGCATCGCGAGCTCGACAGCAAGCTGTCGCGGCCCTATCGCCCCTATCACAAGCATCTGCGGCGGCTCTGGCTCGAGCCCGACGAGGTCGTGCAGGTGCAGGTGGAAATTTGGCCCACGTCGATGGTGTTCAAAAAGGGCCATCGCATCCGGCTCGACATCGAGCCGCGCGACGGCATCGGCAGCGCGCCCTACACGCACTACCACGCCGACTACAATGACGGGGAGAACACGATCTATTCCGGCGGCGACAGGGAGTCGTTCCTGCTGCTGCCGATCATTCCGCCGGCTACTCGGCCTTGATCCCGGTCTTGGTCACCACGTCGACCCACTTGTCCCGCTCCTTCGCGAGAAACGCGCCGAACTCCTGTGGCGAGCCGGTGCGCACCTCGGCGCCGAGCTTGCCCAGCGCCGCCACCACGTCGGCACCCTTGAGCGCTTCGTTGATCGCGGCATTGAGCTTTTTGACGACCGGCTCTGGCGTGCCAGCCGGCGCCATCACCCCGATGAAGGTGAGCGCAACGAAATCCGACAACCCGCCTTCGATCATGGTCGGGAGCTCCGGCGCCAGCGCGTTGCGCCCGACGCTTGCGACCCCGAGCGCGCGGATCTTCCCCTCACGCACCAGCGGCAGCAATCCTGCGACCTCGCCGAACAGAATATGCACCTGACCGGCGACGATGCCGGCCACGGCTTCCGGCGACCCCTTGTAGGGAACGTGCACGAAATCCGTTCCGGTGCGCAGCTTGAACAACTCCGCCACCAGATGGGTGAGATTGCCGTAGCCCATCGAGCCGAAATTGAGCTTGCCGGGATTGGCCTTGGCGTAGGCGATGAGCTCCTGCACGTTCCTGGGCGGGAAATCCGGTGCGACCACGAGCACCTCGTAGCCCTCCGTCACCTTTGCAATGGGCGTGAACTGCTTGAGGGTGTCGTAGTCGCGGAAGCGATAGACCGCGGGCCCCACCACCAGCGCGCTGGCATTGCCGAACAGCAGCGTGTAGCCGTCGGGCTCGGCGGCGGCGGCCGCCTTGGTGCCGAGCGCACCGCCGGCGCCGCCGCGGTTCTCGATGATCACGGTCTGCCCGAGAATGGGCCCGAGCCGCTGAGCGACAATCCGCGCCGTGAGATCGATCGGCCCGCCGGCGGGATACGGCACCACCACCTTGATCAGCCGCTCCGGATAGCTCTGCGCGGCAGCGTGGTCAGCCATGCCCGGAACAGCGAGTGCCGCCACGACGCAAAGGACCAAGCGGCGAGCAACCATCGGCGCGCCTCCCTTTTGTGTTCTGGTTGCCGACATCATCGCCGCAATTCGCCGGCCTAGCTAGTGTCCCGTTTCCGACGTTCGCATTACTTTGCAGCACGCACTTTTGCGAACGCGCGCCGACGAGCCGGTTCAGGTGAGTGTCCGGCGCGCGCACTACAAGGTGGCCGCGCTGGCCGCTCGCTTGGCTCGCCAGCGCGGCTGCGGAAACAAAGGGACACTAGCAAATTTATGGTTCTAGTGCGGTTTTGGCTCTGACGTTCCGATGACGAGCGTGCCGCAAGACCGATCGGAACATCAGAGCCACCGCACTAGCCGGTCGCCGCGCGGCTGCTATAACAGCCGGCAGTTCGGTACCGTGGTCGAGGGAGGATGTTTCACGTGAAATCTGCCGAGAACTCCAAGACGTCCAAGCAAATGGCCGACGTCGAGATCGTGCTGCATCCGATCCCGAGCCCGGACAGCAAGCCCTACATCATCGTGTTCGGTCCCGACCGGCATCTCTGGTTCTGCGAGAGCGGCACCTCCAAGATCGGCCGCATGAACCCCGACGACGGCAGCTTCGTCGAGTTCTCGACGCCGACGCCGAATGCCAAACCGATCGGGATCACGCCGGCGGCTGACGGCGCACTGTGGTTCTGCGAGAACGCCGGCAACCGGATCGGGCGCATCACCACGTCCGGCGCCATCACCGAGTTTCCTGTCCGCACGCCGGGTGCCGGGCCGGACGGCATCATCGCGGGGCCCGATGGCAATCTCTGGTTCTCCGAGGCGCAGCTGAGCCGGGTCGGCCGCATCACGCCGGCCGGCGAGGTGACGGAATTCTCCGAGGGGCTCACGCCGGGCTGCCGCCCGCTCTCACCCGTCGTGCGCAACGGCGACATCTGGTTCAGCGAATACGAAGCCGGGCAGATCGGCCGCATCACCGTGGACGGCCACGTCACGGAATACAAAATCCCGACGCCGAACTCGGAGCCGCGCGCCATGGCCGCGCATCCCGACGGCAACATCTGGTTTGTTCAAACCAAAGCCAACGGGCTCGGGCGGATCGACATGCAGGGGCGCATCACCGAATGGCCGGTGAAGACACCGGATGCGTCGTTGCGCGGCGTCACCGTGGCGCCCAACGGCGATCTCTGGTTCACGGAAAACTTCGCGAACAAGATCGGCCGCATGGCGCCTGATGGAAAAGTGATCGGCGAATATGCCATCCCGGTGGAAGGCTGCGGCGCGCGTGCCATCATCGCCATTCCCGACGGACGGCTGTTCTTCTCCGCGCACGACGCCGGCGCCATCGGCGAGGTGATCCCGAAACGGTAGGCGCGAATGGAGTAAAGCTGATGAGTACATCAACGCTCGAAGACCGTATCCGCGCGATCGAAGACCGGCTCGAAATCTACAATCTGATCGCCAGCCATCCGCCAAGCGCCGACACCGGTGGCAGCGAGCATATCGCGGCATGCTGGATCGAGGATGGCGTGTTCGACCGCGGCGAGAATCTCTCGAGCCCGCGCGGGCGCGACACCATCGCGAGCCACGTGCTGAGCGCGGAGCACCAGGCCGCGATCAAAGGCGGGCTCGCACATTTCACCGGCTTGCCGCATGTGGCGATCGACGGCGACACCGCCGTGGTGACGTCCTATTTGCAGATCCTGGTGCCGCAGACGCAGGGCGAACCGGTCGAGGTCCCGAATCACGGCAGCAGCAAAGGTTTTCGCGTTCACCGCATGACCGCGAACCGCTGGGAGCTCATACGCACGCCGCAGGGGTGGAAGTTCAAGCAGCGCGCGCTGCGCCAGCTCGACGGGTCGGAGCCGGCGCGGAAGATTTTGCGCGGTGCGCTGAGGAAGTAGGCGGCCTGCCGACCGTGGCTCAAATCGGCATCGGCTTGCCCACGCCCGCGGCGACCGCGCGCTGGTAGACCATCTCTCCGAACGCCATGTCCTCCAATGCAATGCCGAGCGACTTGAACAGTGTCAGGTCGGACGGTGAGGTGCGGCCTTTGGCCTTGCCGGTGACGAGCTCGCCGAGCTCGCGGATGTCGGACCATTTGAGCTTGGCGGCGGCGGTGAGGTCGCGGAACTCGCCCGCTTCCATCATCGCCTGCTCGACCTGATCGGTCACCTTGACCGCCGCGCGCAGCACGGTGTCGGCATCCACCTCGCGGCGGTCGCCGGAATTGGCACCGGCGGCGTTGACGTGGGCGCCCTTGGCGAGCCACTGGGCGCGGCATACCGGCTCGGCCGACTTCGTGATGGTGACGACCACACCCGCCTCCGCCACGCAGGCTTCCGCCGACGGCGCCGGACGTACCTCGATGCCAAGCTCCTTCTCCATCGTCCGTGCATAATCCTCGCGGCTCGCGGCGGTGCGGGCGAAGACATTGACGCGCTTGATTGGCCGCACCGCGCAGACCGCGATCACTTGCGTGCGCGACTGCCGGCCGGTGCCGATCACGCCGAGCGTGTGCGCATCGGGATTGGCCATGAGCCTGGTGGCGAGCCCCGTCGCCGCGCCGGTGCGCAACCGCCCGAACACGTCGGCCTCGATCATTGCCTTGAGCTTGCCGTCGACCGACGAGTACAGCAGCGTGTGGAACTGCCCGCCTTTCATGCCCGCATAGGCCTTGAGGCCGTAGACGTTCTTGGCGCCATAGGCCGCGCCCATCAGGTTGAAGGCGCCGCCGGGAAGCGGTGCGCGCCGGCGCGGGATATTGCTCGTTCCCGGCTGTTCCCAGGTGGCGAACAGCTCCTCGAGCGACGCGATGGCGTCCTTGACGGTGACCAGACGGCCGACATCGGCTTCGGTGATATAGAGCGCGCTCATGTACCAGGCCTCAAGACGTCCTCGATCCAATCCCACATGAAGTGCACGCCGACCGTGACGTTGTCGACCTGGCAGTGGTGGAAGCCGCCCTCCTCGCGCTGGAACACTTTCAGCGTCTTCTGCTTCGAGCCGACGGCGGCGAAGCATTTCTCCGCGAGCGACAGCGGGATCTGCTCGTCGCCGGCGCCGTGCAGCAGCAGGAACGGGCAGGTCATCTTCTGCACGATGCCGTCGAGGCGGAAGCCTTCGAGCTTCTTCAGCGCGGCCTCGTTGCTGTCAACGCCCAGCACCCATTGCAGATGCGCCGGAGGCACCGACAGCGCCAGCACCTTGCCGGAGGCGAGTTCGTCGAGCCGCTTCGCCCAGATGGCGTGATAGTCCCATTGTGCGCCCCAGGCGACGCAGCAGGCGAAGCGCGGCTCGAGCGAGGCCGCGCGCGGCGCGTAGTAGCCGCCGAGCGACAACGCCATCACCCCGATGCGCTTGGGATCGAACTCGCGACGCCCAGCGAGGTAGTCGTAAGCCGCGGTCGCGTATTGCTCGGTCTCCGCGATCAGCGGCAGGTTACGGAAGCGCACGCTCTCGCCGTTGCCGGGGCCGTCGACAATCAGGCAGCCGATGCCGCGGGCGGCGAGGTCGGGCACGCCGTAGCCGTATTGCAGCTCCTTGGTGACGTCGAAGCCGTCGAAGAACACCATGCACGGTGCCGGCTTCGTTCCGGCAACGGCGGGATCGGGATGCACCAGCAGCGCCGGCAGGCTCGCGCCGGCATAGGGCACTTCCACCGCCTCGATGCGCGGACGGCGGAGGATCCCGGCGGCCTCCTGGAAGATCTTCACCGACTTGGCGTAGACGTCCATGCTGCGCTTCGAGCGCGGATGGATGAAGCGCTCGCCTGTCTGGTAGTAGCGCGTCGCCCGCATGAAGCAGGACGCCGCGGTGCGCTTGTGGTCCTTCCTCTCCTCGTCGCGCCCGCGCGCCTCGACCTTGTCGCCCATGCGAGTCCATTCCTCGAACCAGGCGTCGTCGTCGCCGACGTGATCCTCGAGCGCGCGCCCGACGCGATGCACCTCGTCGATCTCGACGCCGGTCCAGGGCGCACCGCTGAGACAGATCAAGAGCCCCATGGACCAGCGATAGTTGTTCGGGAAGTAGAGGAAGGCAGGGTCGTCCTTGCGGCCGATCACGTCACGGTTCCTTCGAATCGATCAGGATGAAGGCGATGCGGCAAGGCTCCGTGCCGCGATTGACCCAGGCGTGATTGGTCCCCTGCTGCACCAGCACGTCGCCGGCCTTGAGATGGATTTCGGAATCGTCAAGCAGCATGTCGATCTCGCCCGACATGACGATGGCATAATCCACGGTGCGGGTGCGATGCATGGCAGGATGCCGCGGCGGCAGACCGCGCTTGGGCACACCGTCGCCCAGGCTCTGGTGCATGGTGCTGGGATCGAGCTTGCGCATCTCCTCGGTTTCCGGCGGGAAATCGACGATGCGGAACACGGACCCGTTCTTGGGCGGGTTGATGCCGATGTCGATGGCGGCACGGTCCTTGGTGCCGGAAAGGTCGGCGGGCGTCTGGTCGGTCACCCACAGCACTCGCGACACCGTCTGCGCGTGCGGGCGCACTTTCTTGTGCGGGGTGGGCCCGTCGATCAGCACCACCGCCTTGTCGTTCTTGTCGACCGTGGTGACGACGCGGCGAATGTCAGCACTCAAAGCCATGGTAGCGTTTCTCCCGTTTTTTGGATGCGTGGCAGGAACCTGCCGGATCGGTCATCATGCAACAACGCAGGGGCGGCGACCAGCGGGTCCCTTAGAGCGGCTGCGCGTCCACCAGCACGAAGGCGAGCGTCGCCGGCTGGTCGGTGCGGTTGCTCCAGGCGTGATTGGTGCCGCGCTGGATCAGCACATCGCCAGCCTTGAGCAGCACCTCGCCTTCGTCCATCAGCGCGTAGATCTCGCCGGACAGCACGATGGCGTAGTCCACCGAGCTTGTCTTGTGGAAGCCGGGATGGCGCGGCGCGCCGCGGTCGAACGCGTCGGTGTGGCCGGAGCCATCGTCGGCCGTGGCCCGCTGCTGTTCGAGCGCGGCAAGGCGCTGCTTGTCGGGTGGATACTCGATGATGCGGAACACCGTGCCGCTCTTCGGCGGCATCAGCCGGAACGCATGGTCGGTGACCTCGGCATCGCCGCCGTTGTCGGCCGGCGCCGATCGCGTCTCCCACAGTTCGGTGACCTCGGCGCTGCCCGGGCTGCGGCGATAGACGTGCGGCGCCGCGCCATCCATCACGAACACGGAGCGGCCGGCAGCGTCGTGGCCGGTCACCACCCGGCGAATCGGTTTGGGCATGCATTGGGCTCCGATGGCTATGG
>Ga0126377_10000226_pt1 | contig 32852 bp, 27 predicted proteins | sample PanSoiMetPlot_22_FD_92647 | JGI IMG/M metagenome (GOLD analysis project Ga0126377, IMG submission 92647) | Tropical forest soil microbial communities from Panama - MetaG Plot_22 | ecosystem: Environmental > Terrestrial > Soil > Tropical forest > Bulk soil | place: Panama | collected 2016-02-17 | reverse complement strand
GCGCGTTGCGTGGATAGCAGGCGAGAAACTCGGTGCCCTCGCGCTTGAGAATTTCGGCAACGACTCCAGCACCGTTCATGGTTACTCCTCCCCGCATTTTTGAAATTTTGGCTGTTCGCTGAGCCGCGGACTTCGTTCTGCTCCCCCCATGTTGGCCCATTGAAGTGGCCGATGTCTGGATATACCCGACTTCGGCCGAGAGGGTGGGGTGTGGGGCGCTTCACCGCCCCGCGGCGTAACCCTGCATGCCGCGCGGATTGGCGGCGGCGCGGCGGCGGCGGCCGTCACGCGAAGCAGCGGTGAGACGGCCTTCGCACCAGTCAGCGTCTACTTCGACGATGTGGCCGCGGCGCTCGAGCTCCTTCACGGTCGCCTCCGGCAGGCGGCTCTCGACCACCAGCACACCCGGCCGCGCGGTGCGCGGCCAGAACGAGATCGGGAAGTGCTCGGAGTGCCAGGCCGGTGCGTCGATCGCCTCCTGCAGGTTCATGCCGGCGTGGACGTGGCGCATGAACAGTTGCGTAGTCCATTGATCCTGCTGGTCACCGCCGGGCGAGCCCCAGGCGAGATAGGATTCGCCGTCGCGCAGCGCGAGCGTGGGCGACAGCGTGGTGCGCGGCCGCTTGCCGGGCGCGAGCGCGGCGGGGTGCCCCTCCTCCAGCCAGAACATCTGCGCGCGAGTGCCGAGACAGAAGCCGAGCTCGGGGATGACCGGCGAGGACTGCAGCCAGCCGCCCGACGGCGTTGCCGAGATCATGTTGCCGGCTTGATCGACGATGTCGAAATGCACGGTGTCGCCGCGCATCTCGCCGGTGCGCCCGACGGTCGGCTCGCCCGCGCCCATGCCGCTCACGGCCCGGCGAGCCCCGTCTTCGCGGCGCAGCTTCACGATCGCACCGAAGCCCTCGACCGAGCCGGGTCGCAGCTCGTGCGAGGCTTGCTCGGTGATCAGCTTGCGCCGCTCGTCGTTGTAGGCATCCGACAAAAGCGTCGCCATCGGCACCTCGGCGAAATCGGGGTCGCCGTAGAACTTCTCGCGGTCGGCATAGGCGAGCTTGGAGCATTCGACCAGCAGGTGGACGAAATCCGCGCTCACGGGATCGGTGTCCGCGAAGTCGAAATCCTTGAGCAGCGCGAGTTGCTGCAGCATGACCGGGCCCTGTGCCCAGGGGCCGGGCTTGCACAGCGTGTAGCGGCCGTAATCGTAGGTAAGCGGAGCCTCGACATGGGCCTGCCAGCGCGCCATGTCGTCGCCGGCGAGCACCCCGTGATGCGGCTCGCCGCTCACATCCATCAGCTTCTGCGTGCGGCAGAAACGATCGATCGCCTCGGCGACGAAGCCCTGCGACCAGGTCTTGCGCGCCGCCTCGATCTGGGCGACCCGATCGCCACCGGCAGCTTCCGCCTCGCGCAGCACGCGAGCGTAGGTCTCGGCCAATGTCTTGTTGGTGAAGAGGGTGCCGGTCGCCGGCACCTTGCCGCCGGGAAGGTACACCGCCGCCGACGTCGGCCAGTGGCTGCGGAACAGGTCTGCGACCGTGGCGATGGTGGCGTTGGCACGCTCGACCAGGGGATGTCCATGCGTCGCGTAGGAGATCGCGGGCGTCAGCACGTCGGCGAGCCGCAGGGTCCCGTAATCGCGCAGTAGCATCATCCAGGTGTCAAACATGCCGGGAACGCAGGCCGCGAGCAGGCCGGTGCCCGGCACCATGTCGAGGCCGAGGCTGCGGTAATGGGAGATGGTGGCCTTGGCCGGCGCCGGCCCCTGGCCGCAGATCACCTCGGTTTTGCCGCGACGCACGTCGTTGAGAATGACCGGTACATCGCCGCCCGGCCCGTTGAGATGCGGCTCCACGACCTGCAGCGTAAAGGCGGTGGCGACCGCGGCGTCGAAGGCGTTGCCGCCCTTCTCCAGTGTCGCCATCCCGACAGCGGTGGCGATCCAATGGGTCGAGGTGACGACGCCGAACGTGCCTTCGATCTCGGGTCGGGTGGTGAACGGGTTCGGGTTGATGTTCTTCATGCAAAGCCTGCCACGACGGATGATGAACAATTAATCACAAGTTGCCGGCGCAACCAACCCGCAGAACAGGCATTCCGCTCACGCTCTGATCGCGTGACGGCTGAGGACATCTGCCGAGTCCATCCTATGCAAGTTGCACCTTCCCAATTAAAGTCACCCTTCCGCTCGCTTGTGCGGCGGTGGACATGAAGGAGGACAATCCATGAGGAAGATCGCATTGGCGCTCGCCGTTTGCCTGGTCTCGTCGGCGCCGGCGTTCGCGACCTGCAAGTCGGATGCGGCCGACAAGAAGCTGGCCGGTGCGGCGCTCAAGAGTTTCATGACGAAGTGCGAGAAGGATGCGAAGGGCACCTGCGAGGCGGATTCCAAGGCGAAGAACCTCGCCGGCGCGGCGAAGAACAGCCATATGAAGAAGTGCGTAACCGACGCGGTCGGGACGTAATCTGATCTGGGATGCGGCGTCCACATCGGGGACCGCTGGGCGGCAAAAAAGGGCGGGCAACGGATCACCCCGTTGCCCGCCCTTGCATTTTGAGGGCGGCAATGTATCGGCGGCGATCAAGCCGTCGGCGCGTAGCTCAGGCTGTCGTAGCTGCGATCCTTCAGGTACTGGTCGAGCCCCCAGCGCTTGACCTGCGCCAGCGTGTCGTCGAACTCCTCGCGCGGCAGCGTCTTGTAGTAGAACCGCTCGCCGCGACCGAACTTCGAGAAGTCCCAGGGGTGGAAGCTCTCGAACTCGGCCGGCACCGCGAGCTTCCACAGCGGCAGATATTTCGGCAGGTCCGCATCCATCGCTTGCTCGGCCCGTTCCAGCGCGCGCAGGTAGCCGCGCACGGCCGCGGGCTCGAAGCGGTCGGGGACCCACCACAACGTCTTGAACGTATCTTCGATGATCTTGCGCAGGCCGAGCTGCTCGGCCATGGCGATCTGCGGCGGCAACAGGCTCGCGGCCTCGACCTCGCCGTCGAGGAGCGCCCTGAGGCGCGCGCCGAAGCCGCCGGTATTCACCACCTTGATGTTCTCGAGCGGCAGATACTTCTCCAGCCGGTAAGGCACGTTGAAGTGGCTGCCCGCGCGCATGCCGACAGATACCGGCACGTCCTTGAGATCCTCGGGGCGGCGGATCTTCGAATCCGGCCGGACGAAAATCGCCCATGGTGAGACGCCATACGCATCGGGCACCATCTTGCCCATGCCGGCGCTGGCGTTGCAGATCGTGCCCCAGAGGCAGGCGCCCTGGATCACCTCGCGCTTGTCCTCGGTATAGGGACGGTCCTGCGGCCGCTGGAAATAGTCGAGATTCTTCCAGCTCGACTGCGTGCCGCGGAACGTCTTCCAGTCGAACTCGACGTCGAGACCTTCGGCGGCGAAGAAGCCCTCCTGCTGCGCGACAAAATCGTAAAGCCCCATGCCCTTCGGGGCGACGGCGACCTGTTTCAAGCTCACGGCCATGGCGTGTCCTCCGCAATTCGTCGGCCGATGTCTTGTTGTGGTGCCGACGATGAAATACCCGAACTGGTTTTATCCCATTACGATGAGCGGATCACGGGTTTCCCCTGACCCTGCTGATGACTTCCGGTTATCCGCTTCATGACGGTTGGTCATGCTTGCATTGGACCTTGCTCCACCGCACTGCTAGCCTGATGCCAACAACGCTGCAAAAAATTCGGGGAGGCTCAAGTCGTGCGCACAATCGTATTGGCCGCATTCGCGATGGCGACCTTGTTATGCGGAGGCGCCGCGGCCCAAGTCACCGTGCTGACGAACGCCACCGTCATCGACGGCACCGGTTCGCCGCCGCAACCCACCATCGCGATCGTGATCGCGGACGGCCGCATCGTCGATCTGGTGCAACCGGGAACATTAACCTGGCTTGTAACAAGTCCCGGCACGACCGTCGTCGACCTGACCGGCAAGTTCGTGGTGCCAGGCATCATCAACGGCCACGGCCATGTCGGCCCACCGCCGCGCGATCCGCAACTGCGGCAATACGCAAGCTACGGCGTCACCACGACGACCAGCATGTATTTCGACCAGGACGACGTTCAGCAGTTCAAGGAGCGTCAGAAGGCCGGTGACCTCCAGGGCGCGCGCATTCTTACCGTCATGTACCGCTTCATGTCTGAGCCGTTCAAACCGGGCTCGGAAGCGAAGACGCCGGAGGAGGCGCGCGCCAAGGTCGACGAGATTGTCGCCAAGGGCGCCGATTTCATCAAGGTGTGGGTCGACGACCAGAGCGGCCGCCATCCCAAACTCACGCCGGAATTCACCGCCGCCGTCATGGACCAGGCGCGCAAACACGGCAAGATCACCATGGCGCATATCGTCGAGCTCGCCGATGCGCGCCGCATGGTCGACCAGGGCGTCAACATCCTGGTGCACAACGTGCGCGACCAGGAGATCCCCGACGACTTCATCGCGACCTTGAAAGCGCGCAATGTGTCCGTGATCTCCACGCTGGCGCGCGAGGAGGCGCTGTTCGTCTTCGGCGACGGCGCGAACGGACCGCCCTTCACCGACAATCCGTTCTTCCAGAAGGGACTGACACCGGAACGCCTTGCGCTCTTGAAGACGAAAAAGCGCGACGAGCAGGCCAACGATCCGGCCCGCACGCGCTGGCTCAAGATGTTCGACACCGACAAGATCAACCTCAAGAAGCTCGCCGATGCCGGCATCCGCTTCGGCTTCGGCACCGATTCCGGCGGTGCGCTCGACCGCTACTTCATCCAGGGCTGGTTCGAGCACCGACAGTTGGAGCTGATGCGCGACGCCGGGCTCACGCCGATGCAGATCATCCAGTCGTTCTCCAAGAACAACGCCGAGATGCTCGGCATCGACAAGGACTTCGGCACGCTGGCCAAGGGCAAGGCCGCCGACCTGCTGGTTCTCGCGAAAAACCCGCTCGACGACATCACCAACATGCGCACGATGGAAGCGGTCTATCTCGGCGGAAAGAAATTCGAATAGGGAGCGACACAATGAAACCGATCCGTTACCTGGCCGCCTGCGCGGTGCTCGCGGCTACGCTCGTGCCGTCGGCCGCGCTGGCGCAGAGCGCGCCGAAATTCGCCATCGACGCCACCTGGCCGAAGGACCTGCCGGAAGGCTGGATCACCGGCCAGCTCGGGGGCGTCTGCATGGGCGCCCAGGACCACGTTTACGTGGTCAACCGCCGCAACATCACCGACGAGGAGAAGGAGACGTCGATCTCCGCGCCGTCGATCATCAAGTTCGATACCGAGGGCAACGTCGCCGGATCCTGGGGCGACCAGACCACCGTCCCGGCCTCGATCCACGGCTGCTTCATCGATCACGACGGCAACGTCTGGGTCGCGGGCAATGCCGACGGCGCCATCCAGAAATATGCCCCGGATGGCAAGCTCCTGCTGCAGGTCGGCACCCGCGGAAAATTCGATTCGGTCGACGGCACGCGGCGCGGCAAAGGCTTGAACGCGGCACGCGACCAGTTCCACATGCCGGCCGGCATGGTGGTCGATCCCGGCAACGGCGACGTCTACGTCGCCGATGGCTACGGCAACCGGCGCGTGGTCGTGCTCGACAAGGACGGCAAGTTCCTGCGGCAGTGGGGGCGGCAGGCCACCGACGAGGAGACGCAGCGGGGCGAGCCCGGCGTGTTCGCCGAGGTCGTGCACTGCATTGCCATGAGCAATGCTGGTCTCATCTATGTCTGCGATCGCCAGGGCAACCGCGTGCAGGTTTTCCAGAAGGACGGCACCTTCGTGCGCAACATCCCGATCCCGAATGCGTCAGGGAAGCTCCCGGACAAACGTGGCACGGCCTGGTGGGTGGCGTTCTCGCCCGATCGCGAGCAGAAGTTCATGTACATGATGAATGGCGGCACCGAGCAGGTGCACGTTCTCGACCACGCCAGCGGAAAAATCCTGTCGAGCTTCGGCCGCCCCGGCCACCAGATCGGCAATTTCACCCATGGCCACACGATCGCGGTCGATTCCAAGGGCAGCATCTATGTGGCGGAGACCGACTGGGGCCGCCGCATTCAGAAATTCAAGATCGTCGGCGGGCCTTAGCCCACTGAACCGGCTCGAGCCCACTGAACCGGTTCGTCGCGAGAGTCGACAAAGAGCGGATGGGCGCTCAGGCGGTGTCATCGTCAAGATATTGCTTGAGAAAACCGGGTTCCACCCATAGGTTCCCGGCCGCCGAAGTTGCGGGCGCGTGACTCAGCTCAAAGCTGACGCGCGCCCGATTCCCTCTTTGGAGCCAGCAATGCAGCGACGGACTTTCCTGCTTGGCGCCGCCAACGTCCTGGCCGGCGCGTCAATGCCGCGCCTCGCCTGCGCCAACGTGCCCAAGCCCTACAGCTGGGACATTGCGCCACCCATGAACAGCCGCGAGGCCTATATCGGCTGGATGGTGGCGAACCGCGGCGAGGATCCGCGTTTCCTCGGCCAACATTGGGGACGCTACGAGGCGTTGCTGCGCAACAAGGACGTGCTGGACGATCGCAACAAGCGCGCGTTCCTGCTGCTGCCGCGCGAGGAATTCGTGCTCAAGCAGAACCTCGGCCGTACCTACGATCACGCGTTCCTGGACATCGGCTACGGCGTCACCATCTCGGGGCCGCATGTGGTGAGCCGCATGACCACCACCATCGACGCCCAGTTCGGCGACAAGGTGCTCGAGATCGGCACCGGCTCGGGCTATCAGTCGGCCTATCTCGCCAATCTCACCGACAAGGTCTGGACCATCGAGATCATCAAGCCGCTGGCGGAGCGCACGCGCGGCATCTACGACGCGCTGATCGCGCGCGGCTATACCGAGTACAAGTCGATCACCAGCAAGAACGCCGACGGTTATTACGGCTGGGAGGAAGCGGGGCCGTTCGACAAGATCATCGTGACCTGCGGCATCGACCACATCCCGCCGCCTCTGCTGCAGCAGTTGAAGGTCGGCGGCATCATGGTCATCCCCGTCGGCCCGCCGGGCGCGCAACGCCTGCTCAAGGTGGTGAAGGAGCACATGCCGGACGGCAATCTCGCCATTGCGCGCTCCGATATCTACAAGGGCAAGGTCGTGCCGTTCGTGGCCTTCACCAAGCTCGAAGGCGATTCGATCAAGGGCACGCACAACAATCCGAAGTGAACGGTCCGGCCGGCGGCCGGCTCCGGACAAACGGGGATTCCCAAGGCGGCCCGCGGCCGCCCGCTGCTCTGCGGCGGTGCGCGCTCTCGTCGGGCGGTGGGACCAGTCGTTGCGAACTCGCTCGCCCCGCAGTATAAATCTCACATAAATACAAGACGTCAGGCTGGGCGCCGCGCGCGACCGGCCAGCCCGGAGGCGATGCACCTGAATCAGACGACCACGGCGACCATCACGTTCCGCTGCCCTCCCGAGCTGGAGTCGATCCTGCCTCGGCCATTGTTGGCCGTGCTCGGATTGCCGGAGTGGTTCAAGGCGATGCCGCAAAAGGCATTCAACGCCGTGCTCCAGAACGACCAGATGACGGTCAAAAAGTGCCCGCCGTTCATCGACGCCATGACCTCCGGCTTCCTGATGCCGCTGGTTGCCGATCTCAAGGTCGAGAACGGCGAGTTCTCCTGGGATCGCGAAGTCCCGCACAGCGCGCTCAATTGCTATCCGCGATCGCCCATCGACTTTCACGACAACACTCAGGTCGCGGGAACGCCGCTCTTCGACGAGGATCGCTTCATCATCAAGTTCAACAATTTCTGGACCATCGAGCTGCCGCCGGGCTATTCGCTGCTGGTCACCCACCCGATCAACCGGCACGATCTGCCGTTCCTCACGCTCACCGGCCTGGTCGACGCCGACCGCTATGTGGACAATTTCATCCACTTTCCGGCGCGTTGGTGTAATCCCGATTTCAATGGCGTGCTGCCGGCAGGGACGCCGGTGGCGCAATGCCTGCCGGTCAAGCGCGACAGCTGGACGACGCAATTCGGAACGATCGCCGGCGAAGCCGCCACGCGGCTGCACGAGATCGCCGGCGCGGTCAGCCGCGAGCCCGGCGTCTATCGGCGGAGGTTCCGCGCACCCAAGCGCTGAACGTCACGCTGCTAGTGTCCCGGTTCCGACGTTCGTATCACTTTGCAGCACGTGCTTTTACGAATACGAACGCGGAACCAAAGGGACACTAGGGCGTGTACTCATAAGCGCTCAGATGTCGGGTTTCGGAGGCGATCCGGCATCCGCCGGCAACCCGCTCCGGGCATTAAGGGAGTTGGAGCCGTTTTAGAGGGTGCTAAGATATCGGCGCTCTGAACTTGCCGCCGCTATCGGGCGGCGGGTTCTGAAATTCGCTTAGTCCCAAGTCCAAGCTAGGAGGAAGCGCTCATGATCAGAACGACCCTTGGCATGATCAGCGTCGCGACTGCCTTGCTGCTCGCGGCGTCGTCCACCAACGTGTCCGCGCAGCTTCAAAAGACGGGTCCGCAGCTGGCGTGCGCCGAAATTAAGGAAGCAGCTTCGTGCAAGGGCTGGAGCGACTGCCGGTGGGTGGAAGCCAGCGGAAAGAAGAAGGCCGGTTGCGTCAAGGCGGCAAAGAAATAGCGGGCGTCTCAATCACGCCGGCAAATGCGGGCTATGACGAGGCCGCAGAGTAGACGCAGCGTCGCAACGTTGTGCTCGCTTGACTCAAGAAGAACCCGCCTCGGGGGATGGACCGGAGCGGGTCTCGCGTTACGCGCTTGCGCTCTCCATCCGGGCTCGCCGCAGGCAGGCGCAAACGTTGCGGCGGCCATCCTGAAGGGCCTCGGCGAAACCGGCTACGTCCAGGGGTTCAGAAGTCTGCATTTTGGAATTGCGGCGAGAATGATGCGGACTTCTGAACCGCCAGACTCGCGGCGTGCAGCCGCCCGACGGCGGAGCTCGGCTTGAGCCAGAATCGCCCGCGCCCCGACGTCGCCACGACCTTCAGCGCCATCGCGTAGGACCGCGGCGCGATTTCGACCGCCGTGCGCAGCGACGCCAGTCCATCGTCCCAGCGGCGCAGCTCCAGCAGGCAGGCTCCGAGACTCAGGCGCGTCTGATAGTCGGCGGGGTCGCGCGCCAGCGCCTGCCGGAACCGCTCCTCCGCCCGCGCATATTCTCCCTCCGCCATCAGCACCGCCCCCATGCCGTAGAGCGCGCCGGGGTGACCCGGCGCAGTCACGAGCGCGCGCGCAAAAGCGAGCTTGGCATCGCCGCGCTCGGCGCGATCGAGATGGAGGCCGCCCAGGACGACCCACAACTCCGCCAGGTCGGGTGCCACGTCGAGCCCTTGCTTGAGCACGGCTTCCGCCTCGTCCAGCCGCCGCAGCCCAAACAGCATGGCGCCAAGCTCCCGGAATGCCTGGGCGAACGGCGGCTGCCGCGTGATCGCGCGTTGGAGCCAAGGCACCGCGTCGGCGGTTCGCCCGCTCTGGTCGAGCGCGATGGCAAGATTGGTCTCGACCACGGGATCGGCGCCCTGCCGCGCCGCCTCCTCGAGCGGAGCAATCGCTTCGTCGGCCCGCCGTTGCCCCATCAGCGCGAGCCCGAGCGCGTGCAGGACGACCGGCAGTCGCGGGCCCTTGGCCAACAACTCGCGCAGCATGCGCTCGGCTTCGTCGGGCCGGCCGTTCTGTATGACCGCCTTGGCCCGTTGCACTGCCTCGTCTACGGCCGCTGCCGCGCTCGCAATCCTGTTCGGCTTTTTCATTGCCCCCTCAGGCATCGATTCGCTCGTCTCACCCTCCTCCTTTTTACGGCATTTTTACAAGCCCCCGCTGGCCTGGGCCGGCCGGTTGCCGGCCCCAAGGCCGACATATTGCGGTGGTGTTGGTTGGCTGGCGCCGCTCGCCGCGATTCCTGCGGCGGCCCCGGCCCAGCGAGATTCCACGTGAAAAAACAGATGTTTGCGCTTGCCGCCAAGGGCGCTCCATGACTCTGGCCGAGCCCCACCTCGATCTCGATCTCAAACCGACGCCAGCGCTTTATCTGGCTGTGGGGCTGGAGGCCGGCGCCGTCATCGCGCTGCAGATCTGCATCATGCGGATCTTCTCGGTCGGCAGCTGGGCGCATTTCGGCTCGCTGGTGGTGAGCCTCGCCATGCTCGGCTTCGGTCTCACCAGCGCGATCATGTGCATTCGCAAGGACTGGTTCGATCGCCATTGGCAAGGCGTCGCGGCGGCCTCGCTGCTGCTGTTCGGCCCGCTCACCGTCGCGGCGAACCTGCTTGCACAGCAGATTCCATTCAACGCCATCTTCCTGGTGTCCGACCCCATGCAGAAGTGGCGGCTGGCTGGCAACTTCATGCTTTACATGCTGCCGTTCCTCGCCGGCGCGTTCTATCTCGGCACCGTGTTCCTCAAGGCGAACAAGATTTTCGGCCGCGTCTATTTTGCCGACCTCACCGGCGCCGGGCTGTGCGGCCTCGCCTTTCTGCTGGCGATGTATCTCGTGACGCCCGAAAATCTCATCGTCGTGCCGCTGCTGCTGTGGTTTGTCGGCAGCGTGTTCTGGTTCTCGGCGCTTGCCGATCGCCGCAGCGTGCTCTGGCTTTCGGCTGTCGCGGTGGCGACGGTCGGCGCTCACTTCGCCCTGCCGACGCTGCTCGACATCCCGAAGCTCGCGGTGTCGGACTACAAGGGCGTCGCCTACGCCCGGAAATTCCCCGACAGCCAGCGCGTCTACGAGCGCGCTTCGCCGTTCGGATATCTCGAGGTCTACTCGAGCTCGTACCTGCACTTCGCGCCCGGGCTCTCCGACAATGCGGCGTTCAGCCTGCCGAAGATGCCCGACAACGCCTATCTCGGCATGTACAGCGACGGTGAGGGTCCGAGCGGCATCATCCGCGATCTGCCAGCGAGCGAGACCGCCTACTACCGCTTCCTGCCGATGATCTATCCCTACCTGATCAAGCCCGCGCCCGACACGTTCGTCGTGCAGTTCGGCGGCGGCATCTCGACCTCGGTGGCGCTGCGGATGAATCCCAAGAGCGTCACCGTGGCGGAAGGCAATCCCGCCGTGCTCACCGCCTTCCGAACCGACAAGGGGCTGCGCGACTTCACCGGCGATGTGCTCAACAACCCGAAGCTCAAGGTGATCGACTACGACGGGCGGCTCTATCTCGCCTACACCTCCGAGCGCTACGACGTGATCGACCTCAGCCTCGCCGATTCCGCCGGGCTGTCGAGCCCGGGTGGCTTCGCCATCGTCGAGAAATATTCCTACACGCGCGAGGCCATGACGAGCTACATGCGCGCGCTTAAGGATGGCGGCGTGCTCTCGGTTACTCTCTGGAACAAGGAGGAGCCGCCGAAATCGGTGCTCAAGCTCTACACCACGATGGTGGCAGCAGCCCGAGAAGCGGAGGAAGGCGATATCGCCAATCGCTTCTTCGTCGTGTCGAGTTACCTTTCGACCGCGACCGTGCTCTACAAGCGCGGCGGCTTCAGCGCCGAGGAGGTCGCCAAGCTGCGCGAGCACACGCGCGCCATGTCGTTCGACGACATCTACTATCCCGGCTTCGAATACGATGAGACGCAGACCGCCAAGGTGCTGGAGGACTACCGGCATCAGATCTTCTTCGAGGCGGAAAATTCGAAAGACGAGCCCGCGGACGAGATGACGCCGGACGCCGCGGCGCCCGCCGACGCCCCGCCGGGCGATCCGGCGGCGGACAAAGGCGGCAGCGTCGTGCCAGCCACCACCATGGGGCAGATGGCTTGGCACCACCTCGTACATGGCGGCTGGGACGAGATCGCCGAACGCTACGTGTTCGACACCCGGCCGCTTACCAACAAGCGCCCGTATTTCGCGGCCTACGTCAAAGCCGGCGACCTGCCGCGCGTCACCGACCGGCTCGAGTTGCTGCAAGACGAATGGGGTTACCTCCTGCTGTGGGCGACGCTGGCCATCGCCTGCGTCGCCGCGCTGTCATTGGTGCTGATCCCGCTCGTGTTCGGCTGGCGCACGATCTTCAGCCACAATCCCGGCAAGTTCCGCACCATCGTCTATTTCGCCTGCCTGGGCGCGGGCTACATCATGGTGGAAGTCGGCCTGATCTCCGATTTCATGCTGGCGCTGAGCAACGCCACGGTGTCTGCCTCGGTCCTGATCACCGGCATGCTGGTGTTCTCCGGTCTCGGCGCGTTTGTCTCGGAGCGATTTCTCGATCGCGCGCGCAGCGTCATGCCGAAGGTCTTCATCGCCATCAGCGTGCTGCTGATCGGCTATGGATTGCTCCTCGACCGCCTGCTCGACCTGATCGGGACCCTGCCCTACGGCCTGCGCCTGCTGTTCTGCTTTGCCTTGATCTTCCCGCCGGCGTTTTTGATGGGCTTCCCGATGCCGATGGCGATGACCTCGCTGGCGCGGCTCGGCAAGGACCACATGTTCCTGTGGGCCTGGGGCATCAACGGCTGCTTCTCGGTCATCGGCGCCGCCGCGGTGCCCATCATCGCGACGTCCTTCGGGCTGAACGCGGTGCTGATGATCGCCGGCTTCGCCTATCTCGTCGCGATCCCGGCGTTCTTCGCGGTGCTGCTGCCGCTCAAGCGCGCACCCGCGTCCGCACCGGCTTCGACGAACCCGGCACCCACGCCTGCATGACCACGGAGCGCGGCATGACGAGGCGTGCACCGCTGGCCGGCATCGCACTCGTTACCGCCGGTCTGCTGCTGCAAGGCTCAGGCGCCGCCGCGCCCGCACCTGCCGCTTCCTCGCCCAACACTCCGGCACCCAAAGCTCCGGCACCCAAAACTCCAGCACCCAAGCCAGCCGCGCCCAAGCCCGCGGCGCTCAAGCGCGAGCTGGCGCCGATGGCCGCGTCGAAGACCGCCTTGGTGCCGTTCGAGGCCTCGCCGTTCCCCTATCGCGGCGACGTGCCGGAGAAGAACCGGACGTTTCTCGACGTGGTCGAGGGCGACCGGCGCGGTCACTACTCCGCGCGCGGCGGAACCTATTGGGAGGATCAGACCTACAGCGATCAGCGCGTGCTGCTGCACATCCCGAAAGGTTTCGATGCGCGGCGGCCCGCGCTGATGGTCGTGTTCTTCCACGGCAATGAGGCCACGCTCACCCGCGACGTCCGCAGTCGCCAGGCGGTGCCGCGGCAGGTCGCGGAATCCGGGCTCAATGCGGTGCTGGTCGCGCCGCAATTCGCAGTGAACGCGCTCGACTCCAGTGCCGGCCGCTTCTGGGAGCCCGGCGTGTTCACGGAGTTTCTCCGCGAGGCGGCGGAACGCCTGACCGAGCTCTATGGCGACGAGCGGACGCGCGGCGCGTTCCAGGGCGCACCGGTCGTGATCGCGGCCTATAGCGGCGGCTACAATCCGGCGGCGTTCATCCTGCATTCCGGCCGCGCCGACGACCGCCTGCGCGGCGTGGTGCTGCTCGACGCGCCGTTTGGCGAGCTCGACAAGTTTGCCGACTGGCTGGCGCGCCGGCCGCCGGCCTTCTTCGTCAGCGCCTTCGGCAAGGCGGCGCGCGAGGAGAACACCCAACTGCAGCGCCTCTTGACCGAGCGCGGCGTGCGCTTCCAGAGCGGGCTGCCAGCAACGCTGGCGCGCGGCAGCGTGGCGTTCATCCCCTCCAACGAAGAGGTCAAGCACGTGGATTTCGTGACGGAGGCCTGGGTCAACGACCCGCTCAAGGTGGTGCTGCGCCGGATCGCCGGATTTTCGCGCGCTGCAGGCGCGACCGGGCCAACTCCGCCGAAGAAATAAACTCCAGGCGGCTCGAGCCCGAAGTTCGACGCGCCGGATTAAGCCGCGATTAAGCTTGACGAAAGTTTTTATGCCGCGCGCCGGGCTTCCTCGTTCTTAGTTGCCAGGCACCGGGTTTTCACCGGATGCCAATTATGAATAAGTCCGTGAGATAACCCCGGGCAACAACATCAGTTCGCGACAACCGCGGCCTCGGACAGGGGGCAAGCCGATGCTGCTTCGCAGCATTCGATCTCAGCTGCTGGGGCTGGTGGTCGCCACCGTCGTCCCCTTCACGGCCCTGATCGGGATCGGCCTTGCGGGCCAGTGGCGCAGCGACCGGGCCGAGGCCATCGAGCGCGCGCGCAACGAGGCGCGACTGCTGGCGGCGGAAATCGACGACTACATCGGCAATCTCGAAAATCTGCTGACCGGATTGAGCGTGGCGGTATCGCCGAGCCCGGCCGACGCGAAACACAACAACGCGTTGCTGGAGCAGGTGCGCCGCGAATTGCCGCCGATCATCAGCAATATCCTGCTGATCTCGCTCGACGGCACCATCATCGGCAGCACTCTGGAGAGTTTCAATGCCAATGTCGCCGACCGCAAGTATTTTGGGCAGGTTCTCGCCGGACAGCGCGTCGCGATCGAGGTGATCCGCGCGCGCACGAGCGGGCGAATGGTGGTCACCGTCGCCCGGCCGGTCGAGGATCGCTCCGGCCGTTTGCGTGCGGTCATCGCGATCGGGCTTCTGCTCGAACACTTGCAGGACGCGTTACGGGTGCAGGCACTTCCAGCTGGCAGCATCATGAGCGTCGTCGACGACAAGGGCATCGTCATTGCGCGCAGCACCGATGGCGCGCACTGGATCGGCCGCGACGTCGGCGACTCGGACATGGTCGCGCGACACCTCGCCGCCAAGGAGATCAGTGAGGTGGCGGTCTGGCCGGACGGCGTCGAACGCATTACCGGTTCTGCGACGTCCCACATCGTTCCATGGCAGGTCTCGGTCGGGCTGCCGATGGATGTCGCCTTCGCCGCGGTCGCGGCGCGGCTCGGATGGGCCGCGTTGTTCATCTTCGGCACGCTGCTGACCGCCTTCGCCATCGCCTGGATGCTGTCCGGTCGCATCGTCCGCCCGCTGTGGCAGCTCGGCAAGGACGCCTCCACGCTCGCCGCCGGCGAGCTCAGCCATCGCAGCGCCGTCCACACTCATGACGAGGTCGGCGCGCTCGCCGATAATTTCAATCAGATGGCGGCATCGCTCGAGCGTCGTGAGGATGAAGCGCGCTGCGCAGCCGACGAACTGCGCAAGGCCAAGGACACGCTCGCCGCGGTGATCGATGCATCGCCGGTGGCAATCGTCTGCTCGGACGTCGACCGCAATCTCGTGCTCTGGAGTCAGGGTGCCGAGCAGATCTTCGGTTACTGCGCCGACGAAGTGCTCGGCCGGCGGACCAAGCTCATACCGCAAGGCGAGGAGGCGGTCTCGCAGACGCTGTTCGATCGCGCCTTCCGGGGCGAGACCGTTCGCGACGTGCAGCTCAGGCGCCGGCGCAAGGACGCCACGCTGGTCGATGTGCGGGTCGCCGCCGCGCCGATGTACAACCTCGACGGCACCGTCCGCGGCGTCGCATGGGCCTACGAAGACATCACCGACCGCAAGAAGGCCGAGGAACAATTGCGGCGGCTCGCCCACTACGATCAGCTCACCGGTCTGCCCAACCGGCTTTCGTTGCAGAAGGAGCTGGGGCGGCTGCTCTCCGGCGATCGCCGCGACAAGCCGACCGCGATCGCGCTATTCGACCTCGACGGCTTCAAGGATGTGAACGACACGCTCGGCCACTCGACAGGCGACGAAATGTTGATGGAGGTGGGGCAGCGATTGATCGGCGTCGCCGAGCTCCGCAGCGAGGTCGGTCTGGTGAGCCGGCTCGGCGGCGACGAGTTCGTCGCGGTGTTTCCGAACTGCGGGGACCCGCGCGTGGTCGGCGAAATCGTCGAGGCCATGCTCAAGCGCCTGTCGGAGCCGTACACCATCAACGACCACGTCCTGCACATCGACGCGAGCGTAGGCGTCGCCATTGCTCCCAACGACGGCGCCAACGTCGACGAGCTGATCGCGAACGCCGACCTTGCACTCTATCAGGCGAAGTCGGACGGCGGCCGTGTCTGCCGCTTTTTCATGCCGATCTTGCGCGCGCAGGCGCAGGCGCGGCGCGGCCTCGACATCGATCTGCGAAGGGCCTTCGCCCAGAACGAGTTCGAGCTTTATTTCCAGCCGCAGGTTCGGCTCGCGGACGCGGCGGTGGTCGGTGCGGAGGCGCTGCTACGTTGGCGGCATCCGCACCGCGGCGTCCTGGGGCCGGGCGCCTTCATCGAGACGCTGGGCGAAAGCTCGATCTCACCGGAGGTCGGCCGATGGATAATCATGACCGCTTGCCGGAAAGCCGCGGAGTGGCGAGCAATGGGCTTTCCGCTCATCCGTGTCGCCGCCAACCTGTTTCCGAGCCAAGCGCACGATGAGGGCCTGGTACAGGACGTCGACGACGCGCTGCGGGCGACCGGGCTGCCGCCCGAGGCGCTCGAGCTCGAGATCACGGAATATGTCGCCTTCAACTACGAGGATCCGACCGGGCCGCTGCTGAAACTGCACGAGAAGGGTGTGCGGCTCGCGTTCGACGACTTCGGCACCGGCTACGCCTCGCTCAATTACCTGACCCGCTTCCCGGTCTCGCGCATCAAGATCGACCGCAGCTTCGTCGGCAAGATCACCGACAACGCGGAAGACTCTGCCATCGTCAGCTCGCTCATCGCCATGGCCCACAATCTCGAGCTCGAGGTCATCGCCGAGGGGGTAGAGAGCGCCGCGCAGGCGGCATTTCTGCTCAACGAGCATTGCGAGGAGGCGCAGGGCTTTCTCTATTCAGAGGCGCTGCCGGCCAAACAGTTCGAGGCCTATCTCAAGCGCAGCCGACTGGCCTTGCAGGTCGACAGCGCGGAGAAGCCGCCGCAACGCACCCGCAATGTCCCGCACGGCTCGCCGCGGGCGCTGGGGCGACGGGGGATACGGCGAACGTAGCCCGCTCGGTTTCCGTGATCCGCGCGCTGCCGTTGGACCGGTGTGATGAAGCGTCACGCCAGCCGATTGCCCCCTAGCCTATCTGCGACCCTGTTTGCAAAGATGGGGGGATGCGAGGATGCGTATGATGCGCGGGATTTCAGCGCGGCTCTGCGGAATTGGCGTCCTGATGGCGTTGTTGTCGGTCGCCGCGGCTGCGCAGAGCTACCCGGCACGTCCGATCACACTGGTCGTTCCTTTCGCGCCGGGTGGCAGCGCCAGCACCGCAGCGCGCAGCGTCGCCGACAAGATGAGCGAGATGCTCGGCCAACAGATCGTCATCGACAACCGCGGTGGCGCCGGCGGCACGCTGGCGACGCGCTCGGTCGCCAAGAACGCGGCCGACGGCTACACGCTTCTGGTGGTGACCAGCGCGACCGTCGGCACCTCGCCGAGCCTGTTTCACAACCTCGGTTACGATCCGCGCAAGGATTTCGACCCGATCGGGCTGATCGCCGCGACTCCCAACCTGATCGCGGTGCATCCGAGCTTCCGCGCCCGCTCGCTCGCCGAGCTGATCAAGGTCGGCAGGGAGGCCACGACGCCGATCCCCTACGGCTCGCCGGGCAGCGGCACGCTCAATCACCTCACGATCGAGCTTATCGCCTACCGCAACGGGATGAAGGTGACACATGTTCCCTATAAAGGCGCGGGCCCGGCGCTCAACGACCTGCTCGGCGGCCATATCGGCGTGCTGATCAGCGCCATCCCTAATGCCCACAGCCACATCGCCGCCGGCACGATCTACGGGCTGGCGGTGACCGGCGAGAAACGCTCCGCTCTGCTGCCGGCGATGCCGACCTTCGCGGAAGCCGGACTGCCCGGCTACGACGTACCGCTGCGCTGGGGCTTGGCCGCGCCGGCAGGCACCCCGCGCCCGATCATCGACAAGCTCAATAACGCACTCAACGCTGCGCTCGCGACCGACGAGGTCCGCAGACGCCTCGCTATCGAAGGCGCGGAGCCGCAGCCGACCAAACCGCAGGAATATGCCGCCATCATCGACCGCGAGGTGACAATGTGGTCGGATCTGGTCAAGGCGGTTGGAATCAAGCCTGAATAGCAAATCGGCGGAAGACCGATGATGTCGCCACGGTTGAGGAAACGCTCTAATGCCGAAGCTGAGATCGCCCCTTAGCGTCTTGTTTGCCGCCCCGCTGCTCACCGCGTTCGCACTCATGACGGTGCCCGCGACCGCGCAGGATTATCCGAACCGACCGATCACGTTGGTCGTGCCTTTCCCGCCCGGTGGCAGCACGACCATCGTGGCGCGCATCGTCGCGGACAAGATGAGCGAGGCGCTCGGGCAATCGATCGTCGTGGACAACCGCGCCGGCGCCGGCGGCACCATCGGCAGCCGCGCGGTGTCGAGAACCGCACCGGACGGCTACACCATCCTGCTCGGATATACCGGCACGCTGGCGATCGGGCCGACGCTCTACCCCAATGCCGGCTACGATCCCCGCAAGGACTTCACGCCGATCGGCCGGATCGGGACCGCCCCCAACACGCTGGTGGTGCATCCCTCGGTTCCAGTGCAGTCGGCGTCGGAGCTGATCGCCTATGCCAAGGCCAATGTGGGCAAGGTCTTTTACGGCTCGGCCGGCATCGGCACGGTCAGCCATGTCTGCGGGGAGTATTTCGCTTCCGCCGCCGGCGTGAAGATCGCTCACATCCCGTACAAAGGGACCGGGCCGGCGATCATCGATCTGCTCGGCGGACATATCCCGATGGCCTTCGCGCCGGTGCCGGCCACGCACGAGAACGCGAAGAACGGCAAGCTGCGCATGCTCGCCGTCACCAGTGCGGCGCGCTCGACGTTGCTGCCGGACGTGCCGACGATCTCGGAGACCGCCCTGCCCGGCTTCGAGGCCGTCCTGCGCTACGGTTTCGTTGCGCCGCCGGGGACGCCGCCGGCGATCGTCGCGCGTCTGAACGCGGCGCTCAACACCGCGTTGGCGAGCCCGGACGTGCGGGCCCGGCTGGCAGTGGACGGTGCCGAGCCGTTGCCGTCGACGCCGGAAGAATACGGCGCCGACATCGACCGCGAGGAGACGCAATGGTCGAAGGTGGTGAGGGAGTCGGGCGCCAAGGCCGAATAGCGGAGAAGCGAGATATGGGCGCGGGACTGCGTCGGCGTACCGGATTCGCGGCGATCGCGCTGCTTGCCGCGTGCGCCGCCGCCGTGCCCGCGGCGGCGCAGCCCTATCCGACCCGGCCGGTCACGCTGGTGGTCCCGTTCCCGCCCGGCGGCAGCGCCACCATCATCGCGCGCGCCATCGCCGACAAGCTCGGCGATGCGCTCGGCCAGCAGATCGTAGTGGACAATCGCGGCGGCGCCGGGGGATCGATCGCTGCACGGCAGGTCGCGAGAAGCGCGCCCGACGGCTACACGATCCTGCTCGCCTTCACGGGAACGCTCGCGGTCAGCCCGATCATCTTCGCCAGTGCAGGCTACGATCCACGCAGGGATTTCGCCGCTATCGGCCTCATCGGCGAAGCGCCGAGCGTGTTCGCGGCGCATCCTTCGGTGCCGGCGCAATCGGTGGCCGAGCTGATCAAGCTCGCCAAGGCATCGCCCGGCAAATTCCACTTCGGCTCCCCTGGCATCGGCACGATCAACCACCTCGCCGGCGAGCTGTTTGCGGCCACGGCCAACATCAAGCTCACACACGTGCCCTACAAGGGCACCGGCCCCGCCGTCACCGATCTGCTCGGTGGCCATATCGCGCTGATGTTCGTTCCGATCCCCGCCGCGCACGGCAATGTCACGAGTGGCATGCTGCGCGCACTCGGCGTCACAAGCGTGAAAAGATCGCGCCTGTTGCCCGACGTTCCAACCGTCGCCGAATCCGGGCTGCCCGGCTTCGAGGTGGTGCAGCGCTCTGCGCTGCTGGCGCCGGTGGGCACACCGCGGCCCATCATCGAGCGACTCAACAGGGAGCTCAACGCTGTGCTCGCCACCGACGAGGTGCGCCGACGGCTCGCGGTCGAGGGCGGCGAGCCGATCCCGGGCGCGCCGGAGGAATACATTGCCGACATCGAACGCGAAGAGACGCGCTGGTCGGCGCTGGTGAAGACGATCGGGCTGAGAGGCGAATGAAGGAGCTGCCATGAAATCAGGCCACAAAATAATCGCGGCGGCGCTTTCTGTGCTTTGCCTGACGCCGGCGGCCGCCATGGCGCAGGCCTATCCGAACCGCCCGATCTCCCTGGTCATTCCGCTGCCGCCAGGCGGCACCAACGACATCATGGCGCGCTCCGTCGCCGACAAGCTCAGCGCAGCGCTCGGCCAGCAGGTGGTGGTCGAAAACCGCGCTGCCGGCGGCAGCGGCACCGTCGGCACCCGCCAGGTCGCGAAAAGCACGCCCGACGGCTACACCCTGCTGCTGGGATACACCTCCACGCTGGCGACCGGCCCGAGCATGAACCCCAATGTGGGCTACGACCCGCGCAAGGATTTCGCGCCGATCGGCCTGATCGCCTCGGCGCCGGCACTGCTGCTGGTGCATCCGAGCCTGCCGGTGCGCTCGGTGACGGAATTGATCGCGATGATGAAGAGCTCGAACCCGGCGTTCCAGGTCGGCACACCCGGCGTCGGCACCGTCAATCATCTGGCATCAGTCCTGTTCGCGCAGCAGGCGGGCGTCACCGTCCAGCAGATTCCCTACAAGGGCTCCAATCCCCTGATCACCGATCTCGCCGGCGGCCACGTCAAGGTCGGCTTCAATCCGATCCCAGTGTCGCGCGCGGCGATCGAAGGCAAGCTGATCACCGCATTGGCGGGGACCTCGTTGAAGCGCTCCACCGCGCTGCCGGATCTGCCCACGGTTGCCGAATCTGGCCTGCCCGGCTTCGATGCGGTACTGACCTATGGGCTGGTGGCCCCGGCCGGAACGCCGCGTGCCATCATCGAACGGCTGAACAAGGAGCTGCGCACGGCGCTTGCGACCGACGAGGTCAAGAAGCGCCTGCACCAGGAAGGCGCCGAGCCGATGCCGACCACGCCCGAGGAGCACGCGGCCGTCATCGATCGCGAGGAAACCAAATGGTCGACTCTCATCAAGTCGGCCGGCATCAAGGCGGAATGACCATGTCAAAGCCGTTACTCAAGCTCGTCAAGCTCGCGTTGATCGCGGCGGCGGTCGCCGTGCCGGTGATGGCCGATGCGCAGACCTATCCGAGCAAGCCCATCACGCTGATCGTTCCTTACGCCGCGGGCGGCGGCAACGACGTGATGGCGCGCACCGCCGCCGACAAGATGAGCAAGACGCTGGGCCAGCAGATCGTGATCGAGAATCGCGGCGGTGCCGGCGGCAGCATCGCCACCCGCCAGATCGCCAAGGCCGAGCCCGACGGCTACACGCTCGGGCTCGGCGGCACCGGCACGCTCGCCATCAACCCGACGCTCTACGGCAATGTCGGCTACGATCCGCGCAAGGACTTCACGCCGGTCGGTCTGATCGCCACCAGCGCGCTGGTGGTCTGCGTGCACCCGTCGTTGCCGGTGCGCTCGATCGCCGACCTGATCGAGTTGGCGAAGAAGGATCCGGGCAAGCTCAACTACGCCTCCGCCGGCACCGGCAGCGGCATCCACCTCGCCAGTGAGTATTTCGCCACCGTCGCCGGCATCAAGATCACGCACATTCCCTACAAGGGCAGCGCCCCGGCGCTGACCGACCTGGTCGGCGGCCACGTCGCGCTCTATTTCAGCTCGCTGCCACCCGCGGTTGGGCTCCTGAAGGAAGGCAAGGTGCGAGCGCTCGCGGTCACCAGCGCCAAGCGCTCGCCCATCTTTCCGGACCTGCCGACGGTGGCGGAGGCGGCGCTGCCGGGCTATGAAGCCGTGCTGCACTACGGCATCGTGGCGCCGGCCGGTACGCCGCGCCCGATCGTCGAGAAGCTCAGCGCGGCGCTGCGGGCGGCAGTGATGTCCGAGGAATTGAAGGAGCGGCTTGCCCAGGACGGCGGCGAGCCACTGCCGTCGTCGCCGGAGGAGTATGCTGCCGACATCGACCGCGAGGAGACCAAGTGGTCGGCGATCGTGAAGAAGTCGGGGGCAAAGGTGGAGTAGCAATGGACGCAGCGGTCGATAGCAAGAGCCGAACCGGCTGGCAGCACGAGCTCTACGACCTGCTGCGCCGGAGCGGCATTACGCAGTTCTGCTATGTGCCGGACGCCGGGCACTCGATCCTGATCGATCGATCGCTCGCAGACCCCGACGTGCATTCGATCGCGCTCACCACCGAGGAGGAGGGCGTTGCACTCATCGCCGGCGCCGACCTCGGCGGCGCGCGCGCCGTGCTGCTGATGCAGTCGAGCGGTGTCGGCAACTGCATCAACATGCTGTCGCTTATCAAGGGCGGCCGCTTCCCATTCCTCACCCTGGTGAGCATGCGCGGCGATTTCGGCGAGGGAAATCCGTGGCAATTTCCCATGGGACAGGCTACGCAGCCTGTGCTCGAGGCCATGGACGTGATCTGCCTGCGGGCCGAGCGTCCGGAAGACGTGATTCCGACCGTGAGCGCGGCGCTCACCATGGCGTTCAAGAGCGGAAAGGCGGTCGCGGTGCTGCTGACGCAACGGCTGATCGGCGCCAAACCGTTCTGAGGCACGAACAATGTCACCGCGTAAATCGATCTCAGCTCTCGCAGCCGCCGCAGCGCCCGGGCTGGTGCTCGAGCGCAGCGAAGCCGTGCCGGCGCTGATCGGCCGCCACGAGGATTTCCTGTTCATCTCCGGATTGGGTGGCACCGCCTGCGATGTCGGCGGTGTCGCCGGCGACGGCGCTCACGTCTATTCGCTCGGCGGCGCCATGGGCGCGGCCTGCATGATGGGGCTTGGCCTCGCGTTGGCGCGGCCGGACAAGCGCGTGCTGGTCGTCACCGGCGACGGCGAGTTGCTCATGAGCCTCGGCGCGCTCGCCGCCATCGCGGTGGTCAACCCACCCAACCTCGCGATCCTCTGTGTTGACAACGGCCACTATGGCGAGACCGGGTGGCAGAAGAGCCATACCAGCCTGGGCGCCGACCTCGAGAAGATCGCGAGTGGCGCCGGCATCAAGCGTACCCGCACGGTCGCGACCGAAGCCGACATCGCTGACGGCGCCCGCCTGCTGCGGGAGGGCAACGGCACATCGTTCGTCAACCTGCGGGTCAAGCCGACCGAGCCGGCCGAGTTCAAGCGCAACTTCGATGCTTCGTTCTGCCGCGACCGCTTCCGCGCCGCGCTGCAGTAACTCACTAGGCGAGTACCCGTCATGCAGTTCAGCTTTACCGAAGAGCAGCAGGCCTTCGCCGATTCCGTTCATCGCTTCGCGAAGGCGCAGCTCGAGAAGGATTCGCTCAAGCGCGCGCACGATCCGCGCTTCCCCTTGGACGTGGTCAAGCTGATGAGCGCGCAGGGACTCATGGGCATTTCGCTGCCGGAGGCTGATGGCGGCCAAGGCGGCACGCTGATGGATGCGGTCATCGCCATCGAGCAGATCGCCGCGGTATGCCCGCGCAGCGCCGACGTGGTGCAGTTCGGCAATTTCGGCCCGATCCGCACCTTCGCCGAGTACGGCTCGCCGCAGCAAAAGAAACGCTGGCTATCCGACCTTCTCGGCGGCCGCATCGTCATGAGCCTCGGCATCTCCGAGCCCGACGCCGGCTCGGCCGCGACCGACCTCAAGACCACCGCCAAGCCCGACGGCTCGCATTACATCCTCAACGGCAGCAAGCTGTTCTCCACCTTCAGCCCGGATGCGGCGATCTTTCTCGTGTATGTGCGCTATGGGCCCGGCGTCGGCGGCATCGGCTCTGTCATCGTCGAGCGCGACGCGCCCGGCTTCATCATCGGCAAGCCTTCGAGCTTCATGAGCGGCGAGGAATGGTGCGAGCTGCATTTCGAGAACTGCCGCATCCCAGCGGAGAACGTGCTGCTCGGGCCCGGCGGCTTCAAGAAGCAGATGGCGGGTTTCAACATCGAGCGCCTCGGCAACACCGCGCGCTCGCTCGCCTTCGGCGGCTACGCCTTCAACAAGGCGCGCGAGCACGCCGCCACGCGCCAGCAGTTCGGCCGGCCGCTCTGCGAGTTTCAGGGTCTGCAATGGAAGTTCGCCGAAATGGCGATCAAGCTCGAAGGCGCGCAATTCCTGCTCTATCGCGCGGCGGCCAATGCCGACCGCGGCTTGCCCTCGGCCTATGAGACCGCGGTCGCCAAGGTCGCCTGCAACCAGGCCGGATTCGAAGTGGCGAACGAGGCGGTCCAGATCATGGGCGCCATGGGCTACAGCCAGGAGAGCCTGGTGGAATGGTGCATGCGGCGCTGCCGCGGCTGGATGATCGCCGGCGGCTCGATCGAGATGCTGAAGAACCGCATCGCCGAGCACGTGTTCGACCGGCGGTTCGATCAACGCCGGCCCAAACCCGCCGAGGCCGCGGAGTGAACCTGCGGGACGCCCTGTTCGCGCCGCGATCGGTCGCGATCGTCGGCCAGTCCGATGACCCCAGCAAGACCGCCGGCCGGCCGCTGAAGTTCCTGCGGCAGATGGGTTATGCCGGCCGCGTCTATCCGATCAATCCACGGCGCGAGCGCGTGCTCGGCGAGCGCGCATGGGCATCGCTCGCGGCGCTGCCCGAGCCGCCCGACCACGTCTATATCGTGACGCCGACCGACGCGGCTGTTTCCGCTGTCGAGGAGAGCGGCCGGCTCGGGGTCAAGGTCGCGACCGTGCTGGCCGACGGTTTCGCGGAGGCCGGCCCTGCGGGTCTCGCGCGCGAGGCGCGCCTGCGCGAGACCTGCGCCGAGACCGGCATCCGCCTGGTCGGGCCCTCGAGCCTCGGCATCGTCGACCTGCGCACCAAGTCGATGATGACCGCCAACGCCGCCTTCGACGAGCCGGATTTGCCGACCGGGCGCATCTTCGCCGCCTCGCACTCGGGGAGCCTGATCGGCACCCTGCGCACGCGCGGCAAGGCGCGCGGCATCGGCTTCGCCGGCCTGGTCTCGGTCGGCAACGAGGTCGATCTGTCGCTCGGCGACATCTGTGCGGCGACGCTCGACGATCCCGGCATCGACAGCTACATGCTGTTCCTCGAGACTATGCGCCATGCCGATGCGCTGCGCCGCTTTGCGCTGGCAGCTGCCGAACGCGGCAAGCCCGTGCTGGCCTACAAGCTTGGCCGCTCCGCGGCCGCGCGCGAGCTCGCGGTCTCACATACCGGCGCGCTCGCCGGCGAGGACGACGTCGCCGACGTGTTTCTCGCGGAATGTGGCATCGCCCGCGTCGATACCCTCAACGCCTTGATCGAAGGCCTTCCGCTTCTGACCCGCGTTCCTCCAGCGGCGCGGCAAGGACGCGGGCGCGTTGGCGTGCTCACCACGACCGCCGGCGGCGCCACCATGGTGGTCGACCCGCTGGCAAGCCGCGGTGTCACCATCGAGCAGGCGAGCGCCGCCACCTTGGCGCAACTGGCCGCCGCCGGGGTCGAGGTCAAGCCGGCGCGGCTCGTCGACCTCACCATTGCCGGGGCGCAGTACGAGTCGGTCAAATCCACCCTCGACATTCTGTTGTCGGCGCCGGAATTCGATCTTGTGCTCGCCGTCATCGGCTCGTCGGCACGGGCGCAGCCGGAAAAGACGGTGCGGCCGATCATCGACAGTGCAGGTTCCGGCAAGCCGCTGGTGGCGTTCATCGCGCCGGAAGCGCCGGAGGCGCTGGCGGCGCTCAGTCGGGCCGGCGTGCCGAACTTCCACACCCCGGAGGCCTGCGCCGACGCCATCGCAGCGGCGCTGGCGCGGCGCGTGCCGCGGGTCGGAGCCGCGCACACGACTCCGCAATCCACCGGTGGCGGGCAGGTGCTCGACGAGCTCGCGGCCGGCGCGTTGCTTGACCGCCTCGGCATTGCGCGGGCGCCGGCAGTGGCGATCAACGCCGGCATCACGGTCGCGCCGTTGCTTCCCTTCGCTTATCCGGTCGCAGTCAAAATTCTCTCCGCCGAGATCGCGCACAAGACCGACGTCGGCGGGGTCGCGCTCGGCATCGCCGACGGCCGCACGCTGCTTGCCGCCACACGAAAAATCGTCGCCGACGTCGCGGAGCGAAAGCCCGGTGCGCACGTCACCCGCATGCTGGTGCAGCCGATGATATTCGGGCTCGGCGAGGCCCTCGTCGGCTATCACGTCGACCGCGACGTCGGACCGCTGGTGATGGTGGCGGCGGGTGGCGTTCTCGCTGAAATTCTGCGCGACCGCAGCCTGCGGCTGGCGCCGGTCGATCTCGCCACCGCGCAGGAGATGATTGCCGAGGTGCGCGGGCTTATTCCCCTGTCCGGCTATCGCGGCAAGCCGAAGGGCGATCTCGACGCGCTCGCCCATGCGATCGTCGCACTGTCGAAGCTAGCCGAAGACCCCGATGTCCTGGAAGCGGAGATCAACCCGCTGGTCGTGCGTCCCGCCGGCCAGGGCGTGGTTGCGGTCGATGCCCTGGTGAAGCTCGCGGGGAAGGCCTAGGATTCGGCCGTCGACAGCAACGAGAAACAATCATGTCCCACGCCGAAGCCCTGCACACGTTCCATCCCGCCGCCGGCGCGACCGAGGCCATCGTCGATTTCGTGAGCGGGCTTCGCCACGCCGCGCTCTCCGACGAGGTCCGTCATTACGCCCGGCGGCACCTGCTCGACACGATCGGCGTGATGATCTCAGGCGCCGGCGGCGAGGTCGCCACCCGTGCCGAGGCGGCGCTGGCGGCGGTGCGGCCGGCCGGCCGCATTCCGGTCCCCGCCCGCGCGCGACGTGCCGACCTGCTCGATGCGGCGTTCCTCGGCGGCACCGCGGCGCACGGCATCGAGCTCGATGATGGCTTTCGGCAAGGCTCGGTGCATCCGGGCTGCGTGGTGGTGCCGGCGGTGCTGGCGCTCGGCTACGACAAGCGGATCAGCGGCAAGGCGCTGATCGAGGCGGTTGTCGCGGGCTACGAGGCGGAAATCGCCATCGGCCGCGCCGTTCATCCCGATCTGCGCCAGCGCGGATTCCATCCCGCCGCCACCGTCGGCGTGTTCGGCGCGGTCGCGGCGGCGGCCAAGCTGCGGGGGCTGTCGGCCGCGCAACTCGCCAACGCGCTCGGCATCGCGGCGTCGAGCGCCGCCGGCCTGTTCGCTTTCGTCAACGGCGGCGCCGACATCAAGCGGCTGCACGCCGGCCATGCCTCGCGTGAGGGACTGCAGGCCGCGCTCTTGGCGGAGCAGGGCATCGAAGGCCCACCCGACGTGATCGAGGCGCGCGACGGATTCATGCAGGCCTTCGCGTTCGGTCGACCTGACAAAGCACGCCCGATCACGCTGCCGCCGGCGGTCCCGTTCGGCATCACCGACTGCTATATCAAGCCCTATGCCTGCTGCCGGCACATCCAGCCGGCGGTCGAGGCGCTCATGGGCCTGCTTGCCGACGAGAAAATCGCGACCGACGAGGTGCAACACATCGACGTTGCGACCTATCGCATCGCCGCCGAGCACGCCGAGACCGGCTGGGACGACTTCGCCAGCGCCCAGCTCAGCTTCCCGTACCTGATGGGCGTGGCGCTGAAATTCCGCGAGATCAAGGTCGAGCATTTCAGCGAAGCGAAGCGGCAGGATCCTTCGTTCACGGCCATCGCCCGCAAGCTCAGCGTGACGGCGCCGCCCGATGTGGATCGGCTCTATCCGCAACTGCGGCCGGCACGGGTGACGGTGACGACCGCGCGCGGCGCATTCACCCGCCAGGCCGACGAGGCCTTGGGCTCGCGCATCGTCCCGCTCGACGATGCCGGCTTGCGGGCAAAGTTTCTCGGGCTGGTCGATCCGGTGCTCGGGACGGCGAAGGCGAAGGAGCTCAACGAGCGCATCTGGTCGGTCGAGGACGTCGCCGACGTCGCGCCGCTCGTGGAGTCGATGGCTAAGTAGCCTTAGGCGTATTTCGGGAACAGCGCCAGCGCATTGCCGCGGTCGATTGCGGCGCGTCTGCGCTCGTCGAGAAATCCGGACTCGTGGGTCTTCACCGCCTCCGCGATGACGCGCGGATTGGCGAACGGATAATCCGTCCCGAACACGACGCGCTCGGGCCGCGCCACGTGATCGAGCGAGCCGAACGTCTGCTCGCCCGGCGCGAGCGCGTTGTCGTACCAGAAATGCGCGAGGCCGGCTGCGACCTGATCGCGCGAGAGCTGCGGCATCCGCTTGTCGATCATCGGCGACACCGACAGTCGCCAGGCGAAATACGGCACCAGCCCGCCGGCATGCGGCAGGATGAACTGCACGCGCGGGAAGCGCTCGATCGCACCGGAGAAGATCAGGTTCACGACTGCACGCGTGGTGTCGAATAGGTACTCCATCATGAAGGCGGGCCACGGCAGCGCGAGGCCCTTGCTCGAGGGATGCAATCCGGGATGCACGAAAACGACGGCGCCACGCGCGTTCAGCATCTCCATCAGCGGATCGAATTGCGGATCGCCCAGGAATTTCTCGCCGTAGCTTGCGAACAGCGAGACCCCGTCGAACGCGAGCTGGTCAAGGCATCGGGCGATCTCGTCGAGCGCATCCTGCACGCTCCACATCGGCACGGTGGCGAATGCCCCGAAGCGCTTGGGCCAGCGCGCCACGAGCTCGGCCGCATAGTCGTTGCAGCGACGGGCCAATGCCTGCGCGCTGGCTTGCGTGCCGAAGCCGACACCGGGCTGCGCCAACGACGTCAGCGCGACCTCGATGTGGTGCCGGTCCATGAGTTCCAATGCGAGCTCGGGGGTCCAATCCGGATATTTCCCGATCGCCGGCCCGCGGCCGGCTTCATACACCGCCTCGCTGTAGAACGGCGGGATGTGGTGGAAATGCACGTCGATCCGGCGCGGTAATGCCATCGTTATCCTCCAGCCTCCTAGCTCGCCTGTTCGTGTTGAAATTTGCAAGCGTCCATGTCTCTATGCCGCCCGACCAAGGAGAAAAACCGTGCCCTGGATGGACGCCAACGGCATCAGCATCCACTATCAGATTGCCGGGAACGGACCATCGGTCGTGTTGCTGCACGAGATGGGTGGCACGCTCGACAGCTGGGACGGCATCGCGCCGATCCTGAGTGAAAATTTCCGGGTGCTGCGCTACGACCAGCGCGGCTCCGGGCTCACGGAAAAAGTGCGCCAGCCGATCACCACCGAGCAGCTGGTCGACGACCTCGCGGCGGTGCTGTCGCAGAGCGCGCTGCCGCCGCCCTATCACTTCGTCACGGTCGCCGCCGCCACGATGCAGGCGCTCATTTACATGACGCGGCATCCCGATCGGATCGCGAGCTTCACGTTCTGCAATCCCTTCACCGGCGCCGATCCGAGCCGCGTGGCTGCGCTCAACGAGCGCGCCGGCCTCGCCGAGCGCGAAGGGCTGCGTGCCGCCATTCCGACCACGCTCGACAACTCGTGGCCGTCCGAGATCGGCGACCGCGCGGCTTACGCGACTTACCGCGGGCGCTACATGGCGCACGATCCGGTGTGCTTCGCAGCGCTCAATCGTTCGATCGCGCAGCCCAACGTGACGCAGCTCGGCCGGGACATTCACAAGCCGACCATGGTAGTTGCCGGCCGGTTCGACAAGGTGCGGCCGCCGGCGACGAGCGAGCAGTTCGCCAAGATCATTCCCGGCGCGCGCTTCGAGCTCATTGATGCCGTGCACATGATGCCGGCGCAGGCGCCCGGGCCGTTGCTCGCGCTGCTAAAGGACTTTCTGGGTGCGCAGACCGGGGCCATCGCCAGACAATAACGTGAATTGAGGAACCGAAATGAAGATTAAGGCCAACGGCATCAACATCAACTACCAGGTCGACGGGCGCGAGGGCGCGCCCTGGATCGTGCTCAGCAACTCGCTCGCTACCAATCTGGCGATGTGGGACCAGCAGGCTGCAGACCTCAAGGCGGAATACCGGGTGCTGCGCTACGACCAACGCGGGCACGGCGCAACCGACGCGCCCACCGGCCGCTACACCTTCGAGCAGCTGATCGCGGACGCGCTCGGGCTGATGGACGCGCTCGGTATCAAGAAGGCGCATTTCGGCGGGCTCTCGATGGGCGGCGCCACCGCGCTCGGTTTGGCGCAGAAGCATCCGGACCGGCTCGACAAGGTCATCGTGTGCGACAGCCCATGCCAATCGACGCCGACCAGCAGCCAGCAATGGGAAGAGCGCATCGTCGTCGCCCAGGAGAAGGGGATGGAGGCGCTGGTCGAGCCCACGGTCGGGCGCTGGTTTCCGCCCGCGGTCCTGGAGGCCAAGCCCGCTCACATCGACAAAGTGCGCCAGATGATCCGCACCACGCCGGTGAACGGCTTCATCGGCTGCGCCGCCGCGCTCGCCAATCACGACTATGCCTCGGCGGTCGCGACCGTGAAGCGGCCGGTGCTGTTCATGGCCGGCGAGAAGGACGGCGTCACGCCGACCGCCATGCGCAAGCTCAGCGCGGCGCTCCCAGGCTCGCGCTACGTCGAGCTTCCCGGCGCCGGGCACATCTCCAACATGGACCAGCCGGAAGGATTTACCTGGGCGATCGCGGATTTCCTCAAGGCCGCCTGAGGGAATTTACTTCGGCATTGACCTTGATCAAACCGCGAGGTTGCAAACCTGCCGGGACAGCTATACCCCCGGCGAAACGGCCGGCCCTGGATAAAACAGCGTCCCTTGGGCATATTGGCCGCAAGAATTGCCAGGAATAGAGACTTCAGGACTGCAGGAGAAAACGTCATGGCCGTGACGATGAAGGCCCCCGCCCCCGGCGGACTCTCCAACAAGGCGCGCGAGCTGATGGAGGCGATCAACGCCGAGGCCGGCAAGCACAACGTCTGGGTGCGCACGCAGGCGAACGCGCCGGCGCAGCGCCCCTGGTTCAGCCAGACCAGCGGAGAAGGCTCGGGACAGCTCGCCTCCGGCCGCGTCGCGGTCGCGCAGATGAAGACCCAGCCGCACATGTGGCGCTGGAAGGAATACAGCCCCTACCTTCACCAGATTTCCGAGATCGCCAGCAAAGCCGATGTGTCACCGATCGAGTTCGCGGACCGGCAGAGCATCCTGCTGCTCAATCCCGGCCTGAACGGACGGTTGCAGGTCACCAACACCATCCGCTGCGCGATCTCGATCTACAATCCCGGCGACGTCGCGCCCGTGCATCTGCACTCGCCCAATGCCAGCCGCACCATCCTCTCCAACAAGGGCGGCTACACCGTCGTCGAGGGCGAGCGCTGCACCGCCGATCGCGGCGACCTGATCCTCACGCCGAACGGAACCTGGCACGACCACGGCAACGACTCGAGCGAGCCGGTGATCTGGATCGACACGCTCGACTGGCCGCTGATGGAGTTCCTCGACGCCGCCTGGGTCGATCACGACATGCCGGGTGCGCAGGGCAACACCAACGTGCAGAAGGTCACGTTCAGCGAGGGTTATTCGCGCAAGCTCTACGGCCAGGGCGGCATCAAGCCGGCCTTCGTCAATCACCAGCGCGGAGTCGGCCACGCCCCGGCGCCACTGTTCCACTATCGCGGCGCCGACGTGCTGGAAACCCTGCACAGCCTGCGCAGCGAGAAGGGCGACCCGCACGAGGGTATCAAGGTCGATTTCGTCAACCCGGTGACCGGCGAGTCCGTGTTCAAGACGTTGAACTATTCGGCGCAGCTCCTGCGTCCGGGCGAGGAGACCGAGCTCAAGCGCGAGACCGCCGGCACCTACTACGTCGTGATCGAAGGCTCAGGCGTGACCGAGGTCGGCGGCAAGCGCTTCGATTGGAGCCACAACGACCTGTTCGTCGTGCCGAACTTCATGTGGCGGCGCCACATCAATACCGGCAAGACCGATGCGGTGATCTATTCCGTGTCCGACGCCGCGCTGATGCGCAACATCGGCCAGTACTATGCCCAGGGGCGCGCCAAGGACGGCAAGGTCACGGAGCTGGCGAACTAACCGCGCAGCGGCGGTAGTGCTGCCACACGTTTTCGGCCGGGGCGCTCCGCGCTCCGGCCGTTTTGCTTGGACGAGCTGGCTCCTTCCCGGCCTCCTCACGCCTCATCCACTACCTTGTTCCGCAGCACGCCGATCTCCGGCACCTCCACCTCGACCACGTCGCCGGGCTTGAGCCAGACCGACGGATTGCGGTGGACGCCGGCGCCGGTCGGCGTGCCGGTCCAGATGTAGTCGCCGGGCTTCAGCGTCGCGAACGTCGAGATGTAATTGATCAGCCAGGCAAAGCCCCAGGTCAGCCGGTCGGTGGTGTCGTCCTGGCGCAGTTCGCCATTGACGCGAGTCATCACGCGGTAGGGCTTGGCGGGATCCGCCTCGTCCGCAGTCACCAGCCAAGGACCGAGGCTGCCGGATCTGTCGAAATTCTTGCCCTGGGTGACGTTCAGCGTGCCGTGGCGCAGCCAGTCGCGCACGCTGCCCTCGTTGCCGAGCGTGAAGCCGCCGATCATGCCGAGCGCCTGCTCGCGCGGCACATGCCGCCCCTCCTTGCCGATCACGATCACGATCTCGCCCTCGTAGTCGAACTTGTCCGAAACTTTCGGCCGCACGATCGGCTGCTCGGTACCGACCAGCGAAGTCGGGAAGCGACAGAACAGGTTCGGATATTTCGGCGCATCCTTGCCGTCCTTGTACTCGGCGGCGCGGTCGGGATAGTTGATGCCGACGCAGATGATCTTGTCCGGCGCCACGATCGGCGGCAGCATCTCTGCGTCTTTCATCTGCACGTCCGGCTGACCGGTCGCCGCCGCGCGCGCCTCGGCGATCGCGCCTGCACGAAAGACATCGAGCAGCGTCGGATACTTGAGCTTGCGGCCGAGATCGATGATGCCGCCGTTGCCGGTCACCGCGCCGTAGCTCGAGCGGTCTTTGGTCTTGAAGCTTGCAAGTTTCATGGATCACTCACGTTTCAGGGACTGATGGCTGCCGCGTCAATCAGTGCGACACCGCCGCCGGCGCACCAGGTTGCCGCAGCGGATGGGCACGAGCGAAGGCGTCGTTCTTCATGCATTCTTCGACGATCCGCCGCACCGTCGGG
>Ga0126377_10000225_pt1 | contig 32978 bp, 42 predicted proteins | sample PanSoiMetPlot_22_FD_92647 | JGI IMG/M metagenome (GOLD analysis project Ga0126377, IMG submission 92647) | Tropical forest soil microbial communities from Panama - MetaG Plot_22 | ecosystem: Environmental > Terrestrial > Soil > Tropical forest > Bulk soil | place: Panama | collected 2016-02-17 | reverse complement strand
TCCGCCTCGGTGCCCGGCGCCCATTCGTTGACCAGCGTGACCACCCGCTTGGCGCCGTTCTTGGCTGCCCATTCGCCCATGATCCAGGACGACTGCGAGAGAATGAAGCTGGTGCGCACGAAGTACGGCGACGCCGTGGTGGTGACCGAGGCGCCCGAGATCATGACCACGGTCGCGATCTTGGCCTGGCTCACGAGCTGCCCGTAGGCGAGCGCGGTCGGCGTGATGCCGCCGCCGATGATCTGCACCTTGTCGTTGACGATCATTTCCTGAACGAGGCGGCGCGCGTTCTCGGCCACGCCCGCGTCGTCGCGCAGGATCATCTCGATCTTCTTGCCCGCGACCATGTTACCGTGGTGCTGGACATAGAGCCGCGCTCCGGCCGCCGCCTGCCGCCCCGCGGCGGCGAAGCCGGCGCCGGTCATGGAGAAGCTCATGCCGATCTTGACCACCTCCTGGGCGGCGGCATTGCCCGGTGCGGTGACCGAGCCGATCGCCAGAACCGCGATGACGGATGCAATGACGGACAGTCTGTGTGGCATGCGGGTGTCTCCTCCGACGGTCGCGCGCTTTTCGTGCGGCTGACCTAGTGCGGTGGCTAGAGCCTAAAGCATTTTCGGGAGGAACGGGAACCCGGTCGGCGACGCCGGACTACAGCAAGCCGAGCTCTCGCAGTTCGCGGCGCAACCCCTCCGGCAGGTTGCGGGCGCCCGGCGCGGCGCGGTCGAGGTCGCGCGGAGCGTCCTTCGCCTCGAGATAGCGCCAGCCCTGGAACGCGCGCCACGGCCGCGGCACGACCGGGATGACCTTCGGCTCGAGCACCAGGTGGCAGCGGCCGACCCCCTCCTTGTCGACGAACGGACGTATGTCGAGGAGCTGCTGCCGGCACATCACCTCGCCGCGGATCACCCAAAAGAGCGAGCCGCTGTCGAGCAGGTCGTCGACGCGCTTGGGCACCATGCGGGTCCGGTGCATGTGTTCGCGCGAAAGGCCGCGCTTCTTGCGGTCCTTGAGCCGCGCGCGGATCCAGCCCTCGAGGTCCTCGATGGAGTCGCAGCCGACGCAGAGCTTGATGAGATGCAGGGTCACGTCGCGTTCCGGAGCACACGTTTCTGTCTTGCCCGTGTCCTTGTCGGAGAACCGGTTCCCAATTTTCCGGGACACGGGCTACACGCCGGGATCATAGCGCGCGCAGGGCGCTTCGACAGCGCCCGCCCGACCTTATCCTCAGGAGGTTCCGACTATTGCGGATTGGGCGCGATCTGCATCGGCGCGGGGCGGGCTGGCGCGTTGGCGGCGGGAGCCGGCGGCGCAGGTGCCGCGGGTGCCGCGGGCGAGGCACCTTGTGGCGGCCGTCGCGGCGGCGTCGGTGTCTTCTCGGCCGTCCCGGTGGTGTCATTCTGCCGTGGCGCCGGTTCCGCCGTCATGATGTTGACCGGGGGGATCGACGCCGATGACGGGAAGTAAAGATTGTTCGGCGTTCTCGTGCTCGCGACCGGCGCCGGCGATGGCGCGGCCGAAGCAGGATTGGCCGCGACCGGCCGGCCTTCGCCGGTCGGCCAGTTGGCCATGTGACGCTTCACCTGGGCGTCGAATGTCTGCTCGGCCAGATTTGCGCGGATCCGGCTGGCATCCTCCAGCAGGAAGAACGCGGCGCAATGATCGGGGGTGCACCGGTCGCGCGCCGCCAGAACATGGGCGACAACGCCGAACCGATCGGTCTCGACCGCATGGCGCATGGCTGCGACGCCGGGGCTCATGCTGCCGCGCCGGACCTGCTCCCCGGCCGATCTCAGCAGCGAAAGCTGCGCGGCAACATACGAGACGGCGGCGGCGGTCGCTTCCGGACTGGCGAACAGCGCCTTCTCACAGGCGTCCTCGACCATCTCGCCGGCGATGGCGTTGAGGCAACCCAGTGCCGAGCCCGGGGTGAGAGCGCGCGTCGCAAGCTCGAATGCGTGGACGTCGAGCGCGCGCCGTTCGGCGGCGAGATCACGGCGAGACAGATAATCGACCGCCCACCATCCCATCAGCGCGACGACGAAGACCACGGCGGCGCCAATCAATGGCCCGCTTCTGCGGTAGGGGCCGGCGCGGATGGATTCGAACACGCAGGCGGCTACGACGAGCGCGGCAACGGCCGCGACGATCCAGCCCGGCAGCGACACGGAGCCGGTCACGTCGAAAGCTGTTGTCCATTCCCCGACACGATCGAACATGACAGCAATCCACCGCCCCATGGGCAGTATGACCCACGGGGGCAGCGGTGACCACCCCTCGATCGATTTGCGATGAAACGCCGGCGGCTGATACGCCTGCGGCTACTTCAACGCGAGTATTCGAGCTGGCTTTCCCTTACGACGCGCTCGAACGCCTCGTTCGCATTTTTGATGCGATACTGATAATCGGCCCCGTCAGAAGGAAGCAGCTTCACGACTTGGTAGGTGCTGTTGGCGGCCATGTGGCCGATTGGGCGGGACGTGAAGTACACGGACTGACCGATCTGAAACTTGTGTTCTTTCAACGCGCTTCTCCTGAACTCTAACGACACCGCACCGCCGCCGTTTGGGCGATGCTCCCCCCGATCGCCGCGCAATATAGCAGCGAAATATAGAATTGCCGCAAAAATTCCACTTTTCCTTCGGGACTGGTTTCCGCGTTCGCAGAGATTGGAATAAATAATATTATCAGCGTTTTGTGGCTGTACATTCGATCGGATTCACCGTTCGCCGGGACATTCATGGCCGGCATGCCGCGAACGGGCACCGTGCACCCGGAGGTAACGCGCTCCACCCATGCTTGCGGCGCACCCCGCGGACCACAATGGCGCCGCGTTCATGACCTACCGGCTCGCAGCGAGAGCGGTGGTGTTCCGGCGGAACCGACATCGCTTTCGGCCATTGTGTTGCCATCGACGCGACTTTCTTCGGGTAGATCGAATCCGCGTCGCCGGACTACGCGCTCGGCCCGCGCTTACTCGTCAGCCTGGGCCCGGATGGGGGGAGTGCCACATGCGTTTCATTTTCGGTCTGATTATCGGCTGCGCGTTGACCATCGGGGGCGCCTATATCGTCGACTCGACGTCGGCCACGGGCGCCAAAATGGTGAACTGGGACGTCGTCGCCAAGAATCTCGACTCCGTCACCGCGCTCGCACGCGAAGGCTGGAAGAAGATCGCGGGCTGACCGATCGGCGGCTCCGCCGAGCGGCCATCGACGCCCGCCATTGATCCGGGCCCCCGACCCTCGCTGAGCGAGAGTCAGGCCCGCACCTCCTGCCGCTGGAAAACGATGTAGCCGGCCACGAAGAGCAGGATGGCGCCGGCCGCCAGGCCGACGATCTGCGGCCACACCACCAGCACGCTCTGCAGGAGCGAGATCGGCGCATCGGGGATGGCGCCCCGTTCGAGCAGCATCAGCCCCAACCCGGCCAGCATCGATTGCTGGGTCGAGCGCACCGAGGGATCGAGCACGACCGCCACGACCTCGTTGAATAGAACGCTCGGAGACAACCGCGCGAACGCCTGCTGGGTCTCCAGCACGCCCAGGATATCTCCGGCATTCGTCACCGCGTTGGCGAGCGCAGGCGAGAACAGCGGCCAGAGAATGGTCACGAACAGCCACAGACCGAGCGCAACCAGCGCGGCCGTGGCCGCCGAGCGGAACACGACCGAGCACAGCAGAGCCAGCGCGAACCAGAAGCCGGCATAGATGATGGTGACCAGCAGCATGACGAGGGCACGCGCCATTTCCTCGGCATTCGGTGGAATACCGAGACCCATCAAGCCGAGCCCGATGACCAGGAGCCACAGCACGATGAGCGCGACCGCCAGCGTGAACAGCCCGCCGGCGAACTTTCCGAACAGCAGCGCGTCGCGATAGATCGGCTGCGACAGGATGCGCGACAGCGTGCGCCGGTTGTGCTCGCCATTGACGGCGTCGAAGCCGAGCCCGATCGCGACCAGGGGCACCAGAAACGACAGCAGGCCGACCAGCGGCAAGGGCGTGCTGCGGGTGAACAGTCGCAGGAACAGGAACGGATCCTCGGCCGTGCTTTCCTTGATCGGAGCGATGCCGAGGCTGACGACCACGATGGCGCTCGCCGTCACCAGGCCGATCAGCACCACCACCAGGATGCTGCTGAAATGGTCGGCAATCTCCTTCAGCGTCACGACCCCGAAGCCGTGCAGGGCAGAGCCTTCACGCTGCATGGCGCTCTCCTTCATGGGTCTGGAAGTAGCGGGTGTAGATCGCCTCGAGGCTCGGCTCCTCGACCGACAGCCGCAGCAGGCGACCGCCGCCGCCGACCACCGCCGCCGCCGCTTCCGGCCGCACGTCATGGTCGGAGGTGAGCCGCCACCGGCCCGGGCCCACCGGCTCGACCTGCTGGACGCCTGGCACGGCGGCGAGCCGCTCGGCGAGCCCCTGCCCTTCGGCCTCGACCTCGACGCGGAAGCCGCCGCCGAGCACCTCGCGGCCGAGTTCCGGCACCGTGCCGATGAGGGCGATATTGCCGCGATTGAACAATGCCACGCGGTCGCAGACGCTCTGCACGCGGTCGAGCAGATGCGACGACAGCAACACGCTCACGCCGACCTGCTTGAGGCCACGGATGATGGCGAGCAGCTCGTGCGTGGCCTGCGGGTCGAGGCCGGACGTCGGCTCGTCAAGAATCGCGATCTGCGCTTCCTTCATCAGGATCTCGGCAAGCCCGAGCCGCTGCCGCATGCCGCGCGAGAACGTGGCAACACGCTTGTCGGTGACATCCAGGAGCCCGACATGCCCGAGCGAGGTATGAATCCTCTCCTCGCGCTCCTTGCGATCGAGGCCCATCAGCCGCGCGGTGTAGCGCAGGTTCTCGGCGGCGCTGAGGTTGTCGTAGAAGCCGACCGCGTCGGGCAGGTAGCCGACCCGGCGCTTCACCGCGAGCGGTTCACGCACCGGATCATGGCCGAGGACGCGGATCTGCCCATCCGAGATCTCGGTCAGGCCCAGCATCATCAGGATCGTCGTGGTCTTGCCGGCGCCGTTCGGACCGAGCAGCCCGAAAATCTCGCCCTGCGCGACCGAGAACGAAATGCCGTTGACGACGGTCGTTCCGTTGTAGCGCTTGGTGAGATTTTGCGCCTCGATGACGTTCCCGCTCATCGCCGACCGAACCATACCACCGAGCCGATCATGACCAGCAGCGCGCCGCCGATCAGCGCCAGGCCGACGATGCCCCACATGGTCGAGGTCGTGACCTGGACACGGAATGACTGCGATGCGGACTCGCCGCGCGCAGCAGCGCGCACCGTGGTGACGTAGTCGCCGGCCACCGCCTTGTCGGACGGCGTGACCAGGGCCTTCACTTCCTTGTTTTCGTTGGGCGCGATGCGGTCGACCGCCTTGGGCTCGAAGTTCACCTTCCAACCCGGCGGAACCGTGCCGGAGAGCTCGATCTGCTCGGCCGCCGCGGTGCCGGTATTGGTGAGGATCACCGGGATCGTCTCCTCCTTGCCGGCGGAGGCCTTGGCGCTGAGCACGCCTTCGCGGCCGGCGATGTCGATCTTCGGCTGGCCGGTGATGTCGAGGACGAGGTCGGAGGTCGCGGTGGCGTCATCCGCCGTGACCTTCGCCGCCACCTTGTACTTGCCGGCAGCGACCGTGTTGGGCGGCCGCACCTTCAGCTTGACGTCCTTGGACTGCCCGGCGTCGAGCGGGAGCGCATTGAGCTCCTGGCTGCCGTACTGCTCGGTGTAGGTGGCGTCGAAATTCTGCGGCGCCGTCGCCGCCAGGCTCACGACGACCTTCTTGGGGCTGTCGTTCTTGATCGCCATCTGGAATTCGAAGGTCGATTTCGAGGTGCCGCGCAACTCGGGCAGCTGCGGCGTGAGCGTGAGCTTGGCCGGCAGATCGGTGGCAAGCGTCACCGCGATCGGGAGCGAAGCGTTGGTCTGCGGCCCCTGCGCGGTAATCGTCAGGTTGTTGGTCCCGACCGGAGCGTCCTTGGGCACATCGAGGCGAAGCTCGAGCGACACGCTGGAATTGGTGGCGGGCAACGCCGCCGCCACCGGCTGGCCGCCACCGATCAGATTGGCGGTCCAGCCGGCGGGGACGCCGGCGACCGACAGAGCAAGCCGTTCGGGCGGAAGGCCGTAGTTCTGCAGTCTGAGATTGATGGTGGAGGTCGAACCCGGGCGCAACGTAACCGCCGGGTAGTCGGTCATCAGGAAGTATCCCTTGACCTCGTTCTTGGCTTCTTCCGCCCTTGCTGCGACGCAAAAGACGGACAGGACCGAAACGGCAGCACAAAACAGAGCGATAACACGATATCGCATGATGACTCACTCCAGACAGTAAGGCAGGTCGTCCCGCTTGTTGGTTTAAATGAACCCTCCCGGCGGCACCGAACGGATAACCGGTGCTAGCAGATGGGCGTGTATCTCTTTCGTCCCCGCGCCGGAATCAATACACGTCCGCGACATTTTTTTGGCACAAATGCCGCGGCCGCAAAGGATCTGCCGGGTCAGACCCGCAGAACCTTGGGCCAGTCTACCTCGTCTTCCGGCAGCACCCAAGGCTCCGCCAGCGCCGACGCCCGCCACTCGGCCCAGGCGGGCAGCGCCATGACAGCGGCCATATAGGCCTTCGTCGCTGCATTAACCTCGACATCATAAGTATGGAAGCGGGACACCACCGGCGCGTACATGGCGTCGGCCGCGCCGAATTTACCAAACAGGAATGGGCCGTCCGCGCCGTAGCGCGTGCGACAATCGGTCCACATCGCTTCGATCCGCCGCACGTTCGATTGCACGTCGGGGGCGAGCTCGCGCCGCATCACCGGCCGCCACATGTTCATTGGCAACGCCCGCCGCAGCGGCACGAAGCCCGCATGCATCTCCGCGGCAATGGCTCGGGCATGGGCGCGCGCCGCTGGATCCGCCGGCCACAGCCGGGCATCGGGAAGTGTCTCGGCAAGATATTCGAGGATCGCGAGCGACTCCCAGACCTGCACCTTGCCGTCCGTCAGCGCCGGCACCTTGCCGGTGCCCGAGATCTTCGTCACGCGCTCCTTGAAGTCCTTGGCGTCGAGCGAAACGACCTCCTCATCGAAGGCAATGCCCGCGACCTTCATGGCGATCCATGGCCGGAACGACCATGACGAATAGTTCTTGTTGCCGATGATGAGATGGAGCGCCATCCGCTATCCTCGTTGCTCAGGTCTTCTGCTTGGCGGCCGGCGCCTCGACCGGACCGCCGGCGGTTTTCCAGGCGCCGAAGCCGCCGCCGATATGGGCGACCGGAGCGAGGCCCATGCGCTGCGCTGTCGCGGTCGCCAGCGCCGAGCGCTGGCCGGCCGCGCAGAAGAATACGAAACGCTTGTCCTGCGCGAACACCGGCTTGTGATACTTGCTCTGCGGGTCGATCCAGAATTCCAGCATGCCGCGCGGGCAATGGAAGGCGCCGGGAACGCGGCCTTCACGGTCGAGCTCGCGAATGTCGCGCAGGTCGACGAATACCACGTCGGCGCGGCCGTGCATCGCCACGGCGGCATCGGCCGACAGCGTCTCGATCTCGCGCTCGGCCGCCGCGACCAGCGCCTGGACAGGGGTGGTGATGTGTTGCGGCATCGTGCTCGTTCCGGGTGCGGCGCGATGTGGGCAGAGCGCAGCGGCGCGGTCAAGCCCGGCCGCGCGTCATTGCCCTCGTCCGGCGGCGGTGGCAGCATCCGCTTCAGCCATGCTGCAACTGTTTACCCCGCTCGATCTCATCGCTTTGGCGTGCTTCGTGGCTGCCTGGACCGGCTATGCGATCATGGTCGAATGGACCCCGCATGGCGAAAGCAGCCTCAACGCCCGCATGGATGACTATCGCGAAGTGTGGATTCGGCGCGCGCTGGCGCGCGACATGCGCATGGTCGACACCCAGATCATGGCGTCGCTGCAGAACGGCACCGCCTTCTTCGCCTCGACGTCGCTGATCGCGATCGGCGGGGCGCTCACCATTCTGCGCTCGACCGACGAGGTCCTGTCGGTCGCCGCGACGCTGCCGCTCGGCATCCAGGCCGCGCGCGGGCTCTGGGAGGCCAAGTCGATCGGCCTGGTCGTCGTCTTCGCCTATGCCTTCTTCAAGTTCAGCTGGTCCTACCGCCTGTTTGCCTATGTCGCGATCATGCTGGGCGCGCTGCCGCTCGCGGAGCACAAGGATACGCCCGAGGCCGAGGCGCACGTCTTGCGAACCGCCCGCTTGCTCGATTCAGCGGGCCGGCATTTCAACCGCGGCCAGCGGGCATTCTTCTTCGCGCTGGGCTATCTCGGCTGGTTCGTCGGGCCGATCGTCTTCATGCTGACGACGGCGCTGGTGCTGGTGACCATGTGGCGACGGCAATTCGTCTCGGACGCGTTCAGTGCCGTCACGACCGAAATAGAGCCTCCGCCGTAACGAGCGGACGCGGACTTCAGGTGATTCCCATCATCACGGCCGCCGCCGCGACTACGAGTATGGCGATTACCGCCGTCAGCACCGTAACTGTCGTCGCAAACCAGCGCCGCATCCGGTCACGGCCGGTCCGGAAACCGGCGGCCCGCGGAAATGCCGCGGGAATGGCAGGTCGTATATCGACCGTCATTGATTTAGCTCCTCCCAAGAGCGTCCCGAATCAAACTCGATGCGACGAAGATACTTGTGCAGTAGGACACAGTGACAAACTTTCTGCACAACGACCGCCAATTTTTGACGCAATTGATGGACGATCCGTTAAAAGCAGCCGAGTCGTTGACAGTGGTATTTTTTCAACGGACCTGAGTCGGACCCGGAAAAAGCTCCGAGCTTTTGCCCGTCAGCCAATAGGCCAAGAGCCCGACCCATTCGCGTACCGCCGTGTCGGTCCGCCGCAGGCCGTCGCCGACGGTCGGAAACGGACGCAGCGCATCCTCGACACCGCTCGTACGCCAGTCGACCGGGTAGGCTTCGACCGCAAAGCCGGCCTGACGAAAGATGCCGATCGACCGCGGCATGTGGTAGGCGGACGTCACCAACAGCCAGCGCTCGCCGGGCTTCGGCTGAGCGAGATTCCTGGAAAAGATTGCGTTTTCGACCGTGTTGCGTGAGCGATCCTCGAGCATCACCCGCGCGCGCGGGATACCGAAGCTCTCGAACACACGAATTGCGAACTCGGCCTCGGCACCCTCCTCGAAGATCAGTGCGCCGCTACCACCCGAGAACAGGATGCGGGCATCGGGGTAGCGCAGCGCGAGCTCGGCGGCGACGGTCAGCCGCTCCGCCCCCTCGTTGAGCGCGACCTCGTTGCGCCCGGCCGAGACGTGCGGAGACAGCGAGCCGCCCAGCACGACTATGCCGGCCGGCGCGCCGCCGGCTGCGTCCCAGGGCGGAAACCGCTGCTCCAACGGAAGGATGAGCGCATTGCCGACGGGCGAGAGGCCGAGCACCGCCAGAAGAACGAGGCTTGCGACCACGAGGCGCCGGCCGGCGCGCCCAAAGCGCGTCGGCCACAGCAACAGGCCGAGAATGCCGATTGAAACGATGAGATTGGAGGGGATGGCGAAGAAGCCGATGACTTTCGAGGCGACGAAGAACATGCGCAGCCCCGGAAGCCTACTTGGTTTTCTTCCACGCCTCGTAGCGCGCCTTGGCCTCGTCGTTCATGGGGTAGAGGCCGGGGAGCTTGGCGCCGCGCTCGACCTCGCCGACGATCCAGGTCTCCATGCGCTCGTGCTCGGCGCCCTCTTCGGCGACGAAGCCGACCAGGTTCTGCGGGATCACCACCGCGCCGTCGTCGTCGCAGACGATGACGTCGCCGGGAAAGATCGCGCAGCCGCCACAGGCGATCGGCTCCTCCCAGCCGACGAAAGTGAGACCGTTGACGGAGGCAGGCGCCGCCGTGCCCGCACACCAGACCGGCAGCTTGGAAGCGAGCACGCCGGCCTTGTCGCGGATGACACCGTCGGTCACCAGCGCGGTGACGTTGCGCTTCATCATGCGCATCGTGAGGATGTCGCCGAAGATGCCGGCCGAGCTCACGCCCATGGCGTCGGCGACCGCGACGCAGCCCTCAGGCATCGCCTCGATGGCGCCGCGCGTGGAGATCGGCTTCGACCAGCTCTCCGGCGTGGCGAGGTCCTCGCGCACCGGCACGAAGCGCAGCGTGAAGGCGGGCCCCACCAGGCGCTTGCCGCCGGGCACGAGCGGCTGCGGCCCCTGCATCCAGCAGCGCCGGATGCCCTTCTTCAGGAGCATCGTCGTGATGGTGGCGGTGGTGATCTGCCGCAGCGTGTCGTAGAGGGCCGCACTCATGAGAAACCTCTTTGATCTCTGAACGAACGGTCAGGCCGGCGCGAGGCCGAGACGCTGGTCGCGCCGGCGCAGCCAGGCCACGAACGGGATCGACAGCAGCACCATCCACGCCTTGCCGACAATCTGTCCCGCCAGGAAATCGAGCGACCCGAAGGCGAGCCAGAGAAAAACGACGGAGTCCACGACCAGCCCGACGACGCCCGACGCTACGACGGCGGCGACCAATCCGCGCCGTACGAGCGGCGTATAAACCGCGAGATCGGCGAATTCCGAGATCAGGAATGCGGTCGCCGAGGCCACGACCAGCGCGGGCGGCGCCAAAACCGCCGACAGCGCGGCACCGGCGAGGATGGCAAGCGACGCGGCCATGATCCCGAGCCGGCGCTGCACCAGGTCGCGCAACACCAGCGCGACGCCCGCCATCATCACGCCCGACGGCGCCATCAGCCCCGGCGCTACCGGCACGAGGCAAGGGCCCTGCGGCACGCACACCGTGCCGGCATTCCCGATCAGCCAGTTGGCCGCCGGGATGGTGAGCGCGAAGAGCACGAGAAACACGCTCCCCTCGCCCAGGCGTCTCGTCTCGGTCGTCGTCATCCTTCGGACTTCCATCTGGCAAAGCCGTCGGCCCGCAGGCGGCAGGCCGGACATTCCCCGCAGCCGTAGCCCCAGTCGTGCCGCTGCGAACGGACGCCGAGATAGCAGGTGTGGGTGTCCTCGACCAGCAGGTCGACGAACGCGTCGCCGCCGATCTCGCGCGCGAGCGCGAAGGTCGCCGCCTTGTCGATCCACATCAGCGGAGTATGGATCACAAAGCGCCGCTCCATGCCGAGATTGAGCGCGAGCTGCATCGCCTTGATGGCGTCGTCGCGACAGTCGGGATAGCCGGAGAAATCGGTCTCGCACATGCCGGCGACGAGGTGCTTGATCCCCCGCCGGTAAGCCAGCGCGCCGGCGAAGGCGAAGAACACCAGGTTGCGGCCGGGCACGAAGGTGGTCGGCAGCCCGCTCTCGCCGATCTCGATTGCGACCTCGCGCGTGAGCGCGGTGTCGGAGATGGTGGCGAGCGCATCGAGCCGCACCAGGTGATCATCGCCGAGCGCGGCCGACCAGGCCGGGCGCAGCGCGCGCATCCCCTCGCGCACCCGCATCCGCGCATCGAGCTCGGCGCGATGGCGCTGGCCGTAGTCGAAACCGACGGTCTCCACGCGCGTGAAACGCTCGAGCGCCCAGGCCAGGCAGACCGTCGAATCCTGCCCGCCGGAGAACAGCACCAGGGCGGCGTCGCTCATTTCGCTGGCTCACTTTCCAGGCGCATGCCCGAGCTTGCGCGCCAGCGTCGCCAGATCACAGCCCTCGCAATAGCGGCGGTCTTTGAAGTCGATCCAGTTGTGCGCATAGATGTTCTCGGGCGCGATGTCGTAGCGCTCCTGCAGGAACCGCGCGAGAATGAGCCAAGCCCGTTCCTGCTCCGGTGTCGCCGGCTTGGCGACGTCGGGATAGTTGCCGACGAATTCGACGCCGATCGAGTTGGTCTTGATCACGCGGCGATAGGTCTTGGCATTGTCGATATATTTGTTGTCGTTGCGGTTGGCACCGTCGCCGTGCGTCGGGATGGCGGTCTCGGCGGTCGCCCAATAGACGGTGCCGTCGGTCTCGACCCACAGCATGACGCCGCGCTTGGTCGGATTCTTCGCCTGCGCCTGCGCCATGCTCCTGGCCGAGCCGACGGGCCCTTCAGTCTGATGCACAATGATGTTTTGCCATCGGTTGGCGTCCGCCGGGTTTCCGAGCGGCTGGAGATAGACGATCTTGAGGTCCGGGACCTGCGGCTCGCCGGAACTCCTGGCGAGCTCGCGGAAGGTCTTGGCGGGCTCGGCCGCGGCCGGTTCGACGGTCGCGAGCGGCGCCAGCATCGCCAGACACGCAACCCGCAGATACGACGTCAATCCCATTTCGGCGAGCCGGAAAACGCGTAATCGACGATGCGTCCGTCGCGATGCGCCAGCGACGCGACCTCGGTCATCTCGGCGTCGGTGAGCTCGAAGTCGAAGATCGCGAGATTTTCCGACAGCCGCTCGACCCGGCTGGTGCGCGGGATGACGGCGACGCCCTGCTGCACCAGGAAGCGCAGGCTCACTTGCGCGGCGGTCTTCGGGACCTTGTCCTTCTCATGGGCGCGGCCGATGCGCGCCAGAACCTTGTCGTTCTTCACCCCGCCGCGGGCGATGGGGCTGTAGGCCACGATCGCCATGTCATGTCGACGGCAGGCCGCGACCACCTTCGACTGGTCGAGGAAGGGATGCATCTCGATCTGGTCGCAGACCAGCGGCTCGTCCGAAAGCTTCACCGCCTCCTCGATCAATCCGACGGTGAAATTCGATACGCCGATATGGCGCGCGAGCCCCATGCGCTTGACCTTGCAGAGCGCGCCCAGCGTCTCGGACAGGGGAATCTGCGGGTTCGGCCAATGCAGCAGGAGGAGATCGACGTCCGGGAGCCGTAGCCGCGCCAGGCTTTCCTTGGCGGCGCGCTCGAGCTCGCGCGGGGCGAAGTGCGACGGCCACACCTTGGTGGTCACGAATACGTCGTCGCGTTTGACGCCGGAGGCACGCAATCCTTCGCCCACCTCACGCTCGTTGTCGTACATCTCGGCCGTGTCGATGTGGCGGTAGCCGAGCCGCAACGCCTGCTCGGTGAGCCGCGCGCAGGTCCGCCCGCGCAGATCCCAGGTCCCGAGACCGATCAGTGGGATCCTGGCGCCCTGCGCCGCGATGAGCTGCGTGTCGGCGACGGCCATCGTGTCCTCACCTGCCTTCCGCATCGTCGAGGAAGCCGAGCAGGAATAGCGCACGGCGCGCCGTCTCGCGGCTCTGGCAGAGCGCGCCCATCGGGGCGGCAATGGTGCCCTGGTGATAGTCCCAATAGAAGGCGCAGGTGCGATCGCGCGACGAAACCCAGGCGCGCTGCATGTCGCGCAGCTGGATCTTTTGCTTGGCATCGAGCTTGTCGCGCAGGCGGCGGAAAGTCTCGTTGAGAATGTCGTCCCAGACCGCGTGCTCGCGCGCGGCGCAGGCGACCATGTCCGCGGTCGACACGGCGTTCTCGTGTTCCACGCAGGCATCGGCCACGATTCCGATGCAGCGCTCCTGCTGCACTGGTCCCCCGGTGGCGGACTTGAGGCAGTCCTGGATGGTCGCGGAATCGCGGGCGGCGGGCTTGTCGGTTGCGGACGTATCGGTCCCGGATTTGGCCGTCTCACGCTTGGCGTGTTCGGCGTGCGCCGCCGTCATGGTCAGCAGCAGCGCGAAGAGTGCCGCCGAAAAGGACTTGAGCGCCATGACGACCTCAATTGTCCCACTTGGGCGCGTGCGGCGGATTGACCACGCGCCCGTCGGCTTGCTTGAGGGCGCTGATTTCGGCCATTTCGGTATCGCTCAATTTGAAATCGAAAATCGCGAGATTGGCGGCAAGATGATCGGGATTGGCGGTGCGCGGGATCGGGATGATACCCTGCTGCACGAGATAGCGCAGCGCAATTTGCGATGAACTCTTGCCGTGCGCCTTGCCGATGCGTTCGAGCACCTCGTTGCCGGGAACCTTGCCGCGGGCGATCGGGCAATAGGCCGTCACCGACAGGCCGTGCCGCCGGCAGGCGGCGAGCACCTTGCCCTGGTCGAGAAATGGATGCACCTCGATCTGGTTCGTCACCAAGGGCTCGCTCGCGAGCTTGACCGCCTCCGCCAGCAGCGCGGTGGTGAAATTTGCCACGCCCACGTGCTTCGCCCGTCCATCGCGTTTCGCCTTGCAGAGCACGCCCAGCGTCTCCTCGAGCGGGACTTTCGGGTTCGGCCAATGGATCAGCAGCAGATCGACCCAGGGCAGCCTCAGCTTCGCCAGACTTTCATCGAACGAGCGCTGGAAATCGGCTGCCGCGAGCTTGTCATGATAGACCTTGGTGGTGACGAACACGTCCTCGCGCTTGAGGCCGGCGCCGGCGAGCCCCTGGTGGAGACCCTCCCCCACTTCGCTCTCGTTGCCGTAGCGCTCGGCGGTGTCGATGTGCCGGTAACCCAACCGCAGGGCGGCTTTCACTGCATCGACGCAGACCGCACCCTTGAGCGTCATGGTTCCAAGCCCGATGGCCGGGATCTTCGCGCCGTTGGCTTCGACGACATTCATTGCATACTCCCTGAGGCGATTTTCGGCGCGACTTGGGGTGGCGGGACGGAGCGCGGCACCGGGGCGGGCGCGAGATTAGAATAATTCAAGGATCGGTTGCTATTGCATCATTGCGTCTGCGGTCTTTGATATCATCCTAGTTCGCTATCGTCATCGTGTGATCTTTCGCCGGGAATGTGATGCGCATATTTGCCCTTGCCTTGCTGCTCGCGGCATTCGACCCGCCCAGCGCCGCCGTGGCACAGGAGTTCAACCTGGTCATCCGGGACCACAAATTCGAGCCGGCGGAAATCCGCGTGCCCGCCCGCAAGCGGGTGTCGATCTACGTGAGCAACGAGGACGCGACGCCGGAGGAATTCGACAGCACTGCGCTCAAGGTCGAGAAGGTCATTCCCGGCAAGTCGAAGGGGCTGGTCCGGATCGGCCCGCTCGAGCCGGGCCGCTATGAGTTCATCGGCGAGTTCCATGCGGACACCGCCAAAGGCATCGTGATCGCGGAATAGACCCATGCTCGGCGCCCTGGTCATCGTATTTCGCGAAGTGCTCGAAGCCGGGCTGATCATCGGGATCGTGCTTGCGGCCACCCGTGGCGTGCCGGACCGGGCCGCCTGGGTCACGCTCGGCGTTGGCCTCGGCGCGCTCGGCGCGGGCATCATCGCCCTGTTCGCGGAGACGATCTCGGGCGCCTTCGAAGGCGCGGGACAGGAACTGCTCAATGCCGGCGTGCTCGCGGCCGCGGTCGTCATGTTGATGTGGCACAATGCCTGGATGGCGCGGCACGGCCGCGAGATGGTGGCCGAGATGACCACGGTCGGCGAGGCCGTCACCGCGGGCCGGCGGCCGATGACCGCGCTCGCGGTGGTGGTCGGTCTCGCCGTGCTGCGCGAGGGTTCGGAGGTCGTGCTGTTCCTGTATGGCGTCGTCGCCACCGGGACATCGGCATCCTCGCTGTTCGTCGGCAGCGTGCTCGGACTTGCGGCGGGCGCCGGCGTCACCGTGCTGACCTATTACGGGCTGCTGTCGATCCCGGCGCGCCACATCTTCATAGTCACGACCGTCCTCATTGCGCTGCTCGCCGCCGGCATGGCGGCGCAGGCCGTGCAGTTCCTCGACGCCGCAGGGATGATCGACGTGCTGGGCAATCGGCTGTGGGACACCTCGGGCTGGCTACCCCAGGAAGGCATCGTCGGCCGCCTGCTGCACACGCTCGTCGGCTACACCGATCGGCCGACCGAGCTGCAGCTCATCGCCTATCTCGTCACCCTGGCCATCATGGCGGCGCTGACCTGGTTCGCGGCACCGGCGCGATCGGCGCGCGCGGCGGCGTGACGTTGATCAGCCCGGTTGCTTGGCGGTGTTCAGCAGGGCGAAGGCGACGTCGGGCGCCTTGTCGATCACCTTGAGCAGCGCGCGGGCGGGACCGCGGGGCGAGCGCTTGCCCTGCTCCCAGTTGCGCACAGTCTCGATCGGCACACCGATGCGGGCGGCGAACTCCGCTTGCGTGAGCTTGGTGCGCGCCCGCACGCCGCGCGCATAGGCTGCGTCGGGCGGCGCACCGTTCGCGGACATCGCGGCAGTGGCGACAGGTGCTGCGGCGCCGGGATCGAGCTGGCTGGGCAGCGCCCGCTCGCTTCCGTCGGGAAGAATCTCGACGATCCGGCCGTCGGCTTTCAGCCTCACCCGCATCATGGCGCTCATAGCACTACGTGATTCCCTCTGGTTGGCCAAGACGTTGCGTCACTTCGACCATCTATTGCCTGGTCCAGGCCGATGGCCGAGTAGGCCATTGGCCATGGGTCCCTGGCCTATACCACCGCCCGCAACGGCGGCCGCGCGGCCGCGGACGCCGCCTTCGCCTCCGCCAGCAGCCGGTCGATCTCGTAGCCGGGCGTCGGCCTGGCAAAGAGATAGCCCTGCATCTCGTTGCAGCCGGCGAGCCTGACCAGGACCCGCTGCTCCTCGGTCTCGACCCCCTCGATCACGACCCCGAGGCCGAGCGCGCGCCCGAGCGCCACAATGGCCTGGATGATCACCCCGCCATTCGCCGAGTGGTCCAGGGCCGCGACGAAGCTGCGATCGACCTTGACCTTGTCGAAGGGCAGCGTCTGCAGGTAGCGCAGACTGGAATAGCCGGATCCGAAATCGTCGAGCGCGAGCCGCACGCCGAGCGCGCGCAGCTCCATGAGCCGCGCCGTCATCTCGTCCGGATTGTCGATCAGCACGCCTTCGGTCATTTCGAGCACGAGGCGGGACGGCTCGAAGCCGCTTTCCTTCAGCACGGCCGCGACCAAGTCCACGAATGCGCGATTGCGGACCTGCACCGGCGACACGTTGATCGACAGGTAGAGGTCGGGCCATCGCGCCGCGTCGGCAATCGCCCGCCGCAGCACGAGTTCGCCCAGCTTGTCCATGCAGCCGCCCTCCTCCGCCACCGGCACGAACACCGAGGGCGGGATCGGGCCGCGCGCGGGATGGTGCCAGCGCAGCAGCGCCTCGACACCGGCAACGGCGCCGCCGTCGGCCTTCACGATCGGCTGGTAGTGAATGTCGAACGCGTGGGCGGCGAGGGCGTCCGCGAGTTCCTTCTTGAGAAAGCGCCGCTCCTGAAAACCCGCCTCCATTTCGGATGCGAACGACACCGTCGTGCCGCGGGCACCGCGCTTGGCATGGCGCAGCGCGAGGTCTGCACGGCGCGTGAGCTCGTCGCGGCTCAACCCGTCGCGCGGCGCAATGGCAAGCCCGATGCTCACGCTCACCTGAACATACTGGTTCACCCAGATCGGCCGGCCGAGGGTTTGCCGTATCGTGTCGGTGATGAAGACGGCCGCTTCCGCGTTCTTGCCCGTGATCATCAGGGCGAACTCGTCGCTGCCCAGGCGTGCGATCGCCGCGCTGGGCGGCAGCACCTCGCGCAGCCGCCGGCCGATCTCGGCCAGCACCTCGTCGCCGCCGGCATAGCCGAGCGCGTCGTTGATCTCGTCGAAGCCGTCGAGATCGAGCGCGGCGAAGGCCAGGAACTCCATGCCATGCCGCTTCGCAAGCGCGTGGTCGAACTGATCGAAGAAGTGATCGTGGTTCGGCAACCCGGTCAGGAGGTCCTCGTAGCCGAGCGTCTGCACGAGCTGCTCGTTGTTGGCCAGCGACAGGCCGAGCCGGCCAAGCTGCCACAGCGCAAGCGCCGCAAATCCTCCGGCTGCCAGCGCGATGAACCCCACCAGCGGCATGAGGCGGGTCATCATCGCGGTGGCGGGCTGCTCCGGCTCCCAGCTGAACCAACCGACGATGCGCCCATTGCGATCGAGCATCGACTGCACCTCGCGGTCGCCGCTCGCAGGCTCGGTCTCGAACCGCAAGCCCTTGAGGCCGGAGGCGCGCTCAAGCGCGGGCACGAGCTTCGCCCAGTCGGCCTGCAGATTGACCATCCGCAAGGCCTCGACCGCCCCGGCCAGCGCCTGACGGCGCCCGGTAACGAGTTCGCCGTCGACCTGTCGTGCCAGCACGTAGCCCATGCCGATGCAGGCGACGATCGCCGCCATCGTCAGGAACGCGAGCGGGGCAATGGCACGCAGCACCGCCGGCTCGCCTCGCGCCGACCGCGCCGGGCGGGTCGGATGAAGCCCCGACCACGCACTCAAAGCCCGCAACACGCGGTTCTTGAGGTCCCAGATTTTGAGGGCAAGAGCCTTGTCTTCGCCAAGAACCACCGGCTTCCCCGGTCAAATTACGGGAAAAGCCATCATAGACTGTTAGGGTTAAAGACCCGTCACGACGGGCGGGCCAGCGGCCGGATCCGGGGCTATTTCAGGCCGAACCAGAGCGTGGCGATGCCGAGGAAGGCGAAGAAGCCGACCACATCGGTAATGGTGGTCACGAACGGGCCCGAGGACACCGCCGGATCGACCCCCAGGCGGGTCAGAACCAGGGGCACGAGGATGCCCCCGAGCGCCGCGGCCGCGAGCACCGTCACCATGGCGAGCGCGATGACGACCCCGAGATCCGGGATGTGAAACCAGGTGCTGGCGATCACCCCCATGATCAGCGCGAAAGACATTCCATTGAGCACGCCGACCAGAAGCTCGCGCCGGATGATGCGCCAGGCATTGGCGCTCGACAGCTCGCGGGTGGCGAGCGCCCGCACCGCCACGGTCATGGTCTGGGTGCCGGCATTGCCGCCCATGCTGGCGACGATCGGCATCAGCACCGCCAGCGCGACCATTTTCGCAAGCGCGCCCTCGAAATTGCTGATCACCCAGGAGGCCAGCAGCGCCGTCGCCAAATTCGCCAGGAGCCAGGGAAAGCGGCCCTTGGCGATGCTCCAGACCGAGTCGGACAATTCCTCCTCGCGGCCGACGCCGCCGAGGGCGCGGATGTCCTCCTCCGCCTCCTCCTCGATCACGTCGACGATATCGTCGAACGTGATCACGCCCACCAGCCGGTCGCTCTCGTCGACGACCGGAACGGAGACGAGGTCGTAGCGCTCGAACAGCCGTGCCACCTCCTCCTGGTCGTCGGCGACGCTGACCGGGCGCAGCTCCTCGTCGATGAGTTCGAGGATCGGCACTGGACGCTTGGTCCGCAACAGGCGATCGAGTGCGACCGTGCCCTGCAGCTTGCGGTCGGCACCGACGACATAGAGCTCCCAGAAGCGTTCCGGCAGGTCGGGAGTTTCGCGCATGTAGTCGATGGCCTGCCCCACCGTCCACGATGGCGCCACCGCGATGAACTCGGTCTGCATGCGCCGGCCGGCCGAGTTTTCGGGGTAATGCAGGCTGCGCGCTAGCGCGACTCGCTCGGGCGCCGGCAGCTGCTCCAGGATCTCGGTCTGCTCTTCCTTCGGCAGGTCCTCGAGGATGGTGACCGCGTCGTCGGAATCGAGCTCGCGCACGCCCTCGGCCACGGTCTCTGCCGGCAGTTCCTCGAGGATTTCCTCGCGGACCGTGTCATCGACCTCGGTCAGCGCCGAAAAGTCGAAGTCATGCCCCATCAGCTCGACCAGGCGGGGGCGCAGCTCCGGATCGAGCGCCTCGATCAGCGCCCCGGCATCGGCCTGGTGCAGGTCGGCGACCAGTTCGCGCAGCATCGCGGAATCCCGCGCGGTGATCGCCTGCGCGACCTGCTCGACATAGTCCTCGCGCACCGCCCCATCCTCGTCACGCAAAGTGAACGTGAGGAGAGGTGGCGCCGCGGTCATGTCCTTGTGGTCGAGCATGCCGAGCCCTGACTCGCGTGATCGCGCAGATGTGTTGGGCTTGTACGCTCGGTATCCTGCACTGGCAATCGCGAACGGCTTCGAAGGGAACGTAAAATGTCCAGTCCGTCCGGGAGCTATTCGCTCCGCCCGGTCCGAACGCCGCAAGAGTGGATCGCCTATCATGCGATCCGCCGGGATGCGATCTTTGCGCCCTTGCTGCCGGGACAAGTCTATGACGAACGCGACCCCGACTAATTCAAGCTCGGCAACCTCCCCCATGTGCTCGTCCGCGACGGCGAGGTTTTGGGCACCGTGCGCATCGATCTCATCGACGACGCGCAAGCGGGCCTGCGTCTGATCGGCATAAAGACGGACCGGCAGCGGCAAGGCCACGGCGCCGCTCTGCTTGAATTGGCGGAAAAAGCGGTGCGCGCCCTCGGCCGGACCGAGGTCGTCATCAATGCCCATCCGACCTCGCTGGCGTTCTATCTCGCCCACGGCTATCGCGAGGGTGAGTGGCGCGACAAAGGGCCGGTGCCGGCGACGCTCATCCGGGTCGGCAAGCGCTTGGATTAGGCCCGCCTGCTCACCACGCTTCGATCGCGGCGTGTCTTTTGGCCGCCGGGGTGCCTTGCACCTGCGCCTGCGCGATCGACCCGGCCCTGGTCGTGCGCAGGGTCGCCGCCAGATCATGCCACGAGCCGCGCGGCTGGACGTGCGGGGGATCGGCGCCAGGCATCGGACGGTGCAGGCCGAACTTGTCACCGTGCTTGTCGATCCATTGCCAGACGACGCTCGCATTTCCATCCTCGCCGGCAACATCGACGGCTTGACCGTGGCCATAGCCGCCGGTCCGGGCCGAGCCGCCATGCAACGAGTAGCCGGGCTTCGCCTTGAAACCCGCGGCAAGGCTCTGACGGTAATCGTCACGGAAGGCGCTCGTGATCGACCAGCGGATGCCGGCCGCGTCCATGGCCCGCCCGGCATGATAGAGCTGCTCGCGGAAATCGGGATCCATGCCGCCGATCACATAGGCAGGCATGGAGACGCCGAAGCGCTGGGCCGCGGCCGGATCCTTCCAGGTGAAGTCGCCGGCCGAATCCCGCTTGATGGGCGAGCGCTGGTAGACCTCCCACAGATAGTCGTCGATCTCTTCCATGGTCCCGGCGGCCGGCCTCTCCTTCGGCGCGATTTCGACGAGGACAGCCGCCGCGACATCGGCCTCGGGAATGCTGATCGTGGGCGACAGGTCTCTGGTCTCAATCGGCAGGACGCGGGATGCGGTCTCGCCCGGCAATGAAACAAGAGTCGCGGTCGGCGCGGCGTCCGGCACGACGATGGTCGGCCGCGCGACGAGCATCGGTGCTGGAATCGGCGCAGGCACCTGCAACGGTGCCGCGCGAGCAATCCAGGTCGACTCGTTCAACGCCAGCACCGGCTTCGACCCCAGCGCCAGCACAAACGGCTTCGGCATGACGAGCGGCAGGGCCACGATCAGCACCGCGGCCTCTCGCAACAATCCCGTCAGCGAAATGGTGGAATGAAAGAGCTTGTCAATCGTGCTGGAGGCCACAAATGCCTGTGTGCTCGCGGCGATCAATGCCTGCATCCGTACTCCCCGCGGTTATGAGAAATGAAAGACGACCGCCGCAGCGCCCGGGTTGCGCCCCAGGGCACGACATTCCTCGTCGATCAGGTCGATGACTTAGTCGGCAGCGGCTCGGACGTCGCCGAGAGCATGACCTTTGCGGATGATCCCTGCGCGCAGGGATCACACCGGCAATGGCGGCGCGAACTCAGCAGCGAGTCATCGCGTCTCTCGAGCCGCATCGAACCTGGTCCGCGCGCATGGCGCGGCTCCATGGGTAGCGGCATGCCGACAGGACGCTGACGAGTTTATGGAACACATTAAACAAAGAAAGTTCCCCATCTCACCACGTTACCTGTGGGCGGCTTACTGCAGGCCACTTTGGGCCGCAATGTGACATTGACCGATGGAACTTTGAGCGGCTAATGCCCGAATCGGACGGATCGCCGCAAAAGCGGGCTGCGAGGCGCGGCAGTCTGGTTAATCGGCGCGTTCGAGCTTTTTTCGGGCCGTGCAGCGGCGCCAACCGTAACCCTAACCGTAGGAAGCAAGATTCGGATGCGCACGGAGCGACCCGCGAGCTCGGGGAGCCGCTGACGGAATGACGACGCGTTCCTTCGTTGCGCTCCTCGCGCTCGCGCTGAGCGCTTCCGCAATTCATGCCGAAACCACAGCCCCCTGCCCCGGCAATGCCGACGCGCTCGGTACCGCGCGCATTCTCGCGGTCGACGCCGCGACCGCGCCGCGGGTCGGCCGCAAGCATTTTCGCGACACGCTTGCGCTCGCGGCGAAGGAGGTCGTGCTCACCTTCGACGATGGTCCCGAACCTGGCAGCAGCGCGCGCGTGCTCGATGCGCTCAAGCGCGAATGCGTGCGGGCGTCGTTCTTTCTGCTCGGACGCCATGCGCTCGCGCATCCGGAGCTTGCCCGCCGCGCGCTGGCGGAGGGCCACACCGTCGCCCATCACACATTTGCGCATCCCCTGCTCGACCGGATGCCGGTGGCAGCCGCCGAGGCCGAAATCGACCGCGGCTTTGCAGCAGTCGATACCGCGCTCTATGGCCGATCCGAACGCGTGCCGCGCACGCCGTTCTTTCGCTTTCCCGGCTTCGCCTCCTCGCCAGCGCTGCTCGAGCGGCTCCAGCAGCGCGCCGTCGTGGTCTTCGGCGCCGATCTATGGGCAAGCGACTGGAATCCGATGTCGCCCGCCCAGCAGCTTCACCTCACGCTCGGTCGCGTCGAGGCCAATCGCGGCGGAATCGTGCTGTTTCATGACACCAAGAGGCAGACCGCGGCCATGCTGCCGGATTTCCTGCAGGCGCTCAGGCTGCGCGGCTACAAGGTGGTCCATGTCGTTCCAGCGCAACGCTGATTCTGTTTGTCACAGAACGGTCTAGAATGGCTTTTTGACATCGTGTCGCCGCCGTCACAGGGGGTATAAATCGCTCCCAACCGAGGCCATTAAGGGGTCATTAAATTGCCTCCCCCTACTGTTTCGTTAGAGTGAAGTCTCTCACCAGCGCTCCTCGGACGTGTATTTCCGGGGTCTGCCGCACAAAGTCGGGGGGTTGAAAAGCCGGGGCATGCGAAGCACCGTCGCTGCATCTTTGTTGCTGATGTCCTTGACCTGCGCGGGAGCGGCTGCGGCCGCGGAATGCGCGCCGGACGCGCTCGGCGTCAGCCGCACCATCGTCGTGGACCCGAGCGAGCACGCGCGCCTCGGCGCTTTTCAGTACAATGAGTCGCTACCGCTGCGGGACCGCGAGATCGTGCTGACCTTCGACGACGGTCCCCTGCCGCCCTACACCAATCGCATCCTCGACCAGCTCGCATCCGAATGCGTGAAGGCGACCTTCTTCATGGTCGGGCGCATGGTGCGTGCCTATCCGCACGTCGTGCAGCGCATCTATAACGAAGGCCACACCATCGCGAACCACAGCCAGACCCACCCCTTCACCTTCCATCGGATGTCGGTCGACCAGGCGTCTCACGAGATCGAGGGCGGCTTCGAGTCGTTGCGCGCCGTGCTGGGCGATCCGAAGGCGGTGGCTCCGTTCTTTCGCATTCCTGGCCTGCTGCGACAGAATTCGGTCGAGCAATATCTCGCCGCCCACAACTACATGACCTGGAGCGTGGACTTCGCCGCCGACGACTGGACCCGCATCAGCGGTGCGGAGGTCGCGCGGCGGGCCGTCGCCCGGATGGAAGCGCGCGGCAAGGGCATCCTGCTGCTGCACGACATCCAGCCCGCCACCGCGCTCGCCTTCCCGGAAATTCTGCGCGAGCTCAAGGCGCGCGGCTTCAAGATCGTCCATGTGGTGCCGGCGACGGCCGACCGGCCGAAGTCCGTGACCGAGCCGGAGCTATGGGCGGTGAAACGCTCGAACGAGCCGAAGATCTGGCCGCGCACGCTGGTCGCCGAGATGGACAGCCCTGAGCCGGCGCTGAGCGCGCCGAGCCCGGCGAGCTTCGGCATCGAGCGCTTCGGACCGGTGATCAAGGTGGCGATGGCGCAGACTTTCGAGCGCCAGGTCATCCGCGACGGCGGCGCTCCGCTGCCGCCGGTGACCCTGTGGCCGCGCCCGATGCGCTATGCAGTCCCGGCCGACGCCGAGGTGCTGCCGATCCCAGCCGGCTACAATTTCAGCTATTCCCGTCCGTTCCGGTTTGCGCCGGAGCGGCCCAAGGTCGCGATCAGGAAGCCGCCGAAGCCGAAGGACCCCGCCCACATGCTGCCCGGCACGTTGTTCCCGTCACAGCCGGCGGGCCGGCCGCGCGCGGTCGGTCATCAGTTGAGCGTGGTGCGGCCGCCGACGAATCTGACGCCGCAGGCGCGCTAGCCCGACGACACAGCTCGTTGCAGAATCAAAGCGATAGTTCAGGCCGAAAGGCCTGGAGTGGTGCGGTCGAGAGAAGTCCCACAAATCAGGTTCGTCAACGACTTGAGCCAAGGTGCGGGCCGCTAGGCGCCATTGAGGCGCAAAGGTTATTTTCGAGGGTGCCCGCACCCAAATTTCGCGCAAGGTCCCCTAGCCGCGATTCACGTTCTGGTCGGTTTCCACCCTCGCCGGCCGTGAAATACAGTTCACGGTATGGCCTCCCAGCAGACCTTCGAACCCGTCACCATGGGCCATATCCGCGGCCATGGCTGCCGCGTGCTGCTCGTCTACTGCGCTTCGACGTGGTGCAATCACAGTGCCAGCCTCAATGCTGACTGGTTGCCAGACGACACCCCCGTGCGTGCGCTCTGCTCGCGCATGGTCTGCACCGCGTGCGGTCTAATCGGCGCGGACGCGCGGCCCGATTGGACGCCGATGACCGGCAGCCCCGGGATGGGCGGAGCCCACAGCCTTTCATGAGCACGTCCGCCTAGACGCACAGCGGGTGAATGAGATGCTGACACGAGACAAGCTCACGAAAGCGCTTAAGCAAGCAAACGAGACGGTGAACCGCACACTTGCTGAAGGTTTGACCACCAACCGAGGACTCGCAGCCCTCGACGCACAAAGAGCACTGCAAGAGGCGGACGAATATCTTGCTGCCGGCGACATGCTAGAGGCGTATGGTTTGTTTTGTTTTGCCAGCGGGAAACTGTACGATAACCACGCACACTGGAAAGAGAGGTTCGGGCGGTTGTATCTCGATTGAGGGCATATGCGCGGCGCCACAAAGTCGCTGACCGACCCGACTCTGCGGACTAAATGCCTATCTATTTCACATGTCGTATCTGCGTAAAAAGCCATCGGCCAACGCCCCAAACATCAACACCGGCAAGCCGTGGTCGGAGCTCGATCTCCAGGACCTGCGGTACTGCCTGGCTGCGGGCGAGCCGGCCGAAGACATCGCCGATTTCCTCTGCCGTAACGTCGAGGAGGTGCACGCCAAGACCGCCGAGATTGCGGGGGGCCAGTCGTGAAGAAGTCTCCCCAAATGCGCACCTGGGAAGTCTCCCGCATCAAATCGACGCCTGCGGCCATCCTCGGTCGCATCGAAGCGCCGACCGCAGAGAAGGCCATCGAGGATTGGGCAGAGAAATTCGGCATCACCGACGAACTGCAGAAGAGCCGTCTGGCGGCGCGGCCGGTGAAATGAGGGGCGCCGGAACTTATCGGTGCGGCTGGCTTGCGGCACGCACCGATAGGACACTGGGTCTGACTTTTCTGTCCCTGTTAGAAGTGACAGCTTCGATTCTGCGGGGGCGTTTGGTTTGAGGGCCCCCGTGGATACCCCAAGAAAGACTTTGCCCCGCCCCCGGTGCGGGGCTCTTTTTGGCCGCCTCTGTTGGCGGCCTCGCCTGCTCAACCCGATGATTTGCGGCCCCCCTTGGCGCGGCCGCGCCGTAGCATTGATCGAGGCGCATCGGCGCCGGCCAGTACCCCGAGTTGCCCGACTCAAGCCCTGGTCAGCTCGCCTTCCCGCGCGACGCGCTCATGCGGCTCGTTCGCGCTCTTGATGCGGTATCGGAATTCACCATCGTCGTCTCTAGGGAGTTGCCTGATCACCTCATAGGTGCCGCCCGGCACGTTCCGACTGAATGCCGGCTTGATGGTGACAATCTCACCGACTTTGAATCTGTGGGAAGGCATCGGGTTCTCCGCCTTCCAGTGGCTCGAGCCACTCTAGCATAGGTGACGTGACTACTCGGGATCCGCCGATGTCAGCCCGGTCTCCTCCGCCAACGCCGCAAGCTCCCGCCGCTGCACCGCCGACAGTCGCAACTCGAATCGGGCATCGCGTTTCATGCGGCCAATGTACGGCCCGACACCGCCGCAACGCACCTGCTGTCGGCGGCCTGCCAAGACGTGGGCTAGGTAATCTTCCGGATACCCGCCTGTCGTTTCCGACGGTTAAATAAATACGTGACTGCTAGTAGGCCGCCCGCCGGGTGGCGGCGAATAGGATTATGCGAACCCGGTAACCTCACTTGACTCCCTATGTTACTCCCTATGTTTGCGCGGCGGCCGGCTCCACCTTAGAGCCGGCCGTAGCGCGCGGCCGTTCAGAACTGATTGCTGCGGAAATTCTTGTTAGCTGTGAACTAGGTCACTCGGCGTCGCTGACCATTCTTGGCATGGGTACCCCCGGGAGACTCGCCTCTCCCGGGGGCCCGGACCGGGGGTACGCGTACTGACAAGACTCCCCCTGGTCCGGACCCTCCATAGGCGCGCCGGTACCTCCACAGGAGGTAGAGACATCACCTCTTTGTGGGCGTGGTAAAGAACGACGCGCCCAGCGCACAAAACCGCCATGCCCCATGTCGTTCAGTTCCAATTCCGCTACAATAGCCGGGACTGGCACGAATGGGGTTTAAGCCCATGATGCGGCGCCGCGAGTTCATCACGCTGCTCGGCGGCGCGGCAGCCGCATGGCCTCTGGCGGCGCGCGCACAGCAGGGCGAGCGCGTGCGGCGCATCGCCATCCTCATGACCACGGTCGCGAACGATCCGGAATCGCTGGCCCGTCTCGGAGCATTTCTGCAGGGGCTGCAGGAATTGGGCTGGACCGACCGGCGCAACCTGCTGATCGAATATCGCTGGGCTTCTGGCAATGCCGAGAGCATCCGCAAGTCGGCGGCGGAACTGGTTGCTCTTGCGCCGGACGTCATTCTGGCCAACGGCACCACCGCCATGGGGCCGCTGCTGCAAATAACCCGCACGCTGCCGATCGTGTTCGTGAATGTCAGTGATCCGGTCAGCAGCGGATTCGTCGCCAGCCTAAGCAAGCCGGGTGGGAACGCTACCGGCTTCAGCGCGCTCGAATACAGTTTCGGGGGGAAGCTGCTCGAATTGCTCAAGCAGATCTCGCCGCTCGTCACCCGTGCGGCAGTCGTTCGGGACCCCAGCCTCCCCTCCGGAAGCGGACAGTTTGGCGCGGCTCAGGCCGTTGGGCCGTTTCTCAGCGTGGGAGTGAGCGCAGTCGACGCGCGTGATACTGGCGAGATCGAGCGGGCAGTCACGGATTTCGCGCAGACGCCAAATGGCGGCTTGATCGTGCCGGCGAGCACGCCCGTGATCGTTCATCGCGAGCTGATCATCGGCCTCGCGGCCAAGCATCGGCTCCCCGCAGCCTATCCCTATCGCTTCTTCGCCGCCGACGGCGGTCTGGCGTCCTACGGTGCTGACTCGATCGATCCATATCGGCAGGCCGCCCGCTACATCGATCGCATCCTCAAGGGTGAAAGGCCGGCGGAACTGCCGGTGCAAGCACCCACCAAGTACCAGCTGGTGATCAATCTGAAGACCGCCAAGGCGCTCGGCCTCGAAGTGCCGCCGACGCTCCTCGCCCGCGCCGACGAGGTGATCGAATGAGACGGCGCGAGCCGACGGTATCCTTCGGGCTTATTCGTCTTGGTCGGGTTCTCGGATGACTGGCGGCTCCCGTTCATCCTCTGATTCGTTGTCTTCGTCCTGATCTTCATCATCTTCATCGTTGGGGTCTCGCGGCGGCGGCGTGCGGCCGATGGTGGTGAGAAGGCATCGGTCGACCGGCGAAAGATCTTCCGGGAAACGATAGGCCATGTTGGGCTCGCTTGGCTGGATATTGTCACATCGCCGATGGTGAGGCGGGCGATGTAGCAACGTGCCCCTCTTCAAGCTCGTTCCAGCGCCGACGAGGTAATCGAGTGACCGGGCTAATGTCCGCTATTGGCACTAAGCGGCGGTTAGAGAATGTCCGCTTTTCCGCCGCTTCTCGGGGCTAAGCGGACATCACCAGCGACCGCCAATCGGTCGCGCTGGGGCTGCGGATCCAGAATGAGGTTCGTAATCCGAGGGCCGCTCGGCAACGGGCGGCCCCTTGCCGTTTCATATGACTCATAGGAGCCCCGCGGATTCGTTTTCAGTGCCGCCAGCTACCCAGATAGCTCCCGGGGTTGAAAACGCGCCCAGCGGGCTTCCTAGGCTCTCCTGCGCTATTTGCAGGTCCAACGCTATCCACTGCGGACTTGCAGTGTATACCCCCAAGGGGTATATACTAATACATGACAGATTCAGATACCGACATCACTACCGGGGGCGATCGGACTGCCGGACGTCACCAACTGCGCGGCCGCTCGCTCCGGCCCGGCCCGTACCAGAGATACCACGGATTCTGCACGCAGACACCTCCGGTGCCGGGCGTCGCAGTCATCCTGCATTGTTCGTACGACACGAACCCGCAGTTCCTGCCGCCTCTGCCCATGTACTCGACACACCACGGGCGATAGGTCGCGGCGACGCTCGCGCGCAGATCGATCGCAGTGGCCGAGCAAAGGGCGATCAGGGCAATAGCGGCGCGAATAGGCGTCATGGCAGGCCTCCTGCGTCCCCGCTGTGCCTCAATACGTCATCGAAATTCTTAGTCCAAGACAATCTTACGTGACCAACGGCACAATCATGTCCTTCAGGAGAGCCCAGTCTATAGTAGGCTCCCTGCTATTGAATCGGTCGAGCAGCGCGACCCGCCGCTGCTGGCCGGCGTGTTTGGGTATGCTCGGCGAACCAGGAAGAGAAGAGACGAGTTCGTGCAGGCGTAGGGCGGCCCGTAGCGAGGGCACGGGTCATGAACGCGACACACAATCCTTGATGAAAGCACGTCGCTTGAGCAGCGGCACATTTTGTTGGCGAGCCTTAACCTTTTTCGATTAGAAATGGTCCACGCGATCAAAAGGGGATGGGGAACATGGTGAGGCGCGCCGTCTATCTCGCACATTGGCCGCCACCTCGTCTGGCCCTGCAGCTCCACGATGCGCGTGGCCGCCCGCCAGCCGCAGACAGGAAAGGCGTGCCCCGGGGTCGTGCCGCTCGGCCACTAATCCGAGCCCTGAACTCTCGCCGGATCATCCCGGCCCGGGGTCCGGTCTGGGAGTCAATTGGGTGGATCGTCAAAGGGGACAGGTAGAAAGGGGCTGATCGGCGGGGCTGGCAAGCGTGTCCCCGCCGATCACCTCCAGGAGCGAGCAACGCCTTGCGGCGACTCGCAGGGAGCTACAATCGATTGGCGATGTGGCGCGTTCCCCGCGTCATATGAAGCACGCGACAGTAACGGCCGACCGAGTGACCCGGGCCGACGAACGTCTCAGATTTCGATGACACGTTGGTGTCGCTGATCCGGCTATGTCGAATATCCTCGGCGGGATGACCGTCATGGATGGCATGGTTTCGTCCTGGACGGCGAAGCCATGCCGTCACCCCGGACGAACAACCGTCATGGACATCCAAGAGCAACGGGTTTCCCAGAAATTGGGAACGGATTCGAAACGCTTGCGCATGGCTTTTCATGCGGAAGCGAAGCGCCCGACAGTAAATGGCGAGGCTGTCAACCGGAGGCGGCTATGATGCGATGCCCGAGCTAGGTCGGCTAGCCTGGACCAACAACTAGATGGAGATTTGAGATGAAAAAACCCATTGCCAGGGTCTTGCTTGGGACCGCGGCCGCGCTTGCGGTGCTGATCGCCGCCCAAGCTGCACATGCGCAGCGGCGCCATTCTGCGCCCGAGGCTTACGACACCCGGGCCAATCCAAATTATGGATTCGGTCCACGCGCCAGGGTCCGCTCGGACGATGTCGTCTCGGGTGATCGAGTGATCGGCACCGATCCGGACCCGTTCATTCGAGGAGAGATCCTGCGCAACTACAACTCCGGCCGCCAGCGCTGATCGCTAACCGCTATCGCACAGGCGGCGTTTGACAGCAGCAGATGGAAAGCCAAGGGTGATTCGGATCATTCTTGTGAGGGCCGCTAGAGCGTGAACCCATTAATTCGTCCGCGTGGACAGCTTGCGACAGTCCGCTTTAGCCCGAAAGCGACCATCAGCTGGCCGCAGCGCAACATGTCGCGAACGGCCAGGAAGCGATGTCACTTAGCGCGCTTGAGCACCACCTCGATCGTTCCTCCACCGGTGGACGCCACGGGATTGGTCACCTTGAGTTCGTCTCCCGACACGGTGACTCAGACCCGGTTCTCGGCCCAGCGGTAGTCGATCGCCACGTTCTCGTCCTCGACGTACCCCGTCTCCCTCAGGCCCTGGCGAAATGCGCGCATGCGGTCCGCGAAGCCTTCAGGCGAGACTGCGTTGAGGAAGCTGACCACCGGTATCGCCGCCTGCTGCGCGCGCGTCGTGAGCGGCCATATCACGGTCGCGCCTCCAATAAGCGTGATGAAATCGCGCCGCCTCATTCGATCACCTCGTCGGCCAGTGCAAGCAGCGATGGCGGCACGGTAAGGCCGAGCGCTTTCGCCGTGGCGAGGTTGATCACCAGTTGGAACTTGGAGGGCTGCTCGACCGGAAGGTCAGCGGGCTTCGTACCTTTGAGAATTCGGTCAACATAGAGCGCCGCCCGCCGATATATATCAGCGTAGTCGGGTCCATATCCGATCAAAGCCCCCTCTCTCGCGGCATCCGGCCACGCAAATATCGTGGCCGCGCCATACTTTGCCGCAGTCTCAGTGAGCAGTCTTCGATGCCGATATGTAAATGGGCTGGGCTGAATGATTAGTACAAGCGTTCCATCCGCTCTCATGGTAGCAATAAGGTCGTCCAATTCAGCGACCTCACCAATCGGTCGTGATCGAAGCTCTAGACCTGCGGATTGAGCTGCTCTCTCAGTAGCCTGAAGCCTCTGCAGTCCGTTTGCCCATCCCGCATACCAAAGATAACTGACCGTCTTGGATTGCTGGTTATCCACCTGCCTAGCTAGGTCCACATACTTGCTGCTCAGATCAAGAAGCACGTCGCTGAATCCGGTGACATTGCCACCCGGGCGCGCGAGGCTGTCAACAAGCCCGATTCCGAGGGGGTCTCCGACAGTGATGAAGATGATAGGAAGCGTTGATGTTTGACGTTTGGCCGCGACCGACGCGGTGGTCCCAGCCGGTATCAAAATTCTGGCACCGCGCTGGACTAACTTTGTCATGACCAGTGGAAATTCGGATTCGTTCCTGACCCACTCGACATCTATCGTAACGTGCTGGTTCTCCACCAATCCAACTTGGCGCAAGCCCTGCTTGAACGCTTCCACGAGCGCGACGTCATATTGGTTGGATGGAGAGCCGAGGGGCACCAGACCTATTCGGACTCCATTTTCTGGCTGCTGCGCCCGCGTCGCGAGTGGCCACAAGGCCGCGACGCCAGTGAGCAAAGTTATGAACTCACGTCGCTTCATTCGATGACCTCGTCTGCGCGGGCGATAAGCATAGGCGACAGCTCGAGGCCGAGGGCCCGTGCGGTCTTTAAATTGATGGAAAGGTCGAATTTCGTCGGCAGCTCGACCGGCAACTCGCCAGGCCTTGCTCCCTGCAGGATGCGGTGCACATAGCCGGCGGCGCGGCGGAACAGGTCGGGCAAGCTCGCACCATAAGCGATGAAGCCCCCCGCTGCCACGTTCTCTTTCGCCTGAAACATGCCTGGCAACTGGTGCCGCGATAGGAAGGCTAGTATCCGTGCGATGTGATGCTGGTGCAGCGGATCATTGCTCACCATCAGTGCGCCGCATCGCGCCGCCAAAAGGGCAGCGAGCGCGTCGTCGACATCGGTGCCGCTGCTCAACTCGACCCCGATCAAATCCATGCCCGCGGCTGTCGCCGCGGATTTCATCTCGGCCAGGGTCACCATGGTGGAGAGATTGTCCGGATTTGCGAGATAGGCGACGCGCGATAATCGCGGGATTGCCTCGCGGAGGATCTCCAGCCGCTTGGCCCCGAGGTCCGGGCTGATCACGGTATTGCCGGTGATGTTGCCCCCTGGGCGGGCGAGGCTTGCCACAAGGCCAGCCCGCACCGGATCGCCGATGCCGATCATCACGATGGGAATCGTGGTAGTCGCGGCCTTGGCCGCCTGCGTGGGTGTGGTGCCGAAAGTTGCGATCAGGTCAACCGGTCGACGGATCAGCTCGCCCACGGCAGTTGCAAAACGATCCGGGGCTCCGTTACCGTAACGGTATTCATAGTCGATGGTCTGGCCCTCTATGTATCCCATCTCGCGCAACGCTTGCCGAAAGCTCTGCCACATCGGCGCATCGTCGATTATGCCAATGCGCGGGATTTTTGCCGGCTGCTGCGCGCGGGCGCCCAGCGGCCACGCCGCCGCGCCGCCCAACAGCGTGATGAACTCGCGCCGTCTCATTCGATCACCTGGTCCGCGGTTGCGAGTAGCGTCGGCGGCATCGTGACGCCGAGGCCTTGGCGGTCTTGAGTTGTTAGCAGACATGTCCAAGAACACTGACGCTCATCAGGCAGCGGTTTATTCGAGCAGAGTATCAGCACGCAACAAAAACGCTTCTGGGATCGTCAGGCCCATTGCCTTCGCGGTCTTCAGGTTGATGGCGAGTTCGAACTTCGTAGGCTGCTCTATGGGCAATTCGCTGGGTTGTCGCCCCTGCAAAACCCTGTGCACAAATACGGCACCGAGCCGAAACAAGCCGGGGCCGTCTGCGCCATATGACATCAGACCTCCGGCATCCGCAAAGGCGCGCGTGCTTGAGGCGGCTGGCAAACGATGCTGACTGGCAAGGTCAGCAATACGCTTAGTGGACAAGCTGCCTTGAATTACAACGGCGTCTGCCTGTTCCGTCTCCATGGCGGCAAAAGCAGCGTCAAGTTCCTGATCAGGTCCGCGCAACGTGATTGGTTGTACCTTGATCCCTGAGAGGCGGGCGGCAACTTCGACATGCTCGAGGACCAACTTCGCGAACAATGCATCCGCCGCGTTTGTGAGGACGGCTACGCGGCGCATGGCCGGCATCAT
>Ga0126377_10000224_pt1 | contig 33012 bp, 29 predicted proteins | sample PanSoiMetPlot_22_FD_92647 | JGI IMG/M metagenome (GOLD analysis project Ga0126377, IMG submission 92647) | Tropical forest soil microbial communities from Panama - MetaG Plot_22 | ecosystem: Environmental > Terrestrial > Soil > Tropical forest > Bulk soil | place: Panama | collected 2016-02-17 | reverse complement strand
GTGTTGATCGCGGGCGCCGGGCCGGTCGGGCTGGTGGCGGCAGCGAACCTTGTACACGCCGGCGTGCCGGTAACGGTGCTCGAGGCGGGTGCCGATCTGAGCGAGGAATCGCGCGCCTCGACCTTCCACCCGCCAACGCTTGACATGCTCGATAGGCTCGGCGCCGCAGCGGCGCTGATCGCGCAGGGACTGATTGCGCCTCAGTTCCAATATCGCAGCAAGCGCCACGGTGTGCTGGCGCAGTTCGATTTCAGCGCCATCGCCGACGCGACCGGTCATCCCTATCGCGTGCAGTGCGAGCAATCCAAGCTGACGCGCATCTTGCGCCAGCAGCTGAGCGCCGAAGCGGAGTTCGAGTTGCAATTCAACGCGCGCGTCAAAGACGCGAGCCAGGATCGCGCGGGCGTGGAGATCACGATCGAGCGCAACGGGCACACCGAGCGGCGGTCTGGCCCCTGGCTCATCGGCGCGGATGGTGCCCGCAGCGACGTGCGGCGCGCGGCGGGAATCGAATTTCCCGGCTTCACCTGGCCGGAACGATTTCTGGTCGTGAGCACGCCATTCGATTTCAGCGGCGTTATTTCCGATCTCGCCGCCGTGAGTTACGTCGCCGACCCGCAGCGCTGGCAGTTCCTGCTACGGATACCCGACCTCTGTCGGGTGATGTTTCCGATCGCTCCTCAGGAAAGCGACGAGCGTGCTTTGAGCGCCGAGTTCGCACAATCACTGATGGCGACCGTGGTCCCGGGCATTTCGAATTATGAGATCGCGCACACCACGCTTTACAAGGTGCACCAGCGGGTCGCGGAAACGTTTCGGCGGGGACGAATCTTTTTGGCCGGCGACGCCGCGCATATTAATAATCCCCTCGGCGGCATGGGTATGAACGGTGGCATCCATGATGCGATCAATTTGACCTCGCGCCTCCTCGGGGTCTGGCACGGGCGAGAGGACGATACCGATCTCGAACCGTACGACCGCCAGCGCCGAGGGATGACGCTCGAATACATCGAGCAACAATGATTCAGAACAAACGCAACCTCGAGTCGGACGGAACCGAGTTCGGCCGCCGCCTCGCGCAGATCGCCGGCGACAAGCGCCGCACCTACGACTACCTGTTGCGGGTCTCGATGATCGCGAGCCTGCGACGGGCGCAAGAGCTAGGGTGAGGTATCCCGAGCAAGTGCTAAAGACCCCTGAAAAAGGGCGAAGCCGCCGGGGTTGACCGGCGGCTTCATTCCCAACCGCGCAACCCGGAAACCGGGCCGGCGGCGGTAGCCTCGCAAGCGATTGCACATAATCACATTTGCTGCCTGCGGTCAAAGCCCGATAGTCGGCGCGACGCAAGGCCAGGAAACCGACCTCGAACCTAGAGCGAGCCCGCGTTGCCGGCGGGTTGCGGCAGAGCCGCATACTTCGGCATTGCCGGGGCCACCGGCAGGCGAGGCCGTTCGATCCATCGTTTCAAAAAATTGGTGGTCGGTTTCTCAACCATGAGATAGGTGGCGGCCGCGATGAGGAGACCTGTCGCGAGCGTGGCAGCAAAATAGGTCCAAGCGTGACCGGCCGGACTGATGGCAAGTTTGGCAACGATCCAAGCCACGAGACTGAACGACAACAGGTGCGTGAGATAGAGCGCATAGGACATGTCGCCCAAGAACACCATGCCGCGGATAACGCAGTTCTTCGGACTGGGCATCGACGAGAGCGACATCCCGGCCACGATGAGCGCCGCCGTGATGCCGGCACTGTACGGTCGCGGGAGCGAATCTATGGTTGCCGCAAACCAGATGCAGGCAACAGCGATCGAACCGATTGTGGCCCAGATCGGGAATCGAACGCCGGTTCGGTAGGCGAGCGCGATGATCATGCCGAAAGCGAATTCGAAAACGATCGGATCAGCGAGATAAGCGATGCCGCTTGAAGCTGGCGGCGACCAGAGGCCGGTCGGCGCTTGGGCAGGACCCAGGAGCACGAACGAAATCAGAAACACAGTCGCGCCGGCCACGACCACGAAGCGCCGCTTCGCGAATAGTGCAATCGCAAACACGGCGTAGAAAAACATTTCGAAGATCAATGTCCACCCGACGAAGAGAAGCGGCGCCTCCACAGGAAGGTGTGGAGCGAAAAACAATGAGCCAAGGACCGCCTTCGTCGAAGCGTAGGGGACGACGAACCAAACGAGGACCGCTGTCGCTACCCAATAGAGCGGCACAATGCGTGCGAGGCGCCTAGCGAAGAACTTGATCGGAGCACCGGGCCGTCCGAATAGACGTTCGGAGGAGTAGACCATCACGAATCCAGAAATGACAAAGAAAAGATCGACTCCGAAGGGGCCGTAGAGACGGGGAAACTCCGCCGCCTCTTCGGGATTCAAGGTCAAAATGGCGTGGCCCCAAAACACCAGCAGCGCCGCGATGGCTCGCAGCGCTTGAATGGAGACAAGGGATGAGGACTCCGGCCGCCCCGGCCGTGAAATTTCCATCGTGCCCCCCACAGGCAGGAGCAGAAGCTTGACGGATTGACGCGGCAAAAAAGTGTCGAATCCCGCACCAGCGCGCGATCACTTTGCGCGGCGCCCCGTACTGGAAGAGTGAGCTTCGGTGCCGGCAGTCAATCGCAGCGCGCATGTCCCGATCCAGAGCACTCAAATCGTTGTAATGTCTGCCAATATTCCGCCGGGCGCGCTCAACCGGCGCTGCGCCGGCGACCGGGGCATGTGAGCAGGAGGGCCGTCACGGTTGGCGCGGCCCGCGCGTCGCCGCGAGATCGCCAAAATAGGGCCCAGAGCGTCCGGCAGGCCAGCGGCGACGGAGGCATCGTCTCAGCGCGGCTCGGCGCCTGCTGCGGCCGCGCGCGTGATGGGATCAAGAGCAAGACCTTGGGGCGTCGTTAGACGCGAATCGAGAGGGTTGAGGCAGACTGAAATGGCGATGACGCAAGGCAAAAAGCCATTTCCGTTCGGCGGGGTGATGCTAGCCGCCCTGCTCGCCGCCTCAGCAGCTCACGCGGTCTGCAAAAGTCCGAAGAACATATGCAAGCATTTTGACGACTGCCTGCAGCGAACCGCCAACCTCACCAACAAAGACGCCGATGAGATCAGAGCGGGTCTAAAAGCGCGCAATGGCAGGGTCCTGTTGGCCGGCGCGGAGGCATGCGCCCGCGAATTAGGAAGAAAGAAGGAGTGGGACGAGTGGGCGCGTGGGTGCTCGGATATCGACTATGTCGCAATTGCCCGGGCGGAGACAGAGCTTGGACGAGTCTTTTGCGACCGATATTCGCAATAACGCGGGATTGGCAAACGCTCTGAATACTCAATCATCCCGCCATGAGATCGCTCGCCACTCAGTTGATGTAAGCCGTTCTCGACTTCTCATGCGCGGGCACAAGCGCGCTGAAGACGCCCTATGACCGCGGATGGGTCGGCGCCAAGAGCTCTTCGTTCGATGCGAACCCACCGATCCCACTTGACTGGCGACTGCATCATGAAAGCATGGCCGGAGAGAAGAATTTGAGCCGCCGGACCGGACACGTTGCGGCATGAACGGGAGGAGGATGCGGTGCTCGAGCTCTACCACAACATCAATTCGGTCTGTGCGCAGAAGGTGCGCATCGCGCTCGCGGAGAAAGACCAGAAAGCGCAGGAGCACTTACTCATGTTGCGCGGCGATCAGAACGAGCCCAGCTATCTCAAGCTTAATCCGAACGGCGTCGTGCCGACGCTGGTTCACGACGGCACGCCGATCGTGGAATCCTCGCTCATCCTCTACTATCTCGACGAGATTTTTCCCGATCCGCCGCTGATGCCGACGGATCCGCAAGCGCGATTTCAGGTGCGCATGTACAACAAGCTGATCGACGAATACGTGCACAACTCCTGCACCATTCTCACCTTCGCTACCGCCTTTCGCCCCAATTTCTTGAAAGTCCCGCGCGAGGTGTGGCTTGCCGAAATCAACAAAGCGCCGCTCAAGCGCCGCGCGGAGTACAAGCGCAGCGTGATCGAGCACGGCCTCGATTCCGAATTCGTCGCCGACGCGCTGGCGCAGCACCAGAAATTGCTCACCTCAATGGCACATGCGCTCGCGCGGACGCCTTATCTTGCCGGCGAGAACTTCTCGAACGCCGAGTGCGCGGTCATTCCTTATATCCTGCGGCTCGAGCTGCTGCGGCTCGAGGCGCTGTGGGCGGACTATCCCGCGATCGCCGACTGGTGGGCACGCATGCGCGCGCGGCCCTCGGTCAAGGCGGCGATCTTCGATCGCATGAGCGAGAAAGATTGGGCGCCGTTCAAGAGTCTCGAACCGGATCCGTGGCCAAAGGTTGAGGAGGTTTTGCAAACCCGCGCGTGAACGCATGCGCCGTGAGCGCGCGTGGCGGTGCTCGCGACGGCCGCAAGGGCCGAACTACTCTCAAGCGAACGATTCTATTGCGCTCTGCGCCGCTTGCGCAGACCGCGCAAGCGGTGCCACCTCGGCTTATCCTCGCCGAACTCCCCCATGACCCAAAGGATGAACCCTGCCACCGCTAGAACTGCAATCTCACCGAACATCAGAAGAAGGAGCACCACCCATGTGGATTGATGCATTGAAGCCGCCCCGTTTGCATGCGACCCCCATTCGTTGTGATTGGGCGACATAACAGCATAAAATGCGCACTCCACTGTGACGCGATTCAAAAAAACCCCGCAGCGTGACAAATATCTCACAAGGTTGTCGCGCGCGGATCGAATCGGTACCGTGCAGGCCGCTGGATACCGCCGCCGGTACTGCTATGAGCGGTCGCGACGCGGTTGAGTCTCGCTCGCAAAAGGCTCATCCTGCCCCTCGATCACCAGAGAGCGCGCCGCCATGACCGTCGCACGCTTCCCGCAGCTTGCCCATTGGGGCGCCTTCACGGCGCTGGTCGAGGATGGCCGCGTGATCGGCTGTGAGCCGTTTGCGCGCGATCCCGCGCCCTCGCACATGCTCGAGGCTATTCCCGCGATGGTGCACTCGCCGCTGCGCATCGCGCGTCCCGCCATCCGCGACGGCTGGCGCGAGGGAAAAGAACGCACCGGCGCCGACAGATACCACGAAGTGTCTTGGGATGAAGCGCTCGCCACGGTGGCCGGCGAGCTTGCGCGCGTGCGCGAGACGTTTGGCAATACCGCGATCTGCGGCGGTTCCTACGGCTGGGCCTCAGCGGGCCACGTGCACGGTGCCCGCAGCCTGCTGCGGCGTTTTCTCTTTCTCGGCGGCGGCTGCGTCGACCAGGTCGCGAATTACAGCTTCGGCGCCGCACAATATGTGTTGCCGCGCGTGATCGGCACTTTTACCCCGATCGCCCACGGCACCGACTGGCCCTCGATCGTCAAGCACACGCGGGTGATCCTTGCCTTCGGCGGGCTCCCGCTCAAGAACGGCGAGGTGACTTTCGGCGGCGCCGGCGCTCACAGCATGGAGATGTGGCTGCGGCGGGCGAAAGAGGCCGGCATCGAGTTTATCTCCATCAGCCCGCTCAAGTCCGATGCACCCGACTTTCTCGGCGCGCAATGGGTGCCAATCCGGCCTAATACCGACACCGCGCTGATGCTGGCCATGGCGCACACGCTTCTCACCGAGGAGCTTTACGACTCGGCATTCATTTCTCGCCACTGCGCCGGCTTCGAGCCTTTCCGCCGCTACCTGCTCGGACTCGACGATGGCGTGGCGAAAGACGCCGCATGGGCGGCGGCGATCACCGGCGTTGCGCCCGAGACGATCCGCGAACTCGCGCGCCGTGGAGCGGCATCGCGCAGCCTGATCAGCTGCGCCTGGTCGCTGCAGCGCGCGCATCACGGCGAGCAGCCCTATTGGGCGGCGGTCGTGCTCGCCGCGATGCTCGGCGGCATCGGCTTACCCGGCGGAGGCTTCGCCTTTGGCTACGGCTCGACCAACGGCATCGGCGTGCCGCGCGTCGATGTGACGGGACCCGACGTACCGCTGCCGCTCAACCCGGCGCGCACCGTGATCCCGGTGGCACGCATTGCGGACATGCTGCTCAATCCCGGCGCGAGTTACGCCTTCAACGGCCGCCGCTACACGTTCCCCGACATTCGCCTGGTCTACTGGGCCGGCGGTAATCCCTTCCATCACCATCAGGATCTCAACCGGCTGCGCCGCGCCTGGCAGAAACCGGAAACGGTGATCGTGCACGAGAGCTGGTGGACGGCGACCGCGCGTCACGCCGACATCGTGCTTCCCGCCACCACCTTTCTCGAGCGTAACGACATCGGCGGCTCCTCCCGTGACACGTTCATCCTCGCGATGCATCAGGCCATCGATCCGGTTGGCGAGGCGAAGAACGACTTCAATATTTTCCGCGCGCTCGCGCAACGCCTCGGATACGAGCGCGCGTTCACCGAAGACCGCGACGAGATGGGCTGGTGCCAATGGGTCTATGATCGCGTTCGCCCAAGCGCTTCTGCCAAGGGCGTGACGCTCCCGGGCTTCCAGCAGTTCTGGGCCGAAGGATTCGTCGAGTTGCCGCCGCCCGAGCGCGACTACGTGCTGTTCGAAGATTTCCGTCGCGACCCAGAGGCGCATCCGCTCAAGACGCCGTCCGGACGAATCGAGATCGCATCCGAGGCGGTAGCCGAGTTCGCCGACGCGGACTGCCCGTCGCACCCAAAATGGATCCCGCCGGCGGAATGGCTCGGCAGCACCGCCACGCAACGCTTTCCGCTTCACCTTGTCACGCACCAGCCGGCGAGCCGCCTGCACGCGCAGATGGACCCCGGACCAGTTTCACGCCAGCGCAAGATCGCCGGCCGCGAGCCGGTGCGCATCAATCCGCGGGACGCCTCCGCGCGCGGCATTCGCGACGGTGATGTGGTGCGCCTGTTCAACGCGCGCGGCGCCTGTCTCGCGGGCGCGGTGCTCGACGCGGAAGTGATGCCAGGCGTGGTGGTGATGGCGACCGGCGCCTGGTTCGACCCGGCGGATGCCGCCGGCGAACCCGAGCGGCACGGCAATCCCAACGTGCTCACCCTCGACATCGGCACCTCGCCGCTCGCGCAAGGCACGAGCGCGCTCACCGCGCTCGTCGAAATCGAGCGCTGGGATGAGCCCGCGCCGGGGGTCCGCGCCTTCACGCCGCCGACGCTGGTGGCGGCCGAGTAAGCCGCGACCGGGCCGCGAGCGACATACTCTCTTGCGTTCGTCCCCGCGAAAGCGGGGACCCAGAGCTCTGACCGTGGCCTCTGGATTCCCGCTTTCGCGGGAATGAACGGAATTTGCTGCGAGGCGGAATGCCAAGGCGGGGTGCGTGAAACGGCGCCGCCGTGGTATGGTCGGCTGCGATTTTGGCCAGGAGTTCGGAATGTCGAAAACATTGCTGACCGGCTCATTCGTGGCGCTGATCACGCCGTTCAACACGGACGGCTCGGTCGACTTCGGCGCGTTTCGGAGCTTGCTGAAATTCCAAGAACAGCACGGCACGTCTGCGGTGCTGATCATGGGTTCGACCGGCGAGACCTCGATGCTCGCTCCAGAGGAAAAAAAGCAAATCATCGTCGAGACGGCGAAGATGAAGATGCCGCGCATGCCGATCTTCTTTGCTTGTATAGGAAACAATACCGAGTCGACGATCGCCAACGTCCGTTTCGCCGCGGCGAACGGCGCCGACGGCGCGATCCTCGCAGCACCTGCCTATATCTGCGCGCCGGAAAACGACATCGAGCGATTTTTCCTCGAGGTGGCGGACGCAACCGATCTGCCGCTCGGCATCTACAACAATCCACCGCGAGTGAAGAGCGACCTGCACTGGGAGCATCTGCTACGCATCTTCCAGCATCCCAACTACGTCGTGCACAAGGAATCGACCGCGCGCGTGGGACAGGTCGCGCAGGTGCTCGCCGCCAAGCCGAGCGTGTCGGTCATGTGCTGCGATAGCCCCAATCTCGGGCTGGTCGTGCCGACCATGTCGCTCGGCGGGCACGGCACCGCAAACATGACCGGCAATATCGCCCCTGCGGAGCTTGCGGCCATCTCGACGCCGTGGACGAGCTACGTTGAGGCGGAAAATTTCAAGACCACTTATCTCAAGCTCCTGCCGCTGCTGCACTTCACCTATTCGGCGATCAATCCGGTGGCGGTGAAATCCCTGATGAAAGCGGTGGGACTACCGGCCGGCGACCTGCGCAAACCGCTGACCAATCTCGAGGGCGAGGCGCTCGCCAAAGGCATTCGCATCGTGCAGGAGCTCGCCCTCGACAAGCAGTACGGCTACAAGCTCGGACCCATCTCCGCCGTCGCTGCGTGACGATGATGGGAAGGGCCTTGCGCCGAGACGCTCGTCATTGCCGGGCTTGACCCGGCAATCCATCATCTTACGAAGAGATGATGGACCCCCGGGTCAAGCCCGGGGGTGACCGGCGTGGGATACAAGTGGATCTCGGAATCAGCGGACGAAAGGCGCTACTGAGCGGCGCGAGCCGAGGCCTGGGGCGGGCCTGCGCCTTTGCGCTCGCACAAGAGGGCGTCGACGTGACCATCGTTGCGCGCCGGCGCGACGCATTGGAAAAGACCGCCGCGGACATACGGTCAGCGACCGGCGTCGAGGTGGCCACCATCTCCGCGGACATCACGACGGAGGCCGGTCGCTCGGCCGCGCTCGCCGCGTGTCCGCAACCCGATATCCTTCTCAACAATACGAACGGACCGCTGCCGGGCGACTTCCGCGACTGGTCGCGGGATGATTGGACCGCGGCACTCGACGCGATGATGCTCTCGCCCATCGAAATGATGCGGCTCACCGTCGATGGCATGATGACGCGCGGCTTCGGCCGCATCATCAATATCGTCTCGCGCAGCGTGAAGATGGCGCAACTGGAACTCGGCCTTTCGAACGGCGCGCGCTCTGGTCTCGTCGGTTTCGTGGCGGGGCTCGCGCGCCAGACCGTCTCCCGTAACGTCACCATCAACAATCTCTTGCCGGGCATTTTCGACAGCGACGCCCAGCGCGTGCATGTCGGCGCCATGGTTGAGACTGCCGGCAAGACCCTCGAAGAACTCTGGCGCGCGCGCGCCGAGGCCAACCCCGCCAAACGCTATGGTCGGCCGAGCGAACTCGGCGCCTATTGCGCGTTTTTATGCTCGCAACACGCCGGTTTCATCACCGGGCAGAATCTGCTGATCGATGGAGGCAGCTATCCGGGGACCTATTGAAAGGACCGTCTCATGAAACTTGCCATTACGCCGGCGTTGGCGCTCGCGCTCGCCGCGTCCATCACTCCCGGCGCGCGCGCGCAGGATTACCCGTCCCGCACGGTCACCGTGGTGGTGCCATTTCCGGCCGGCGGATCGGTCGACGGGGTCGCGCGCATCCTGGTCCAGAAGCTCAATGAGACGATAGGCCAACACTTCATCGTCGAGAATCGAGCCGGCGGCGCCTCGGGCATCGTCGGCGCCAACGCCGTCGCCAAGGCGGCCCCCGATGGCCATACCTTGCTGCTCTCGGCCTCGGTGCACGTCATCAATCCGTTTCTATATAAGAGCGTCCCCTATGACGTCGTCCACGACTTCACGCCGGTGGCGCTGCTGGCGGAAGGACCGCTGATCGTCAGCACCACGCCAAGCGTGCCGGCGAACAATTTGCGGGGTTTCTTCGCACTCGTGCGCAAGGATCCGCAGAAATACACCTTCGGCGCGACGACCATCGGATCCGCCAGCCACCTCGCCATTGAGCTGCTCAAGCTCGACGCCGGGCTCGACACGTTGGTCGTCGCCTATAAAGGGACGGCACCGGCGCTCACCGATCTCATGAGCGGACAGATTCAGCTACTCGCCGATCCCATGCTCTCCTCGCTGCCGCTGGCGCAAGGCGGCAAGGTCAAAGCGCTCGGGCTCACCAGCCTTAAGCGGGCCACGGCGGCACCCGAGATTCCGACCGTGGCGGAGTCCGGCGTGACAGGCTTCGCATTCGTGTCGTGGTACGGATTGTGGGGGCCCAAGAACCTGCCGGCCGAAATCTCCGACAAGCTGCAGGCGGAAATCGCCAAGCTGCTGGCGCTGCCGGACGCGAAGGCGCGGCTCAACGCCCTCGGATTCGACCCGATCGGCACGGGCGGGGACGAGTTCGCGCGCTACATTCGCGAGGAGATGGCTAAATACGAGAAAGTCATCAGGGAGGCCAAGATCAAGGCGGAGTGAGCGCGCCACGCGCTACTTGCTCAAAAGGCCGCGCAAAGTTCCGTTGCGATCCCACGTGATATCGGCGATGCGCCATCCGACCTTGAGCTTGACCAAAGCGAGGACAACGGTCCGCCGGTCGCCCAGGCTCTTGAATGAAACGGTTGCCGTCGCCTTGTTGGCGCCGGTGTCACGGACGGCGACATCGACGCTGTCGATCTCCCAATCCTGCGCATCGATAAAGGGATCGCTGCCGAGTTTTCCGACCTCGCCGTGCGCTTCTCTGCGGTACTTGATGATGAGTGCCGCGAGCTTGGGATCGAAATAGCGCCGCACGGCCGTATCGGTATCGAGCGAAGTGCCGTTGCTGTTTTTTCCCGTATAAGCGGCGTAGATCGCTTCCACGAACGATTTGGCGGACGCTTCGGCCGCGCCCGCCCGCACCGCCGCAAGCGCGATGCAAGCGCAGACCGCTATAAGCACATCGCGGCGCGCGATCATGGTGATCCCGTCCATTGCTCCCTGCGATTGCTCCCTGCGATATTGTGCCGGACTAGCGTATTGTTCGCTCGGCCTCCAGTCCCCGGGCCGCGAGAAGGAGAGGGTGTGGCATGAGTGAAGACATCATTTACGACGTCGAGGAGAGCATCGCGACCATTACGCTCAATCGCCCCGAGCGGATGAACGCGCTCACGCACGAGCTTGAAGCCGAGCTGCACCGCATATTCGACCAGGCCGACGCCGACCGCGCCGTTCGCGTGATCATCCTGACCGGTGCGGGTCGCGCGTTCTGCGCCGGCTATGACCAGGGTCAGCCCAAGTCCGGCAGCAGGCATTCCGACCCGACCGGCAAGTCGCCTGCCGATTACATCGAGTTCTGGCAGCGCACCGACGCCGGCCGCGTGGCTTATTGGACGCATATGTGGCGGCTGGGAAAGCCGGTCATTGCGGCGGTGAACGGCTGGGCGATGGGCGGCGGTTTTTGGTACCAGCTCGCCGCCGACATCACCATCGCCTCCGATCAGGCGGTGTTCGCGCAACCCGAGGTTCGCCACATCTCGAACACGACGTTTCTCTTCAGCGCACTTTGCGGTTGGAAGGCCGCCAATCGTTGGGCGCTGACTGGCGACCATTTCGACGCGCAGGAAGCGCTGCGCATCGGCATGGTCAACGAGGTGGTCCCGCACGATCAGCTCATGACCTTGACGCGCGCGCTCGCCAAACGCCTCGCGCTGGTGCCGGAGCCGTCGGTGCGGCTCAACAAGGCGATCACCATGATGGGCATGCAGGCCGCTGGCCTTTATTCCGGCCTGCTGCTCGAAAGCACGCTGGGCGCGCTTGCGCACGCGTCCCACAACGAGTTTCGCGAGAAGCTGCTCGAGACCCAGCGCCAGCACGGGCTCAAGGCCTACCTCGACATGCGCGACGGGCCGTTTCAACCCGAGCCCATGGGCCCGCGCTCGGCAAAGGGCCGACAGAAGAAGGCGCCATGATCCTGGGCGCGGCGTTGCGAGCGACCACGAGCGTTCGTTTCCGATGGAGATGACGATGGCGCTGCAGATTCGACCCAACTGCGAATATTGCGACAAAGATTTCGCAGCCCATACGCGGCGGATCAAGGACATTCGGCCCGAAGACCGCTGACTGTATCGATTGAGCGGATCGCCACCGCCGCGCCGCATCAACTCGCAATCTACTATTCGGGCATGCCGGCCTTGCGGAGTCCCTCAGTGAGCCGCTGGTACTGCTGCTGGTAATTCGGGCTCGTGAGCGCGAGCGGGACCGGCGAAAACCGGCGAAACGTTGATAATCTCGTGCCAGGACGCCTTTCCAGATAGGCGGCGAGTGCTGCACGCGCCTCTTCGGAGCGACCGAGGAACGCGTAAGCGGCCGCCAGGAACGCATGCGGCCACGAGTTCTTCGGATTGGCATCGAGCGCGCTAATCAGCGTACGCACGGCTTGCTCGTCGCGCCCGAGCAGAATGAGCGCGTGACCGCGACCGTCGAGCCAGGTCCACCGTCCCGGATCGCGCGGGCCGATACGGTCGGCTTTGGCGAACCACTCGAGAGCTTGTTGCGACTTGCCGAGGTACAAACTCGACAAGCCGATCTCCTTATACGTCCACGGCTCGCCGGGATTTTCCATGATGACCGTTTCGGCCATGGCAATGGCATCGTCGAATCTGCCCTGCGCCCGCCGCAGCGCGGCATTCGCCTTCAACGCCATCAGGTGACGAGGATCGGTCGCGAGCGCGCGATTGAGCAACCGCTCGGCCTTGCCGAGCCGTTCCTCGCCGCCGGTATCGTAGTAGCCGTTGAGGAATTCGAAGACGAGCGTCGTGGCGACTCCGGCGAGGCCGTCAACGCTGGCAGGCTCGACCTCGAGCGCCTGCTCGAACAGATTGCGCGCCGCTATCATCGTGGCCGGCGACGACGGCAGATTAATGGTCGACTTCGCGCGCATGATGAGATCGATCAGCTCGGCGCTGTCCGGCCGCTCCTGCCAGCTCCGCCGCGCTTCGATGTCGATGACTTGCAAGCCGATCGCCCGCGAGACCCGGCGCACGACCTCGTCCTGAACCTGCAGCATGCTCGTGAGCTCGGTGTCGAAACGTTCCGCCCAAAGTTGGCTTGCTTCCCTCGTATCGACGAGCCGGACATTGACGCGCACGCGTTCCCCGTCGAGCGCCACGCTGCCTTCGAGCAGATATCGGACCTCGAGATCGCGGCCGACCTCGCGCGCATCCGCTCCCTTCCCTTTGTAGGCGAATGCAGTGTCGCGGGAGACGATCGAGATTCCGGGCAGCGCACGTGCGAGATCGCTGATGAGACTATCGGTGATCCCGTCAGCCAGATAATCCCGCTTCGCATCGCCGCTGAGATTGACCAGAGGAAGGACCGCCAGGGACGGAGCCAGCGTTTTGAGCCGGTCCGCCGGGAACGATGCGTCGTTTGCGAGCGCGTCGTCACCTTGCATGCGCGTCGCCTGCAACGGAGCGGGTGACGACAGCACCAACCACCCAGCAGAGACGAGCAACGAAGCGAGCGCGAGCACAGCGAAGCTGACGAGCAGGTTTCGCGCAGCGCCGGGCTTGCTCAATACCGTCGCCTTCGCCTCGGGCCCTGTCTCGACGTCAGGATGAGCCGGCGAAAGCGCAGAATCGCCGACGGCATCCGATGCGAGGTCAGCCCGCGCCGCCCGCGCGGCCACGGCAAGCGCGAGACCGCGCGTAAAATCGGCGTCGTCCGAGTCCCGGCGTATATTGTCGAGGCAAGGATCCGCAGCGTCGTCCGAGTCCCGGCGTATGTTGTCGAAGCAAGGATCCGCAATCGAGCACTCGTTTGACGGAGGCAGCGGTTCGCTGGCTGGCACGAGTTCCGTCGGATGATCCGCTGCGTCCGCCGCAAATCCTGTTCCGGGCGCAGGAGCGGCCGGCGCCGAATCGGCGTCTTCGACGTGGCCGACGAACCGAAAGCCACGCTTGTGCACCGTGCGAATGAAACTCTGGTCGTTGCCGCTGTCGCCGAGCGCGCGCCGTGCGGCGCTGATGCGGGAGCTCAGCGTTGCCTCCGACACGATACGGCCCCGCCAAACCGCATCGAACAGCTCGTCTTTGCTGACGATCCTGTCGCGGTGACGGACGAGGTGAACGAGCAGATCGAACACCTGCGGCTCGATGTGAACGGCCGCGCCGGCACGCCGTAGCTCGTGGCGTGCGACGTCGATCTCGAAATCAGCGAAGCGGAAGTTCAAGTGCGCCCCCGGTCGAGCCTCTTGATCGCCGCGGAGCGACGACTTGTCAAAATAGCGATACGCTATCGCCTGCACTACGGCATTTTGAGAAATCTCCAGCGAATCTACAGACAGATTCCAAACAAAATCAAGCCGCGCTCAAGCTCGGCGTCAAGCTTCTCATCCGCACGGCAGCTAAGCATCCGCGCATGCGCTCCTGCGCCGATGCGAGCCTTTTCACGGCCTCGCCGTTGCTCAGGGTCTACGCCAAACCTTTGTGAGGATTGAGATCATGGCTAAACCTTCGGTCAAAGCGACCTTTTCTCCCAGTGCCGGAGTGCTGTCGGTATCCGGCGACGACGCGGATAACGTGATCGTGACGAGCCGCGACGCAGCGGGACAAATTCTCGTGAATGGCGGCGCCGTGCCGGTTGCTGGCGGCACCCCGACCGTCGCCAACACGAGCGTGATTGAGGTGTTCGGCAACGGCGGCAACGACACGATTACGGTGGATGAAGCAAACGGGGCCTTGCCAGCCGCCCATCTGTTCGGTGGCGCGGGCAACGACGTTTTGACCGGCGGCTCGGGCAACGACCTGCTGTTCAACGGTACGGGCAACGACACCCTCAACGGCAAAGGCGGCGACGACCTGCTGTTCGACGGCGCGGGCAACGACGTGCTGATTGGCGGCACTGGCAGCGAGATGTTCGGCGAAGCCGGCAACGATCGCATGATCTGGAATCCGGGCGACGGCAGCGACCTCATGGAGGGCGGCGACGGCGTCGATACCGCCGAGGTCAACGGCGGCAACGGCTCGGAAACGTTCACTATCACGGCCAACGGCACGCGCGTGCGTTTCGACCGCATCAGCCCCGCGCCCTTCACCTTGGACATCGGCACCACCGAGAATCTCGTTCTCAACGCCAATGGCGGCGATGACGTCATAACCGCCGGAAACGGGCTCGCCAATCTCATCAAACTCACGATCGACGGCGGCGCGGGCAACGACACCATCACCGGCGGCGACGGCGACGACACGCTGCTCGGTGGCGACGGCAATCACACCATCAACGGTGGCCGCGGCAGCGACACGGCCTTGCTCGGCGCGGGCGACGATACGTTCGTTTGGAATCCGGGAGACGGCAGTGACGTCGTCGAGGGCCAGGCGGGCACCGACACACTGGTATTCAACGGCGCCAACATCAACGAGAAGCTCGACATCGAGGACAACGGCAGCCGCGTGCGCCTCACCCGCGACGTCAGTGTCGTGACCATGGATCTCAACGGCGTCGAGCAGATCCAGCTCAACGCCAAAGGCGGTTCCGACAACATCGTGGTCGGTGATCTGACCGGCACCGGAGTGACGCAGGTCTCGACTTGGCATCGATGCCCGGCAGCGGCACCGGCGACCTCGCGGCGGACACCGTGACCGTCACCGGCACCAAGGGCGACGACGTGATCGAGGTACAGGGCCAGAACGGCGCTCTGACCGTCACCGGCCTGCCAGAGGTCGTCACCGTCACCGGGTCGGAGGCGATCGACGCGCTCATCGTCTCCGCTGGCGCCGGCAACGATACGCTCTCGGCGGCGACGCTGCCGGCCGACAATGTGACACTGACCCTCGATGGCGGCGCCGGCAACGACACCACCGTCGGGAGCCAAGGCGCCGATGTCTTGCTCGGCGGCGATGGCAGCGACACCGTCACCGGCGGCCGCGGCAACGACACGGCCTTGCTTGGCAACGGCAAACGATACGTTCATCTGGAATCCGGGCGACGGCAGCGACGTCGTCGAGGGCGGGGCTGGCACGGATCGGCTCGTCTTCAACGGCGCCAACATCGGCGAGAACATGGACATCTCCGCCAACGGCGGTCGCGTGCGCCTCACCCGTGACATTGGCGGCGTCACCATGGACCTCAACGGGGTCGAGAAGATCCAGGTCAACGCCGCAGGCGGCGCGGACAACATCACGATCAACGATCTCACCAGAACCGGCGTGACGCAGGTCGCCATCGACTTGTCTGGGCCCTCGGGAAGCGGCCAGGGCGACGGAGCCGCCGACAGCGTGACCGTGAACGGCACGGCGGGCCGCGACAGCATCAGCGTCGCAACCATCGGCGCATCGGTCGTCGTCAACGGTCTGTCGGCACCGAGGGCGCCAACGACTCGCTCGTCGTCAGCGGCGGCGCTGGCGACGACACCATCAACGCCTCCGCGCTCAACGCCGGCCAGGTCAAGCTCACCATCAATGGCGGCGCCGGCGATGACATCATCACCGCCAGCAAGGGCGATGACGTCGTTATCGGCGGGCAAGGCAGCGACAAGGCCCTGCTCGGGGCCGGCAATGACACGTTCGTGTGGAATCCGGGTAATGGCAGCGACACGGTCGATGGTCAAGCAGGCAACGACACGCTCCAGTCCAAAGGCGCCAACGTCGCCGAGAACATCGACATCTCTGCCAATGCCGGGCATGCCCGGCTGGTGCGGGATATCGCCGCCATCACGATGGATCTCGACAACGTCGAGACCATCAATGTCCAGGCCTTAGGCGGCGCGGACAAGATCACCGTGAACGACCTGACGGGAACGGACGTCAACAAGGTCAACATCGACCTGGGCGGGAGCAGCGGCGGTGGCGACGGGTCGGACGACACGATCGTCATCAATGCGACCAGCGGCGACGACGTGATCACCGTCACGAACAACAACGACGTCATAACGGTGTCCGGCCTGAGGTGAGCTCGCCCTGGAGAGTGCAAGTTAGCATCCAACTCGACAGCGCAAGACCCTCGGCGCTCGAGCCGTCGTGGTGCTGCGGCATCTCCAGGGCGTCCGCCACCCGTGCCGGCCGTGTCAGAGCATCGCCCGGCTGGGCGACTGCGCGCACGGGGTAGTAACGAGAAAGGACGTCCACGCGATGACCATCGCCGATATCACGCTTGCAGCGTTCACGCTTTGCAACAGCCTGCGCTTTGCGGCCTACATCCCCAAAATCACTAGGGCGATCAGGGATCAAGGCGGTGCGGAAGCCTTTTCGTTCGCGGCGTGGAGCATGTTCCTCATCTCGCACGCATCGGCTATGACCGGGACGCTCGTAGACAATGAGCAGTGGACTGCAGGTTTCATGTTTTGGGGCAATGTTATCGGCTGCAGTGCGATGCTCTTCATCGCCGTCGCCACTGTCCGCGCAGCGCGCAAATCAGCAAATGGCTCGGCGGTGCCGATACGCAGAACTATGGGTAGCAGCTTGGACGAGGTAACAACGATGGCGACTTACAAGGGCGAGTGTTTCTGTGGCGCGGTTCAACTGGAGGCCTCGGGGGAACCCGAAGGCATGGGATATTGTCATTGCGGCTCATGCCGTTCGTGGTCGGGCGGGCCTGTCAATGCCTTTACGCTTTGGAAGCCTGGTGCCGTGCGGGTCACAGCGGGCGCGGAGTGTCTTGGCACGTTCCAGAAGACGGCATTGAGCCAGCGGCAATACTGCAGGAAATGTGGAGGCCATTTGATGACCAATCACCCTCCGCTGGGATTGGTCGATGTCTTTGCAAGTACATTACCTGCGTTGAAGTTTAGCCCGGGCGTGCACATCAACTACGACAAAACTGTCTTGCCCATGCGGGACGGGCTCCCGAAGTTTAAGGATTTCCCCGCTGAATTTGGCGGATCGGGCGAGCAGACAGCGGAATAGCGCAGGTCGCATTTATCCGACTTGCACAGCTAAAATGGGCGGAATCGGGGTAAACCCGATTTCGCATGGTTGTCTTTTGCGAAAGGCAACCATTGCCCGGTCGGGCTTCGGCAATACGATTTGCATCGGAGTCAGCTAACGCGTGCAGGACACCAAATGCATCGGTCACTCGGTCAAGCGGCTCGAGGATCGCCCGCTGCTCGTCGGTAAAGCCCGTTTCGCCGCCGATCTTGCGTTTCCCGGCATGCTCGAGGCGGCCTTCGTACGCAGCCCGCACGCTCACGCAGCCATCCGCGGGATCGACACCAGCGCCGCGCGCGGCTGCGCAGGCGTTCATGCGGTATTCACGCTCGCGGATCTTGCGCCGCTTCTCGCGCAGGAGCGGCTGCCGCTGCAGTTCCGCACGGCGAATCTTCCAGCCGACATCACGCCGTTTGCGCTCGCCAAGGACGAAGTCGCGTTCGTCGGCGAAGCGGTGGCGATCGTGATCGCGCAGACGCGCTACATTGCCGAAGACGCCGCAGCACTCGTTGCCATCGATTATGAGCCACTGCCCGCGGTCTCCGACTGCCGACAAGCGCTGGCGCCGCAAGCGCCGCGCGCCCACGCCACCCGCGAGAGCAATCTTCTGATCCAGTTCCAGCAATCCTATGGCGAGGTCGCGGAGGCATTCGCTCGCGCGCCCCGCCGCCTCAGCGTCCATCTCAAGCAACACCGCGGCGGCGCGCATTCGATCGAGGGACGCGGGGCGCTTACCGTCTACGACGCCAACGAGGAGCGGCTGACGCTGTGGTCGTCGACGCAGCTCGCCCACGAGGTACGCGCCTTTCTGATGACGATGCTACGTCTCGATGAAAATCAGCTGCGCGTCGTGGCGCCGGACGTCGGCGGCGGCTTTGGCGCCAAGTTCGTGATGTATCCGGAGGAAGTGTCGCTGGCCGCGGCGTGCCTCATGTTGCACCGGCCCATCAGATGGATCGAGGACCGGCGCGAGCATTTTCTCGCCGCGGTCCAAGAGCGCGATCAGTACTGGGATGTCGAGGTCGCGTTCGACGATGATGGTCACCTGCTCGCCGTGCGCGGAGCGATGATCCACGACGAAGGCGCCTATACCCCGCAGGGCATCAACCTCCCCTACAACGCCTCCACCGCGCTGCCTGGTCCCTACATGCTGCCCGCATTCCAGCTCGAGGTGCGCGTCGCCGAGACCAACAAGGTCGCGACCATGCCGGTGCGCGGGGCCGGTTATCCGGAAGGCGCTTTCGCGATGGAACGCCTGCTCGACCGCATCGCTGACGAGCTGAACCTCGACCGCGCGGAAGTGCGCCGCCGCAACCTCGTGCCGGCGGAAAAAATGCCCTACGTGTGTCCGCTCAAGACGCGCGCCGGGTCAGCGATCACCCTCGACAGCGGCGACTTTCCGGTGTGCCAACGGACAGCACTGGAGGCAATTGACTATGCCGGCTTTGCCGAGCGCCAGCGCCGGGCGCAGGAGCGCGGTCGCTACCTTGGCATTGGCATCGGCAACGGCATCAAGGGCACCGGTCGCGGCCCGTTCGAATCCGGCATCGTGCGCATTGGCCGTTCCGGCCGCGTCTCCGTCTACACCGGCGCCATGCCCATGGGGCAAGGGATCAAGACTGCGCTTGCCCAAATCTGCGCCGAGCAGTTCGGCATCGCGCCGCAGGATGTCAGCGTCGTTGCCGGCGATACCGCCGTCATTCCCCATGGCCAGGGCGGCTTCGCCAGCCGTCAGACCGTGACCGCGGGCTCCGCCGTGCATCTCGCCGCGGTCAAGGTGCGCGAAAAAGCGCTCGAGGTCGCCGCCCATCTTTTGGAGGTCGGTGTCAGCGACCTCGAGCTGCGCGATGGCCGCGTCGAGATTGCTGGCGCACCGGGCAGCGGGCTCTCGCTGCGTCAGGTTGCCGAAGCGGTATCCGGCGTGCCCGGCTATGCCATGCCCGGCCGATTCGAGCCGGGGCTCGAGAACATGCAGAGCTTCCTGCCGAGCGCGCTCACCTATGGCGGCGGGTGCCATGCCGTCGAGGTCGAGGTGGATGTCGAGACCTGCGGCGTGCGCATCCTGCGCTATATCGTCGTCAACGACAGCGGTCGGATCATCAATCCCATGATCGTCGAGGGACAGCTCGTCGGCGGGGCTGCGCACGCGATCGGCAACGCGATGTACGAATGGATGATCTACGACGATGCGGCGCAGCCGCTGACCACTACATTCGCCGACTATCTCATCCCGAGCGCAACCGAGGTCCCCAAGATCGAGGTGATATTCGCGGAGTTTCCCTCCCCGCTCAATCCGCTCGGCGTCAAAGGGGTGGGCGAATCCGGCTGCGTGCCCGCCGCCGGCGCGATCGTCTCGGCCATTGAAAACGCGCTTGCGCCTTTCGGCGTGCGCATCAATGAATATCCGGTCACGCCGGCGCGGTTGTTCGCGCTGCTGTCGCGCGCTTAACAGCAGGTCACGCGAGCCGTTCTCTTAGAGCGGGTTCCGTTGGCATAGAACGATTTGCGGGTGAGCCTACGACGAGCAGTGCCACATCGTCCCCTCCCCCGCTTGCGGGGGAGGGACAGGGAGGGGGCACGCAATATCGTAAAGCTTTCCAGGCGCCCCCTCCCCACCCCTCCCCCGCAAGCGGGGGAGGGAGCAGACCGAGTTCGCCGCTCGCGATGATCCCGCTTCGCCGCAATCCGCACTGGGCCGCGGCGATCAAAACCGCTCGCGCTCGAGCTGGCGCCAGCGCGACATCCGCCGCTCCAGCCACATCACCAACTCGGTCAGGACCACGCCCACGAGCGCGATGACGATGATGGGCACGAACAGCTTGGCAGTGGCGAACACATTGGCGTATTCGACGATCATGCCGCCGAGCCCGCTGATCGCGGTGAAGAACTCGGCGACGATGATGCCGATGATTGCCAGGCCGACCGCGAGCCGGACGCCCGCCATGATGAACGGGATCGCCGCCGGCAGCGTGATCTTCCAGAAGATCTGCCATTCGGTTGCGCCATAGGCGCGGCCGATTTCCAGCATCGCGCCGCGCACGTCGCGAATGCCAGAATAAGTATTGACGATGATGGGGAAGACGGCGACCGAGACCAGGATCGTGACCTTGCCGGCGAATTCCAGGCCAGCCCACAAGATGATCAGCGGGATGAGCGCAATGCGGGGGATGGCATAGAGCGCGTTGACGAACGGGTCGAGCACGTATTCCAGCGTGCGCCACTGCGCCATGACGATGCCAAGCGCAATGCCGACCACGACCGTGAGCGCCATCCCGACCGCGAACGGCCAGAGCGTCTGGATCAACGCCTTCTCGAGCGCGCGGCTCCGGATCAGCTCCATCGCAGCCTCAAAAATCGCGCTCGGCGGCGCCATGAAGATCGGATCCATGCGGCGGCCGTAGTACTCCCACACGACGAAGAAAACCGCGACCGCGGCGGTGCGGATGGCGTTCGGGCTCAACAGCACGTCGCGCAAGCGTTGCGCCAATGTCAGCCGCGGCGCCGGCACCCACTGGCGTGACGGTCGGTTCTCCACCAAGCTCATCCTTCGCTCCTGAGCATGTTGCGCAATTCAGCGCGGCATTTTCCGAAATCCGGGTGCGGGCGCACATCCCCGCCGAGACGCTCATCGGCGACCGGCGATGGAATGATCGTGCGGATCCGTCCCGGGGCGGTGTGGAACACGAAGATCCGGTCGGAGAGGATGAGTGCTTCATCGATGCTGTGGGTGACGAAGATCACGGTCGCACCGCTGCGCGACCATATCGCCAAAAAATCTTCCTGCAGTTGTTCGCGCGTCTGCGCGTCGAGCGCGCCGAAGGGCTCGTCCATGAAGATGAGAATGGGTTTTCGCATCAACGCGCGCGCGATGCCCACCCGCTGCTGCATGCCACCGGACAATTCATGCGGAAAATGCTCGGCAAAGGCGGCAAGCCCCACCAGCTCGATGAAATGACGCGCGAGATCGCGGCGTTCGGCTTGAGCGACGCCATCGATCTCGAGCGGAAACTCGACATTGCCCATGACGGTGCGCCACGGCAGCAGCCCGAAATTCTGGAACACCATGCACGCGTCCTTGCGCGGGCCCGTCACCGGCGTACCGGCGATGGTGATGCGCCCCTCATCCGCAGGAATGAGCCCGGCAGTGAGCCGCAGCAACGTCGTTTTGCCGCACCCGCTCGGACCCAAGAGCGTGATCAACTCGCCCTTGCCCACGGTCGCGTCGATGCGATCGAGCGCCACCATCAGTTCCGCTCGATCGGTCCCGAGAGATGACGCCCGCACCGGAAAAAATTTGCTGACGCCGTCGTAGACGACCATCGCGGCCGCCGGCGGGCTCGTCATGGCGGGGGCTAGTTCTTCCGATAGGTGCCGAGCTTCGCGAGGGCGCGATCGACAAAGCGCGGCTCGAGCACGTCCTTGGCCGGCGCGGCCACCGGCAGATTGCCGAGCTTCATGTTGAGCTCGGCGGTGAACTCCTCGATCGCCGGATCGAGCCCCCCGTCGACACCCCAGACGTTCTCGCCGTTGAGATCGCGAACCACTGCTTTGAGGAAGGACAAGTCGAGATCGGGAAGCCGCTCGTGCAGGATAGCGGCGGCCTCGTCGGGATTAGCCATGATGAAGCGCGACCCTTGGATGCCGATGTCGGTCATGGTCTGGAACGCGGCGGCAAGCTCCGGCTTGGCCAGCGTTTCAGTGCGCACGACGTTCCAGACGTAACCCAGGCCGGGAAATTCCGCCGACAGCCTGGCCACCACGGTGACCTTGCCCTCCTGCACGCCTTTGAGCGCGGTGACGGTATTGACCAGCGTCGCATCGGCACGGCCGCCGATCACCGCCTGCAAGCGGGCGGCGTGGCCGCCGACCTGCACGAAACGCGCGCCCGTTTCGTCGATGCCGTGCTTGCGCATGATCAGGCGGGGAAGCTGGTCAGGCAGCCCGCCGGGACCGGAGGAGGCGAAGGTTTTGCCGGCAAGATCGGCGAGCTTGCTCCCTTTGCCCGTCGCGATGACGAGACTGTAGTCGCCGATCGGCTGCCACGAGTGAATTGCGCGGATGCCGGCGCCGGCATGAATCGACGCCAGCACGTTGAGCGTGCCGATTAGGCCGATGTCGGCATTACCCGACAGCAGCACGCGCATGGCATTGGCATCGCCGGTGACATGGACGTCCTCCACTTCGAGGCCGCCCATCCAGCCTTGCTTCTGTGCCACGAGATACGGCAGCGAAAACGTCGTCACTGGCCCGGGAAAGACCATCTTGATCTTGGCGGCGTCCGCGGCAGATACGTTGACGATGAAGATTACCGCGGCAATGCAGAGGCTCCCGCCTATTGCGCGCAGTCGACGACAAACATCAGCCATAACAACTCTCCACGCGATCGAGCCGCGACACCGTTTGCAAAATGAGCCTTTCGCGCAGGCCATGCAAACGGTTTCTCGGCTGCGGCCAGTTGGAAGCCGCGGCAAATTTTCTCGTGCGCATTGCGTGTGCGGGGTCCGCCGCCACCGCCGGCCCGGACCTCTATCGCGCGCGCCTCGAAGCAACGCGATGTGCGCCTCGGATATTTTGGAATGAGTTCCCGATCCCGCCGCCGTCTCGAAACGGGACGGAATAAAGTCGACCAGTAGCTTTGACTCGGACGGGCTTATCGGCCGTGACGCTCGAACCACTTCGGCCCCGGGCCGCGCATGTAATGCAGCTCCGGTCGATAGCGGCGGTGCGTGAAGACGGCTCTGATGGCCCGCAGAACGGCCACGAGATACATCCCCGATTCCCCCACGCTATTTTCCCCACCCATGCTGTGGCAGGAAGTTCCGGCTAACACATGGACGTTGTTGGGCAATAATGTGAAATGCGCGGACGGGCGCGCGCGGCGCCGAACCGGGAAAGGCGGCTGCTACGGTCACCGGGTTTGTCATGCCCGGGCTTGACCCGGGCATCCATCGTCTTTGCAGAAAAGTCTTTGCGAAGGGGATGGATTGCCGGGTCAAGCCCGGCAATGACGGGGGATCAGCGCCGACGCCCTCGGATCACACCGCGGCGATCGCTTCGATCTCCAAGAGGAAATTGGGATTGGCGAGCCCGCGCAGAACGCACAGCGTGCTGGCGGGCGCGGCGCCCGCGAAATAAGTCTGCAGGATGCCGCGCGCCTTCGGCACGTCGTGCGGGTTGCAGATGTAGATCGTGATCTTGGTGACGTCGGCGATCTTGGCGCCCCCGGCGGCGAGCGCCTTCGCCAGGTTCGCCATCACCATCTTGGCCTGAGCCTCGAAATCATCGGGTGGCAGCACTTTTCCGTCCACGTCCGCCCCGACTTGGCCCGCGCAGAACACGAGCTTCTGCGCGCCCTCGGCCGTCACCACATGTGAGTAATTCGAAAACGGCTTGGAAATACCTTCGGGATTGGTTCTGGTGATCTTGGCCATCGCTTCTCTCCTGTTGAATTGCAATCGCATGAGTGTGGCCGAGCGCCCTTGCAATGCAAGCACGCTCGGATAGTCTTGGCCGGCCCCGAGGATCGCTGCATGTCCAAGGCGCTCGCCTCGTCCGCCCTCCTGCATTCTTTCCTCTTTTCTCGTGTGTGGTGCCGCCATGGCCGACAATGTTCCGCGCAACGTCGTGAATGAACTCGCGCCCACGGGCAAGCTGCGCGCGGCGATCAACTTCGGCAATTCCGTGCTGGCGCAAAAGGACCCCGCGAGCGGGGAGCCGCACGGCGTCTCGGCCGAGCTTGCGCGCGAATTGGCCAAGCGGCTTGGCGTTGCGATGGAATTCGTCACCTTCGATGCCGCCGGCAAGGTTGTGGACGCGCTGGCGAACGGCGTCTGGGATGTCGCGTTCCTGGCGATCGATCCCGTGCGCGGAGCCGGCATCGATTTTACCGCGCCCTATGTGCTGATCGAGGGCGCCTATGTCGTGCCGGCGGATTCCCCTCTCAAGACGGTCGAGGACGTCGACAGCGACGGCGTGCGCGTCGCGGTGGCACGTGCAAGCGCGTACGACCTCTATCTCACGCGCGCGCTCAAGCACGCCAAGCTGGTGCGGGAGGCGAATGGGCCCGACGCGCTGGCGCTCTTTCGCAAAGAGCGGTTCGAAGCCGCCGCCGGCGTGAAGCAGCCGATCGTGGCCTTTGCCAAGGAGTACCCGGACACGCGCGTGATCCCCGGCCGCTTCATGGTGATCGAGCAGGCCATGGGCACCCCGAAGGGCCGCGAAGCGGGCGTGCGCTATTTGCGCGAGTTCATCGAAGAGATGAAGGGCTCAGGCTTCGTCGCGCGCGCGCTCAGCGCGAGCGGCCAAACCGATGCCGCCGTCGCGCCGCCCGCCCCGCGCAGGTGATTGCACGCACCATCTGTCGGTTCGCTCGGCGATTCTATGCCGCGCGACGTGTGGCTTTGTAGAGCGAACAGGCACCCGGGCCGGCCCATGAATTACGGCAACTTGTCGTATTCTCGTTGAAAAGCTTCGTCCAAGATCTTCTCGGATCCCGGACCGAGCGATTTTACGTCGCAATTATCGCAGGTACCCATCAGGATCGTGACGCGGCAGTGGATGTATCCTTTGTCGCTTCATTGCCGAAATGCAATTTCTTCCATGCGCTTCGTAACACGCCCTTTTTTGCAGATCTCGCAAACGACAGGTTCGTCTTCGGCGGCCATCGCCCATCCCCTCGCCGTCGCCCTGACCCAGTCAGTCTGCGTGACAATTTTTGGGGGAAGTGTGAGCTACTTCACACTCAAAGGGAGAATCTCAGATCCGTGGGGGCGTGCTGCGCATTCAAAACGGCCTACAAGTCAGCAAGGCTTGCGCTGAAACGGAATTTCAATTATCCTATGCGTTTTTTCGCAGCTCAGCGGCTGGGCGGAGACTGCGCATTCATATCGACGTCAGTAGGGTGTGTCATGAACCCGAGTCTGAGTATCGCAAACGGGTCAGTAATGCAAACCGCGGTCGAGCCGCCGCAACTCGTTTGGGGCGCGCCCAGCGCTGCCGAACGCGGGCCGGTGATCGCGACCTTGCACAACGCGGCGCATCGCAATGCGGTCGGCAGCCACGCCGGCGGCTACTCGGTTTACCGCGCGCTCGCCATCGCCGCGCGCACGCTCGCCCACGATCATATCGCCGACCTCACGGACACCGCGCCGGTCGAGCGCATCGGCCCGCACCCGCAATGGTGCGATCCCAAGAAAATCGTCTCGCTCGATCCATGGGGGCATCTGGTGGGCGACGTCTTCCGCGAGCATCTCGCGCGCGGCTACGACGTGCGGCCGACCATTGCGGTCACCCGCGCGCATATCGACATGCCGGAAATCCGCGCCGCCATCGCCGCGCGCCGCATTCGCGCCGACGGCGATATCGTCTCCGGGCACGGCAGCGTGCGCGTGATGAAGGCGGCGATCGATCCGGTCTGGTATCTGCCGGGCATCGCCGAACGCTTCGGCCTCGACGAGGCCGATTTGCGCCGCGGCCTGCACGAGCAGACCGGCGGCATGTATCCGGAGCTCGTGTCGCGGCCCGACCTCAAGGTGTTTCTGCCGCCGATCGGCGGCACGACCATCTATTGCTTCGGCGATCCGGCCACCCTCGGCGACGACGTCACGCCGCTCGCCTGCCGCTCGCCTGCCGCGTGCACGACGAGTGCAACGGCTCCGATGTGTTCGGCTCCGACATCTGCACCTGCCGGCCCTATCTCGCGCACGGGATCGAGATCGCCATTCAGATGGCGCAGGCGGGCGGCGTCGGCCTCGTGGTCTACAACCGCAAGGAGGGCCGCGCGCTGGGCGAGGTCACTAAATTCCTGGTCTACAACGCGCGCAAGCGGCAGAAGGGCGGCGATCGTCCGGCCGGCTACTTCAAGCGCACCGAATGCGTCGCCGGCGTGCGCGACATGCGCTTCCAGGAGCTGATGCCGGACGTGCTGCACTGGCTCGGCATCAAGCGCATCCATCGCTTCGCCTCGATGAGCGACATGAAATGCGACGCGCTCCTGCGTCAGGGCATCACCATCGATGAACGGGTGCCGCTGCCCGATGACATGATTCCTCCGGACGCGCGGGTGGAGATCGAGGCTAAGCTCGCCGCCGGCTATTTTGCCGGCGAGCGCTCGCGCGGCGACTTTGCCGGTACCGTCGGGCGCGGCCTCCACGAGTGAGGGCCATGCCGCTAAGATCCAGTCCGCTCGTCCCCGCGAAAGCGGGGACCCAGCTTCGAGATGGGGCGAGAACTGGATTCCCGCTTACGCGGGAATGAACGGCGGAGAGTACTTGAACGAAATCACCGAGCTGAACACCGCCGCCGCAGTGCGCGAGCGCTGCGGCATGGTGCATCGCTGGGTTGCAGAAGGCCGCTCGCCGCATTTCACGCTTGAGGAGAGCCGCCTGCCGGCAGTCGCCGCCTACGTGGCCGAAGTCACGCGCGCGGCCTATCCCGATCTGAAAATTCCCTACCACAGCCGCTGGCGGCATTTTGCAGCGGACGGCGTCGACCGCTGGGGCGAGCTCGCAGCGCGCATCGATGCCGATCCGATCGAGCGCGGGCGAATTGCCGTCGATCTCGCGACCGTGAGCGTGCTGCTCGATGCCGGGGCTGGCGATCGCTGGCGCTACCGCGAAGATGCGACCGGCCTCTCCTTCGCCCGCTCCGAAGGGCTTGCGGTTGCGAGCTTCCACATGTTTTGCGCGGGAGGATTTTCCGCCGATCCCGACCGGCCGTGGCGGGTCGACAACCGCGCGCTTGCAAGGATCGAGGCGGCCACGCTGGCGCGGCATTTTCAGGTCACATCCGCAAACCCGCTCGTCGGATTAGATGAGCGCGCCGCGCTGCTACGCCGGCTCGCCTATCCGCTCGCCGCGCGCGCGGATCTGTTCGGGCGGGAAGACGGGCGCCCTGGCCACTTGATCGACCACTTCCTTGCGGCGACGCGTGAGCGACCATTGTCCGCGGCGCGGCTGTTGACGACGCTCCTCGACAGCTTCGCCTCGATTTGGCCCTCGCCCCTGATGCGTCATGGAAATCCGATCGGCGATGCCGGTCGGCATTCCGCTGTGCGTACCGGCGACGACAGCGAAGGGTTCGTGCCTTTCTATAAGCTTTCGCAGTGGCTCGCCTATTCGCTCATCGAGCCGCTCGAAGCGGCGGGGCTTGGCGTTGATGGAGTTGGCGAGCTCACCGCCCTCGCCGAATACCGCAACGGCGGGCTCCTCATCGACCTCGGCGTCATTCGCCCGCGCGCACCCATCGATTGCACGGTGCGGCACGAGGTGGCCTCGGAGCTTGTCGTCGAATGGCGCGCGCTCACCATCGCGCTGTTCGATCCTTTGCTGCATTTGGTGCGAGGAGAATTAGGTCTCGATGCGTCCTTCGCCATGCCGCAGCTCTTGCAAGGCGGTACCTGGAGCGCGGGACGAAAAATTGCGCACGCACTGCGTCCGCCGGATGGCCCCTCCCCCATCGCGATTGCCGCCGACGGCACGGTGTTCTGAGGCTCGCACCTGCGGGCGCGTCATCCGCGGTAGCGGCTTGCCTTCATTAGCTTTGAGCTCTGGACTTGTTCAGGGTCACGGCGGCGCGAACGAGAGTCTTCAATGCCTCCTCGTCTATCTTCTCGCCCTCGTGAAAGTCGATGGCGCGCCTTGTGTTCCCCTCAAGACTGGAGTTGAAAAGACGTGAAGGATCTTTCAGAGCCGCCCCTTTGGCGAAAGTCATCTTCACGACGTTCTTGTAGGTCTCGCCTGTGCAGATCAATCCGTCGTGCGACCACACCGGAACCCCTCTCCACTTCCACTCCTCGACGACTTCGGGATCGGCTTGCTTGATTAAGGTACGGAGCCGGCTGAGCATCTTGCCCCGCCAGTCGCCCAGCTCCTTGATTCTTGCGTCTATCAGCTGAGAAGGAGACTTGCTTTTCTGCGACGAGCTCTTCTTCACGCCCGTTTTCTCCTGCTACATCTTCCCGTGTCCGCGGCCCATTCCGCGGCGCGTGTGCGGCGCCTGCGTCCTTCTTTATCATTTGCGTGGCCCGGGCTGAAGTAAGCGGGCGCCACCACATTCGTCACCCGCGGGTCCATCATCTTCGTAAAACTTTTTGCGAAGAAGATGGATTGCCGGGTCAAGCCCGGCAATGACGATCACCACAGCGATCGAGACCGGCTGCTGAAACGGCTTAATCCAATCGCGCGCCCGAGCGCCGCACGACCTCGCCCCATTTTTCCGAATCGGTGCGCATCAATTCGGCGAATTCTTCCGGCGTGCCGCCCGCCGGTTCGTCGCCGATCGCAGCGAAACGCTCGCGAAATGTCGGCGACTGGATCGCCGTGTTGATCGCCGCGTTGAGCTTGTCGATGATCGGCCGCGGCACGCCGGCCGGCGCGATCACGCCGCTCCAGGTTGGCGCCGCGTAGCCAGGAACGCCGGCTTCGGCGATCGTCGGCAAGTCCGGAAATCCCGGCGAGCGCCGAGTTCCGCTGACCGCGAGCGCGCGCGCGGCCCCGGAGCGCGCGTGCGGCGCAATCGAATTGAGGCTCTCGAACATCAGGTGCACGCGGCCAGCGATGAGGTCATTGATCGCCGCCGCGCCGCCACGATAGGGCACGTGGACGATATCGGTGCCGCTCATGTACTTGAACAGCTCGCCGCCCACGTGCCCCGGTGATCCGTTGCTGGACGAGGCGTTAAGAAGCTTGCCCGGATGATCCTTGGCGTAGGCGATGAGCTCCGCCACCGATTTGAACGGCACCGTGGGCGAGACCGCGAGCAGCAGGTGCCCGCGCGTTGCGAGCGCAATCGGCTGCAGGTCGCGCTCGATGTCGTAAGGCAGTTTCGCCACCATGTGGCGCGTGATGGCGAGCGCGCCGATCGGCCCCATGCAGATCGTGTAGCCGTCGAGCTCGGCCTTGGCGGTCAGGTCGAGACCGATGGTCAACGCACCGCCCGGGCGGTTGTCGACCACGATCTGCTGCCCCAGCTCTTTGCCGAGCTCGGCGCCAAGAATGCGCGCGGCCGTGTCGGTCGCGCTGCCGGCGGCCTGCGGCACAATCAGCCGGATTGGCCGATCCGGATACTGCGCCGCCGCGCCGGTCGCAACGACACAGGCGAGCAGCGACAGAGCGAGTCGGAGAAGACGCATCTTGCGTCGCTATGAGGTTGGCGTTGCGTTCGACGACTGGAGCACAGCCTATCACCGCCGCTCGCATAAGCGAGCCGCAAACGCGGTGCGCTTCCTCTCCCCATTTGGGAAGAGGGCTGGGGTGAGGGGGTTACTGGCGGTACTGATGGATCCGAGCTCCCTCACCCACTCCTTGATGTTGCAAAACCGGGTAGGCCCTCTCCCCGGCGGGAGAGGGCACACGCGGCACGCGCGCTTGCGGCTTCAGCGCCGGCCGTGATGGTGCTAGCGTCACTTTCGACACGCGCGGAGGACATCACATGTTCCTCAGAAATTATTGGTATGTCGCGGGCTATGACCGCGAGATCACCCGCAAGCCGCTCGGCCGCATCATTCTGGGCGAGCCGATCGTCTCCTACCGCTTAGAGGACGGCACGCCGGTCGCGCTCGAGGATCGCTGCGCGCACCGCCATCTGCCGCTCTCCATGGGGACATTGGTCGGCGATACGCTGCAGTGCCATTACCACGGGCTTCGCTACGACAAGACCGGTACCTGCGTGCGGGTGCCGGGCCAGGACACGATTCCGCGCTCGGCGCGGGTCAAGAGCTATCCGGTGGTCGAGCGCTATCATTGGCTGTGGATCTGGATGGGCGATCCGGCGCGCGCCGATGCCGACACGATCCCCGACTTCCACTGGCTCGACGATCCCGATTGGGGCGCTAAGGACGAATACCTCCACGTCAAGGGCAACTGGCAGCTCGTGGTCGATAACCTTCTCGACCTCACGCACCTCGCCTTCGTGCATGGGACGACGATCGGCAATCCGGCGCTAGTGGAGCAGGCGCAAGTCAGGGTGCAGCGGGCGGGCGACAACATCACGATCACCCGCTGGATCGTCGACGCGCCGCCGCCGCCGACCTTCGTCAAAGCGGGCGGCTTCACCGGTAATGTCGACCGCTGGCAGATCATCAATTTCACCCCGCCCGCGTTCCTGCGCCTCGACGTCGGCGCCACGCCGACCGGCACCGGCGCGCCGCAGGGCAAACGCGTCGGCGGCATCGGCATGTGGAATCTCAACGCCATCACGCCGGAAACCGAGACCACCAGTCATTACTTCTGGGGGCAGGCGCACAACTTCGACATCCACAATCCGAAAACGACGGACATGCTGATCGAGCAGATCAGGACCGCCTTCCTCGAGGACGTCGCAGTGTTCGAAGCGCAGCAGCGCAACCTGCTGATGATTCCCAATCCGCCGCAGACCGACATCAACGCCGATGCCGGCGTGATCCAGGCGCGCCGCATCCTCGATCGGCTCTATCAAGAGGAGCAGGCGGCAGCGACAAAGGTCGCAGCGGCGGAGTAGAGGGCGGCGTGCGCGGAGTTTATCGCCCGTCATTCCGGGGCGCCACGAAGCGGCGAGCCCGGAATCCATAATCAAAGGCCGTGGTTATGGATTCCGGGCTCCCTCGCTGACGCTCGGGCCCCGGAATGACGGCCGGGGATCGACCTCGCCCACCCACGCAGCTCCGTTCGTCCCCGCGAAAGCGGGGACCCAGTCTTTGGCCTCTGGATTCCCGCTTTCGCGGGAATGAACGGAGTTTTGCTGCGCGGTGATTCACCTCACTGCGGCTCAAGCCCCGCAGCCTTGACGACCTGTTGCGCGAGCGCGCGATCGCGTCTGATCTCGGCTGCGAACTCGTCCGGCGTGTTGATCGCCGAGACCAGACTGCGGGCGCTGAGATGGCGCTCGCGGAAACCCGCATCGGCGAAAATAGCGGCGACTTCACCCGCGAGCTTGTCGACGATCGGCTTCGGCGTGCCGGCCGGCGTGAACAGCCCGTACCAGCTTCGGGACGGCGGCCCAGCGTAGCCGGTCTCCGCTAACGTCGGCACCTCCGGAAAAATGGGCGATCTAATGTTGTTGAGCATGACGAGCGGCGTCATCGTGCCGGCGCGAATCTGCCCGATGACATTGCCTTCGCCGATCAGCGCGATCGGGGTCGAGCCGCTCAACACCGCGTTCACGGCCTCGCCGCCGCCTTTGAACGGCACGCGCACCCAGTCCGCGCCTTTCTCCGTCTTGAGTGTCTCCATATAGAGCGCGAGCGGCACCGAGGCGGTGAGATAGCTCAACGTGCCGGGCTTCGCCTTAGACAGCGCGATCAATTCCTCGATCGTCTTGACGTTGAGTTGCGAATTCACCACCAGCGTCTGAATGAGATGGAACAGATTGGTGACTGGCTGCAATCCCTTGTCGGGATCGAACGGCATGGTCTTGATCAGGAACTGATTGTAGGCAATGGGCTCCGCATTGAGGATGCAAATCGTATAACCGTCGGGCGGGACCTCGGTGCAGGCGCGGGCGCCGACGTTCTGCATCCCGCCGGGACGGTTCTCGACCACGACCGGTTGGTGCCAGCGCTTGAGCAATTCGTCGCCGAGCGCGCGCATGAACACATCGCTGATCCCGCCGGCGCTGGTGGTGGTCAGAGCCCTGATCGGTCGCGCGGGATAATCCTGCGCGAGCGCCGAAGGCGCGAGCGCAACGAGCGCCAGGATGAACAGGGCTTTCAACATCGGTCTCATTTGCAAATCGTGCCCGAGCTCAAAGACACTCTCCTCCGTTCGTCCCGCGAAAGCGGAAATCTAGACCTCATGGATTCCCGCTTGACGACGCACTTAGCCGAGAACCAGTCTCCTAACCAAACTCCCTGCTAACAGGGAAATTAACAGGGAATTTCAACGCCAGCTGCAATTTGTTGACGACGGACTGGACCTCGAGGCTGCGCACCACTCCCCGGTGCCGCAGTCGGCCGTCGATGGCCTCTTGGCCGGCCTGCAGCGCGTGTTTGACGCGGCGGTTCGGATGCTAATCGCGCCAGCGATCTCGGTCGCGGCCGCGTTAAATTTTTTTACTTGCCGTTTACGGCTAATTGGCTTGTCGCGGTCCGCCGTCGGTCACGACATTGCGAAATCGGTCGTTCACGGCAGCTATCGCCCGCATGCGGACAGCGATAAAATGCGCGCCCTCTGCAACTCAACGAGACGGTGCTTGTAGTCCCCCGCATAGGAGTTCGATCCCATGAGTACATATACAACATCCGTCATCATCTCCGCCGCCGTCAGCGTTGCAACACTTGCAACCGCTCACGCCCAACAAAACGTCGTGGCAATCCCCGACAATGACAGCGTCTATATCGACGCAAAATCGTTTCAAGTTATTCCGGGAAAGGGAAAAGGCGACGCCGCACCTCAAATCAGAGATTTAGCTGCGCGCGAGCTTGGCCCTGGGGCAATCATCAT
>Ga0126377_10000223_pt1 | contig 33110 bp, 21 predicted proteins | sample PanSoiMetPlot_22_FD_92647 | JGI IMG/M metagenome (GOLD analysis project Ga0126377, IMG submission 92647) | Tropical forest soil microbial communities from Panama - MetaG Plot_22 | ecosystem: Environmental > Terrestrial > Soil > Tropical forest > Bulk soil | place: Panama | collected 2016-02-17 | reverse complement strand
GGAGGGAGAGAAAAACGTGCGGAGGGGGGGGCGCAAAGGGCACAGCAAAAAGGGAGGGGGGGGGGGGGGGGTGGGGGGCACCTTCGAGCCTCCTCGCATTTCCGCCCTTTGCCAGCCAGCGGCGGGCCGTCGACCAGGTGCTCGCGCTGCTCGAGGATTCGGCCAAGCCGTTGCCGGCGGCCGATCCGCGGCGGCGTGATCTCCAGGCGGCGATCGAGTCGGTGCGCGCCTGCGACGGCCGCTACCGGCGGCGACGAACCGCCTGAGCCGCGCGGCGCGTGGCGACCGCTGAGGGGAGCAGCGTGGTCGCTACAGTCGAGACAACAAGTTGGCCGCGACGGCCAATCCATTAACTGAAGGGTAGATCATGGGCGTGCAGGCCTCGGCGGGACGGAAGTACTACCGGCTCTGGATCGAGAATGCGCCCGTCGGCGAGCAGCGTGTCGACACCAACATCCTCGTCGGCACGACGACGCAGCAGCAGAAGGACTCCTACAAACTCGCCGAGGCGCTCTACACCAAACTCCACAACGGCTACGCCGCTGACGTCTACAACCTCCCGCGCGAACGCGAACAGATTCGGTTCAGCAAGTATGCGGCGTGGTACCGCGAGCACAAGACGCCGAAGCACCGCGGCCGGACCCGCGAGGCCGAGCTCCTGACGGTGCTCGAGCGCTACTTCGTGAACGAGCGGGACGACGTCCTGCTCTCCCGGTTCACGACGATGCTGGTCGACGAGTATCAGACGTGGCGCGCGGCGGCGGGCGTGACGAACCGGACGATCAACCGCGAGGTCGATCACCTCAAGATCATGCTGCGCGAGGCGTGTCCGACCTACCTCGCCGCCTCGCCGCTCAAGGGCATGGCGCGCTACGACGAGGCGCCAGTGCGGCGGCGCATCATGAGCAAAGTGGAAGAGCGCAAACTCCTCGCCGTCGCCAAGCGCGACCCCCAGGACTACCTGATCCTGGTGCTCGGCATCGACTTCCTCGTCCGGCTCGGTGACCTGATCGATCTGCAGTGGGACGACGTCGCCGATGGCTCGCTCTGGGTCGCGTGGACGAAGAACGGCGACCCGCTCGAGGTGCCGCTCGCGATCTCGCGGCGCGCCGTCGCCGGCCTCACGGCGCTCAAGAAGGCGAAGCGCGCCGGCCCGTTTCTCTTCCCGAAGTTTCGGAAGGCTGAGGACCCGCGCGACTGGCCGGGCTCGGTGCGGCAGCGCCTCGAGTATCTCTGTCGGGAGGCCGACGTGCCCTACGGGCGGACCAAGCGGGGCATCACGTTTCACTGGGGCACGCGCCGGACTGGGACGACACGGCGCTTTCTCGACGATCGGTGGACGCCGGCCGAAGTGCAGGCGCTCGGCGGCTGGAAAACGCCGGACACGCCGCTCGCGATCTACACCGAAATGAGCACGCAGGACATGCTGAAGAAGCGTGCCGAGCGGCCCCGTGCCCACCGTACGCCCAACGCCACTCGGAAGCGCGCCTAATGCTGAGCGAATCCGCGCGCGCGCGGGGCGTTCGCAACGCGGAGGTCGGGAGTTCGAGCCTCCTGCCGTCCACCAGCTTTTTCCCTCGACTTTGGCGAATTGCTCAGGAAAATCGCCGATTCCTATGTCCGGCCGGTCAGCACGACCTGTCCAGAAGTCACCAGAAAACACCCGGTTTCACTCGTTCCATGCCCACGGTACGCCCAAAGTATGGAACTAATTCCCTGAGGGCTGTATGCACTGGGTGTTGACGGCGGTCGAGATCGCGCTCTTCGGCGCCGGCCTCTTTGCGATGCTGGCGGGCGTGCTCGCATTCAGCGAGATTCGCGGGAACGATCCGGCAGCCCGCGGCCGGCGCGAAGCCGCTACGCGCGAGGCCTCGAAGTGGCTCGCCGCCGGCGTCTTCCTGCTGCTGACTTGGGGCGTGTTGCTCTGGGCGTCAGCCTGACCGCCAGCGATCAGGCTGACAGGTATACCCGCAGATGCCCCGCGGACACTCCGGGTGTTGGAGAATTTTGATCGGCCATCCGTCCGGACACACGCGGCGCAGTGGCAACGCGCAGTTCGTCTCGAGCAGCACCAGCAACGTCGCAATGAGGACTCGACGCATCAGACAATCAGCGTCAGGGTCAGGGCCGCCAGGCCGAGTGCGATCAGGTTACGGCCCCGTGCATCGACAGGCCAGGCCGCGAGCAGGAAGAGGACGAGCGCGGCGACGTAGAGGATCAAGTGTAGGTGCGCCATCAGTCCCTCCAAGGCGAACAGTAGCGAACGAAGATGACGACGTAGCCCGCGAGGGTCAGCAGCCCGATCACGCCGAGCAGGATCAAGCCGGCGCGCGCGTACTCGTCCTCGGTCAACGAATCAACCGCTGCCCGCGCCGCTGCGCGGCGTACGGCGTCAGCGGCGACACCGTGAACGGTTCGCGCACCGTCGTGTCGACCGTCACCATCGGCGCCATGCGGACGAACGTCTCGGGCCGCTGCGGCACGGTGCCGGCGCCGGAGTCGAGGTAGCCGTCGGCGCCGACCGACACCGCACGGTCGCCCCAGGCCTCGCCTTCCGCGTAGGCTCTGTTGTCGTGATAGTTCCAGTACGCGCAGTACTCGCCGGCATAGAGGTAGATGGGCTCGTTCGGCCCCCACAGACTGCACGTCGGCCAGCCCGCGTACCCGAAATGGAACCTGTTGTAGAACGAGTACGGGCAGTCGGCCGCGAACAGATCCGCCCAGTTGTCATAGTTCGATTTGGTCGGATGGTTCGGGTCGCCGTGTTCATTCGGGTTCGCGAACGAGCTCGCCTGGTGCAGCCACCCGTGAATCGTCGGACACACGCGCGCCCACACCTTGTCGTTGCCCGCCCCGTTGTCGTCGCCGAGTTCATCGGTCCCGCCGGGCGCATCGACGTCCGGTACCGTGTGGCAGCAAATGAGCGCATCGGGTAGCAGGTCATGGCCCCACTCGAAGTAGCGCGCCCACGTCTCCGAGCTCCAGTTGTAGTACGCCGGCTCCCATCCACTCGGGACGCACGCACGGATCAACCGCTGCGCGCGCGCGTTGCCGCGAATCAGCGGCTCGTAGAGCTCCTGTGTCTGCTCGAGCGTCCAGTTGTCCGGATGCATGAAGACGATCGGAATGAGGTGGTAATCCCACAGACACTGCAACCAGTCGAGGAAACACTCGAACCTCTCCGGCGTGTCGAAGAAGTAGTCGGGATAGTGGCCGCGATAACTCTGCGCCGTGACGGGGCCGATGCACGCATGCGTGTACCCGAAGCTGCAGTAGGTCCTCAACATCGCCTGCTGCTCGTCGTTCAAATTGAACGCGCCGCCCAGTGCCATCGGGTTGTACGGGTCGCCGTAGCTGTAGAGGTACTCGAGGGCGGTCACGTTCGAGGGCTGGCCTGGACGCGGGCCGTATTGCCACGCGCCGCGGACCGTCCACATCGCGCCGCGGATGGCCGCGATTTGCCGCAGCGACAACGTGGACGGATCGATGGCGCCGCCGCTCGAGCGTTCGACGTTCGACAGAAGGTAGTACTGCTGCGCGGGTGAGAGAATGGCGCTCATGTGTTAGGCGTCTCGGTCGCCATGCCCACCAGCCACGTCTTGCCGTCGGACCCAATCGGGCGGTACACCGCGCCGGCCGCCGTCTTTTTGCAGCGCTCGAAATTGCCGGCGGTGCCGGCTGGGCGCGTCTGCCAGGTGCCGTCCGGCTGCAGCGACAGCACGTCAGTCGGTTGCGAGGCGGTGCCATCATCGCGCCAGAGGCCCTGCGCGTAGCCGGCGGCGGTGACCGTGTAGTCGCCGTCGCCGAGCTCGTTGTACTGGTCGGGCGCAAGCACTTCGATTTTCGGGACGGCCGCAATCGGGGGCGGCGGGACGTCGGCCGTGTGCGGCTGCTCTTTCTTCATCGTTAACTCGCTTTCTTCTTGGCAGGCGCGCCAGTCAAGATGACCAGCGGGTTCTTGGTCTTGCCTTCCTGAATCGCGACGAAGCCATCGATCGAGCGTTGCACTTGGCCGAGCGGCAGCTTGAAGAGAATGCTCGCCACGTCCTCGGTCGCGCGGACGAGGCCACGGTCGGCTTTGCCCTGCTCAATCTGTTGCCCGAGTTTGTAGACGCTCGAGACGAAGCGGGTGCCGCTCGGGCCTTCGTACCCGCGCCCGCCCGTGCGCCCAGTGGCGAGCGGACCGAACTCGCGCACCCACACCATCATGTTCATGGCGGTCGCGAGGACCTCTTTGCCCATCGCGAGGTACCACGGCTCCTTGTCGTCACCCTTGCCGAAGGCCTTCGCGAGTGCGACGGTGAGCGCCGCCGGCGCGATGTAGAGCAGCGACAGGTTGCCGAGCATCTGGCCGACCGAGCCGCCATGCACCCAGTCGCGCCCATACACGCGCACCGTCTGGTTGAACATCAGGTTGCCGTAGCTGTAGAACATCGTGAACAGCTTGAACGCCGGCGAGCCGCGCTGCACTTTCGCGAGGTCCTTCATCTGGCCGCCGCTCTGGGCATCGAGCACCGCCTGGTCGGCGAGCGCCGTCGCCCGCTCCTCTGTTTCACCGGCGCTACGGTGCCGCTCGTAGGCGCCGATCCACGTCGGGATGTCGGCCATCTTCTGCCCGAGCTCAATCAGCGCGAGGTAACTGTTGGTGATGTCCTCGCGCTCGAGGCGGTCGCCGCTCACGGTTCGCAGGATGTTGTCGAACCAAGACCCGCTGCGGGTGAGCGAATTCCGCATCTCGGCGATGTCGCGGTTCGCCGTCTGCCCGCGCAGGCGCATCATCTCGGACTTCGCGTACACCCACTGCGAGCTCCACTCCATCGTGCTGGTGTCGCGCAGGAAGCGCATCAGGCCACGCGCCTGCCACACGGGCCCGTTGATGACCGCCCCGTTCAGGATGCCGATCGGTTGTTGCACTGCCGTCCACACGTTCCAGCCGAGGCCGGCGAGCGTGCCGCCGTTGCGAAGATAGGTCATCGCCCGGTCGACGATGTTCGTGGCGTGCTGCGTCCCGAGCGCGATGTCGAGGAGGTTGTCGCGCATCGCCTTGTAGCCGAGGTCGCCCTCGCGCGACACGATGGCGTCTTGGATCTTCCGATCGGCGAGCAGTCGGCCGACGTCGATCATCACTTCGCGATGCGACAGCGAATGAATGATCTGCTCGAGGTGCTCGTACATCACGCTGAGCTCGAGACGGACCGGTTGGTTGACCTTGGCCTGGCGCTCTTTGGTGTAGCCATGACGCGTGGTCGCGTACGCATACGCCGCGTGCGCCTGCAGATTCGCCTCGCCGGCGTTGATCAGTTGGTCAGCGCGGACGGAGAGCCGTCCGTCATAGGCGATCGGGTAGTAGCCGCCACGCTGTTCGCCGAACTGCGGATGCACCCACGACGCCGGCTCGACCTTGTCCGGCGGCAGGCCTTTGAGGCGGCGGTCCTGCGCTTCGATCTGGGGCCAGAACGAGTTGATGTAGTCGAGCGTGTCCTGAACGAACTTCAGGTCGCGCTCGTCGAGCGTGTTGAGAATCGCCTGGACCTGCGTCTCGTTCCAGTTGCGGCCCGACTCCATCAGCCGCTGTCGGTTGCCGGCATTGCCCCAGTTGAGCGCGACCGCGAGGCGCTCTTCTTTCGTGAGGCTCGCGTTGATCGCCGGAATGAAGAGCAGCGTGTCCTTGCCCAGCCCGAGCGCCTTCTGTTTCGCGCTCGGTCCGCGGAGTGCAGCGACCTCGGCGCCGCTGTACGCCGTGGTCAGAATCTCGCTGAGCCGCTGCGCGGCTCGCTCTTGTATGACGGCGGCCCGTGTCGCTGCTTCGTTCAGCGGTTTCATGATCGCCGTCCACATCGGGCCGCCCTGGACGTAGCCGTCGAGGCGCGCGATGAATTCGGCGAGCTTGGTATGCGAGGCGATCCACTCGCCGACCTTGCGCGCCGGCGCATCGCTGATCCGGATCGCGATCGGTTTCGGGCGCGCTTTCCCGTGCTGCTCGATGTGGTCGACGATGCCGTCGCGCGTCGTCTGGAAGTCGCGCTGCTTCTTCGCGGTCAGCAGTTTGTTCTTCAGTTGCGCCAAGTGCGCGATCTGCGCGAGGCCGTCGGTCACCGCCATGAACTGCTCGACCGTGAGCTCGCGGTAGTTCTTGCGGTGGGCCTCCTCGAGGACGAGTTCGGGGAGTTCGACCGGCATGTTCTCGCCTTGCATCGCGGCGACCCACGCGCGAATGCTGGCGCGGCGCTCGAGCACCTTGTTCGATACCCGCGCGAATTCGTAGCGGTCGAGGATGCCGTCGACCTGATCCAGATACGTCTCGCCGGCGAGCCCCAACCGCGCGCGCGCCGGCCCGCGGCCGAGGTCCCGTGCCGCCAGGGCCCGCGCGTTCACTTCCTCGAGCACGCGCGTGGCCTCGCGATAGAGCGCGGTGTTGAGGAGCTCCTGCTGCTTGGCCTTAATGGCTTCGTCGAAATTCTGGCGGGCGGCGTGGTCGACCGCCGCCTTGCCCGCTTTGCGCGCGGCCGCCCAGTAGATGTCGGGTCGAATGTCGCGGACGAGCATCCCGTTGATCGTCGCCTGCGCGTAGGACCGGATCTCTTTGGCCGAGGGCAACGCGGCATTGATGCGCGCCGCGCCGCCGCGGGCCTCCCCCTTCAGCGTGCGGAGCTGGTCGCGCAGCGTATCGATCTCGGATTGCTTCCGGCCTTCCGCAATCGCGATCCGCAGACGCGCTTCCGCCTCGAACCAGCGGCGCTCGTAGGCTTGGTTCGCGCGTTGTTGCGCGAGGTCGGCGCGCGCTTCGCCGCGGGCGTTGCGTTGCCGGAGTTGCGCGAGCATCCGGAGTTCGTCGCGAATAATCTCCTCACGCGAGTCGTGCATCAGCGCGGCACGCGAGGCGTCGGTGAGTTGGTTCTCGACGGGCTGTTCGCCGTACTGCGCCTTCATCCGGCGGTCGGTTTCGGCGGTGACGGCTTGCTCGTAGGGCAGCACCGCCTGGACGGCCTTGAGCATTTCATCGGTACTCGAGAAGCCGTAGAGCTCGGCGAGCAAATCCGGATCAAGCCCCTGTTCGTCGCGGGTGTAGATCAACGGACCAGGGATCTCGCGGAGTTGCTTGACGCGTTCTTCGCCGAACCGCTCGGCCAGCAGTTTGCGCGAGAGTTTCTGCGGCCGGACCTCGAGGCCCTCGACCAGCGGCGCGCCCTCCGGCGTCGTGCCGCGTTGCATGGCCGTCAGGGCGATGTAGGCGGGTTGCGTGGCGAGCTCGCTGCGGACCTGCGTCTCGGTCGTCGCGCGGCGCGCTTGCCATTCGGCCGTCTGGCGCCGGCGCACATCCTCGAGCGCCTTCTTCTCGAGCCGTTCGCGACTTTGGCGGGAGGCGTCCTCAAGTTTCTGGCGATAGTGCTCGAACCGTTCGCGCGAGACGCCGGCCTGCTCGGGTGTCAAGAACAGCGGCGGGACGTCGCGCGCCTGCTCAGCGTCGGCGACCTCCTGGTCGGTCGCGATCATCCGGTCGAAGACGTCGCGAACGTCTGGCGTGAGATTGACGCCGAGGGCCTCGACCGCTTTGTAGATGTCGAGCAGCCAGCCGCGGAAGCGATCGAAGATCGTCTGCATCTGCAGACTCGGCGCCTTGCCTTCCATCAGGTACGCGTTGAACCCGTCTGCGAATTTCTCGTGCCCCTCGCGCTGCTCGTTGAGACTGAGCGCCTGCCACGCGTGGATGTCACCCTCATGGCCGATCCATTTGAAGATGGTTGCCATGTCGCGCTGGAGCTCCGGCGAGGCATCGGGACGCGCGGCCAAGTCCGCCATGACATCGAAGTAGAAGTGCGCCGTCTCATGGAGGAACGTCGAGAAGTTGGCTTGCTCGAACAGTTGAATGAGGCGGCCTGAGGCGAGCCGCGAATACCCACCGCGCGCCGTCTGCCCTGGTGGTGGTGCGGTCGGCGCGGCGCCTTCGGCCGGCGGGGCGGCCGCGCCGGCCTCGCCCTCATCGCCCTCGCGCTGGAACAAGGTCTGGCCGCCCATGACGGCCTCGCGGAGCTCAGGCGTGAACATCACGCCTTGATTCGTCTCGCGTTCCCCTTCCAGCCCGGCGACGGCGAGTGAGGCCATGAGCTCGCGCTCGCGCCGCTGATAGACGTTCTCCATCGATTCCGTCATCCGCCCGTATGCCCGCTCACGCTGCATCTCTTCGTGGAGTTCGTCTAATTGCTTGGTGATGCGGCCTTCGGTGCCGAGCTCGCTGACGATGAGCCGCTCGACCTTGGCCCCGCTGCGCTTGACCGCCGGAAGGCTGTTCACGACGTTGCGGAAGTCGACGTCGTAGAGTTTCTTTAAGCCCTCGCCGCCGATCTTCAGACCCTCGCCGCTGATTTCGCCACGGGCCTCGCCTTCGACAACCTGCGAGGCGAGTTCCTTGCCGATCACATCGGCGAGTGATCGGCCGACCCAGTCGTCCGGTGCTTGCGCTCGCGTATCGGCTATCCGACCGTTGGGCTCCACAATCAGGCCCATGAGCCCGCGCCGCGTGTTGATGATGACGTGCTTGCCCTCCAAGCCGTGCTCTTGTTCAGTCAGCGGCGTCCAGTCGATCTTCTGCACGACCTGCTCAAGCCGATAGCGCTGCGCCTGCTGTTCACCGCGTGTCCACGTCACCCCGTCGAGGCCCTGCTCGGCGGCAATGCGGAGCGCGTACTTGAACGCCATCTCGCGCCAGTTTTTGCGGAAGAGCTCCGGCATTCGCTTCTGCTCGTCCTCATGCGGCGGCTGCACCTCCTCGAGGAAGAGCACGCGCTGGCCGTCGGCCGTCGTGCGAATGTTGTAGCGCAACCGCACGATCGGGTTCTCAATATCGCCGTACTCCTCATGGCCGTCTTGCCACTGTTGCCCGTTGTCGGTCGCGGCCGCCTCAGGTGCCGTGAGGAAGACCTCGCGATAGGAGCCAGGTTCGCCGCCCGGTTCGACGTACTCGCCATAGCGTGAACCTGCTTGGTCGGCGCCGAGTTCTTGCTCGGCCTGCGTTAAGGCTTCGTCCCAGGCATCGGGCGGCAACAACGATTGGGCATGGTCGCGCAGAGCCTCTCGGAGGTCTTGCTCATCTTTCTCAAGGCGCTTCTGCGCTTCTGCGTCAGCCGCCTGCTGCGCTTCTTCCTGGCTGTCGTAGATAAACCCGAGGTCGTCACCATCGACCGCCGCTTCCCATCCGCCCTCGTCCTTGTTGTAGCCAACGTCGGTTTCCGGCGTGGGTAGCTCTGGCGGCCCGCCCCGATACTCCTCAATCTCTTGGACCTTCTCATCGACCCACCCTTCGTAGATGGCCTGACGCCGTTGGTGGATCGCCTCCTTGGACGGGCCCGCCTGTTCGCCGAGCACGCGCGTCTCGACCTGCACGGCGTTCTGTTTCAGGTAGTCGAGGACTTCCTGCTTCGTGTACGTCTTGCCGTCCTCGAGGTCCTCGACTCTGGTGAGCGCGTACTCGTCGCGATTGATGCCGACCTTCGCGTTCTTGATCGTCGCCTTCCACTGGGCGCCGCTCGCCTTCGCTTGTTGGGAGGTTTCGACCGCGCGCTGCAGGCGGGAATAGAACGGGGCGCCGGTCTGTTCGTCGACCGCGTCTAGGAGCGATTGGAAGAAGGTGCCGAGGTTGCTGCTGCCGGGGATGCGGGCAGGCTCGGCGCGGGCTTCGCGCTCGAGCGTGGGCGTTAGATGGACGGCTCCGTGGTGGGGGGCTTTGGCGTAGCGGGCGAGGAAGGCTTCTCGTTCCGCTGGAGCAAAGCCTCGACCAACTGCTTGTCCTGCTGGCCCTGCGCCGGGCTCCGCGGCTTCCGCTGCAGGAACTGCTCGTCCGCTAACTCCTGCGCGGTCATCGGCGCGACCGGTTGACTGAGTAACTCTTGCAAGCGTGGCGTTGATTTCATCGTCGCTAATCCCCTTGGAACGGGCGAGCGCGCTTGCCGCGTTCGCATAGTCTGGTGCCTCGGAATCTTCGTAGCCTTGCGCGACCTCATTCTCCGAGGTGCCGGCATCGTACAGCCGCTTCTCCGCATACCAGAGCAGCGCCTGTAAATCCGCCGTCGTCATTCCAGTGTAGCCGAGATGCTGGAGCTCGGCGAGGACGTCGCTAAATACTGCGCGGATCTGTGAACGCTCGACTGGATTGGCCGGTGCCTCCTTTTGTCCGTCGAGATGCGCGCCGAGCATGTTGCCGTGACGCCGGACGGCATCGCCCCATGACGTGCCGGCCATGACGGCGCGCACGTTCGGATCGGCGCTGGCCTTCCGAATGGCATGTCCGAGCGCATCGATGTCCTTCGGCTTCCGCACCGTGGCGAGATTGATCCCGACCGCCTCGCCGAAGACACGCGCCTGCGCTGGGGCGCGCGCGAGTAACTGGCGCACACTGTCCCGTAACTCGCCGCGCTTCTTGCGGACGAGCGCCTCGTTGTCGAACAGCAGCGTCCCAGTCCAGCGCCCCCAGGTCCGCATCAGCCAGCGGTCCATCGTCAGCGCATCAAAGAAGCCATTGAGGTTCGAGAAGAACCCGTTGCCGATCTTCGGCCCGATGACGGCCGCGCCGCGCACTACCGCGCTCGCCGCCTCGCCGTTCACATCCTCGCCGAGCCGCCGGAGTTCGCTGACCGTGAACTCACTGAGCATGAACTTGCGGAACGTATCGAGGCCCCATTGCTGCACGCGCTCGTTGAAGAGTTCAGCCGCCTGACGGATCTGCTGACGGGCCGCCCCGATGCCGAGGTTCGAGGGCATTTGGCCCGTCTTGCGGTAGACCTCGTAGGCCGCATCCGCGATCTGGAAGTTCTGATTGACGGGCAGACCGTTGGAATGAATCGCCAGCGCGTAGGTGAAGGCGAAGCGCGCGTTCTCATCGTGCTCGAGTTCGGGATGAATCAGCGCGGCGACGGCGAGCGCCTGCTGCGTCTTCTCGTCGTACCAGCCGACGGCGTTCGGATTCGAGCCGAGGCTGGTGAGCACATCGCGCAGCGCGATGCCGACGAGGTAGGCGTGCCCTTCAGGCGTGCTCGGATCGACACTTGCGCCGGCCTCCTTGGCGGCCTGCCGCACCAGTTCCTGCATGTGGACTTTGAGATCACGCCGCTTCGGGAAGTTGCCCTCGCGGGCGACGGGCAACATCGCATCCAGTGCGGCCACGTTCTCGACGGCCGTCGCCGCATCGGCCATCTGGAACAGCGTGCCCTGGTCCGGCGTCGTCGGCTTCGCCGGCGGCGGCGTGAGCGCGAACTGCGCCTCGGCGACTTGTGGCGTGGCGATCTCTTGCTCGCGGACCGGCTCGGCCCCCGGCAACCGAGGTTGCACTTCGCCGGTCGGGAGCACGTCCTCGGCTGCTGGCGGCGTTACGCCCTCGAACGTGACGGACTTGGGATCGAACGCGATGATCTCAGTGCCGAGGCGGCGCTCGAAGACGAGCCCGTCGTAGCCGTTCTCGCGCGCGAGTTGGCCGAGGGCCTGGTTCTCTGAGCCGTCGTGCTGCTTGACGAGTTCATCGAACCGCGCGAGTTGGTCCGGCATCTGCTTGGCGACGATGTCGCGCCGGTCGAGCTGGCGCATGAGGTCGCCGCCGTATCGGCCGCCGACTGGGCGCATGTCCTCGACGACCAGCGCGTTCTGGAGCCTGACTTGCGCCGGCAGCGCTGTCGTCTCGATCTCGCCCGACGCCTCGCGCGTGCGAAGTTGCTCCCGCCAGAAGCTGGCCGCATCGCTGGAACGGTCGGCGAGATAGATCCCAGGGCCGTAGGTATCGCCGCCAAGGCCGCCGCCACGCGCGACATCGAAGCCCGTCGCACGAATGCCGGCCAGCCCGCCCGGCGTCGTGATGTGAACGGCGGCCGTTTCGTAAGGTTCGCCCTCGCCCGTTTTCGGCGCGCGGGGCGGCTCGAGCATGGCCGCGCGCGCCTCGGCCTCTGTCGCGTAGCTCTGGCGGCCCCATTCGCCCCGAGCGTTGACGACGTGCCAGCGCTGGTCACCGTAGATGTTCTGTTGGACGGTCTGGCCGCGGCGCAATGATGGTTGTTTGCGCGGCCGGCGCTGCTCGAGCATGCCCTCTGGCGCTGCGGCGGCGAGCTCGGCGGCCGCCGGCTGACGCTGCCAGGAGTCCTCCCACCACGTCTCGTCCGGCCACATCTGCAGGTCGGCCGCATACTCGGCGGTGCTGGGAAACGTGCCGCCCTCGTCCTCGAGCGGATGCCGGATGGCATCGTCGATCGCGTCGATCAGGTGGTTGATGTTCTGCAGGCCGGCGAAGCGCGGGTCCTGCCGGAGCAGTTCCAGCATGCCGTCGAGGCTATGGCCCGTCTGGCGCACGCCACGCGCGTCCTGCGTGGTCTTCTGGAACACGCCACGCACACCCTGCACGCGACCGAAGGTCTGCCCCTCCTTCAGCCACTTCAGTTCGCCAGGGAACGTAGGATCGTCGCCGATGCCGCCGAGCTTCGCGACCGCCTCAAGCAGGCCGCGCGGCGTGGGCACGTCATCGCCACGCACCGCGGCTTCGCGCTCTTCAAGCGCGTTTATTCGGTAGTCGAATTCGGCGCGGAGGGCGGCGGGGTCGACGGTGGGGTCGAGTTCGCGGGCGTAGCCGAGGAGTTCATCAAAGACTGCATCCAGGTGTTGACTCTTGCGTCGTTCGCGGCCCGCAGGCGTTTCGCGTTCTCGCGGGCGGCTTGGCGGAACGCCGCTCTCACGGGAGATCCGGAGGCGATCAGTTGGTCGACTCGCCGGAGGTCGAGGGGCATACTGGGCCTTTCGTTCGGCTTTAGCCGCTTGAAGGATCGCATCGGCTTCGGCAAACGTGTTGCCGTGCGATCCGCTGAGCGACACCTCGAAGGTGTCGCCGTTCTCTTTCGTGAATTCGCGAGGCGTGAAGAGTTGCTCGGCGCGAAGCCGAATCGCCTCTTTGAATTCATGCGGAGCGAAGACGACGAACTCATCGCCGCCCCGACGGAAGACGCGCGCGCCATACCCAAACTCAGTAGCCGCCTGCTTGACGGCGTCCGCGCCCGCTTTGATTATCGCATCGCCGGCTTCCTGGCCGCCGCCGAGATTCTGTGCAACTTTGTTGACGGCGCCGAAATTATTGCCGTCGAACACGATCACGGCCATGTTCGGATCGGCCTCGACGGACTTGAGCGCGGCATCGTAGGCGCGGCGACTACCTAAGCCGGTGAGCGGATCGGTCATCGCGCGCCGTTCTTCTTTGCGCCGTTCGCCGCGTTCCTGCGCGGTTTCGCGTTCGGCGGCCGCGCGCGCGGCTTCGGCCTGTTCGGCGCGCGCGCGGATGGCGGCGACATACGCTTCGACCTCTGGCGACAGACCGGTCGGCGCCGGCGGGATCGTTTCCGCCGCAGGCGGCGCTTCGGCGGCGACGGTTTCGCCCACCGGCGCGCCAGGCTCGATCGTGGGTGTCGGCGGCAGCATCTCGCGCGTCGTGAGTTCGTTGCGTGCGGCCTCGGCCTGCACTGGGTCCGAACTCGAGGCGACCTCACGCAGGCGCTCGATGGATTCATCCTTCATCGACGTCGCGACTTGCGCGCCGGCGATGTCGGTGCCTTGCGCCTGCATGACTTTCAGCGCGGCCTCGGCGGCCGCGGCGACCTGCTTGTCCGGATGCTTCGCGAGGTCTTGGAGGTGGTCGGTGCGCCCTTCCGCAGCGGCTGTCCGCACGCGTTCGAGCGCCTCGCGGAGCTCCGGCGCCTGGAGGTCGGGCCGCTCGATGCGGAGGCCGTAGCGCGCGAAGAGGTCCGCGGCATTGACCTTCTCGCGCGCGGCCAAGCGCGTGAACACGCGCAAGAAGAAGCGCGACTGAAAGTCGGCCACTTCGGGCGTGTAGCCACTCGCCTCGAGTTGGTCCCGAATCGCGAGCCGCACCGGTTCGTTCTTGTCGGCGTCGGCGGTCTTGGTGCCGGCCGCGGCCGCTTCGGTCATCGCCTCGCGACTCGCCAGACGCTCGCGACGGTTCTGCTCGCTGGGGTCGAGCCGGAACTCATTCGAGAAGAACGCATTCGCGACCGGGTCCGAGGCGATCTTGGTCACGTACGCGCCGATCGGAATCGGGAGGTCTTGCCCTTGATCGACGGCGCGGTCATACGCCGTCGGGTCGCCGGTGAGTTCGGTCGCTTTCGCGCGCGGGTCGATGCCTTGTTCTTGATAGAACGTCGTGAACGTCTCGGTCGGCGCGTAGACGTGCGTCACGCCAGTGGCGATGCCGGCCTGCGTCATCAGCGCATCGACGGAGGCGGGGTCCCGCTTCAGCGTGTTGGAGTTCTGCGCGTCGGCGCCGAGCCGATCGAAAACCGCCTTCGCGGCGTGCCCGCCGATGCTCGACGTGCCGATCATGACAATCGTGCTGATCGCCGTTGCGACCGCGCGTTCGGGCCGTGCCCAGAGGTAGTCAGCGAACGTCTTGTCTTTGTTCGACGGGAGCTCGCCCCACTCCACTAGGTCCTGCAACAGGGTCGCGATCTCCTCGCCCGGTAGCTCGGTCGCGAGTTGGTGGACGATCAGTTTCCGCAGCGGCGCGTTGTGCGTGAGGTCCTCGACGAAGTAGTGCATCGGCAGGCCTTCGGTCGCGACCTCGATCGTCCCTTGCAGACCGCCGAACGCCGCCGCCTCGTAGACGTCGAGGCCTTCTTTGCGCGCCTGCCGGTACGCCCCGCCCGTGCTCGAGGCGCCCATCAGGCCGAGGCCGAGCTCCGGGTTGGCCGTGAGGACGCCGGCGACCATGCCTGGGAGGTTCGCGCCGACGGATTCAAAGCCGCTGTAGACCTGTTGCTCGACGTAGCCGTACTTCGCCGGCGGCGGGCCGAGCGCTTGCGCGACTCGTTCGCCACGTTCCGCCTCGCGCTTGGCGAGCTCGCCGATGGTCGTTTTCTGCGGCGCTGCTGGCGGCGCCCAGCCTTGAAACGCGATCGACGGGAAGGACCGAATGTGCGCGAACACATCGCCGATGTCGCGGCGCGCCTCGCTGTAGACGTCCGCCAGCATTTGCACGGCGCCGGCGATGTTGCCGTAGCCGCCGCCGATGAGGCCGGCGCCGGTCGACCGCGCGATGTTCGCCGGCACGCGGAGGGCCGCCGGCTCTTTCATCGGGTCGGGTTGATCGTAGACACCGGCCGCATACTGACGATGGAGCCGCTCAGCGTATGCGTCTGAGGCGGCGGCGGTGCGGAAGATGCCGAGGTGTTGGCCCGTCTTCCGATACTCGTCGACCGCCTGCTGCTGGACGACTTGCGGATCACCGACGAAGTGCCGGCCGTCCGGTGTGACTGTCGGCAACAGCACTTCCTTCCCATCGAGCTCGACACCGATGCTGTCGACGGTGCTGATGCTGCCATCGGCGTTGCGGACGCGCGGTTGCGCGAAGAGGTCGATGTTGCCGGGCGTGATCAAGTCGGCGGTTGGCGTGCTCTGACTCGCGGCCGCCGATACCATTTGCGCGGTCAGGTCGCTGAGCGGCAGTTGCCCCAGCAAGCGCGACAAGCGCTGCGCCTCCGGTGACGGCTTCGTCGCCTTGCTGCCGAGCGTGAGGCTCCGCTCCATGCCGGCGAGCGTGGGCACATCATCGTGCGCGACGGCGGCATTCGTCGGATTCCCGAGCCAGTCGGCGAGGGTGCGCGTGTCCTTGGCATCGCGGTGGGCCTGGTCGCTGTCGACTTGGCGCCGGAAGGTATCGTAGCGGCGCGTGACGAGGCCTTCCGGCGCGCCTGTCTCGCGCGAGATTTTCAGAATGGCTGCGGCGTGGTCCGGCGAGACGTTGCCGCCGACGTTGAAGGACGTCTTGAGCGCCGCTTCTTCGGCCGCCCGGATTTGGAATGCCCCCTCGAGAAACGGGTTCTGTTTCTTCTCCTCGTCGGTGAGTTGCTCGAGTTGCTCGTCGAAAGGATTGCCGGCCATCGTTACTCCGGCGCCACGTACTTAAAGCCTCTACCCTTGCCCTGGCTCCGCTTCGTGTAGATGTACTGCCGTAAGAGACGCTGTTCAAACTGCGGATTGATCTTGCCATCGGCGGTGCGCTCGGCGACCGTGGGGAAGGCGCGCCGCACCGCCTCAAACAGTTGGCGGCGTTCGTCCTGCGGGATGTCGTCGATCGTGAGTTTGCTGATCGGTTTCGTGACGTCGCCGCCGCCGAAGTAGTTCCACACGCCACCGGGCTTGAGGATGACACTCTGCCAGATGTCGTCGAGGATCTCCTGCTTCCGCGAGCTCGGGATGGGTTTGCCGGCGCTTTGCTCGAGGTCGACTTGTAAATCCCACTGGCGGTGAATGAGTCTGGCGCCATCGCTGTCGACGTCGAGGCCGGCGTCGAGCATCGTGTTCTTGAACATGTCCTCATTCGAGCGGATGCCGGCGACGACGTTCGGCGCCTTATTGGTCGCCTGCCGCATGTTGGTTTGAAGCTCGATCATCTCCATCATTTCGTGCTTTGGGAGTAAGTGACTGAGGCTCGGGAGCGTGGTATCCATGAAGGCTTGGCGTTGTTTCGGATCGTCACTGCTCGCCATCGTCTTGAGCGTGTAGTACGCGCCGAGGTTGAGCGTCGGTTCGTTGCCTTGCTGCAGTGACTGCGCGAACGAGCGGATGTTCGGCATGTGCTTGCCAAGCGCTGCCTCCTCCCACGGTTTGATGGAGGTCAGATCACCGCCATTGCGATAGAGCCGTGTGTTGATCTCGTTGAGCAGGTTTTCTTCGCGTTGATTCTCCGCGCGGTCCTTGAGTGCCTGTTGATGCTCGAGTTGCGCGTTGACCTTGTCGCGGAGTTCACCTTTGTGCTTCTCGCCGGCGAGCTCTTTCGCGCGCTCCTGTTGTTTGGCGAGCGTATCGAGGCTCGGGTCCGCGAGGATCTTGTCGGCCATCCGCTGCGCCTCGACGTTGACGTTGCCGATCTGCACTTTTTTCTCGAGGTCATCGAGTTTGTCGCCTCGGATCTGGCCGAGTTCTTTGTACTTTTTGAAATAGACTTCGGCCTCATCGTACTTGTCGTTCTCCTGCAGGCGATTGATCACACCCTCATGTACGGCGGTCTGCGTATCAAGCTTCATCGCATCGATCTGCACTTGCGGGAGGCCGAGTTGGGCGCCGGCGATGTCGATGGTGTTGAGGGCGCGGTCGAGTTCAGCTTTGGAGCGCTCGGGATCGAGCCCGTACGCGATTGCGAGGTTGGACGCGTTACCGACGTTGGCCTTCACCGTCTCCGTTTTGTACTTCTGAATTTCTCCAGAGACGTGCCGCTGCACCGTCATGTCGAGGCCCATGCCCCGTTGCAATCGGACTTTCTGAAACGCGAGCCGTTGGCGGTCGGTCGAGAGGCCGCTGGCGATCTCGTCGGCGAACTGGTTGTACTCCTCGTTCACCTGTTCGGGGAGGCCGAGCGCGTTTTTGCCTTGTTGCGAGAGGGCGCCCCCATCGCCGAAGAGTCGCGTGTTTTCCCAGCGACCGAGTGCCGTCTCGGCTTCCATGACGGCGATCTGATCGGCCTCGTTGATCTCCTTCTGCCGCGTCTGCTGGTACTCGCTGAAGGCCGTCTGCGCGAGTTGCCCGCCGACTTGCGCGAGCGCCTGGCCCGTGCCGATCTTCGCCCGCTCGACGCCGACGCCGGCCGCCTCCTCGGTGAGTGCGGCCTGCTTGCGGACGCCAGGCAGCGCTTCGGTGAGAACTTGGCGTGGACCGTAGGTACGAACCGTCGGCATGGTCTAGCCCCGCGCGACAGGTCCCGTGTTGCCCGCGGCCCAATACGCCTGTTGTCGCGCCGTTTGGTCGCGTTCGTTGAACCCGTACCTCGTCGCCAATAGCGAACTGGTCCCGCCAAGCACCGTGCCGGCCGCGCCGATGTAGGCGCCCTTTGCCGCCTCGCGGCCGGCGGCCGCCGCCATCTCGCCGCCCTGACGCTGAATCTCGGCGCGCCGCCGCAAGTCTTCCGCTTCCACTTTGTAGCCCCAAGCCTCGCGCGCCGCGTTGTTCCGGATCGTCAGCGCGTCGAGTTCGCCGAGGAACGCCGCATCGGCCTGCACGTCGGCCGCCGAGCCGTAGCCCACGTCGACGTTCGCGCCCGCGAAGCCGGCGCGCTGCGAGCCAATCAGGCCGCGCACCTGGTCGCGGAACCGCGATTCTTTCTCGCCGCCACGCTCGAGCGCGTCCTTTGCCTGGAGCTCGGCGACCTGCGCGTTGTAGTCGCTCAGTTGCGCTTCGCTCTCGGCGACCTGTTGCTGCGCCTCGCCGGCGCGCTTCGCTGCGCGCCCCGCGCGCACCTGGCCGTAGGTCGAGGTCGCCATCGAGGCGATCCCCATCACCAGCATGGCCGTCGTAAATGCCATCGCCCCTACCCTCCGAGCTCCACGTTCGGGATCACGCCGAGAATGGTCAACGGCAGCGGATCACTGTGGCGAATGACGAAGCGGCCGTGATGCGTGAAGACGGCCGTGATGTTGAACTCGAGGTCGTCGCTCACGCTCGCGCTCGTCGGGTCATACGGCGCAGGCAAGTAACTCGAGAGGTGCGCGAGGTCCGGTCCCGCCTGAAAACTGCGCGCACTCTTATCGACGATCACACTCACGCTGCCGAGCCGTTTCCACTTGTCGCGGATCGCCTGCCCCTGCACGTCGAGGTTCAGCGTCTCAAGATCCGCGAAGCGGATCGCGAGCCCGACATGCACATCCGAGTAACTGCCGCCGAGACTCACACTGCCGCCGCTGACCGTGAACGACGCCGCGTTCGCGCCGGCGGGATCACCGTTGTAGACGACGGTGCCATCGCCGACCACGGCGACCACTTGTCCGTTGAGATGCCCGAGCCCACTCACGCTTGAGACGGGCGCGCCGTGATAGCTCAGGCCGCAGTCGACGAAGAACACGTCCTGGTTCCAGTTGAAGATCGTGCGGTCCTCGAGCGCCTCGATGTAGCGCACGGTGCCGCCGCCGATCGTGCGCTTGACCAGGAAGTACGGGACGTCGCGCCCGAGCTCCGGCACGACGCACACGTCCTCGAAGTGCGCCGCGGCCGCGCTGTCGTGGCGGTGCCAGCCCCAGACATCCGCCTCGGGAATGTAGGTGAGCCCGAGCAGCACGCCGTCGCTGCGACAGGCCCAGATGATCGAGTCGGGTGTCTGCTGGTAGTCGAGGTCCACGATCGTGTGCCCCTCGAAGAGGTGCGCCGCAAACAACGTGAGGTCGCGGCCAGCGAGGCCTTCGACCTGTTGGTCGAACCGGATCTCGCGCAGCACGTTGCCATGCAGTTGCGGATAGATCACGCTGTTGCCGATGATGACCGGCGCCACTTTCGGATGCGACCCGACGTAGGTGTTCTGGTCGGCCTGGATCGCGTCCGGCTTGATGATGCCGCCGTTGTCACCGACGACGCTCCACTCGCCGGCCGTCGTCATCAGGATTAAGCCGGCCTTCAGCGTGAGCAGGAACCACACCGCATGGTGGTTGTTGCCGGCCACTTTGAAGTTGACACTGTCGTCGTCCTGCAGCGGCGTCGAGATGCTGAAGTTGCTCGGATAGCCGATGCGTGATCCCCACACCGCATCGGGTTGGTGATCGGTGTTGCCGAAGTAGCGCCGCTGCTGATGCGTGGCCGAGCAGTCCGGATAATCGTTCACGTCCTCGAACGGGGTCTGCGCCTGCGGGGGGGTGAGCATCATGTCGGGCACCAACAGCGTGTCGTAAAAGGCGTTCGTCGTCGTGCTGCCGACGTAGCCGTAGATGCCGTTGCCCGTCGGGTCGCGGTAGACGTTGTACTCGGCGGCGCCCGTGACCGCGTCCCAGCCCAGGACAATCGGTTCATGCTCGGTGGGCGGGTCGGTGAACGTCACATCAATCGGCGTCGAGGGGTTGCTCTCCTCGTTGGTTGCCTCATCGATCGTGGTCACCACGTAGTGATAGGTGAGCGTGCCTACGGGCCCTGAGGCGCCGCTGAACCCACTGGTCGGCGCGCTGACCTGCGGGAGCGTCGTGATGTCGTGCAAGACCCAGCGCGTGAGGCTGTAGCAAATGAGTTCGCGCGGGTGCTGATTGCGTTCGGTGATCGTGATGACGTTACCGCTCTGGCTCCACTTGAACATCGGCGTCACGCCGCCGTAGGGCGTGGGGAGCTCGTAGAGCAAGCCCGTGAGGGCAAACCAGTACGACTCGTTCGGCGGCGCGTTCCCCGTCGTCATCGTGTGGCAGTAGTAGTTCACGCCGCCACTTGAGACGAGGTCGCCCGGCACGTACGCCGTCGCCCCGTTGTAGGCGGCCGCCGGCCCGCTGAGACTGAGCGCGGCGCCGTTCAGATAAAAGCGGAAGTAGCCCGTGCCGGCCTCGATGAGTACCGACTGGCCGGGCTCGCTCGAGATGTAGCGCATGAGGAGCTTGCCCGGATCGTTGTCCTTGGCAGCGGCAACGAAGCGTGTCCCTGGTCGGTTACTGACGCCGCCCTCGCGGCGCACCAGAAAGTTGCGACACGTCCGCAGCCCCATGGTGTACTTCGCGAGATCCGCGCGCATGGTGAGCGCCGGCGCGAGCTCGCCGCCGGCGAACGAGCGTTGCAGGATGCTCTCGGGCATCTAGTTGCGCCCCAGAATCCACGGGGCGTCCGGTTCGTCGAGGTCCGGCTGCTGCTCGCGCGCGTTGATCGCTTTGGCCTTCGCGATGGTCGCCGCGTAGTTCGCGGCGGCATCAAGCGCGAGTTGCCGGCGCAGTTGCACGCCGGTCGGCTTCGGCGTCCGCTGCTCGCGCGCGTCATCGGGCCCGCGGCCGAATTGCTCAGGCGGATACTCCGGCGTAACTTGCGCGACCGACGGCGCGAGCGTGGCCGCGAGTTTCCACGACAGCGCTTCGCGGAAGAGTTGATCGCCGAGCGCGACGATGCCGTCGAGGCGCGCGGTGTACTCGAGCGCCGCGTCCTGTTCGTCGGTGAAGAGCACTTGCGCGCGCGTCGTGCCGTCCTGACCGATGCGGAACTTCGGCGGCTGCTCTTCCCACGTTCGCCTGGCGCCGCTCGTCAGTCGCCGCGCGAACACGCAATCGGTCGGCAACGCATACGCATAGGTCCAGTCGGGATTGACCGGCGCCGCTGGAGTGCCACTCAACAGGGTGAGGGGATCGACGTAGGCGGTCGCAAACGCCCACGGGAAGTCGCGCAGTGTCGCGACGAGCTCCTCCTCGAAGACGAGACGGGCCGCGGTCGCCTCGCGGTTCTGCTCGGCCAGACTCCGAATCGTGTGCGCCCCGATCCGGACCAGCGCGAGATTCACAACCGCGAGGTTCGCAGCCTGCGCGGCGGCGCTCTGATCCAGCGCACCGGCCGCCGCAGGGTTGCCGGGGTTGCCCGGCCGCAGGATCTGCTGCGCCTTCAGCAGCACGCGCTCGTACATCTGTAGCGCGTTCTCGGTCTTGCCTTCCATGCGCGAGAGGGCCGGCGCGAGACTCGCGGCAAAGCGCCACATCAGCGCTTCGCGGAAGAGCGCGTCGCCCTGGCTCGCGGGGCAGAACACGCGCGCGGTGTACTCAAGGACCGCGTTCGCGACGTTGGAGTAGATCAGGCCGCCGCCGGCGGCATCGCTCCCGAGCGCGAACGGCGGCGGCGTCGGATCGATCGCGGTCCCGCGGTCGAGGACAATCCGCCGCTCGTAGACGCAATTCGCCGGGCGCTGGTAGGTGTAGATCCAATCCTGATTCGTCGGCGCGGCCGGACTCCCGCTGACGAGAGCGAGCGCGGCGTACTTCGTGGCGAACGGCCAGGCAAAGTCGCGCAGGGTCGCGTCCACGTCATCGTCCACGATGAGGCGCGCGCTGGTCGCCTCGATCGTCAACTCGGCGGCGAGGTCGCCGATCTGCTTACTGACGCCGATCCGCGACAGGGCCTGATTCATCAGCGACTGCGTCGACCCGACGCACCCTGCGCCGGTGTTATTCCCAGGCGGCTCCGGCGGTCCCGCGCCGCCGCCGCCACTTGGCGGCTCGGTGCCTGGGGCGCCTGGCGGCTCGCCGGTGATCGGCGGCCACGGGCCGTTCGCCGGCGGATAGAACTCCCCGTTGATGAACTCGCCGTTCACGCCCCAGCCGTTGTTGCCGGCCGTCGCGCTGCCCATCAGGACCAGATAGTTGTAGCGGATCGCGTTCGTGTTCAGCGCACTGCCGACGGTGATCGAATCGATGCCGCCGCCGGTGATGCCGTTCGCGGTGTCGGTGCCGGCGTAGTTCGCGCTGTTCGTGCTGGTGTGCGAGGGATCGCGCCAGAACCCCGTGGCAACCGCCTCGGTGAAGAAAATCGCGAACACGGGCCGCAGGCCGCTCGGCGTGAGGCCGATCGTGCGCGAGCCCGAGCCGTCGCCCGTGTAGCCGCCGATCTGCACCGTGCCTGGCTGCCCCGGATCGCCGTTGCCGTCACTGTGGCGCCAGAGACTGAACGCGTTGTTGTACGACGAGCCCGCGTGCACGCCGGCCTTGCTGGTGACGATCCCCGCCGCAAAACTCAGGCTGTTCGTGATCGCGTTGCCCACGTCGAAGGCCGACATCGCATCGCTCTGGCTGTTGGGTCCGCGCGCATACAGCGGGCGCGCGGGGCCGGCGCCGGCCTCTTCCATCTGCAGGAACGCGAACTCGGTCAGCCAGTCGGCGTTCACGAGCTTGTTGTCGTAGGTGCCCTCGGCGTTGCGATGCACGCACGACATGTTCAGCATGTAGCGCGAGCCAGGGTCGCAGACGGCGATGTACTGGTAGGTGATCCCGATCGCGTTGTTGCTCGGATCGTTGCCGGCGAGACGCAGAAGGTAGCTTTGCTGCTGCCCTTCGCCGCTCGCGCCGACGTAGGTCGCATCCTCGATGCCGAGCGGGACCTGCGACGACACCGCCGTGCTGTGGTCCTTGTGCGCGCCGAGCATCCCCGTCCACCACGTATAGACGCCCACCGTGCCGCCGCCCGTGCGGCGAATCCAGAGCCAGTTGACCGGCGCGCGGAACTCGAGATCCTGGCCGGTATTGTTGCCGACATACGTGCCGCACTTGACGATGAACGGCGACAGCGGCGGCGCTTCCCCACCTTGCGCCCACGGCGACAGCGGGTAGGACCAGTTGTGTTGCCCCACCCACACCGGTTCGACGTAGGCGTCATAGATCGCCCGCGCTTCGGGCGTCAGCGCGTAGAGGTCACACTTCGCCCACGTCCCGACGAGTTCGGCCTCGCCCGAGAGACAGTGCGTACTCGAGGCGTTCGCGTCGGTCCCTTTGGTGCGCCGGAGTTCGATCGGAGTGTAGTCGGGCGGATCGACGGCCACCGTCGGCGGGTTCATCAATGCGCTGTTGCCGGTCAGTGCGTTCGACTCGGTCATCGTCTTCATGCTGGTGACGCCCGCCGCTCTCGCCCCGACCTGCCCGTTCGCCGCCGCAAAGGTTTTCACGCCGCCCGCGGCAGCGAGCAGCGCCGCGCACCCGAACTTGCCCGTGTCCGCATCGACTTGAATCGCATCATCGGTGTCGACCGCCAGCAGGGCGCCGGAGGTGCTGCTCGAGAGCGCGTACATCGGCGCGCCCAGCGTCATCATGGACTGCAGGAGCACGCGAAAATCGCCAGGCCACGCCCCGGCGTTGTGGTTGGTGGAGAAGCCCTTCGGATGCAACCGCACGATCTTGGAGCCGGCATAGCCGTCTTTGCCGGTCGGCCCGAAGTACGCCACCGGCGGGGTGCCGTTGCCGGGGTCGGCGTTGATCCAGTCATCGACATCGAGTTCGAGGAGGTCCGTCCCAAGACTCGGCGATACAAACTCGCTGTCGGTGTGCGCGTTGGTCGCTAACCCAGGCACGTTGGGCCCGACCGAGAACACGGGGTTGCCATCCACGAAGATGCTGAGGAGGTTCGTATTGCTGGCGGGCGCCGCGCCATCGTAGCGGATGAACACATCGAACTTCCGCCACGCGTGGGGATTGGTGACTGGGTCCCACTCGGTCATCCGCACGACCGTGCCGAGCGTGACGGTGGTCGACCCATCGTAGCCGTAGGCCACGACGTCGCCGGCGGGCGTCATCCCCAGCTGCACTCTCGGCGTCGTCGACGGCGTCCCGCGTGTTTGCCAGAAGACAGGGTTCGTCGTGGTCGGTTTCCGCCGCAGCCGCAGATAGAAGCGTTCCCAACTCTGCTGCGGGGCCGTGCCGCCGTAATACGTGGTGGTGATGTTCACCGTGCCTGAGTTCTGTCGGATCGCGAAGCCGAGCCCGCCCACATGGCGCGCGGCATCCGGCGACAGTCGAACGAGGTCGCCCTTCCGCATCGCGGCGAGCTCGAAGCCGCAGATCCACCGGCGATTGCGAATCGGCCCGTAGGCCGTGCTCGTGCCGCCGTCGGGATGATCCGGATCGGTGCCGACGACAAACTGCGCGAGCCAGCGGTACTCGATCACCGTGCCGCCGAAAATCCAGAACCCGCCGCTCTTGATCTGAAATACCGCCTGATCGAGCGGGAACGCGTTGCCTTTGTCGTCGGCCTTCCACGGCGACCAACTGTAGTTCCCGCCGACCTTCGGATCGGTGTAGCCCTTCCACGGCGCGTTGTGCCGTGTGGCGAGCGCGTTCGGCGAATCGATGTAGCCAAGAATCGGCGGCGTGACGCCAGGCAGGTTGTGGTCCTTACACCACTGCTGCCAGTACTTGACCTCGTTGGGATCTTTCAGCACCACGTAGACGTTGAGGTACACGACACGATCGGGTACGGACGACTTCGGCGCAGCGGTCGCCATTACGTCACCGCCCAGGACAACAGCGTGGCGAGGCCCTCATACGTTGCGTTCTCCACATCGACGCCCCAGAGAATCTGATCCGCCGTCAGGTAATCGGTGCGCCCGACCGTGTGCACTAACTGCCAGTGCGTGCCGTCCGCCGAGATCCAACACTTGCGGTTCGTGCCGTCATCGCTGATCCGGAGCCAGAAGGGGGCCGTCGAGAGGCGCGTGGGCAGGGCCGACACATAGCTTGCTGAGAACGACCCTGCGGCCGCGGTGTACTTGTGGACGCCGAGATGCATGCCGTAGGAGGCCGTGCTGGTGTTGCATTGCGGCCCAAACGTGACGAGCTTGCCGTCGGAGGATTGCCGCCAGCCGATCGCCACTTGGTGAAAATTCGCCATCAGGGCTGACATCCGCAACACCGTCGTCAGCGTGTAGGGCGTGGCTGGGGCCGCCAGCGTTTGCAGGCGCCAGTTGGTGGAGGCCCCCACCGGCGCGGTCATCGTGTAGCCCGTGGTCAGCGTGTCGATCGCCGCCGTGCCTTGGTTGATCCACGCAAACGAGCCGAGCGACGGCAGCGCGTAGCTCGCCGTGCCGACGGCGGCGGCGACGAATGCCGTCGTCGCGAGCTTGGTCGAGTTGTCGCCCGTCGTCTGCGTGGGCGCACTCGGCGTGCCGGTCAGCGCGGCTGACGCGAGCGGCGCTTTCAGCGCGAGGTCACTAACGAGGCTCGCGACGGCGCTCTGCGGCAACGAGCCCGTCACATCAGCCGCGAGATCGACGGCGCCCCACGTCGGGTCGCCACTCGCATTGCCGTGCAACAGCGTGGTTGCCGTGCCGAGCGAGCTCAGGACTTGGAGATCATCCGATGCGTTGCCGACCACGACCGCGTGATCGGTCAGTGCGCCGACCGTGTGTGTGACCGTGCCGCCGGCGGCGGCGGGAGTCGCCCACGCTGGATCGACGCCGGCGCCGCCGCTCGTCAGTACCTGGCCGGCGGTGCCGAGCGCCGCGATCGGTTTCACATCCACCGTGCCGTTGCCGAGCAGCACGGCGTGCGCTGTCAAGGCGCCGCTGCTGTTGGTGAGCGCACCATCGGCGCCTGCCGGGCCGGTCGGGCCGGCAGGACCCGTCGCGCCCGTGGGACCCGTCGCCCCAGTGGGGCCGACCGGACCTGCGGGCCCGGTCGCACCGGTCGCGCCCGTCGCGCCGACACTTGGGCCCGCTTGCACGTAGACCGTATGGCCGCGTTCGGGTGGGCGACGGTAGGGCATGTCAGTAAATCGTGCGCCACGCGTAGCCGTCGGTGCCGCTCTTCGCGCACACGGCAATCGCGTCCTTCACACCGAGCGCGCCGAACGAGCTCCAGAACAGCCCGCGCGTGGTGACCGAGCACGTCGGTTGCGCGAGCGTCGTCGCGAGCACGCCAAACTGCAGACCGCCCGCGAACGTCGCGCCGTCGAGTGTGAAGATGCCGAGCGCGCTCGCGTTCGTACCTGCGGCCTTGAGAATCAGGTCCGGCGTGATCGTGACCTGCGCGATCGTCGGCGACGGATTGGTGCCGCCGGAGCGGGCCCACGCCGCATACCCGCGGCGCATGGAGACGAGCGCGGTACCGGACGTCCACGTTGTCGCGCGCACGCGGAGCGTCAGAAACCCGATGTTACTGAGCGTGTAGGACCCAGCCGCCGTCGTCGTGGCGCTCGCGCCGCCGGTCGAGACGTTCAGGAGTTGCACTAGGCGCCAGTTGGTGCCGTCGATCGTCGCCTCGAATTGCAGCGTGCCCACAAACGTGCCGGAGATGTCGAACCCATACGAGACAAGGTTGCCGGCAGGAAAGACGGCACACACGCCGGCCTGCGTGCATTCGGGGCCGCCACTCGCTTGTGGCGCGGGCAGGTTCGGTGGTTGTGCCCGGCCGGCGACCGGTGGACTGATCGGAATCGGGCCGGTCATTTGCGCCTCGAGCGGCACCGCGCTCGCGAACGCGAGAACGAGAACGGCTAACGTGCGTCCCATCGTGGAGCCTCCTCGAGAAAAACGGCGCGCGGTTCAATGGGGTCGCAGTCCGGTTCATCCCATCCTCGAGAGAGGGTGCCCTCGAGGTTCCCAGGCGGTGAACGCCGCAACGAGCTCGCCGCTGAACCGCGCGCGTGTCGACCTAATCGCCGAGGACGTTCATGCCCGGCCGCCGATGCGCGCCGAGGATCTCGTCGTGCTGCCGCCGGAGTTCGTCCCTGCCCGTGCTCGTATGTTCCGGCGTGTCGGCCGCCACGTCTTCCATGCACTTGGGATTGAAGTCGTCGTGCAGGACCGGCTTGCCCTTCGGGCCTGGGATCTCGTAGGGCTGACGGATGCGGAAGACGTCGCCCAGTCGCCGGCGTTTGTCGTCGTAGTAGGTCGGCGCCGTCGCCCGCACTTTGCGTGTTTGCGGCGGGAGCTCGACCTCGGTCGCGTCCGGCGCTGGCGAGAGCGACTCGTCGTCGCCCTCGCTGTAGGTCGGCGCCGCGTGTTTCGGATCGGCTTTGGTTTTCGCCATGACTCACACCACGTAGCTCTTCGCGTACGCCTTCGCCGTGATCGAGAAGAGGTCGCGATGCGTCAGCCACGACGTGAGCGTGGCGGTCGTGGTCCCGCCGGTGATCGTGACGCGGATGGCGAGGAACTCCTTCGTTGGCTTGCCTGGCGGAATCGGGACAAAGAGGAGCTTGCCGGCCGTGAGGTTCGCGGCCACATCGCTGACCGAGGCGATCACATCGGGCGACGTCATTGCCGCCGCGTCCGACTGAATCACATCGATCACCGGCGTCGAGCCGGCGCCGGCGGCGACGTCGAACGCCACGCCGAACCCCATGCCCTCGCCCGTGCCGATCTCGCGCTTCGGCGTGACGTTGCCCAGGTCGATCACGTTGGTCGAGACAGTCGCCGCGCCCGTGAAGGCCTGCGCGTCGGATACCAGTAACAGATTGTCGATAAACATGCGCGCCTCCTTTACGGCACCAGCGCTTCGCTGTTGAGCAGTTGATCCACGCGCTTGACCGGAATGTCGCCGAACATCAAGACGCGCTTGCCTTCGACGTTCTCGTAGGTGAGCCCGCCGCCCGTCGACACGTCCGCCCGCTCCTGCTTGCGGAGATAGCGCGCGACGTAGCGGTTCATGTAGAACGTTTTCTTCCCGAGGTTGTTCGGAATGATCTCGGTCGCCGCTTCCATGAAGTCGATCAGGTCCGGCGGCGTGGCGCCCGCGAGGTCGCTCACATCGATGTTGCAAATGCGAACGACGTAGCGCCAGTCCTTCAGCGCGATGCCGCTCTTCCACTGCCAGCGTTCCTGATACGCACGCATCCGCGAGCCGGGCAGGCCCGCCGTCATCTCGACGGTGACCTCGCCGAAGTCGTCGTGGATCAAGCCGGCCTTGCTGCCCTTCGGGAAAATGCCCGTGATCGTCTGGTCGCCCCACGCGATCAACCAGATACTGGTGTTGTCGGCGCCGGTCCCGCCGGCCTTGATGATGTTGTCCGCGTTCGCCGGCGAGCCGCTCGTCGTCGCGTAGCGTACCGACAAGCCGGTGAACTCTTCCGGCGCGAGCCCCGCGTTGCCGTAGAACAGCGTCTGGCAGAATTCCTGGTTCATCGACTCGATGAACGCTTTCGACTCCGAGAGGCGGAATGTGTTCACGTTGCCGTTGAGCATTGCGAGGTCTTTGTCCACTTCGCTCCACGCCTCGAGCATGCCGCACTGCTCGTCGATCTGCGCGGTGGTTGACTTGCTCGGCGTGATGCCCTGGTTGAGCAGACGCCACGCGACCGCCGGCAAGCCGGTGCGAACGGTGGTGCGGTGCCCGGTCGGGAGATTGCCTTCGACGAACGTCATGTCGTCGAGGACTTCGTTGGTTTGACTGAGGAGCTCGATGATGATCGGCACGTTGCCATCCGGACCGAGCCGCTTCGCCCAGTCCGCCATCGTGAGATTGCCGGTTCCAAGTGTTGCCATGCGTCACTCCAGTGGCGCTTACCCCCCGCTGACTCCGACCGTGGTCGGAAACAACGCGTCGGCGGGATTGGGTTTCTCAGGTGTGAGGCGGAAGCCGAGCGCCCCGGTCGTTTTGTCCTCGGCCATCATTCGCCCGATGTCGGCGAAGAGGGCGACGACAGGCTTGTAGTTGCCCCAGCCGGTCTTGACCAGTGCGCGGCGAATTTCATCGCCGGCCGGCGTGCCTCGCGGTCGGAGCCGATCGAGCGCGAGATTACAGAGACGCTCTGTCTCCATCAGATTCGCGCCGCCGTAGATCGGGTCCTTCTCGAGCTCAGCGCGGTAGTGCGCGCTCTGCGCCTGGAGCGCGGCCGCGTGTTCCTCGAGCACCTGTTGTGCGTCTTGGTTCGTCCAGTTGTTGGTGCGCGCGAACCGCTCGAACGCGGCGAGGTCGCCGCTATCGAGGTGCGCGCCCTCCGGCAGGCTCAGCGTGTACCGCTCAGGCGCCGTCGGGGGGGCGGCGGCTGCCGCCGGCGCCGGCGCGGAGGGTGGGGCGCTGCTGTCCGGAGTCTTGCTCGCATCCGGGGTCGCGTCCGGTTTGGGTGTGTCCGGCTTCGCGTCCGGCTTCAGGGCGCTTCCGCTGTCAGGCTTTGCGCCAGGTGTCTCGGCCATGCCTTACTCCTCGGTGATGCTGGGGGTCCGTTGCGCTTCGACGTCGACGTTCTGTCGGCGCTCGCGAGCTCGGGCCTCGCGGTGCATGAGTTCGTACGCCTGCTCGTCGGCCTCGAGCAACTTCCCCATGAGCCAATGGCCGATGTCTTGTTGGCCCGCGTTGTAGTGAATCGCCGCGCTCAGTTGCCAGATGGAGCGGAACACGCCGCACCGCGCGAGCACGTCCCAGTACATATGCCGGCCCTCGGCCGTGCGGAGCACGGATCGGAAGGCCTCGAGACTCGCGGCCTCGCGGCGGCGTACGACGCGGTTGCCGTAGCGCTGCTGCGAGCCGTCGGCGTAGTTCTCGACGAATGCGCGCTCGCTCATACGGGTGTCGCCTGTCCTGCGGGCGGTGCGACCCCGCCGCCGGCCGTCGCCGCATCGACCATCCGGTTCAGCGCGTTATCTCCACTCAGGTCCGCTTGGCTGGCGTCCTTCATCGCCTTCGCGCCGAGCGCCATCTGCTGCGCCTGCTGCGCCGCCGCCGCCTGCTGCTGGTCGGCCGCCATCGCCTGCTTGGCCTCGTCGCTCGGCACGATGATCCGCGGGTCGACACCCAGCATCTCGCCGTAGTTGTCGACGAGTTGGAACACGTCGAGTTTGTATTTCGCTTCGGGATACAACTGCGTGAGCGGCTGCACGGTCATCGAGAACCGGTCCTGGCCGACGACGGACACCAGCTTCTGCGCCTGCGCCATGATGCTCGTGTACTCGACCTTGAGTTGCTTGCCTTGGATCTGCGGCGGCGGGTCAGGGATAAAGCCGGCCTCGTCCATCATCGCGTAGACCCGATCGATCAGCGGCTCGAGGAGTTCGTCGTTTGTGCGCTCGAGCACTGGCCCGAGCGCGAGCAGTTTCTCTTCGTGCCGCTCCTCCACCTCGCGCGCCGTCAGCGGTTGCGCGCCGCGCATCTGGTCGCTGCGCGCGAGCATCAGGAACAGGTCCTCGTAGAACGCGCGCTGAATGCGGTACTGGACGCTCTGAATGTCGGCCGACATGTCGGCGAGATTGATGCGGAGGTCGTAGACCGAGCGCATGCCGGCCATGCCTTCGCGCACATCGACGTAGGTGATCTCGCCGGCGTGCAGGCCGGTCGTCTGCGTCTTCAGCACCGTCGGCGCCATCACCGGCGGGTCGACCATCTTGTTGATCGCCTTCGCCTTCATCGCCTGTTCGTGCTGCAACTGCTTCACGTCGGCGAGCGCCGTGATCCCTGGACTGTCGGTGCCGTAGGTGTCTTCGCCAGTGACGTCCCAGCGCGGCGCCATGATCGGAAACGTGCGGAAGCCGGACTCGCGCAGATACTTCTGCTCAGTGCTGCCCGTCTCGTAGTAGCAACTGCTGAACGGCAGGTACTTCGCGGCGAGTTTCTGCGGGTCCGCCTGTTCGTTCGGCGTGATGATCCAGGTGACGTCGACGGCGGCCTCGTACTGGCCGCGGTCCCAGAGGCTCTTGACCGTGGTGCTGAGCATCGACCAGTCGATGTCGCGCGAGGTGGGCCGGACGACGCCGAACTGCTCGACGACTTGGCGCACGGTGAGCTGGTACTCGCGCGCGAATGTCGTCACGAGGTTGCGCGCATCGAGCCCGAGCACGTAGCTGCCGACGGGGTATGCGTAACAGCGGAAGAGATCCTTCGTGTCGTCAACGACACTCATCGCGGCGGTGCCAAACACGCCCATGTCGCCGTAGACGATCGGCAGCGTGTTGTAGAGGTTCGTCTGCTGAAAGACCGTCAGCATGCGCTGCGTGACAACGTGCAGCCATTCCTTCACGGGCTGCTGCTCGGCGAGATCCTGGTTCGGCGTGGTCAGCCGCATCCACGGGCGCGCCGGCGAGGTGAGGCCGGCGTGCAAGCCCGACTGCAGCGTGCGAACCGAAAAGCGGGCGGTCGAGTCGAGAATCTTCTGGTCCTGCTTGCGGCCGGCGCTGCGGTTGCGGTCGCTTGGCTGGAACCGGTAGCGGCGCGGGAAAATCCAATCGCCGAGGTCGCGCCACAAGGGGTCGAACGAGCTCCGCTCGGACTTGAGCGCGGCGAGGAGCGAGTCGTAGCGCGAGCGCTTCGCGAGGCCCTCCGCGCCGTACTCGCTCGCCATCAGTAGCCGCCCAGGAGCGTCCGGGTGCCGGCCGTGCCGGTCGGCACCGCTTGGCCGACCGTGCCCATCAGCGGCCCGCGCGCGCGCCGACGCGCACGAGCGGCGGCCGCCTGCGCGGCATTCATCTGCGCGCCGACGTTGGCGACGGGCGGCGTGGGCACGCCTGGCCCAGCCGTCCCAGTCGTCGGTGCCGTGCCGGCCGGAGGCACAGCGATCGTCGCCCCAGTCGGGGCAGGCCCGAGCGCTTGATTGAGGGCGGCCCCGACCCGCCCGCCCAAGCCGCTCTGCGGCAGTGTCGCGATGCGGCGTCGGAGGTCCTCGCCCGCCGGCGTCCCAGCAATGGGCCCCAGCGCCTGCCCCAGCCGCGCGGCACTGGCCGCGCTTCGACCAAAGAACCCAGCCATCTGTGACCTCGAGTGGGGATGTCGACCGAGACAGCCGCAGGCGTCTGACCGGACGGACTGTTCAGTCTGTCTGGCCGGACATTCTACGCCCGAAAGTTGCGTTATGTGAAGCGCTTGTGGTAGGCGGTTTCGACCTCGACGTAGCCGCGGCGCGCGTAAAGGCGCCCGACGCTCGAGTCCGCCGGCGCGACCATCTTGAGGCCGGACAGCCCGCGTTCGCGCACCCAGGCCTCGCCAGCGGCCAGCAACCGGGGTCCTAGCGAGCCGCGGGCGTGCGGCTCGACCCACCACGCGAGCTCGTCGGCGTAGGGGATGCCGGTCACCGGATGGTCGAACACCGCCAGCGCGAGCATGCCCTCGACGTCGCCGGCGCACCCTTCGGCGAGCAGAATGACGCCGGTGTCCATTACCGCGCCGACCAGCTTCTCGAGCGTCTCGCGGTCCGCCGGGCCGAGGATCTTGGCGTAGATGCTCGCGGCGAGGAAGTGCTCGACGAGCTCGACGATGACGTCGAAGTCCGCGATCGTCGCCGGCCGGATGGTCATTGCGGCCATGACACGCCGCGGGTACCGTGGCGGATGTTGCGGAGTTCGATGAGCATGCGCCCAGCGGCTTCGGTGTCGAGGCCCGTCCGCTCGAGGAGCTTGACGAAAAGCTCATCGCTCTCCGCCGCCTCGGCCGCCTCAAGGAACATCAGGCCAATCTCGCGCGCCTTCTTCGTGTCCATCTGGGAGCGTTGATCGTTGAGCGTGAACTCGACAAAGCCTTGGCGCGTGTTCTGACCGTAGCCGCTCGCGACGGTGACTTCGTCGACCGTCTTCTCGGACTTCTCGCGGTGCTCGAGCGCCGTCTCGGCGTAGTTGCGGAAAGCCTCAATCACGCGGTTCGGCGCGCCGGAGGCCTTGAGCCAGGCGAGCACTTCCTCGAGCACTAGTAACTGTCGCGCCATCTCAGCCCTCCTATAGTCTCGCCGTCGGCCTGACCGCCTCGCGCAGTCGCGCCGCGATGTCCTCGGCCGCCTCCTCGGCCGTGCGGCCGCGCCCGTCCATGATCGGCACGTCGCGCCCACGCACACTGAAACCCAAGGTCCACGTTCCCTCGTCGACGCGCTCGAGAATCAGCGACACTACGACCGTCTCTGTCATGTCGTCCTCCATCATCACGCAATTGGCCGCAAGGTCCACCGGCGTGCCGGCGCCGGCGTGGTGG
>Ga0126377_10000222_pt1 | contig 33144 bp, 53 predicted proteins | sample PanSoiMetPlot_22_FD_92647 | JGI IMG/M metagenome (GOLD analysis project Ga0126377, IMG submission 92647) | Tropical forest soil microbial communities from Panama - MetaG Plot_22 | ecosystem: Environmental > Terrestrial > Soil > Tropical forest > Bulk soil | place: Panama | collected 2016-02-17 | reverse complement strand
TCAACTTTGTAGCGCGTATCGGCCTGCTGCCCCGCCGTCCGACCCGCGTGCGCCCTGCGCTCCATGAGCGAGATTGCCCCGGTTGAAGTAACCCGTCCGATCGTATTCGCATAGGTTTCGACTTTGTTCGAGAAGTAGGCAATGCGGAAGTAGCCGGTATCCCCGGCCAAGCTGCTGCGAAACTGCACCCCCCAACCGATTATGTAGTCGCCACTGAGCGGATAGTTCAGTTTGGGAATCGATGTTTCGTTATAGGAAGTGTTGCTCTGGGCACCGGGACTAGTCGTGGCGATCAACGGTGGGCCGCCAATCTTCGCCCACGGATATTCGGCTTCGCCCGTGTAGATAAACTGCCAATAAACCCCCGTTGCCGCTTTGAACGTGCAGAGGGAACCGACCGCCACTCCGACCGAGGGCAGCGTTTCAACGATCCCGTAGTCAACCGCCGAGGATTCTCCCGGCGGTCCGGGCGGGCCTTCTTTACCTTCCGGGCCTGTCGGACCAGTCGCCCCGGTATCGCCTTTGACGGCGATCGGTGTCCAGTCGAGCGGGTTGACCCCCGGTTCGCTGCCTTTGTTTTCCCGCAGCGCCCGCCACGATGAGCCTTTCCAGAACACGCCGTCGTCTTTGACGTAGGTGGCCGCGACCTGCCATTCCCCGCGCCAGAAGACTCCGGGGGAGCCGGTTTCACCTTTCGGCCCGGTTTCACCTTTCGGCCCGGTTTCACCTTGGTCGCCTGTGCGAAAGAAGCTGATAATCAGCGAGTCGCCGCTGACGATCCCCGCCCCGACTCCGACGACCGGCGTAACCGTGACCGTGAGAAAGCCGGTTTTGGAAGTGACGGCGGTTACCGATGCAAGCTGGTAGGAAAGGGTGTTCTCCTTCTGGATGAGAACGTAACCCTTCTGAGGCGAAGTCGAATCGTCCCATGTTTCGATGAACGATTTCGCCAGTCCGCCTGCAACGTCTTCCTCATCGATGAAGTATTTGGTCGCCGTCCCGAGCACGGCGTTGTTAGGCCGCAGTTTGCCTTTTCCGGGGTCACCTTCGGCAATCGTGCTGAGGTCGAGGGTGTAGCGGAACCCACCGCCCATCAGCCCCTGCGCCCCGGTCGCCCCTTTCGGACCTTCCGCCCCGGTCGCCCCTTTCGGCCCTTCTTTCCCTTCTTTCCCTTCTTTCCCCTGAATCCCTTCTGGACCCGTAGGCCCTGGCGGACCTTCTGGCCCTTCCGGTCCCGGCGGTCCTTCGGGACCAGGAGGCCCTCCTTCTTCGGCTTTCTGTTCCCCTACTTCGCGGATCCGCCGCCGCAACGCTTCGAGGTTCTGTTGCGTAGCGGGATCGCGAACCGGCCCGCCGGGTAGGACCGGAGGATTGGCCATCAGAAGCCCTCCGTCCAGACGTAGAGGATCCGTTCTTTGGCCGAAATCGAACCGCTGGAGGCGAAGTAGCGGATGCTCAGGTCGTAGGTTCCGGCGGCGGCTTTTATGTAGCAGACCCCGGTCGCCTCGTCCGCCACTTCGCGGATCGTCCCGCCCAGGTCGTAGCGCATCCCGAAGCCGTCGATGAAGGGCTCGCCGAGCGTCTGTCCCGTGGTCAGATCCGGGCTGCCGACGTTGATCGCGCGTGAGGCGGCTACCAGGCCGAATGACGTGGCGGTGACGGCGACGAAGGTGCCCGGTTCGGTCGCCCGCGTCGGCGCGGTGATCGACTGCGGAAACTGGCCATTGCCGCGCGTGCGCACGTCGGTTTCATTCAGGTAGATCGCGACCCGTCCGGCACCGGCAACCGAGCTTTTCACCTTGGCGTCGAAGTGGACGGCGATGAACCCGGCGGCGGGTATGTTCAGGCCGGAAACGCGATCCGGCGTCGGCAGCATCCCGTAGCTCGCGCCGCTCTTTGACTCTTCGGTCGGGATCACCGATTTACCGCGCAGCCCCGTTCCAACCCCCATCTGCGACAGCAGGGCGGGATCGATGTTGTTCGCGGTGATTCCCGCCGCGCCGCTGAGGTTGCCGTTGTCGAGCTGCCCGTTGATTACGTTGCGCAGGGCGAGATCGTTGTCTTGAACATCGGCCCATTCGTTGTCGCCGGTCTGGTCGAGCTTGGGAAGAATTACGTCGGTCACGCTCTCACCACCGAAGGTCGCTTGATCTCTCGTAGATGGTGCGATACGCGATGTACCGACCACGTTTGTCCTTTGAGGTTGTTCGAGAAGAAGAGGGAGAAGACAGCGCCGCGAACCGCAACCCGCCGGTAGTCGGCGAGCAGACCGCGCGGCTCGGCCCACTGCCCTCCGCCCCACGTCGTCTCATCCCACTGATCCACGTCACCGGCCGAGAAATCGAGCTGGACAAGCTGCCCCGTCTCCAGCCGGAAGTCATAGCCGAGCCCGCAGAAGCATTTGCCGGAGCCCCACACCTTCGAGGAGCGGATCGTCTTCACATCGGGGGAGTCCTCGTCAAACCAGCCCGAGCGCCAGCGCGATTCGATCGCAGCTTCGTTGTCTTCGGTGAAGTTGGCAGCGTATTTGAAGATCTGTTTACCGCTGCCGAAGAACAGTTCGGGCGCGGATGCGGTCGCCTCGAACGTGGTCAGGGTCCGAACCGGGAGATCGGTGATCGACCACCATTCAAACTGCACGTCATAGACCAGGGCGCGGTCATTCGCTTCTTTGCTACCGAAGCCGACATAGACCCGATCCTCGTGCGCGCTGAGAACTATGTCGTCGCAGAACGTGTGATCGAGAACCCCGCCCAGGTAGAACGGCGACGCCGACTCCTCGGTGTGGAAGATCGGCTCGATCATCGAGCTGACCAGTTCGGGCTCCTGCCCGCCCGTGCGGTAAACACCCTGGTGATTGACGAAGTAGACACCCGTCGTGTGGACACAGACCCCGCGCGGAGCCGAGAGGCCGATCCCGGTATCGACCGGACGCCAGATAAAGATCGGGTTGCCGTCTTTGTCGGTTTCGTTACCGCCGAAAACGAAGAATTTCGTTTCCTTGAAGATGAAGACGAACTCGCGCCATGCGACTACCGCCTGAATCCGCTCCCCGTCACCAGGCGTAAGCTGTACCACAGAGGTTTTTTCGTAGTTCTCGGGTTCGCCGGGCTCGGAGAAATAGACGTGTGAAGGGGAGGAGACGGCTCCGCCCGGCCCGCCGGTTGTCGTGCCGAACCCCGCGCAGACGAGCCTGTTGTTATTCGGATCGGCACAGATCGCCCCCGCCCTCGGCATTTCTTTTCCGGCTTCGCCGTTGACTTTCGCAGTCGGTTTCGTCCAGGCGGCGCTGTTCCACTTCAACAGCGGTACCCGCCCATTCCCGGCGTAAGCAACCTCTTCGTTCGGTTTGCCGAAGCGGGCGAAATCGAAGAACGGCCCCGGTGTCAAGCCGACTTCATTCGCAACCCCGCCGCCCGCGTTATTCAACGCCTGCACCCAACTATCGCCGCCGACGAGTATCTGATGAAGCCCCGTCGTCGTATAGAACGGTTCCATGTTCAGCGCCGTCCCCGGCAGCGCGACCGGGGTGAACTGGTGATAGCCGAAGCGCTGCTCGATCGCCCCCCGGTCGGAGAAGACGACGTTCATCGCATCAATGCACTCTTCGGGATCGACCGCATCGGGCTTGTCGCGCAGGTTCAAGCCCTTGGCGAAGGAATCGAGCGGGAACGATTCGTAGGTCACGCTGCCTCCCCCGGATCGATCATCGAGATAAATTCATCCGGCAGATCGCGATTCTGACCGAGCAGCGATTCGCGCATCCGCTGCAACCGCGCTTCGAAGTTTTCCCTGGCGTTCTGCGCCAGTTCGTAGTCGTCGGAATCCTCATACGCGCGCGCAACCGCGCCGTCTATGACCAGCGAGTGAAAGCGGGTAGGGAGAACGGGTTCATCGCTCGCCCCTTCTAGAAGCGATGGCGCGCGCCAATATGCGACCTGCAGAGTGATCGTGGTAGAGGTAGGGAAGGTCGCCAGCGTCTCTGCGCTTTGCATGTACCAGAACGACGGGGTTCCGGCTTCGGCGATGTTCGCTCCATAATTGTCGGTTATCTCTCTCGGATCGAGGGGTGCGAGCTTGACTTCGTTGGTCGCATCGATTACCCACCTGACCGAGCGAAGGTCGAGAATGCTCAGCGGCGCAATCCCGGTTTCCAGCGCTTGCAGGAACGGCCAATCCTCCTGCTCGCAGATATCGACCAGATAGGCATCGTTCAGGTAGTTCGCGCAGCGCGACGCAGGCAGGTAGTCGAAGCCGCGTGCTTTCAGCTCGGTTATCAGCGCTTCGCGGTTCATCCCCGTCCCCACTTACTTTTCGTAAGCCCGCCCTCTCCGGCGACCCGCTTCCCGGCGCGGAGGTCGAGCGCCAGTTCGTCGCGGCGCTGTTCATCGGCCAGCTCGCGCTGCCTGCGTGCCTTGGCTTCGGCGCGGGCCTGACGGCCGATCAGCGATCGCATCGCTTCCTCGCGATGGAGATCGCGCTGCTGCATTTCGTCAAGTACGGTGTGGGTCGGCTCGCGAAACTCGCCCTCCGGCCCGACGATCGGGTAGTAGATATTGGGCAGGCCCGGAGCCTTAACCTCTACGTGCCAGCGCCCGGCGATCGCCCCGGTCGGCAGCTCCCATTCTTCGACGTTCGGTTTGACGAAGACGAGCCCGAGATTCGGGTCATGGGCCTTCAGCGCCTGATCGATATAGCGTGCGACTCCAACCTGGCGGTCGAGCGCATCCTCGTTTTCGATTTCCCCCCGAATGTGATCGGGGAGCAGTCCGAACCTGTCAAACACGGTTTACCTCCAAGAATGGCCCCGGCGGGGTTTCCCCCACCAGGGCCATATTTGCTCAGGTAAGTGCGGAGAATCGATAGAGATCGTTTCTCCGGTTGGCACCGAGGTTGCAGCGGTAAGTGACTTTGGCCTGGTATTCATCCGTTCCCAGTCGCCACTGGAGGATTTCTCCCCCGGTCACTTTGTTCTGCCAGTACGGTTTGTCGAGCGCGAGCATGAAGAAGTGCTCGTACCGACCCATGTAGAGTTCCGGATCCGGACAGTCCGGATCAGCCCAAATGTCCATACTGTCCCACTTCACCTTCTGGTCACCCCCGGCGTTCAGCGAATCGTCTCCGCCGACGTACCGGGCCTGCTGCTGCAGCAATTCGTAGAATTTCGCTTGCTGCTTAAGGGAGGTCAGCAAGAAGTTCGGGGATTTACCCCGTTTCTGGTTGACCCGCCGCTTCGCCGTGAGCAGGAGTGCGAGCGAGAGCGGACCCGACGTGCTGTTGACCGTGGCCTTCCACGTCGGCTCTGTCGCCGGAGAGAGTTTCCCCAGTGAGAGGGTTTCGGACACAACATTCTTCAGTCCGTTCATCTCATAGGAGACTTCTCCGGTGCGCGATTTGGACTGCGACACATAGTCGGTCGCAGTCTCGGTTGTGACCGCCGCGCCAGAGACGGTCAGTTTCGGGGTCGCTCCTTCTTCGAACCCCGTCACCGTCCGAACCGTCGTAGAGACGGACTGCTCGGAGGCTTTGGACCCGATGATGATCGGCTGGTTGATGAACAGCCAACCGCGTTCGAGGGCGGACTGCCCCAGAACCGGGTCCAGCTCGACGGTGTTACCCGTCGATGCGGCGCATGGCGTAATCAGGGCGCTGCCGTCCATGAAGAGCTGCCGGGTGAGCTGCCGGTTCAGATCGGTCAGCGCCCCCTTGATCTCCACATCGGCGGCTTCCACGATCGCGTTCGTGTCGCCCTTGGTTCCGTCGATCGCGTCACCCTGGATCGCGATCGGCTGGTGATGGTTGGTGTAGTTGAACTCGGCTTTTGCGAGCCCCTGGTTCCCGGCAGGGTTCAATTCCCCACCCCCGTCAGGGAGCGCGGTATATCCACCATTCCGGGAGACGTGAAGGGGGACGCGAGCCGTCTCGCCCACAGTGTAGGTGTCCTTCTTTTTCAGTTTGTCGAGGAACGGTGTTTCTTGGTAGAGCTGCTCCTCAAGCGTTTTCTGAGTCCAGACACGCTGCAGGGCGACGTTCAACGACTGCAGGGTCGCAGCCATTGGGTCGGTCCTTTCTATTCGGACCCCTCTGACTCCATCGTGCGCGCCAGCTCGCGCCGACGCGACTCGTCGTCGCGGAGGTCTATGTTCTCCTCTCCCGGAGAACCGACCGGAGCTTTCGGTGCGTTCTTACGCTGCTCCATGTACCGATCACGGGCCGATTCGAGCGATTTCAGGAATGCTTTCCCCGCCGCCGTAACGTCGGGCAATCCGTCTTCGCCGCGATTTGTGACAGCACGATCGACTATGAAATCAACGTCTTCTTGCGACAGCTCGAAACCCAACTCGGATTCGAGCGAATCGAGAGCATCGTCTATGTGCGCGGCCTCCTGCTCGTAGATCTGAGCCTGCTCCTGTTCTTCGTCGCGCTGGCTCAGGTGTTCTTTGAGCTGATCGAATTCCGCCCAACGTTGCTCGTCAGGGTCGATGTAGTTCTCGTCGTCGTCTGTCGGTTGCCCCGGCTGCTCGATCCCCAACAGCTCCAACGCTTCGGGGTGCCCTTCTTGGGCGGCTTCGTACAACCGGCGAAATTCTGCATTCTGCTGCTGCGCTTTCGTCAGCTCAGGCTGCAGATCTTCGAACCGCTTCTGGTAGTCGATCTCCGGCTCCGAGCCTTGCGGCTCGGGCGGCACGGGTGTCCCCTCTTCGGGGGCCGCTGGTGGCGTGTCCTGTACCGGCTCTTGCTGGACAGGGGCCTCTCCCTCTTCGGGCATCGTGCTTCTCCTTCGTTGCGCAGGGGCTTACGCCGTAGTCCTGCTGGTTTGCGGGTCGCGTGTGCGGGTAACCCGCGAAGTTCTTATTCGGGAAGCTGTTCGGCGGCGGCTTCCGGGGTCGGGATCGGACCCTGCGGTTTCGCCGCGTTTGCAGCTCCCTGCGAGACGGCCATCATTTCCTGCGCTTGGGACTGTTCGGCCAGCTTCTGCGATTTCAGTTGGCGCAGGGCTTCGTAGTAGGTATTTGCCGCCTCCTGCATCGCCGGTTCGAGCGAATCGAACTCCACTGTTTTCATCCAGTCCTCGAAGACGCTCATCTGAACGTCGATGTTGTCGAACTGGCGCGGCATCCAGCCCTCGACCGGCATCCCGTTTTCCATTCGCGGCGGGGTGTTAAATAGGACTTCCGGCCCGGCTTTGATTTTGCGGATGATCTGGTGCGCGCGGGCAATGTCCTTCTGGTAGGAGGCGACCAGCGATTCGGCCGTTCCCCCCGAGATCGCAGCCATCGCCGCCTGCGGCGAGATCCAGCCGCGATCGGCGTAGGCCATGATCCGTTCTTCCATCGCTTTGCGCGAGAGCGATTCGAGCGTGCCGGGTAGGACCGTCACGTCCATTTGTCCGCGCAGTTCGGAGCCCCGGAACTCGGGGATCGTGTCAGCCCCGAACTCGCCCTGGACTTTGATCAGCCGGTCCTCGGAGTAGTAGCGCTGGACAAGGTAGAGGCAGTGGCGCATCAAGCGAGAGTGGAACTCGGCGAGATTGGCGGTGAAGTTGTAGCGCCGGGTCTGATCGCGTTCGATCAGCGCCTGAATCCCTTTCGCCGATTCGACCGAGCCGGGAATATCGTTCTGCGCAGCCATCTGCGCCATGTCGCGCATCGCTTCGGACTTCATCTGCGACAGCGCGGGCGGCATTTCGGGGACCGGACGCCACTCAATCTTGCCGGTCCCGGTTGCGTTATAGGCGGCTCCGGGCTCATTCGAGAGCCGCTGTCCTTTGGCGAAACCGCCGTTCCAGATAATCACCTGCGGGTTCATCGCCAGATCGACCCACATAATCTGCTTGTTGGTCGAATTGTTGATCGTCCGCTGCGCATCGAGCAGGTGGCGGACCAGGCCCTTGTCGCGATCCGAATCGGGGTCTACGGCGTAGGAGAGGCGGTGAAGAACGGGCTCATCGAGAACCTTGCCTTCGTGGTCGAAGCAGGGGTACGGGCGCTCACCGACGATCACCCGTTCGTTCGCGAAGGTAAACCAGCGCCCTTCGGGGTAGTCGGGGCAAGGCCGCTCCAGGTACTCGGTGACGAGCACGAGCTTGGCAGCCTGCTTGGTCCGCTCGCCTCCCGTTTCGGCGTTCTGCGCGTCGGCCTGCAGCTTGCCGCCGACGTAGCCCGGTTCCTGTTCGGTGCGGTGAAGGTCGCGCGCCTGGACGATCGCGATCCAGGGCGAATCATCGAAGTTGACGCCGGGCTCCCAGAAGACTTCATTCGGGCCGAAGACGCGGATCCGCACGTCGCCCCGGCCGATCCGTCCGCCCTCGCCATCGTCCATGAACGGCCCCACGGATACGTCGTAGAAGGGCCAGGCGAAGCCTTCATCGCAACAGACGGCGTAGCGGATCACGGCCTCGGTCGCGCGGCGGATCGACCACTCGTCATAGCCGTAGCGCGCGATCTGCTCGGCGAGGCGCGCCGCCGACTCGTCTTCGGGGTCCGGTGTGGAGGGGGTTACTTCGTAGCCCGGAACCCGGCGGTTCGCCGCAGCGACCTCGTGCTCGACCACATCGAAGACCATGTTCCGGGTCCGGCGGACGACGTGCGGCGGTTTGCCGGAGCGTTCATAGGCGCTCGTCGTCGTCGGCTGACCGACAAGCACGTTTTCCGAATTGACGAAGCGGTACTGATCGCCGCGCCAGAAGGCGAGACACTCGTTGCGCTTCGGAGCTTCGGACTGCATCCGCTCATAGCCCCGGTCACAGCGTTCTTTGATCTCTTTCGGGATTTCGATTTTGCCGTCGCGCGTGCTGGGACGGGCGATCGTGTAGGCCTCCATCAGCCCTCACGCTCCTCTGTGGCCTGCCAGTAGCCCTCGTCGTCGTCGGGGGCGACGTACTGGGTCGGCTGCTGCTCGGCGACGACGGCAACCTCCGGGGCCTGGATCCGGTCGAGCAGCTTTTCGCGTTCGGCCCGCCAGCGGTCGCGTTCGACCTGCCAGCGCTGCTCGCGGCGATCGTTCGCCGACGACGCCTGGAGTTCGCGCAGGATGCAGTAGCCGATCAGCGCCCCGGCGACGAAAATGAAGCCGAGCGTCTCCATCACGGCGCGTTGAGAACCGAACCCTGCGCGATCTCCAGTTTTTCCGACGCGGCGACGAACTCCTGCAAACCCTCGATCTCCTGCTCGTAGGAGTCGATCCGAGCCCGCAGCTCGTCTACCTCGGCGCGCGGAACCATCCCGAGCAGCTCACGCGCCATGTATTCGACCAGCGGGACGTGCAGGTAGACGTACGGATCTCTCCAGTTCGCCCACGTCTCGGTGTCGATGAATGGCCCGTCCTGGTCGGCAGTGACGATGCACTGCGCGGGCGGATGCGTGGCCTGCTCGACTATCTTCATTTTTTCGAGCTGGAGGACGAACTGGAGGACGACGAACTGGACGCTTCTTTGCCTTCTTTTTCGCCTTCCTTCTCTGCTTCTTCTGCCGCCTCTTTCTGTTCCTTTTCGCGTTCTTCGGCGGCTTCGACCTCTTCCTTGCGGATCGCGCTCTGCTCGAATTCGTCAACAAGGTTGTCGGCCTCGTCCTCGCTGATCTCCTCGACGGTGACGTGCGAGCTGGTGTCGGATACGAACCAGGCCGAGCCGCGCACGTCGATCGCAGCTTCTGCCTCCAGCTCCTCGTCGCGCGCCGAGACGAGCTGATCGGCGGCGTACCACATCGCGCCGCTGCCGCCGTTGCTGACGCGTTTGATTTGGTCCGGGCCTCCGCCGATCTGCACGGGAGTCCGGTACACGATGAATGTATCGGGCATTACCTTGTCCTTTCTGGTTAGCTGAAACTGCCGAGCGGCGGAGCTTCCCGGTAGGGACGCTCTTCGGAGTAAGGGATCTGAAACTCGGGGGTCGAATACCGTCTCGGCGGCGGGTTGAACTCCGGGTGATGCCAGGCGCGCGAAAGCACGGCATAGCGCAGCGAATCGACCAGGTGATCGTCAACCTTGATCGCCTTCCACTCGTCATCGGAATTCAGATCGCGTCGATAGCGACCGATCTCCCAAATCAAGTTTTTGCACTCGGGCGAGATCTGCAACATCGGCTGCGGAGTGCCGTTCGGTTCCAGGTTCTGCAGCCGCCGCTTGATCTCCAGGATCCCGGCGGCGCGATCGTTCTGCCCGTACTGGGGGTAAATCCCCTCCCGCATGTACGCGGCCTCGACCTGATCGGCGTTGATCGCCGAGCGGTTGCGGGCGGAGGGGTCGATCACGTACTCGGGCTCGCAGCCCCAGAACTCATTTTTGCGGCGGATCTCGGCGCAGATATCGGGGACGATCGACTCGGCCGGGTAGTGCTCGGCGAAGGTCAGGGCGGCGTTGTCATTGTCGAACGCGGTCCAGGTGACGCCGGTTCGCCGCAGGCCGGGATCGATCCCCACCACCACGTCCTGGCCCTTGATGTGTTCGGGCTTCGGCGCTGCGGGCCAGACGTGGCGCTCGTCGGAGAACTCATCGAAGAAAAGCCCGCCGAAGTGGACGAATTCACCCTTCTCGCGCGCGCGACGCTCGTCGGTGGTCAGCTCGCCGAGAAACTCGTTGATCGCCTGCTTCGAATTCCAGGGGTTGTCCTCGATCGACATTTGGACAACCGAGATCCCGTCCTCGAGCCGCCGCTCCCAGATTTCGTCGTAGACCCACGAGTACCCGAGCAGCGGGGTCATGCCGATTATCTCGTCGCCGTTGGTCGAGACAAGCCGAGCGCGGGCCTCGGAGCGGAGGATCTTGCCGTCCTCACCGTTGGGCTCCTCGTCCCAGTGGATCCGGTGAACCTCCGCCGACGCCCAGGCATCGAGATCCTGGTCGTAGGTCTTGAAGCCGAAGGTCGAGCCATTGGTCAGCCGCAGGATCGGGGTCGGCTGCCGCCGATAGGACTTCTCGAAGCTGCCCTCGATCAGCATCAGCTTCGGAATGAAGCGCCGAATCAGGGGGATGATCGTGTCTTCGTGCTTGGAGAACTTCGGCGCGCCGATCCAGACGTGAAACGGCGGCTTCCACTTCTTGTAGGGCAGCAACCAGTTCGGCAACAGCTCGCGGTCGATCGCCTGGATCAGATCATCGACCACGCAGGCGACCGTCTTCCCCGAGCGGTTGCCCGCGATCAACGCCTTGATCCGCGTGCGCGCGTCGTGAAACTGCATCTGCTTGGCGTGGTAACGGTGCGGGTACTCGGGATCGTTGTAGGCGAGCAGCGGGTTCGCCTGCAGGGAATCGTTGTATTCGGCGAGCAGCCGTTCGACCTCGGCGTCGGGCCGGTTTCTACGCGCCCTGGTCATTCGTATTTCCGTTTCAGCGCAGCGAGGACGGGCGAGGGAGAGGGTTCTGCTTGATCGCGACCCCCTCCCAGTCCGAGCGATTCCAGGTTCCGGAGCGTCTGTAGGGCGCTCGTACCTTGCTGACCCGCCTTGCCTGTTTTCGACGGCTGCTGGACAGCCGCGATTGCTGCTTCCGCCGGGCTCATCGTCGTCGTCGGGGTTCCTGACGATGGAGCCCCTCCAGTGGAACCGGCGTAAGCGGTCGGGTTAACCGAGCCGGGACTATCGTAGCCCGCCTTGCTACGGAGGGACGGGTCGGTCAGCTCGACGTGCCAGGGCTCGCCTTCGACCGGCAGGCCGAGCCCGAATTTCGAGAGCAGCGCGTTCTGATTGGCAGTGAGATCGATATCGGCGGCGAGGCCGAACTCGTGATTGGAGGTACCGGGGACGGCGGCGAGGGTGCCGCCTTCCTGGTAGTCCTTATAGCTTTCGACCTGTTCGTTGTAGGTGCGGAAACCGGAGTTGACATGGAGCGGTTCGCCGCTCGCCTTCGCCAGCTTGATCAGTTGCTTGGCGAAGACCGGGACGAAGCGAAGGTGCTCGGAGCCATCGACCTTGACGAAATAGCGGCTCGATCCTTTCGGCAGCGTCTTCGGCTCGGTGCCTTCGGTCTTGACAACGACGCGCTGCGGGCGCAGCCCGACCGCTTGGGCCTCCGCCTTCGCCCGCGCCAGCCGTTTCGCGACCTTCGGGTTGCCCGGCTTATCGAGCGCCAGATAATCCTTCTGGCCTTCGAGAACCGGGTATTCGGATTTCGAGTAGCCGCCGGTATAGGCTTCGAGCGCGCCCCACGGATCCTCCTTGAACCCGCTCGCACTGAGCAGCCGCGCCGCACCTGTCTCCTGCGATTGACGTTCGCGCTTCCCGGCCCCGTATTCGACCCCGTAGGAGGCGGCAGTGGAGGGGATAAACTGGGTCAGGCCCTGCGCCCCGGCGCTGGAGATCGCTTCCGGATCAAAGCCCGACTCCTGCCGGGTCAGCGCCATCAGCAGCGACACCGGCACATCGGGGTACTGGCGATGCGCGATCCGCGCCTCTTTGAAGACCCGTTTTTCGTCCGCGCTCAGCCCGGCGAGCGAGGGCACCGCTTTCGCGTAGGCCTTTTTCGCCCGCCGGTAGCGTTTTGCCGCCCTCCGTACCCGTGGCGTGGTGACGAACCCGCGCCTGCTCACGTCGAGTTTGCCCGCCCGTTTTGCCTGCCGCAGTTCGGACAGTTTCGGTGCCCCGGCAGTGGGGACTCCGTAGAACAGCTTCGGCCGCGATTTCGGTTTCGGTTTGGTCTGTTCGACCGCCAGCCCCGATTTATTGAACTTCAAGGAGGCGAAATCGGAGGGCTTCGGGCCGTGTGGTTTCGCCACTGCCCGGTTCGCGAAGCCGGTCGCAAGAATCGAGCGCGCCTGCTGCTCGCGCTTGGTTTCATGGGCACGCTTGTAGCGGCGCTTCGCCGCCGTGACCGTCGCCTCCGTTGTCACGTCGCGCGCCGCTTTCGGCATCGCTTCGACGGCGGTGACGTAGGCCTCCTTCGCGCCGGGGTAAGAACCGGCCGGTCCCTTCGCAGCCTCCGATGACGGCGGCGCTACGGTCGGCGTCTTCGGCTTGTAGCCGGGAATCGAGAGATCGCCGTGGTAGCCGCCGCTCGGCCCCTTGCGCGAGGGCTTACCGCGCGTGCCCGCTCCCCCGCCGCCGCCGAGATAGCGGGAGATTCCGGCACTGGGTTCGCGACGTTGGCGGCGTTTGCGCCGCGCCCCTTTCATCGCAGCCATGAATCACCGGGCCGGAGTCAGCTTCCGGAACCTGCGCCGGATATAGGAGGGCTCTTTGCGGGTCATCTTCTTCATCCGGCCGACGATGCGAGTCGGTTCTTTCCCGCCGCCGCCGAGATAGCGGCTGCCCTGCGCTTTCAAATAACGCGCGCGAGGGTAGGGACCAGCCCGTTCGAGTGCCATTCCGCCGGGACGGTTGATCGTGCGACTCGGCCCCGGCAACCGTCCCGCAGAACCCGCTTCTTGCCGGGGTGAGATCCGTGGGCGCCCGCGCGTGCCGCGCGCTTCACGTCCCTCTACACGCTGCCCTTTGACCGGTCGTCCGCTTGGCCCGGCGATCGGCCGGAACGCAGGGAGCTGGACCCGTTCGTTGCCGCTCGGCCGCACAGCGCGAATCGGGATCTGGACCCGACCGCTGCGTTGGATCGAAGGGTTGTAGGGCGAATACTCCCGGCCCCCGACCGGGGGTCGATTGCTGCTCTGGCCGTATTTGCCGCTGAACTGCCCTTTGTAGTAGTTCCACCCCCGCAGCTCGCGGGTAGACTGGATCTGCGGCGGGTTCTCATCGCCGCGCGCCCACGCTCGCTGAAATTGCCTTTTCTGGCCGCGAGTGAGCCCGTTGCGCGGGCTCCGTTCCCGCAGGTTGCGACGAATGTTCACCCGGCGTGTCTGTTCGATCGGCATCGAACTCCCTTTCGTTGACGACTTGGTTGCTCCGTGCGGTTCATCGCCGGAGGGCAGAACGTGGTAGCCGGGGGGAACGAAGTGACCGTGCGTCCCCTTACCGAGCTTCGCCGCCCGCTTGAATTTCCAGCCCGCTTTTTCGAGAAAGCGCGCCGCCGGTACTCCCTGCGGGCCGTGCAAGAAGATCGGTTTGCGACGATGGAAGCGGCGGCGCTGGTGCGGCGTCAGCGGCAGGCTCCCGCCTCCGCCCAAGGTTCGCGAGGCGCTGGCAGGCATCAGCTCTTCTCCAGTCGTTTACGGATTCGGTGTTTACGGCGGTGTTTTGGTCCTTTTTTGCGCGCGTAGGTATTGGACGGCTGTTTGGCTTTGTCGGCGTCCTTGATGAATTTCACCGCCCACGGCACGCCTTCGGCCGCTTTCGCATGGATATACGCGCGTTGCTTGGTCGATGCGTAGGGCATACGTCCTTCGTTCTCTGTAGGGTGTGCCCGCTTGGTAGGTAACGAAAGGAGCGCTATGGAGGTACTGGATGAGGCGCGCGAGCTTGTCGCGAAACGCCTCAGTGAGCTGGACGAAGAGCGGCAGCGCCTAGAGCGGGCGCTGAGCGAGTTGGGGACCAACGGCTCGACTCACAAACCGCGTCGTCGGACGGCGAAACGCGCGAAGAAAGGGACCGTGCTGACGAATGCGCTGGAGGTAATCCAGTCCCATCCGGACGGGATCTCCGGTTCGCAGATCGCAGACGAGCTGAAGATGCAGCCGAATTACCTGTACCGGCTGCTGAAACAGGCGGCGAGTGCGGGCCAGATCCGCAAGGACGGTCGCCTCTACTTCGCAACCTGACCGGCAGGGCCTGCCCTCGCATCCGAACGCGGGGGTAGGCTCGACCGATGCTCAGCTCGCTCGAACTCCGCGCCCGCTACCCGCTGATCGAATGGAACAAGCCAATGTCGGTCAGCGTCGCCGGAGCCCCGGCGATCTTCGTCTGCCGCTACTGCATCGCGCAGCGCGGGCTGCGCGCCGGAGAAGTGCCGGAGCGCGGCGGCTCCAGGGCCGAGATCGAAACCCACATTCGGGAGGTACACGCATGAGCCGCAGGTTGCTGCTCTGGTCGATGATCCCGCAGCTCACCGTCCTTGCGATCTTCACCCCGCTCGCGATGCTGACCGGCTCGCCGACCTTCTCCTTCGTATCGATCGGGCTCTCGGTCGGAATCGGGATCGGCTCGATCATCGGCTCGCAGACCAGGGTTCTGATCCTCAAAAACGTCTACGGCGAGCAGTGGCGAACCGACCTCGCACTCGGATCCTTCTACCGCCAAAAACGCGAAGAGGCTCCACTTAACTAGCTTCGAGCCGCCCACGAATCCGCGCGCGGCGCTGGTGGCGGCGGTGCCGTTTAAACCCCCCGAGGGTCAGCGCCAAGCGCGCGCGTCGGCCGGTCGTGCCTTTCTGTTTCGCAGCCGCAAGCAGTTTCGCGCGCGGGATCTTCTTGCCTTCGGCGACGCCAAGGTCGCGGTGCAGCGCGCCGGGGTGCTTGATCGCCCCGGCGATCCAGTTCGCCATCGTTGCCTCCTATGCGAAGAGCCAGATCAAAATCATCCCGGCGACCAGGATGCAGAGCGCGAGGACGAGGTTCGCGCCGAGCAGCGTGAACAGCGCGACGCCCGCAAGGAGCAGGATCAGCAGCGGTGCCGCCTCAGTGCTCAGAACCGCCTCCTCTGCCCCGGATCGCATCGAAGATGCGGACGAAGATCTCGGGACCGAAGAGCAGTGAAATCAGCAGGAAGTAGAACCATTTCGGGACGTTGTAGCCGTAGTCAGAGAGCAGTAAGGCGACGAAGCCGGTGACGCCGAGGGTGCGGCAGATCCAGATCCAGATTTCTTCGCGTTTCTCGCGATCGCCCATGCCCGCCTCCAGTCACACGAAAGCCGCCCGGAGGCGGCTCTCGCCGGGGCCGAGCCCGCTTGCCTATAGCAGCGCGTTACTCCCCCGTTGCGGAGAGAGTCGTCGGGTTCGAGACGATCCTGACGATCCAATCGTCATAGGGAACCCAACCGGAGTCCCATTGGCAGTCATAACAACGGCGGCGATGCAGGGTAGGGGCGAGATCGGGTTTCCACTGGTAACGCTGACGCGCGCGCGACTGACAGCGGGGGCAGATCCGGTGCATCGGGTGGGCCTGCACCACGTCGCCGCAGATCATCGCCGTATCAACCCCGCTTCAGCCGCAGCGACAGCCTGCCTGTGGCCCTCGATCGCAGCGGCTTCGGTGCTATAGCGGTTCTGGTATGCCTCCGGCCCGAGAACTTCGTCGGGATCGACCTTGCGCGCGAAGAATTCTTCGCGCTGCTTCGCGACCCGCGCTTTGGCGACCGGGCGCTCGTCGAAGACCATCGTCTCGAAGATCTCCGGCTCGCCTCCAACGCCATGATCGAGCCCCAACCAGACGGTCGAGATCCGCCAGCCGTTGGTTATGTCCTCGCCGATCCTGCGGTACTCCAGATCCTCGAAGGCCTCGACCCAATCGGCGAAGCTCATCGGCTCGGTGGTGCGGTCGTAGTAGCTCGCGCCTTGGGGGGGCAGGCCTGCGGCGTCCCATTGCCGCCGCTTCTCGGCTTCGAAGGCGTCTAGCTCGCCGCGCTCCGTCTCACCCATCCACGGGCGCCAGGCTCTGCCCATCAGCAGGGGAAGGTCGCCGGGGGTCCGGCCTCGATTTCGGTGTCGAGCAACCGCAGTTCATCCAGCCGCTTCATCCCAAAGCAAAGCTGACACATGACGAGAGGCGCACTTGCCCGATCGAGTTGTCTCACCGGCACGCCGGGCAGAAATCTCCGCTCGCGGTAGTCCTCCACCCTTCAGGCAGCTCCGGTTTCTCGACCCGCTGGACTCGCAAACAACGGTCGCAGCGCAGCGCCATCGTGATCGTCCCTTCGCCGTAGTCGCGGATCACCGCCTCCCTCAGTGCCTCGAAGCGCTCCTTGGTCGTAGCGGGGTCGCTGTAGGGCTCGATCCGCTCGCTAATGATTCCATTACGACCGATCGTCAAGATCACCCGCTCAGCCATCGCCATTGACGTCCTGATCGGGAACCTCTTCGACCGTGACCTCGGCGTTGCCCCGCAGCAGTTCGCTCATCCAGTAGCCGGTTGCGAAGGTGCTTGCCAGGCACGCAACAGTCCGGCCCTCGGGATCGTCGTCGTCCCGCAGCCTTTCGAGCAGCAGCTTGGTCCGCGTCTGCAGGTGGAGGTAGAAGGCCTCTTGATCGAGCGTCGAAGCCTCCAGGAAGGTCTGTGGTCCGGCTCCGGCGGTGATAAACGAAGCTTCTTTGATCCGCTCCGCCGTGCGCTCCTGATCCATCAGGCGACCTCCTTCTCGGCCTGCCTACGGGCCGATGAAGACGGCAGTCTGCTCTGCAGTTCCAGCGTCCGCAGCTCGACCACGCGCGCGAGAACAGCGCTCCTACAAAACTCGGAGAGGTTCCCTTCGCCGACCCGCTCACGGATCGCAGCCGCCTGCTTCGGGGAGGCGCGAAAGTGGAGGATCACGCTTTCAGACACGATCCAGCTCTTCACGCGCGAGCCCGAATTGATTCGCTGCTCCGCCCGCCTGACCGATGATGTAATCGGCATCCTTCTCCAGAAGTCGCTCACCCTCGGGAGCATCTTCAATGATCTCTGCGACTCGCTCCGCCCGCTCTCGGGCCTGCTCCTCGGCATGCTCCAGAACCCGAATCAACCGTTCCTTGGTGCTACCCAGTTTTCTCATTCCACCTGTGTAGCACATTTGCCCCTCTGCTGTGCTACAGGGCCGCGTTTGTTGTGCCGGATCTATGAGCGGGCCATGTATATATATACAGGCGCGCGCGGCCCCTCGCGCAGGCCCCCGCCCCCCTCCATCGTCGCTCGGCGCGATCGCGTTCTCTGTTCCCCGATCGTTCCCCATCGCTCAATCAACGCAGCTCGCATCGCAAGCAATCGGCATTGCCAAGCGGAATGCGATCGGCTTAGACTGTCTGCCTGCCGAGCAGACACTGGCGCAGCGCAGGCAGGTGTGGCCTGACCAATGCGCTTGACGCTGCGCGCGTTTGCTTCGCGCTGTCTCGCGCTTGTGGGCACAGCCTCACAGCCTTCGGGCTACAGCTCGATACACGAGCGCAGCTATCGCAGCCCTGTCTACCGCTCTGGTCGGTCTCCGGACCTGTCTGTCTGTGTCACTGCGCTTGCACGTAGGAAGGGAGCGCAACTTTCCCTGCCGGAACGTGTTAGTCTGACCTGACAGGTCAGGCATTGACCACTAACCGAAGGAGAAAGCGATGAGCAACAGAGACATAGCGGCGGAGGTCACGGAAAAGATCCTCGCCGAGCTGGATAAGGGAACCGTGCCTTGGCGCAGGCCCTGGACGCGTTCCGCCAATGGCGATTACGGGCAGCGAAACCTGCAGTCTAAAAAGCCGTACCGAGGGATCAATCAGTTCCTGACGGAGATTACGGCAGCCACGGCCGGATATCCCGATCCGTATTGGACGACCTTCCGCGCAGCGAAGAAAGCGGGCGGTCAGGTCCGGAAGGGAGAGAAGGGAACCCTCGTCGTCTTCTGGAAGCGGATCCGGATCAAAGAGAAGGATCCTGCGACGGGTAAGACCACCGTTAAGATGATTCCGCTACTGCGGCATTACGTGGTCTTCAATGTCGCGCAGTGCGACGGGCTCGCAGTGCCGAGCACGGATCCGATCGACGTTCCGGATCCGGTGCCGACGATCGACGCGGGAGAGGCGATCATTGCGGGGATGGATGATTGCCCGCCGATCTCGCACGGCGGAGATCGGGCTTTCTACTCTCCCATTGCGGATCGAATCCAGCTCCCCAATCGAGACGATTTCGTTACGGCCGCAGCCTATTACGGCACGGCACTACACGAGATCGTTCACGCTACCGGCCACAGTTCACGGCTAGATCGGAAGCTGGATTCTCGGCTCGCACCGTTCGGCTCGCCTGACTACTCAAAGGAGGAGCTGATCGCCGAGCTTGGCGCATCGATGCTATGCGGGTCGGCGGGGATCGATCCCGATTTCCCGCAGTCTGCCGCTTACATTGATTCTTGGCGGCGGAAGCTGCGCGGGGATAAGAAATTGATCCTCACTGCCGCAGCCAAGGCACAACGCGCGATGGATTACGTGCTAGGTGTCAAGTTCCCTGACGCCGACTGATCGGAGCAGGATGGGCGCGCCGCCGATTGCGGCGGCGCGCGCTTCCTGCGCCATTGGGCGCGGGTATAACCGAAAATGAAAGGCACAACATTGAAAGCCGGAGACACAGCAACGCTTACCGGGCAGTTTTACGGTGTCAATAAAAATCTAGATGTCGATTGGGACGCGCCTATCACTCTTGATGGGGTGAAAGCGCTCTTCTCTGAAGAAGACGAAAACGAGCGCGGCGCGGTCGCTTATTACGAAACCGCAGATGGGGAGATCTACGCAGAACTAGTTGCTTGATCGACGCGGGATCGGCGCGGCCGGAGCGATTCGGCCGCGCGGTTTCCGCGCCATTGGCGCGGTGGATGCCAACTAACCGAAGGGGAAGCAAGATGAAATTGACACTAAAGCGCGCGATCGCGGCAGCGCTGCCGGACGCGCCGGAGAGTATGCGGCTGGAGATCGGCCGCAATCTGATCTTGGACGGGAAGCGGGAAGCGATGCCCGCCGAGATCCGATGCGCGGGAGAAGTTGCGCGCGTAAACCGCTGGAGCGCAGGCGAAGAGATCGACCTTGTGGGCGATCAGCTCCGCCTATTCGCAGCGCTGTATTCGATCCCGTTTGGTCACGTTCTCGCGTTCCGCGATCTCGTGAACGCAGGCTTTCCGAAGTTCGGCACGCGCCGAGCTGCGGAAATCGCTGCGCGCGAGCTGCGGCCGAAATTGGGTTTCCAGCTAGAGCACGTTTGGGGAATCGGTTACCGCTTCGGCGACCGCGTTTAGGCGAAACCGATCACAGGCGACGCGTTCTAAGCCGATCTAAAGCTCTGGAGAACGCGTCCGCTTGTGATCGGTCGCAGCGGTTAGGCGTGGCCGCTGCCTGATGAGCAGAGCGCCAGATACCAACTAACCGAAGGGGAAAGCCAATGAATAATCAGTGCGGAGCGGGCAAACCTAAGCCCGCGCACCGGATCCCGCGCAAACTGACCAAAAAGCGCGCGCGGGAATTGCTCGCGCTGGAGACTGTGCCCGGCAGCGTGCGGGCAGTCTCCGATGCGATCAGGGAGCGCGCAGGCCTGCCGCCAGTGCCGGAAACACGACTGATCAAAGAATGCCGGGCATTGCTTGGCAGCGGAGATCGGAACGCACCGGATCCGCTAGCGGCAGCGCGCGAGCTGGCCAAGGCGCGCGCGGCGCATGGCCGGAAAGCGCGCGAGCTGGATCGGGACGCGCGCGAGCTGGCCAAGCGCGCAGTAGGGAGCGATGCGAACGTATCCGCCGTGGCGCGCGCGCTTGGCGTGACGCGGCAGCGGATCTATCAGCTCGCAGCGTGAGGGCACTACATATCGCCGAGCCGATCGCGGCCGTGCTGTTTCTGGCGCGTACGTGGTGGATGGCCCGGCGGGACGGATAGCCGGGCACCGGCTATCGCCAAAGGGCTCCGCTCCGGCGGAGCCCTTTTTTTATGCTCCGGCTCCCGCCACGCGCTGGATGCGGGACGCGACGAGAACCGGAGCGGATACCACTAACCACTCCGCAGTCTACCGGCAGCGGCCGTTGCCGGGCACCGGCTATCGGGCGGGTACGAGCGCTGCGAATCGCGTTCCCCTCGCCTGGCCTGTTATCCTTGGCTGACAGCGATACCACTAACCCAAAGGAGTCAAGCAATGGGATGGATAGTTCAGAACTACCGCGAGCCGGGCACGAGCCACGCCGATTTCTTTCAGCGTGAAGTTCTCGGCGACAATTACGAGATCCTCGATTCAGCGTTCATCGGCGGGATCGGCGGAACGTTTTACGCGGCAGTCAAAATCAAAGACGGAGCCGAAGCCGGGAACGTCTTCGCCTACGTCGCACTGACCAAGGGCTCTTCCGGCAGTAGCTTCGGCTGGAAGAGCATGGAGGAGGAAATGGGGCCGTACAGCTACGACTGCCCGGCCCGGATCCTCGACCTACTCTCGCCGACCGACAACGAGAACGCGTTGGTCTGGCGCAACAAGTGCCGGGAGCGGGCAGCCACGCAGGATGCGCTGCGGCCCGGCGTCCGGGTCACGTTCCCGGCCGATTATCTCTGCCCGGAGGGACCGCGCCGAGAGTTCGTCTACGAGGGGAACGGACGCTTCAAGGTTCCCGACACCGGCAACGTCTACAGCCTCCGCGCATGGCGCAAGGAGGAGTACGCGATCGCAAGCTGAGGCTGCTCGCACGCGCGCCGGTAACGCGGCGCGCGGCGAGCCGTCAGGCTCGATACCACTAACGGGAAGGAGCTAAAACATGGATTGCGGCGCAACAGTCCGGAGCAGCGGCGGCGAGACGTGCAAACTCGCGCCGGGGCACACCGGACACCACGCGACCATCGCGTTTATCTGCGATGGCTGTGGCAAGCACCGACGCGGGAGCCCGGTCGCATGCTCGCGCGATGGTGAGTATGAGAACGGCTTGGGTTTCTGCTTCCTCTGCGTCAAGCAGGCGGAGCGGGGATTGGTGTATGCCGACACCGACTGACATACGCCAGGGCATCGACCGCGCCGCACAGAAACGGAAAGACGGTGAGCGACTCTTCGCCGAAGGAACGCAAGAGCTGCGGGAATGGCTCCAGGCGGCGCAGGAGTCGGACGAAATCACGATGAGCGACGCCGCGAAACACGCAGGGATCGCGCGTGTTAGCGCCTACGAGATCGTCGCCGGGCGCAAGTACCGCGACAGGAAGGAGGCTGGATGAAGCGGAAGGTAATCCTCTGCGGGATCGTCACGCTTCTGTTGGGCACGAGCGTTGCGACCGCAGCCAACTACCGGCTGAATGGCAAGGACGCGCGCCACGCGGCCGACGAACGCGCGATTCGGACCTGCCATCGCAGCACAGAATGCATCGACTACGCGGTTGGCACCTGCTCCCGGATCAACGTCCGGCGGATCAACTGCGCCGTCCGCTACGCGTTCGGGTTCTCGGCTCCGGTCGCCTGCGATCAGACGATCAAGATCGGCATCGAGAACGGATTCGTGAAGATCAAGAGCGTCAGCGAAATGCTATGTTGATCGCCACGTTGAAATCCCCAAGGAAGAGCCCGCTCCGGCGGGCTTTTTCTTTGCCGGGCAGCGGACGTTACGTCTTCTCCGGCAGCTCGACCGCAGTCCCGTCCAGCACGATCCCCTTATCGCGCAGCGCGCGCTTGATCTCCTCGAAGTCACGCCGGACGATCGCAGTTGGCTGGCCGGAGTAGAGCAGGTGCTTCTCGCCGTGAATCCCTCCGGCAATCGCTGCCCGCTGCATCACGGCCGAGAGATCCTTGCCCTCGATTTGATTGCCATCGAGTTTTTCGTTCAGCCTCTCGATCGCCTTGGCCTCGATTTCCCCGGCAGCAACAGCGAGCCCCTGATGGAGTTCTGCCATCTGCGCCTTCAATTTCGGCGCAACTTCTTGCCGGATCCGTTCCAGACGAGGGATCTCATACTCATTTGCCCACTTCCAGATCGTCCCCGCCGGGATCTTGAAGCCCCTCTCTTCGCACAGGGCAGCGGCCCGCTCCCGATTACCGGAACAGAGCACGTAGGCGAGCAGGCCTACCTCCTTTTCGGCATCGGTACGTCTCGGTCTGCGTTTGGATGGGTCTGCAACCAGTGGAGTGACCATAAGATTTAGCTCCCGAGCGCACGAGCAACGCGATTGATTCGAGCCAAGCGAAGGAGAAAACGGGATAGCTCGATCGGATGCCCGTTAGGGTGCGGCTGCGGTATGCGGCAACCTGCCCGAGAGCTAACCGAAGATTAGCGTCTCTCAGGCGGCAGCGTCAAACCCGGTTTCCGCTTGGACGATCTCGCGCTCGATCGCCGCCAACAGCTCAGTCTGTGCGTCCGGCTGAAGATTGGACAGGGTTTCCCGCAGCCGGTCCCGTATTGCCCGCTCCCGCCGTCGTCGCAGCTCTTCGATCACAGCCTCATCCTCCGCCGCGATCGCGGCCCGGAATGCCAACCGATTCTGCCGGGCTTGGGTTGCGAATACCGCCAGTGTTGCATCATCGACGGCCTCCAGGGGATCAATCGCAGCTCGGCCCGCTCCGTAGCCGCGCTCCGTCTCCGCCGTCCAGGGCTCACCACGTTCGCTTCGCGGCTTGCGCAGGCGCGTCTTTAGCGAAGGTTCGGAGTACGGCCCTGGTGTCGGTGCAAGGCGGCGCAGCGGCTGCCGTTCGTCGTGAATCCCGAATCGCACCAGCCACTCGCCCCGGCGCAGCTCGACCTGATGGATCTCGATCCAGACAGTCGGCTTGCGGGGAATCTCGACCGTCGCCCCGGTTTCACGATCGACCACCTGCCGCCCGCCCCGCGTCGAAGCGAGAATGTGAACTTCACCGGGCTCGGTCTTCGGACGGCGCGACCGGCGCAGAGCGCGATCATCGCCCCGAAAGACGGCGCTGCGCTCATCGCGGGTCAGCCGTAGCCGCCTCACGGATGCGACTCCAGCAGTCCGTTTGCCGCCAGCTCGTGTTCGACCTCTTCCGCGACTTCGTAGAGCAGGCGGTCCGGCCCCATCATCAGCTCGCCGGGCTCGGCCCTGCGACTGGCCGCAGCGATCAGGCCAAGCCGCGATTCGGTCGCCTGCCGGTGCTGCCGGAGCTGTGAGAGCAGGGGCTTGACGATCTCCATCGGATCGCTGCCATCCTTGCCACAGAGCCGCGCCACCAGCGCGGTCGGGCTAACCCGATGCTCCAGGGTCGGATGCGCCAGCTCGACCCAGAACCTGCCGCTAATGAGCTGCGGCAGAATGTCAATTCGAGGTGACAGCCTTTCGTCGTAGCGATCGTGGCATTCGCGGCAGAGCGGTACTACGCAGTCGGGGTGATCGCAACCGCCCCGACTGCGCTGCCAAACGTGGGCCGGATCCGGGGCTTCGGCACCGCAGTAGAGACACCGCATCCCCTTGATCTTCTTCCGCTGCGCGGAAGAAACCTCAAACCCGGTCACTCGCCGCCTCCTGGACCCGATCTATTGCCTCCCAGATCGGAGCCAGCTCCGAGAGCTGCTCGTACCGCTCCCGCAGCCCGTTCATCTGTTTGAGGGCATCGGCAAGGACACCGGCTCGATCGCCCGGCCGTAGGGCTTTGACACTGGCGTAGCCGTCAGCAACGCCCTCCTTCGTAACCCGATGAACGTGAACGAACGCCGGGACCGGCTTCTCCTGGCCTTTGACTTCGATCTGAACGGTGCGAAGAACCCGCCGCGCTTCTTCGATTCGCCGCAACTGCGCCGCCGTCGCATCGTCCCACTCAAACAGCGGACGAAGCTCCGGATCATTCTCGACCTCCGCGACAAAGGCGGCGGGATGGCATAGGCCGTCCCGCCGCTCGATCGCTTCGGCCGTCTCACGAATCAACTGCGCTGAGACGCCTCGGATCGTCTTCGTCATTGGAGCTGCTTGATCTCCTTCTCGGCATCGACCTCGAAGCGGCCGAAAGTGCCGGTCAGTGATTTCGGAGCAGACGGTCGCCACTCCCCGACGCCGCCGAGCCCTCCGGCATTGACGAGATTGATTACCGACTCGGCATCGATCTTGGTCGGAACGAACGTGACCGTCAGCACCGCCGACCACTCCGGGAAACACGGCCGGTAGCGAAGGTCCGTCGTGCCCATCCCGATCCGTGGCGTGTCCTCTCGAATGTAGGAATCACCCTCGATCGGCACGAGCTGATCGGAACCCTCGCCCTCGACAAACAGGAGCTGCTTCGTCTCGACCAGCGTCAGCCCGTCGTACAACCGCGACGCGCCGACGATCGCCGCCTTGAATGCCGTCGCAGGCATCCCCGGCCGTCCGTCTTCAAGCCGATAGGTCGCCGCCTCCGCATCCTCCGCCGCAACCTTCGGATCGTGACGCTTACGGCTCTTTTTGCCGCCCTGTTTATCGCGCATCATCTGCAACGCCTTGTCACTCCAGGCATGCATGATGAGCGGGGAGACTCCGACGATCGGGATCTCATATTTCGCCGCGCCGATCGGCTCCAGCCGAACGGACGGAACCTCTGCCTCTGTAGTTGGCATTGCCTGCTCCTTCTCGTGTGTGAATGGATTGCTTTCCTTGCCAAGCCTTGCCGTGCCTGAGCCTGCGCAGCCTTGCCTTGCCGGGGCTGCCATGCCCTGCCGGGCCTCCCCCATCCGTGCCGTAGCCAGCCCAACCCTGTCTGCCTCGCCTGCGCCAGCCAAGCCCATCCCCGCCTCACCACGCCAATCCCGCCGCGCCGTGCCAGACCGCGCCGCGACAGTGCTCGCCGAGCCCAGACCGACCATTGCCCGACCTGACCCACCGCTGCAAGCCGTACCTCGCCAAGGCTGCCTCGCTCTGCCTCGCCGCCGCAGACCATGCCTGACCACCCCAAGCCCAGACCCGCCAAGCCCGCCGAGCCATGAATCGGCCGCAGCTCGCCATCCCAAGCCTGTGCGCGCCGAGCCTTCCGTGCCGATCCCTACCGAACCGCACCGTGACAGGCCGAGCCCGAGCCTGCCAAGCCTGCCACGCCGTGCCGGAGCAAACCTCGCCACCGCTAACCCGGCCCCGCCTCTGCCCGACGTGACTCGCCGTGCCTTGTCTGCCGTGCCCGACCATGCTGCACCCCGCCTAACCCGCGCTCGCCTTCCCTTGACGCACCTAACCGCGCCTGCCATGCCGAACCGCGCCTGACCCCGACATTGCTCGCCTGACCGCTGCATGCCGTGACAAGCCCGGCCTGGACTGCCTCGCCTTGCCGCACTGCGCCATGCCCGCCCCATCCTCGCCTCTCCTGCCGCGCCGTACCGTGACACGCCGGGCCATCCCCAACCGTGTCTAGCCTCGCCTGGATCACGTCTCCTCCTCCAGCCTTCCGGTCAACCGGGCAGCCTGCGCCCGATGCCGCGCGCAATAAAAGCAATGCATCCCGGTCTGGACCTTGCCGACCTTCTTGCCCCGGATCTTGTGGAAGATCGGGAACGAACCGATCGCAGGCTCCCGGCACCACTCGCAGCTCGCCCCGTCCAGCTTCGGCGCAAGCAGCTCATCGCCACGCATTGCCCGCTGCCCCTTCACACCCTCCGGGGAACATCGGGGGAAAATCCTGGGGAACGCTTGGGGAACATCAGGAGCAAACCGGGACTAAAGCGGAGGGCATCTCCGGCCCATCTCAGGCACGAAACCTTGCCTGGATTCATCACAGTTACCGCTTCGTTCTTTATGGCAAGCAGACGCTCTAACCAACTGAGCTACAGCCGCAAACTGTTTACTAGAGCCAAACGCCCCTCGCGGGGAACACAAAACAGACACTCATTGGCCCGTTTGGGGAACGCTTGGGGAACATTACACCGTTTCCTTGCGCCGAGAACGTTGCCGATCGAGCTTGATTCCCGGCGAAAGCAGAGCACCACGGCCGGGACCGGCAACGGCGGGGAACCGCCGCCCGAACAGCTCAGACGGGCAGTCACGAGCCCAATCGAAGGGACGCGCGTGACGATGCCTGCCGTTAGCCACTGGTCACCGCCGTATTGAACGCGGCTTCGAGCATCGGCCCAATCGCCCCTTGCTCGCGCATCACCTGCGCAGCGGCCTGCTTCGCGTCGTCACCCATCATCGCCTCGCGGATCGCATGAACCGCTGCATCCACGGACAGCTCCGCCAGCCGCTCGATGCCCGGCTGCGGGGGTTCCGCATTCAGATTCTCGTAGTAGGCGGAGAGGACTGCTTCGACAGCCGTTCTCGGCGCGTTGCCTTTTGACGCATCCCCTTGCATAGCTTTCTCCTCTGTCGCCGGGACGGGGCTGCGCCGCCCCGCTCCCGCCCCGGCATTTTCGGGTTTAGACCTTCGGCTCCTCCTGTCGCTCACCGCGACGATTCTGCTCGGGTTTCGGCGCATATCCTCGCGCCTCCAAAATGTAGGCGTCGATCGGACGCCGGGGCTGAGAGCCATCTGTCACCAGCAGGTGCTGATAGCCGACGTTCGTGCGCGGTTTGTGGCCGAGCTGATGCGAGATTTCGATCAGGCCCCAACCGCACGCCGCATACAGCGACGCCGCCGTGTGACGCAGCGAGTAGATCGACGCCCGCTGCGGCAGATCGCACTCTTCGACCGCGCGCTTGAAGCAGCGGCAGCGCTTGCCGCCAAGCCGCGCCTCCTTCGGCCGGTTCGACCAGTTGTCGCGATCAACGTCCGTCCACGGTTCCCCGTCCTGGCGGGGGAAGATCAGATCGTTGGGACCGGCGTAGGGGCTCACCCGCCGCCACTCCCGTAGATCGCTGAGAACCGGCTCCGGCACCGTGACCTTGCGCAGGTGCTTGGTCGCGCCGGTCTTCGATCCGTCGATGATCCGACCGTTGACGTTTTTCTTGACGACGTTCAGCTCCGAGCCCTGCAAATCGAGCCAGCGGAACGCGAGCGCGTCCTGCGGCCGAACTCCGACGTAAGCGAGAACCGAGATCAACGTCGCCGACTTCGGATCCTCACGATCGAGATACCAGAGCCGGAGCGCCTCGACCCCCCCGGCCGTCAGGCTGACCTGCGGACGCTTCTCCTCATCGGAGAGTCGCCGCTTTTTCACCTGCGGCACCGGGTTCACCGTCAGGTATTCGAACTCTTCGACCGCTTCATCGAGAATCATCGACAGCACGGTCTGCGCAAGCAGAACCACACTCTTGCCGTGTTTGAGATCATCGATCAGGGTGTCACGCCATTCGGCGAGCATCCTCACCCGCTGCAGATCGTGCAGCGGGTAGTGGCCAAGGTGGGGAAGGATCTCGCGATCGAGCGCATAACCGTATTCACGCAACCGCTTCGAACGAACCCGGCCCTTCTGTTTGCGCAACCACTTGTCGGCGAAAGCCTCCAGTGTCGGCGTGTCCTTGCGCCGACGCGGATCCCGGCCTTCGGCCCGCAGCTCCTGCAGATCTTCCTGAAAGCGTTCGGCCTGCCGCAGCCGGACGAACAGCTTCGCCCGCTGCCGACCGCGACCCTCGCGATACTTGACGGCGTAGCGCTTCCGATCAGCCCGCCAGAAGATCCCCTCAGGCAGGACTTCCCCCTTTGGACCTCTACTCTTTGACTTGGGCATAGGAACCAACCTCCTGTGTCCTCGCCCCGGCACGCGCCAGCGTGACCGGGGCACTTTTTTTCGCGTAGAGCGTATGTTCGCAGGTTCCCCGGTCGCCTGCAATCCCGCCGCGTAAATCACGTCAATCTGCCTCGTTTTCACGGATCATCTGATTGACCGTTTCCTGCGCGCGGTAGCCACGTTTACGGCTGCCGTTCGATCCTCCCCGCTGCCCTTCGCGTACCCACTTGCGTAAATCGGATTCGACGCCCATCCAGCGACCCTTGCGCTTGAACAGGGGAATTTCACCATTCTCTGCCAGCCGGTAGAGGGAGGTTCGCGAGAGCGGGATGATCCGCTCGGAAACGATCTGATCGATCGAGAGAATTCGATCCATCAGGCAAGCTGCCCCCGGCTCCAGCCCGTCCGATTCGAGCGCGCCCTTGGGTGCCGAGAACCCGCTCCCGTCCGCTGTGACGCGTGCAAGACGACCCTGCCCCCCTTCGGGTTCTTGACACCGTTCCAGAGCTTGTCCATGTAGATCGCATCCTGTGGTGAGATCGGCAGGTGTCGAGTGTGGTTGTAATACTCCGCTCCGGAGTCACCTTCGTTCGCATGGAACATCGCGATCCGTTGTCGATTCTCGCGCGCGTTCAATGCTCGTACCTCCGGAGCAGGAGCGAGAGCATCCCCCGCTGCCGCTTGCTCAGGCCCTTGACCCGAATCGCCGGTTCGCTGACGATTTCGGTACACAACCGCGCCGCGCGCGCTGGACCGATGTGCGGCGCAAGGCAGAGCAACGCTTCGAGACTCATCCCCGCCACCCAACTCGGCGGATCAAGAAGTACCTCCGAAACGCGCGCCCTTCCGGAACGGGTTTTTTCCCGGAGGCGGGCGCGACGAAAGCGAACCTCGTTGGCTTTTTCGAGCGCTTCCAGGCTTTGCTCACGAACCGGAGTCCCCGCCATTCTCGACCTCGATTGTCTCGGTTGTCACTGCCACCACGTACTCGGCGTAGGGGCTGTATTCGGCGACCTGAATCGCCGCATCGAGCTTCTCCGCCACCGTCGCATTCGGATCCACTTTCGGCATCGGGATCGATACCGTCGCGACCGCCCGAACCTCCTTCATCGCACCGCCTCCCCGCTCGGCAGAAGGATCCGCTTCGGATCGATCTTCCGCATCCCCTCCAGCCGTTTGAGCCCGGCACTCGGCAACCCGGCGTAGGCATCTTGGCGCTCGCGCTCAGCTACTACACCCCTGTAGATCTCACGAAACTGCGCGCGCACGATCGGCTCTTCTTCGGTCAGATATCCGACCGGCTCGAAGCCGTAACGCCGAGCTGCGATCTCGACTGAGCGGGGTAGGGAACGGTAGAAAGCGGGCCAGTCGGTGACGCCGTAGCGCAGCAAAGCCCGCTTGACGAGCCGCCAGGCCTCGCCGTGGTCGGGATCGTCACGCTGCAGCTCCTGCAGCTTGGCCAGGATCTGAGCCCCGTTCGGGCACCAGTCGCGCCGCTCCCGGTAGAGCACCGCGATCGCGGCCCGGACCTGTTCGATCGGGAACGATTCGAGATCGCGGTACCAGATCTCGATCGACTCGCGCGGGATCTCGCGATTCGGCCATCGCGCCTGCAACTCCGTCGCAACCTCGTACCACTCGCCCTTCGTCACGCTGCATCCCCTCCTTCTTCGGCTTTGATCCGCTCCGCCTCCCGCGCGAGCTGATGCGCGTTTGCCATCCCCTTGCTCTTGCCCCGTTCAGCCTGCAGCCGGAGCTGGTCCCAGTGCTTGTCGAGCTTCGCCAGGCTCGTGATGATCGGCTGCCAGAACTTCTCGCCCTGCGCGTAGCGGATGAGCTGCTCGGCCTGCTCGACGGTTCGCCCCGGCGGGTTCAGCAGGATCCGTTCCTCGTGAAACGCCGCCTCCGTCAGCTCCGGCCGGGGCGAACCGTTGCGTTCGATCAAAACAGCGAGTAGGGAAAAGAGGCGACCTTCCTCGGAGGAATTCCGACCTCGCGCGTTCCCGTGCTCCTTACTCCTTACTCCTTTCTCCTTACTCCTTACTCCTTTCTCCAGCAGATTTTTTCTGAAAGTCTCGGAGGATTTCGGAGAGATTCGGTCGATCTCGGCGGGCGGGCTTGGATGCAGGGGTTTTCTGCGTTGGTCGATGCGCTGGTGCCGGTCCCACGAGGGTAAATAGAGAAACTCGCGTCCAGAATTGGAATACCGTCGTACCAGGCCCCATTTGGCCAGCTCGTCAATAAGAACATCGACCTCCGCAGCGGGTCGGGGATGGTAGGGCCAGACCTCCGCCGAAATCAGCCGGGGATCGCCCCGCATCCGGCCGTAGTCATCGGCCAAGGTGATGAGCGCGATGAAGACGCGAAAGGCACTGTCGGTCAGCTCGCCCACGGCCTCGTCCTTGTGGATTTCGGGCTTCAAAGATCGGATGCGTGCCACGTCTACGGGATCTCACCCTTCCGGATGGATTGGTTCGCCGAGATCGTCGCCTTCTGGTTGGAGATCCACGTCTTCAAGGCGTCGATCCGGGCCTTCGTCGCGTGATATTCGGCCCACAGCGTCGGCTTCACGGTGCGTACGTGGCGCTCGGCTTTCGCCCCGCGCACGTCGGCTGGAGGCGGTTTCTGCTCGGCCTCGATCGCCTCGTCGTAGATCTTCGCGACCTCTTCTTTGATCGCCACGTCGTACTCCAGGGCGAGCCCGTTTTTGATCTCGCCGTTGACGTGCTCGGCCTGATGAAACCGTTGGCTCAGATCCGCCAGTTCGGTCGAAGCCGCCTGCACCCCCTTCGACGCTGTGTCGAGCGCCTCCAGGATTTCGATCGGGGCTCGCATCAGTACGGTCCATGAAAGAGATCCCGAGCCGGGGGATTGACGCGGCGGAAATACTCATCGGTGTCGTCGCGCATCCGCCGCTCTTCGGCCTGCTCCGCCGCCGCTTCCCAGTAGGTGTCCGACCAGGGATCGCGAGGACCGGCGACAAGCCTCTCCAGGGCCGGGGTTTCCAGCCAGCAGTCATTGCAGCAGCCGAGCCCGCGAATCATGTGTGTCGAAACCTCGAACCGGCAGAGCCTGCAGGTGACAAGCTGGATCGTCACGGTGCGACCGCTGCGCTGCCGGGGTAGAGGTTGTGATCGACGGGCGGGGTCCACTCTCGGTTTGGCTGTTCGCCTTCCCTGACAATTTCCCGGAACCCCCTCCCCGTCCCGGTGCAATACGGATGGCCGGGGAGAACCGTCAGCGATGGAGACTTGTGATCGTCGTGCGTCACCACCAGCATCAGATCGCCGAACCCGTCGCACTTGATCTCGACGTTCGGATAGTGATTGTTGAAGGCGACGACCGCCGGGGTTGACTTGTCGATCTGGCCATTGCCAACATCGTTCGCGTCCTCTCGACTCTCGTCAGAGCCGCAACCCGCAGCCAACAGGAGTGCCGCGAGCGTGGTTGCTAGGGCGAGCCTGCCGCTCAAAACGGGATATCGTCCTCCGGCTCCTGCGAGGGCAGCGGAGCGCCGTGGTGGGCCTCTGTGCGTTCGACAAGGCGTTTCACTGCGGCGACCGCCATTGCCTCCGTTTCGAGCCGTTCGATCGCGGCCGAGATTTCGGTATCGGTCATTTCACTGAGCGCGTAGGTGACGACGAGATTGATCGCGGCCGGGGTCAGGTGCGCCGCGAGAAGCCGCTCCAGCATTTCGCCGCGCTCGCGCGCGTTGCTCTGCCGGATGGCCTGCCGCTCGGCGGGAGCGGAGCCCTCCCCCATTTGGGGCTCCGCTCCGCCTGCGGCCTCAGCCGAGATAGCAGCCGTCTGAGCGTCGAGCTTCCCGGCGAAGTAGTCGAGCAATTCGATCCGTCGATCAACGGCGTCAGGATCCGGCTCCGCCGCCAGAGGCTGGAGGTTTTCGGCGGCGACCAGGAGGTTGTGAGCGTGGCGGGAACCGGCGACTTCGGATGCGGGACGCTCGCGCATCCTGCCGCCTCCTCCTCCTCGGTTCCCGCCAGCGCCCCCTCCTCCTCCTTCCCGGCGCTCTTTCTTGAACTGGAGCCCGTACTGGTTCTCGGAGATCGTGCCGTAATAGCTTTCGCCGATCTTCGGCAGATCCCCCGCCTTGCGCCGCCAGTAGGTGTCCGGTGCGCCGTCGAAATCGACGTAGAACTTCTGCAGGCTGCGGCCGTTGACTTCCTGCACGTCGCCCTCGCGAACGTCGGCGACACGCCAGTCTTTTGTCTCGGGATACATCTATCTGGCCCTCCAGGTTTGGCCGTTGAAGGGGGTTCCGTCCGGGATCATCCCGGCGGCAAAGACGTTGCGTTTGTCCTCGCCGAACTGCGAGTAGAGGGAGCCGAGATCGGTGTCGAGCGCGGTTGCCGCGTTCGCTTCGCGGGCAAGCCGGTGCCGTTGGCGCGCGCGCGAGATCCCCTGGATCTCAGCCGCAGTCGCCGTCGCCCGCCGAAGGGCTCGGAGAGTGTTGCGCCGCGCGCTTGCTCCCCGGCCCCGCGTCACCTAATCAACCTCGTCGGGATGATCGAACGCGGGCGATGCTTACGGTTCCAGTCTTCGGTGTGCTTGCTGCGCCGCTGCGCCCGGATCCGCTCGCGCTCGCGCTCGGCTTCGCGCTCACGGGCCTCGGCCCGGCGCTTGCGTTCCTTGCGTGACTTCCGCGATTTCGCCGTCAGCTTCTGCCAGCCGGACGGCCTGCGGATTTCCTGCTGGATCCCGCCGAGCTGCTCGAACGCCTCCTTCGACATTAGGACAGCGACGATCTGGCCCCGGTTGTCCTGGATCTGGCGGATCTCTTCGGGTCGCCGCCGGACCTGATCTACTGCCTCGTCTAATGGATGAATTTCTTGCATGAAGAAGGCGGGAGGCGGGACTGGCTACCCGCAACCGGAGGCGGCGACCTTGCCGTTCAGCCGACGTTCTCCGGAGCCCTCCGTTTGACGCCACCGCGCCACGCTGCCGCCCCTGTGTTTCGGGGTGCCCAACCACGCGACTCACCGGATCGGCCTGTCGCCTGGTCTTTACGCGCCGGATTCACGTTAGGGCCTACGCGCCGCGCCAGCCCTTTTTCCGTCACTCCCATTCCCCGAC